>Ga0105239_10006794_pt1 | contig 13207 bp, 11 predicted proteins | sample KBSC44metaG_FD_92761 | JGI IMG/M metagenome (GOLD analysis project Ga0105239, IMG submission 92761) | Corn rhizosphere microbial communities from Kellogg Biological Station, Michigan, USA - KBS C4-4 metaG | ecosystem: Host-associated > Plants > Roots > Rhizosphere > Soil | place: Michigan, USA...
CGCGGAGCGACCGTATGCGACCGCATTCGGCGATGCGCGCGTGCGGATGGGCGCGTGGCTCGTGCTTGTGCCGGCGCTGGTGTTCGGGACGATCGAGGTGCTGGCGCCGCTGGCGCTGGACGGCCTGGGCGCGAGCGGGCTCGCAATCGGGGCGACGTTCCTCGTCGCGGCGGCCATCGAGGGCGTCGCGCAAGTGTTTGTCGGCCGCGCGACGGATCGGCTTGGACGTGCCGCGCCGATCCGCTTTGGACTGACCGGGACGCTGGGGTTCCTGCTGGTCGTCACGCTGCCGCAGGCGGCCTTGCTGCTGGCGGCGGCGGTCGTGGCCGGCTGCGTGCTGAGCGGGCTGGTCAACACGCCAGCGATGACCGTGCTGTCTGACGGCGTCGAGGGCACCGGTCTCGAGCACGGACTCGGCTTCGCGATCGTGAACCTCGTGTGGGGCGGCGGCCAGGTGATCGGCGCCGTCGCCGGCGCGACACTGGCCGGCGCCACGAGCGACGCCGTGCCGTACCTGCTGCTCGCGGCGATCTGCGCGGGGACGCTCGTGGGCCTGCGCAGGCGCGCGCCCGTCCTGGCGCCGGTCCGCGAGCCCGCGTGATCCTGTCTGCCGAGCGCACGCAGCGGCCGGTACACTTCACGCCGACCAGGGGCTATAGCTCAGTTGGGAGAGCGTCGCGCTGGCAGCGCGAAGGTCGCCGGTTCGAGCCCGGCTAGCTCCATCAGGTGGAAGCCCCGCGGTGGCGGGGCTTCTGGCGTTTTGGGGGCGTTGGCGGGGCTGCTGGTGGTTGGTGGGAGTACCAGCGGGGAGTACCAGTTGGGCATCACCCAACGCAGGCTGACGTGCCACGGACAGCTTCGACGACCGGCTTCCCTGGAACCATCGGGTTGTGCTTCCTTCCGACCCCACTACCACGACCGATGTCCTGCAAACCGTCTTTGTGGGCCTTCAGCTCCTGGTCCTGATCGCTGCCGCCGTGTTCGGCCGTCGCCAGCTCATCGAAGCAAAGGAGCTTCGCGAAGCGCAAACGCGCCCATTCGTCGTCATCGATCTCGACGGCTCGATTCATCCCTTCTTCGACCTCGTGGTCAAGAACATTGGGCCCACTCTTGCGCGAGACGTGCACTTCGACTTCAGCCCGCCGATTAGCAGTACCGACGAGGATCTCGATCCCAACAAGATCAAGATGTTTCGCGACGGAATCTCGACGCTCGCCCCCGGCAAGGAGATTCGGACGCTCTTCGAGAAGGGGCCTGACCGCCACAGATCGGAACTTCCGGACGTCTACGAGGTCACGGTTTCTTACTCCGACCAATATGGCAAGCGAGTCTACGAGGAGAAGATCGACCTCGATTTTGGCCTCTACTGGGATCGCCTCACGATCAGCCGCCGCGACGTCCATGATGTCCACCAGCAGTTGGAAACCATCGCGAAGGAACTCGCGAGATGGCGTCCGAGCCTCGGTCGTGGGCTCCTGACGGTGACCACTTCCGACGAGGAGAGCCGCAGTAGGGAGCTACGGCGGCAGCTCGAAGAACGCCGTGCCCAACGGGCCACGGGAGAGGAGAGGCACACAACTGAAGGCGACGAGGGCCAAGCTGGAGAATGAGTCTCCCTCCGCAGTCATCGCGGCGCCTGAACAGAGAGTTCTACGCGACTCGCCCTGGACGTACTTCAGGCGACGCCTGATCCTTCTCATGGAAAGCGCGGATCCCGATCGGGAGCACTTCGCTGATGAGAACTACACCGTCAGAGTCGGCAAAGTCCAGCTGACCCTGAGAGCTAGCGAAGACGAGAATGCTCGGGTCTCAGATATCTCGCCCCAGGCGTTTACGCACTTTACGGCCGCCGAAGGCGAGGTGCTGCTGCATCACATCAGCGAGACGCTTGTGCGGCTGGCACTCGCACATCTCCCAGACCGCGACGGGAGCCCTCCGGCCTGTCCCTGGATCGAGATCGCGCGCCGACGTGACTTCTGGAAAATCCAGCACGAGGTCAGAGATACCTTCGTAGGCAGCGTCGACACCGAGGCTCAGCGAGAGAACATGCGCTTCCTGTTCGGGGCGTCCGCTGGCACCGACGCCGACGACGTCGCCCGTCTCGACGTGCTGGCCGATCATCTCCGCTATTTCGCTGAGATCTACCTCGATAACGACGCGTACAACGCTGCGAAGCACGGATTTGTGATGAAGGCGGAACTCAGCCAGATCAGCCTTAGCATCGAAGACAGAGTGATCATCGACGAGTCGGGCGCCTCGGTTGCATACGTTCACGATCGAACCGCAGATAAAAGCTGGGTTCTGACCCAGCGCTGGTACTCGGTAGAAGCGACGGTGGCTCTGGGCTGGATCGCCACGTACCTCATCGAAGCTCTCTGGTATTGCGCGCGTGGACGCTACCTCGGCAAGCCGATACCACTCGGTTACAGCCCTCGACCGCTCAGGGACCTCCTGGGGAAACCAGACCGAAGCGAGCCCCGGCGCCTCGTCGAGATGTCACAGAACCTCGGGCACTACGACGACAGTGGTCGAACACGCCGAGATGATCAGCGTCAATCTGGCGAGCCCGGCGAGTAGTCGCTCTGGGGCCCGCCGAGGGCTGGATGTCTACGAGTCACTCCCCGTGGGACTCACCGTTGTCCCGACTTCCTCCATTGCCAGCAATACGGCGACCGCGGTCAACGCCCTGTCTCTCCCCTCGTCCCCACCGCGCCGCTCGCGCGTCTGCAGGCCGAGCTCGCCGATCCGGGCGAGGTAGCCCGCCGTCAGTGCGCGCAGCTCGGCGAGCGCTTCGGCGTCGAGCCGCACGGACACGTCCCCTCTGCCATTCTGGCGCTCGAAGTCGGTCACGAGCAGCTCGGCGCGCGTGCCCCAGACGATCGCGGCGACGCGGTCGCGGTCGGTGAGCTGGTAGTGGTGTGCGATCGCTCCGCGGCGCTGGGTCCGGCCTGCCAGCCGGATGATCCCTCGATCTGCGAGGGAGCGGACATGGTGGCTCACGGTGTTGAGTGGAAGCCGGAGTGCAGTGGCGATATCGCTCGGCGTCGCCGTTCCGGTGGCGAGGAAGTGGCGCAGGATCTCGATGCGATACGGGTGCCCGACCGCGTGTAGCCAGTCGCCCTCCGACGGCTGTCTGCTCACCGGCCGCGCCCCGCCAGAGCGGCGGTCGTGACGGTCAAGCAGAGCCCGCCGGTCCCGGCCCGGGAGGCACTGAAGGCAGGCCGGAACCGGCGGGCGTCGTGCACGGGGATGGGTTCGTGCACGGTGGGACGGCGCGGCGAGTGCACGACCGGACGCACGCGACCCCGAGCGCCGGAGAGGAGGCTTGGCGCCGGGGCCGCGAAGCGTCCGCGATGTCCCAGCGTGCGCTCGTGCGGCCTCGTCGTCCGGGGGAGCCACGAGGCGCGCGGCACGCGATTCGGGCGGTTGGGGGATTTCGGCCCGTGGGACGCTCGCAGCACCATCGCGGCAAGCCTGACGCTCCCCTTTCCGCCTGCCTAGCTCGAGCCGGTATACCGACTCGGTATATCGCCGCGAGTCAAATAGCCGTTGTCGTTTGCGATACCGAGGGGCCGTGATTTAGGGTGCCGTGACGGTCACTGTTCGGGGATGCGGGAGTGGTGAGCAGAGCTGCGCCAAGCGGGGTCGTTGCGAGAGTGACATTGGCGACGATCGTCCTTGCTCCCGAGTCCCTCACCCGCTACGCCATCGGCCGTACGGTCGAGACGCGGTTCGGCGCCGCGAGCGGGGTCCTGCGCACCAGACTGCAGCATGCCTATGACCTCGTCCCGAAGCTCCTGGACGCCGAGCTGATCAGAGTTGTCGGGACGGCCCCAACCCGTCCCGGCAAGGAACCGACGCGCCTCTACGCCGCAACCCAGGCTGGCGTGGCGGACTGGCGCGAATGGCTCGCCGGCCCGATCACGATGCCGGACGCGATGACGAGAGCGCTGTCACGCCTCTACGCGGTGCGCAGAGGCGACTACGCGACGATGCTCGCGATCATCGACCGCTACGAGGCGACGCTGCAGGCGGTCGTCCAGCAGGCGACAGATCCCGGCGACCCCGCCGACGTCGCCGATCGCATCGGACTGCTTTGGAACAAACGCGAGCTGGTCGCGCAGCTGCAGTGGTGCCAGCACGCGCGCGACGTCATCTACGAGGAGTTGTCGGGGAGAGAACCACGATGACGCTGCTCGCGCTCTCCGGCGTGTCGCTGCGCTACCCGACCGTCACGGCGCTGTCCGATGTCTCGCTCGAGGTCGTCGCCGGCGAGCTGGTCGTCGTCTGGGGCCCGGCGCGCTCCGGTCGCACGACACTGCTGGAGGTCGCCGCCGGCCTGCGAAAGCCTGACAGCGGCACGGTCGCGTTCGCGGGCAGGTCGCCGCGCGCGAGCCTTGGCCGGCACGAGGGCTTCGCGGTCGTGCCGAGCGCGGAAGCGGCGCTTCTCGGCGCCGAGAAGCTCGTGATCGATCAGGTCGCGTTCCCGGCGTTGCGCGTGATGTCACGCTGGCGTGCGCAGGCGGCGGCCGACGCGGCCCTGCGGCGTTGCGGCGTCGCGGACCTCGGGCAGACGCCGATGACTGCGCTCTCGCACGCCGAGCGGATCCGCGTAGTGCTCGCCCGCGCGCTCGTGCGCGAGCCGCTCCTCGTGCTGATGGACGAGCCGACCGCCGGCCTGTCGCACACCGAGGCCGAGCGGTTCCTGAAGCTCGTGCAATCGCTCGTTCGTGATGGCATCGCCGTACTGATGACCGACGACGCCGAGGGCTCGGCGCTCGTCCCCGGCGCACGCGTGCTGACAATGCAGAGGGGCACGCTGCGCGGTGCGAGCCCGTCTCCTCCCGCCGAGGTCATCCCGCTGGAGCAGCGGCGCGCCGAGCCGGGCGCATGACGCTCCGGCTGGAGCACGTCTCTCGGCACTTCACCGTCGGCGGCGAGACCGTGCGCGCGGTCGACGACGTCTCGCTCCAGATCGAGCGCGGAGAACTGATCGCGCTCTACGGGCCGAGCGGCTCGGGCAAGTCGACGTTGCTTCTGATCGCCGCCGGCCTGGACGTACCGGACCGGGGCAGCGTCATCTGGGACGGCGAGCCCGTCCCGCTGCGCGGGCGCGCCGCCGACCGCTGGCGCCGCGAGACGCTCGGCGTGGTGCTGCAGCAGCCGCAGCTCGTCGAGGGCGTGCCGCTGCACCGCAGCGCCGGCCTGCGGCTGGAGGCGCGCGGCGTGCGCCGCTCGAAGGCCCGCCTCGACGGCGTTCGCGCGCTCAGAGACGTCGGCCTCGGCAATCGCCTCGACCATCGTCCCGACCAGCTGTCGATCGGCCAACGGCAGCGCGCGGCCATCGCCAGAGCGCTGACCACCGATCCCGAGCTGATCCTCGCCGACGAGCCGACGGGCAACCTCGACTCGCACACGAGCGGCGAGATCGTCGACCTGCTCGACCGGCTCGCACACGAGCGGGGACGTGCGGTGCTGATCGTCACGCACGACCCACAGCTCGCGCACCGCGCCGACCGGGTGCTGCGACTCGACGACGGCAGGCTCGCGGAACTCGACACCGACCTGACGCCGGCGCCATGAGCGACGAATCACTGCCCCGCAAGATTGAGCGCGCCGAGCGGTCGGTGTGGATCCGCCCCGCCACGCTGCTCACGCTCTACGCCGGCCGGCTGCGGCGTCAGTGGCTGCAGGAGCTGCTCGCCGCCGCCGGCATCGCGACTGGAGTGATGCTCGTGTTCGGCGTGCTCGCCGCGAACACGAGCATCAAGACCTCGGCGCGGGAGGTCGCGACTGGCATCGCCGGGCGGGCGCAACTCCAACTGCGCGGGATCGGCGCCGAGGGCTTCGACGCGCGCATCGTGAGCAGAGTGCGCGCCGCACCCGGCGTTCAGGCGGCGGCGGCCGTCCTCCAGACGCACGCCACGCTGCGCTACGGCGGCCGACAGGTCGGCATTGACCTCGTCGGCTTGGACGATGCGTACACTCGGCTCGGGGGCGTGACGTCTCGGCCTGCGATGTTCGGGCTGTTCCGCTTGCCTGGCATCTACCTGTCGGCGAACGCGGGCGACGCGCTCGGGATCCGTGTCGGCGAAGCACCGTCGCGGCCGGTCACGGTCGCAGTGCGAGGGCGCGCGCGCCAGATCCCGGTCATCGGCGTGCTCGGGCGAAGCGAGATCGGAGCGCTGGCCAGCACGCTGATCTCCTCTACGTCGCTGCTTCGAGCGCAGCGTCTCAGCGGCCTGCCCGGCCGGGCGACGCGGATCCTCGTCGTCGCCAGTCCCGGACAGGACGACCGCGCGCACGAGTCGATCGAGCAGATCGCGCGCGCCGAGGGACTGCAGGCGAGCACGGTCGACGATGAGCTGCGCGCACTCGCCGTTGCGACTGCGCCGAACGATCAGTCCACCACGCTGTTCGCGGCCATCGCCGCGATCGTCGGCCTGCTGCTGACGGGCATGGCGATGCTGCTGACCGTGCCCGAGCGCCGGCGCGAGCTCGCGCGCATGCGCATCGTCGCCGGGTTCACGGCGCGTCAAGCGGCGCAGGTGCTGCTGTCGCAAGCGCTGCTTCTTGGCCTGTTTGCCTCGGGCGTCGGCGTGATCGCCGGCTACCTGATCGCGCGCAGCTCCGCACAGGCGCCGCCGGGGTATCTCGCCTTCGCGTTCCCGCTCGGTTCGGGCGTCGACGTGCAGGCATGGATGGTCGTCGCGGCGATCGTCGGCGGGACGGTCTGCACGTGCATCGCCGCCGCCACGCCACTGGCGGATCTCCAAGCGGGGCGCGCCCTCAACGCGATCTTCGGCACGGCGAGCCATCCCGGGCAGAGCATCTCGACCGCTGTCCGATGGCGGCTCGCGCTCGCCGCTGCGCTGCTCGTGCTGGCCGCCTCCGCCATGGTCGCGCTGTGGCCGGCGACGACGCTGCTCGCAGTCGGCGCGCTGATCTTCGCAACGCTGCTGGCTATGCCGGCGATCGTCGCGGGAGTCCTCGCGGTCGCCGACCAGCTGGAGCGGGTCGACCGAGCGCCGCCGCTGGTGATCCCGGTCGGCGCGCTGCGTGCCGCTCCGGTCCGATCGCTCGCACTCGCCGCGACCTGCGCCGTCGCCGTTACCGGCGCGCTCACGATCGGCGGCGCCCGCGACGACCTCCTGCACGGCCTGGATCAGAGCGAGTACTACGGCACCGCCGACATCTGGGTCAGCCAGCAGGACGACGCGCTCGGCCTCGAGCCGTTCCGACCGCCCGCCGGCATCGAGGCGATCCCGGGCGTGGCCGCCGTGCGTCGGTACACCGGTGGATTGCTTGACATCGGGGACCGGCGAGCTTGGGTCGTCGCCCATCCTGTCGAGGACTCGATGATGGTCCCACCCTCCCAGGTGCAGGAAGGCAACTATGCAACCGCCAACGCGCGTCTGCGCACAGGCGGCTGGGTGACCGTCTCCGATCGGATCGCGGAGGAGCAGGGCGGGATCGCCCCCGGCGGAACGATCACGCTGCCCACGCCGACCGGCCGGCACACGTACCGCGTCGCCGCGATCACGACGAACCTCGGATGGGGACCGGGCGCTGTCGCCATGAGCGCGGCCGACTACGCACGCGACTGGGCGAGCGACGCACCGACCGCGCTTGAGGTCGACGTCAGACCGGGCGCAGCTCCGGCGCGGGTCGCCAACGAGATCCGTACCGGACTCGGCCCCGCCACCGGCCTGGAGGTCAAGACGACCCCGCAGGCCATCGCCGACGCCGCGGGAATTGTCAGCGACGGCCTCGCGCGCCTGCGGCAGATCTCGACACTCCTCCTGATCGCCGCCGCAGCTGCCATCGCGGTCGCGATGATCGCGACAATCCGCGATCGCCGGCCGCAGCTCGCGGCATACGCGATCGAGGGCTGGAGCCGCGCCGCGCTCTGGCGGGCGTTGATGGCCGAGACGGCGATGATCCTGCTCGCCGGCTGCTTCGCGGGCGTCGCCGCCGGCACGTACGGGCACTACCTCGGTGGTCGCTGGCTGGAGCGGACGACCTCGTTCCCGGCGCCGTGGTCGTGGTCGCCCGGTGCGGTGCTGCCGGTCTGCGCGCTGCTCGCCGGCGTCGCGCTGCTCGTGACGGCTGTGCCCGGCTGGTTCGCCGCGCAGCCGAGCGGATGCCTCGCGATCGAACGGCGCTGACGGACACCGAGTTCCCGGGGGTGACAACGGGCGCTGGGCGATCATGCGCCATGATCGCCACGCTCAAGACTTTCGCGACACTCAGCGATTACGGAGTGTCGATTGTCCCGCGCGCCCGCCGCGAGATTCGGAGATGGGCTGCCGCCGCAGCAGCGATCCCGGATCCGGTACTGCGCAGCCATGCGACGCACGCCATCGTCGTCGACAGCCGGAACGCGGAGGCGGTTGCTGCGCTGGCGGCCACCGCTCCTCGCCGACAGCGCCGCACAACGGTCGAGCTGCTCGTCGCGTACCAGCTGCTCGTGGACTACGTGGACACACTCGGCGAGCGCCTCTGCGCCGACGAGCTTCGGCACGGACTGAGGCTCGGCATGGCACTCGTCTCGGCCATCCACCCGCCGTCGTCACCGATCGACCTAGACTCGCTCAGCAACGACGGTGGCTATCTCGTCGCGCTCGTGACGACCTGCCGCGGCCGGTTTCGACGACTCCCGGCAGCGGAGGTCGTCGCGCACGAGGCCGAGGCGGCGGCTGCGCGCTGCGCCCAGGCACTCGCGTACACGCACACGGCGACGCGGAACGGGACGCTCGGCGAGCTTCAAAGCTGGACCGCGGCGGAGAAAGAGGCCGCCGGCTACGCGTGGTGGGAGATCGCCGCCGGTGGCAACTCCAGCATCGCGATCCTCGCGCTGCTCGCCGCTGCCGCTGATCCGCTTACGACGCGAAGGGACGCCGTGGCGCTCGCATCGGCGTACTGGCCTCATCTCTGCGTGATGTCGACGATGCTCGACAGCCTCACCGACTACGAGCGCGACCGGGTGAGCGGCGAGTTCTCGTTCGTGTCGCACTACCCCGACGCCGGTGCAGCCCGTGACGGGCTGACCCGCGCGACGCAGCGTTCGCTCGCCGCCGTCAAGCCTCTGCGCCGCAGCCGCATCCACACGATGATCGTCCGCGGCGTCGGCGGCTACTACGCCGCACATGCGACGTCGGACACGCTCGCGGCCGAGGTCGCGCCGGATGTCGTGGCCCAGCTCGGGCGCGCGGCGACACCGATCGTCCTCGCGCTCCGCAGGCGTCACCGCGACTCCTGCCGTACTCATCCCGTTCGATCCCGTACGGCGGCTTTTCTTACTCGGGCTCGAGGTTCGGTCAGAGGCCCCGGAGGTTCGGGCAGCTCAACCACAAATTGCGATGGGACGGGCGATTTCGACTGACCGAACTCCAAGACTCGTTCTTGCGCCGAGGTTCGGTCAGCTGCTGGTAGAACGCGATCCAGTCGAACCGCGAGTGACAGCCAGATTCGCCGCTGGAATCGGGGTTTTCGCGGGGTGCCGGCGAACCTTTGCGGGGTTCGCCGTGACCGTGACATATAAGGCATTTCCGTTTGCTATTCGGGACAGCGAGCCGATCGACCCTGGTCGATTCGCGGAAGAACCGGAGACTCTGGCTGATCCGATTCGGCAGTCGCCTGCAGACCCCAAGAGCGCCGATCCGTGCATCCGCGCCGCCGACCGGTCAAGCCGCGACCCGGCTACTGTCGATGAGCGTGGTGTCGTGGTCGCGTTCTGGAGCAGCTTCCATGCCAGCTCGTGAGCCTGCCAGCGAGCAGCTTGAGCTGTGGCCGCTGCGTGATGCCGAGTACGTCGCAAGACTGCTCGGCATCCCGCGCAAGTCGGTGCTGCAGTACGCCCGCGAAGGCAAGCTCCCGTGCGTGCGAATCGGCCGACACGTGCGCTTCGTGATCCCCGACGTCCAAGCCGCGATCGATTCCCAGCGACCTAGCAGCCGCCGCGACTGATCCCTCACCGCTCCGCGAGCCACAGACGCAGATCCCACGAGGGACATCAAGAGGTGCTGCTGGTTTCTGCACAGGCGGCTGCTCTCATCGCTGGCTCAACTTTCCGCGCAGGTGCCTGCTTCGCTCTCAAGCAGTCAACGCCACGGCCACCGCCGCCGCATGCACCACCTCTCGCACATAGCAACGCCACCAGCTCCGATCGCCAGGAACGTGCGAACCGCCTCCCCGCAAGCGCTCCCCCTCGCAGCCGTCTTGGGCGACGGCCACGCGCCACGGCCCGCGACCATTGCCAGCCAACGCACGCCAAGGCCGAGCGATGGCGCTCACGCCGCATCAACCAAGGCTCAGCCAAAGCGACGCCCTGGCAGTGCCGAGGATGAGCGCGTCACGAGCCACCTCGCCGTCCTTCTCACAGCCAGGGCGCGCGTCGGCGCTCGTGCCGGCCGCTCGTGGGCGCTACGCATGCACGACGGGTCAGGGGCGCCCCTGCACGCTCCTGACCGCCCATGGGCATTCCGGCGCGAGCCATTCGTGCCCGAGACTCGCGGGGCGCGATCGTGACCGACCCGCGCTACTCGATGAACCACGAGCACGACCATCAGCAACGAACCCGCCGGCCGCTCACCCGCGCCGACGTGATGACCGCGACCGAGGTCGCGAAGCTGCTCGCACTTCCCAAGTCGACGGTCTATGAGCTTGCCCGCCGCGGCGAGTTGCCTTGTGCACGCCTCGGCCGGACGATCCGGTTCGTGCGGGACGACGTTGAGGCGCGGCTGCGCGGCTCATCGTGAACCAGAGCGCGACGCCGGCCTAGGCATCGATCGTCACGCCGAGCAGCTCCTCCGCGACATAGCTCGGATGAGCCTCACTCAGCAGCGTGACTCGCGTCGACCTCGGTGAGCCACCGGGTCTGTATGAATGGGCGACGAACTCCGGGAGTCCGAAACGATCCATTGCCGTCTGACGATCGAGAGCTGGTACCACGTCGAGCGATCGCGTCTCGTACGTGAAGCGACCCTCGGTCACCGTGGCGAGAGCGATCCCGTGTTTCGTCGCATACTCGAGCGCACCTCGCTGGTACGGCGACGTTGCAAGCATCGCCGCCTTGTGCGCACCGACGCTCCGGAGCTTGTCGTGGAGTACTTGCACAAGCTCGCGCTTGATCGGGTGGCTGTGGCGCTTGGCTTCGACTACTACAACGAAGTGCATGCCGCCAAGTTTGAATCTCACGGTCGCGTCGAAGTCGTAGAGGCCGTCTGATCCCTCGATCCTGTCGTGGAGCGTGACGGTGAAGTCCTCGACGGAAGGCGCGACAGCTTCGAGAAGCCCTACGACGTAGCGCTCGAACTCTGCCGGAGTGATGTCTGCTGCTGGGAAGTGCGCCGTCTCTCGGGCCGTCTGTCGATCATCGTCCATCCCAGGACTCTGGCATTTCGCACGGTCGCCGCTCCGCACTCGCACTGCCGCCGCCCTGCGGAACCGGTAGATGCGGTGTGTCGATCCGTCTCGCGGACGCGTCACGCTCTTCTGATGCCACAGCCACGTAACCACCAGGTCGGCATTGCAGAGCTGCTGCTCGCAGACCGCGGGCTCTACCACTTGCGTATCGCCGCGGCGGAGAACCTTCTCGACGAAGGCGCCCGCCTGGTGGATGAAACCGGACGGAGACCCCTCCGAAGAGGGAAGCTCCTGCTGGCTGTTCAAGCAACGCGAGCAACTCATATTTTCGAGTCCGTGATCGTGTTGTGCCGAATAGGGCGCGGCGTCCCCGCATCCATGCTGAACCGCGCCCTCCTCGAAGAGGTCCTCGACGTGCACTGGGTAGCGGCCAATCCCGAGAGCGCTCCGTCCCGCGCGGATGAACACGATCGACTGATCCAGCTCGGTGAGCGTGCGATGGATGAGCGCTTCGATCGCGCTGAGACCCTGCTTAGCCCAAGCGAACGCCGAGAGTTCGCAGTGCTCTGTGAGCGATTCAGAGGCTTCCAAGCGTCATGGACCCTGACCAGTCACTCGGAGAGGCTCGGCCTCGTCAAGGAGCGTTGGGGGGATCAAGCAACCCGCAACCTCGACATCTTCTTCGAGGTCAACCAGCGACAGAACAACACACTGTTGCATCCCTCTCCGACCGGCTACGGCCTGGCCATGGGACCGGGGCGAAGACAGATCAACCGTGTAGGACCAGACGCGCGCTGGGCGCAGGCGCTCGCGGATGGTGTCCTTGGCTTCTACATGATCTGTCGCGTCATCGCGGAAGAGTTCGCCTTCGATAAGCAGGTCGCCGCCGAGCGCTTCTTTTTCGCGAGCTGCGTACTGAGAGACCTTCAGCCAGAGCAGCTTGCGGACCTGGCGGATGACGCGCCGTGCCCTTGCCGATCGGGCAGGACGCTTGGCTCCTGCCACGCATCTTGAACAGCCGTCGTGGCCGAGCTGCCGAGCCTAAAGATCCACCCCGTGCGCCGCATTCATCGCCGCCACCGCTCCGGCATCGAGCTTCGAGTGCAGATAGCGGTTCGTCGTCGAGAGGTTCGCGTGGCCGTAGAAGTCGCGGATCGTGATGAGGTCGACGTTGTTGCGGGCGAGGACCGAGCCGGCTGCGTGGCGGAGGCCGTGGAGCTTGAGCGGGCGCAGCCCGGCAGCTCTCGCCGCGCGTTTGTAGCGGCGGCGCAGCGCGGACCCGTCGAGGCGCTCGCCGAGACGGTTGCAGAACACGTAGTCGTCGGCTGACGTGAAGTCGATGCGCTGCCCGAGGCGAGCGAGCGCCTCGGCTGCTGGGCGCGCGACGGGCACATCGCGCGACCGGCCGCTCTTGGGCGCCTTCTCGATGTCGGCGCTCACCGCTCTCTCGACGGTCACGATCAGCCCGGACATGTCCGGCAGGAAGCGGACGTGGCGCCAGCGCAGCGCGAGCAGCTCGCCGAGCCGAAGGCCCGAGTAGAACATCAGCGAGAAGGCCGCGGCGTCCTGCTGGTCCTCAGCGCGACGCGCGGCGACCTCCTCCTCGCTCTCCTCCACCGGCCGGCTCTTGTAGGTGCGCGGTGCTCGATGCTCGCTGCGCTCGCAGGCCCGAACGAGCGCCTCGATCTCGTGGTGCTCGTAGTGGTCGAGCGGCGCAGGCGGCGGCTGGAAGCGCTTGTCCGTCCCGCTCACCGGGTTCACCGCCACACGATCGCCGTAGGTGTCCGGCCGCATCGCATACGTGAAGATCGCGTGCAGGAGCGCGCGGTACTTGTTCACG
>Ga0105239_10006795_pt1 | contig 13205 bp, 12 predicted proteins | sample KBSC44metaG_FD_92761 | JGI IMG/M metagenome (GOLD analysis project Ga0105239, IMG submission 92761) | Corn rhizosphere microbial communities from Kellogg Biological Station, Michigan, USA - KBS C4-4 metaG | ecosystem: Host-associated > Plants > Roots > Rhizosphere > Soil | place: Michigan, USA...
GAATAATATAAATCAATTTGACCATGCAAATAAAAAACTTGAACAACTTGATGTACTGGTTGAAGCAGTTTATTCCAATCCAAATTATGCATTGGAACGTTCTTACGGAATGATCAGGGAAACAGTACAACAAGTCATACAAACAGATGAAGACGCATTAAAGAAAGCAGTCACTGAAAGATTAAAAAAAGGAGGCGAAGAAGCAACACAACGAAAATATGGGAAAAACATGACTATGCCGAGAAAAGCAGAATCCAGCATGGAAAGGTTAAAAGGCAATTATAGCGACAACTTCACTCCAATGATGACAACAAGCCAACCTTCCATAGTAAACCTGAATTATAAATCACCGAATGACCCTATACAGTTACGTTTTGGCACACAAGGACAAATTGTAGATAGTGATATACATGTTAACGCTATATTCCAGCATCGTTTAGAAGCACAAAATCGCAGATATGCTGAAAAAAAGAAACCATACGAATTGGCATATCAGGCAAAACTGAAATCATGCGATCTTCTTGTCTCAAATAAAAAACCCACCTTGGCAACATTGATGGACTTGCCATTGAATTCAAATGCTGCCTTTATTCAATATGGTGATAAATATTTTTATGTAAATAAACACGCATGCGTATGTAAAGAATTATCGCTGAATGAAAAACAGGCGCGGTTGATAAAAAAAGGTTTTACCAAAATGGAATGTAAGCCTGATCACGCCAAGACGCTATCTCCAACATAGCTTAAAAGTCTTGAAACGAATATTACTACTATTCACTCAGATACAAAACCATCACAAGATACTCCACAAAAATTTACACATATATATTTTAATAATTTAAGCCGTGTTGCAAGACAACATATCGATTTCGATTACGAAAGAAAAGGTCGCGAGGATGACATTACTGCCAAGTTGGAAAATCTTGAAAATGATTACGAAAATATAGCTGTTATCACCTTACCTTCAGATAATGGATTAATGAATCATCATCGTGCCGGAAATCGCACCCTTCCGAAAGAACCAAATTACGCGGACACATATAATAGATTCTTAAATATCGCAAAAGGAACGAGCACCGAAGAATATGCTGGTGATTTTTTTATAAGTGAAAAAGTAAAAAAAGCTTTGTACGGCGATGGAACTTCCTATTCTAAAAATACTGAAAAGCAAATTCTTGAAGAATTATTAAGAAACAGTTTTGCTGCACTTGGATTTAACCCTGATAAATCTGACCACAAATTAAGTCAGGCTGCTCAACAAGCCGTTTATTTTCACTTCATTAAATTTGAGCTAACCAATTTTATTATAAAAAAGATTAATCCTGAGTCCTTTAATTTCTCTTGCAAGGATGCTATTGACCGCGGCGGTGTATCATCCGCTTATTATAATTTAATGAAATCAATATCTGTCGGAAAGCCTATCAGTCAGGATGAATTTGAACGGATTTTACATGGCGCTCCCACGTTAGTAAAAGGACGCGGCATGAATAAACATACACATCTCATTTGGAATGCAATTGATTCATACCTAGATGCAAACAAAGACAAACCGGATGCTTATCCTGACTGGCTGCTGCGGTGGCGATATCAACATGCCCTTTCATCTTCTCCATTACATTTCGTTGATCATTTCATTGCTCGTTTAAACAAATATAAAGTAGGCAGAGAGAATGAAAATGAATTTGGATTATTTAGCAAAATATCAGAAAATATAACAAGAAACAAAGCAGAAATGAGCAAAACTGTAAAAATTGGAATTGTTGATAAAATATTGCAGCAACTGGAAGACATCAAAAGAGGGGAAAAATCAACTATTACGATCAAGGAAGAAAACAATGAAAAAAGCAAATTGGAAATCAAAGCCTTAGAAGATGGACGGTTAGATAGCATCATTAAAGATTTATTGAAGCATAATTTGATTGTAATTGAGAAAATGGATTCGCAGTTACAACAACAATTACACACCAGCTCTACGAATACCGGCTTCACAACATCTCGTTATATCAAATAATGTTATCCTATCTATCCACCTAATTTATCGTATTTTATGTAAAATCATACATTTAATACCTTTTTCAATTCACATTCTGCTCACTTAAGATTCGCAACCTGTGAACATGCTATAATATCTTTTGTTTGTCATATGAAATGAATACCACTACAGGAGGTTGTCATGTTGAAGCATAAAATTATTCTCGGTTCCATTTTTTTATTCCTTGCACAACAATCATTCGCAAACACCATGTCCATGCCAGGTACAGATAATGATAATTCAAAACCATGTAAAAAAGTTGCTGAAGCATGCGTAAAAGCCGGCTATGCTAAAAAAGGCGAAAAAGGCAGATTCTGGTTTGATTGCATGAAACCCATCATTATGAATAAATCAGTTAAAGGTGTTACTGTTGACCCTAAAGATGTTCAAGCTTGCAGACAACATAAAATTGAAAAATTACAAAAAGATTTAGAAGATCTGCAATCTGTAAAATAATACAATCTGACAACTCATAAAAAAGGGCACTTACGTGCCCTTTTGATTATTATATTTAGCAATGTATAAAAGGAATTAACCTCTTCCTTTATATACTGGTGTTGGTTCTTGGCAGCATGTTGAAGTACAAGCACCTAAAAAACCGACCATCATCATTACAAGCATTAATCCTGCTATCTTTTTCATTGTAAAACTCCTTTTGTTTATCAGGAAAATCTTACCTAACATCATTATTATCCCTGATATGCAATACGTTTTGTATTATCCTTTACCCTAACTCACCATCCATATTATCGAACAATATAAAAGATTATATTTTTTATTATGTTATGCATAGGTCAATTTGAACACAGCATCCGTAGTGTGCGAATTATATTTTAATTACTGATTTAAGCTAAAAAGAAATCAGATTGCAGGGCTGTGCATTGCATTCGTGTTATACGAAAATTGTTACAATATCGAAGTAATATATACTTATTTACCACACACAAAATGATTAATGAATCACTCCTTCCTGCTTTACTATTAACTTGCCATCGCTGCGATGCCGGTTGACATTAATGGGTTTACAATCATGATCATAAGCAGTTGTAACAAAAGCATGGCGGGAATAGGTGAAATATCAATACCACCTATAGGTGGAATCATGCGCTGAATAGGACGCATAATCGGCGCATTGATTTTATATAACAACATGTTGATGGGTGAATTTGGCTGCACCCAGCTTAATATTGCTTGCAGGATAATGGCATATAAAAAAGTTTGTAATGTTAATTTCAAAATATCGGCGAGACTTAAAATCAGTAATCCGCTTGCTGAAACCGTACTAAAACTTAAATATCCAATCAAAACATATTTGATTAATTCAACCGCCAGGATGACAAGCAATGTTGAGGTTTCAATACGGCGATAATTTGGTATCACCTTACGCACAGGATGCACTATAAAAGAAGTACATCGTATAATAAATTGTGTAACAGGATGAAAATAATTTGCACCGGCAAACGCAAGCAATGCTCGCAATATCAAGATAAATAAATACAAATCAAACAGGGATTGAACTAAAAATAAAAGCGCATCATGTATGCCTGACATGTAATCTTACTCCTATACATTGCCCGCCATCATATCATTGTGCGTTATTGCACACAACACTAGCCACATAGCAGGATTACCAACAATACTTCATTGTATTTACACACATTTCTATGTATGAAACATGATTTTTTGTATACTACACTTTTCTATATAAAAGGATGCGTATGAAAACCTATTTTGCAAAATTACTTATCTGTTTCTTCGCTTTTTTCTCAGCCTGTCATGCAGGCGGCGGAATCACTCACATGTTTCTGGCACAAGAAGCTATTGCCAAGCTTCCTGACGCAAGACTACGTAATTTATTGATGGATAATATGGATGCCTATCTTGTTGGTGCATTTTATCCTGATTCAGGTTACATCAAAGGAACGCATTACGGTGAAGATTCACATTGGGATCCCTTCATTTATGCTTTCGCTGATCATATCAATGATAAATATACAGACCCAGTCTCACAAAATCCCCGATTAGTCGCCTTTTTATTTGGTTGTGCTGCTCATCGCGTCTCAGATGAAATCATACATTGGACATTTTATTCTGTATCAAAAGAAAAGGATTTCAATGGTGATTATGATAAAGCACATTCTTATGGAGACACGGGAATTGATATATTAGTAAACGTTGATAAATTCCTGTGGTTTAGCCAGCCATCAAGCTGGTGGGTACCGGTAAAAGATCTGGTTCAGGTTTATCATCGTATGGGTAAAGATGAATATACCGCTACACAAATTATCTGGGGCAATACTGTTATCTCTTTTGCTGGCTTTGGTGTTCGTTTAATCGCAACGCCAGCCTATCCCATACTAAGATGGAAAATGCCATGGACTTCCAGACATTATTATAACTGGCCAGAAGGCGGCATGCAGATGGACAAGGATAGTATCGTTGAATATCAGATCAGTCTCTGGAATCGTTTACTGAATAAATCAGGGAAGTTGGCAAATATAGGAAATGGTGTAAAACGACAAGATACATCATTAGCAACTATCCAGCCTCATACTGATGTTTCACCTGTCACAGCATTAACTGAAAGTGCATTGGAAAGCGGAATCATCACTATTCCAAACAAAACCAATGACGATGGCAGCGTGGAAATTCAACAGCCCGTGATTCATCAACTAAACAAGCTGCATGCTCTTGTCAGACAATTCCTGGCTAATTTCCTGGGATAATATAATCGAATCAGGCCTGGCGTGCTCCGTCAGGCTTGATGTGTGATCACTGCCCACCTGCAGCTCCGCCTATACGCTTCGCTACTTTTCTGGTAAAATACAGGTATTCTCACCTAATCATAATGAAATATAATATGTTCTCATCAAATGATAAAAAAAATTCAAATAAACACAAAAACACATTTGCATCCAATACATCCGGGAATAACCAGAGGTCAAGTGGAACTTCACTGCCAGTAAAAAATCCATCATTATCTTTAATCGAAAATTTCAACAATTATAAAAATCAAATCGCAATAGGCATTGTAAATCTTGTAGATCAAATAAAAATACTACAAGCTTATTATCACTCATATTCACATAGCCCGTTCATTTCAACTGCCGAGAAAAATCAAATTAAAGTTGATATTTCGAAAAAACTAAACGAAATCTATACTATAGGCAATGAAATAGGAAATACATTTCAGCAAGCCGATCCCAAAATACTTTTCAAAAATGCACATATACCCGTTGATGATTTTGCTCAGTATCAGTTTATCTACGATAATCTTCATGCTTCATTTAAAGCTGCCTGGATTGATTTATACGAATCCAAAGAGAAACACTTTGCACATGAGTTAGATGCGACTAAACAATTTTTAAAAGTGAAATATCCTAACGCATCAAAAGAACAACTCATTGCGGGAGCGTCTTTCATGATGGATGACGACACGTTATCAAAAAGCGTCTTATTGATGAATGTAACCGATTTTTTGATACATGCTCAAAAACGTCATAATGAAATAATTAAACTTGAAAAGTCATTGTCTGAAGTCAACCAGTTATTTATAGACATGATGGTTTTAACAAACAGTCAGGGCGAAACCATAGATCATATTTTACAAAATGTTCAATCTGCCAAACAAAAAGTCAAAGACAGCGTTATTGATCTTTCAGATGCAAAAGAAACTTTAAGCAAGCGTAGTTTTAGTTTCAGATAACAATACAGAGATGATTCAGAGAGACGCTCCTCGCAATGACTATCCTGATGTAACAGCTCAACCCTGTCATCCTGATTTACACGATTTACCTTCTACATCCTCATTTTTAATAAGCTTGCTTCAGTTGCAGCTTCAGCTTCAATTGCAGCTTCAGGTGCAACTTCAATTGCTGCTTCCACTTCCTTTACCGTGTTATTCACGTCATCTGTCACTTTATCCCAAAATCGTAAGTGCCTTCTGGTCTTCTGACACTCTGCCGCGCAATCAAGCGTGATCCCAACATTCAGGATGGATAATACCGCATGAACAGTTAATTCAAAAAAGACTACGATTGGGTTTTTTTTCTGTTCTTGTATATAATCCTGATAACTCTTCTTTTCAGATTGTTTTTTATAATTCTTCATATCATTTCTTGGCTTGTGCAAATCCTTTTTTTCCTTATATGCTGTAATAATATTTTTAATTGTATTTTTATATTCAGTAACGGTAGACGGGGATTTACCAACAGAATTTAACTCTTTCATCATGCCAGATGCGCACATAGCATTAACAGTGGCATAAAATACATCTTTTCTTTTTTCATTTGGAACAAAATATTTTCCTTGATGGTTTTCGAAAAAAGTGTGGAATTCCCCTTTATAAATTTTTTCACGAGCCCACTTCTTGTCATTTTTTATTCTCAGATCCCGATCACCCTGGTTCTCAGTATCTGTTATGATTTTTTTTGATATTGCATCAGACGTATTCCAGCGACCAGGCAATCGCAATTTAACCGTCAAATCCGATTCACACCAAAATCCCTCAGTTAACGCTTCATATTGGTCAATATACTCACCGTAAGATTGATTCGCCAACAAGATGACTGCATGCAGTAATTTTTCATACTGTTGTTTATGAAACTCAAGACTTGAATTATTTGAATTACCTGATTTGCTGTCTTTTGAATTTTCTTGTGCTTGTCCAACTGGATCAATAATACTCCGTCCCTGACTCATCATGCATGTTCCTTACGACACGTGTGATGAATATATTTTACATATCATGTATTAAGAGAAAATTAAATGATGCGCGTTACAGGCTGCAGAAAGCCGTACGCATCAGGGGACTTTATCTCTGTTTCTCTAATGCTTCAATACGCTTTTCAAGCGGCGGGTGACTGGCAAACAATGCAAGCCAGGTGTGATGGCCAGAAATTTTCATGGCATTAAATGCAGGGGCACGATCATCTTGCGGTGTTTTATCCGTGAGTTGCTGCAATCGCTGCAAGGCTTTAATCATTTTATCCTTACCGACATATTTGGAAGAACCCGCATCTGCACGATATTCCCTATAGCGGGAGAACCACATTACAACCATGCTTGCGAGTATACCAAACAATAATTCAAACAAAATGGCAACGCCGTAATAAACCAGGCCGCCTTGAACCCCTTCTTCATCACTATCTCGTCTGAAAAATTGCGTGACAAAGAATGCTGCTATACGGGCAAAGAAGATAACAAACGTATTTACTACACCTTGAATCAAGGTCAGGGTTACCATATCTCCATTTGCAACATGAGATATTTCATGGCCTAAAACTCCTTCCAGCTCATCTTTGTTCATGGTTTGCAGCAATCCTGTTGAAACTGCTACCAGCGCTTTATTCTTGTTCCAGCCTGTTGCAAAAGCATTAGGTTCAGGACTGTCGTAAATCCCGACATCAGGCATACCAATATTTCTCTGCCCGGATAAACGTCGCACTTCACTCACCAGCCATGCTTCAGCTTCATTGGATGGCCTGTCGATCAAGTGGATATTGTAAGCATGCATAGCCATCCATTTGGAAATAAAAAGCGAGATAAAGGAACCTGTGAAACCAACGATCAATGCGTAAACAAGCAGCGTTTGATAATTCAACCCATATTGCGTGAGATAAGGTTGAACGTTAAATATACTGAGTATGAGTGAAATCACCAAAAGAATACCCAAATTGGTAATAAGAAACAACGCGACTCGTTTAATCATGATGCTTATCCTCTACTCTTTCATACAGTATATAGTAAGGAGAATGAAAATTCTCCTTACAGAATCACACACTAATCAATTTAATTTAATATAAGTAAACTTGGAATTTTTAATATTCTCATTTACTTGCATCACTGCTTTTTCGCGGTTTTTAGAATTCACTTGTTTAGTGTCGGCTAAAGTCATATGCGGTGTGAAATTTTCTGGAATAATGTCATTATACATTTTGAAATTCTTTCCATTTGCGCGATTATAATTTTCAAGCGCTGTATGCATCCTTGAATTAATCGTTTTTAATGATTCCTGAGTAGGTAAATCCGGATATAATACAACAGCATTACGCGTGCACTTCTTATTTCCTGGCTGAGGTTTAGGACAAGTTGGAGATACCTGATAAATACCTGCCTGCCCAAAGTTATATATAAAAGAACCTACTGACTTGAATTCCGCGTTCATCGCTTTTACCAAATTCTTGTCTGTTTTTCCGTTTTCTATCCATGCAACAGTAACATGATAATTACGCGTGTTGATCTTGCCAGTTTTATTATCTTTGGCAATAACCGTATTTTTCACAAAGCTATTATAAATATTTGTTTTATCTGCTGAATTTGCTTTTAATAGAAAAACAAGATCTGTGGGTTTTGCAGCAAATGACGCGCCTGTAGAAAATACAGTTGAAAGACAGAGAGTGATAAGAGTGTTTTTAATAAGAGTATTTTTTATAAATGTAGTGATAAATCGCATGCTTATATTCCTCGATTTTGTGTATTTTTATTTATATATTTTTATTTGTGAATGTTTATCTTATAGTGTCATGCCTGCAAAGGCAACATCATGCCAATCATACCAATGAAGCTAATATGCCTCATGCCAGCGCCCAATATGTCATGCCAGCCTTCGCTGACATGGCACTGCACTCTAACTTACTGCTTCTTTGAAGAAAAAAATATTTGTCTGCGAGATTGTTCAAATTTATTTTGAATTGCTTTTGCTGCAGTGACTCCATCAGCCATGGCCGTCACACAACAAGGATGAGCGCGACAGGCAAACTCACCTATCGCATAAACATTTGCTTGTGATGTTTCCGCTGTATGAATATCCGTTTTAACATAACCATGTCCTGTTAATTCAAGCTCAAACGATAATGGAGGAAAATTTGGAACCCAGCCATATAATGCAATAATCGTATCGTAAGCAATTCCATTAATAGTTAAATCATCGCTATCAATATTCAAATTTCCCTGAAAACAAAATACATCCTTATCCGGTACATATTTTAAAAATTCATATCTCGCTTTAATACCATGAGTATTATCTTGTCGCGCGTAAATATGAATTAATTCAGGTTGTTTTTGTTGTATGAATTGATAATTCTCGAAAGCATTATCACCGCCGCCCAGAATTGCCACTTTTTTCCCTGTAAAAGAATAATTTTCAACTTGATCTCCAGGTCCTATGAGTAAATCTTGGGACGGTGTTAATCCCCCACTTGCTGGTTTTACACCACAAGCAAGCACAAGATGAGGTGAAAACAAGGCGCTTGCTAATCCCTGAATATTTTCAATATGAATTAAATAACCATCTTTTACAGATTCAATGTCCCTGACAATTGCATCCAAATAAAGAGGAATATCATGACTGACAATTTGCTCGTGCATCGCTTGAGCAAATTCCTGGCCCGTTAAGCCAGATACACCAGGAATCCATGGATTAGGATAAGGACTGTCATTTTGCAGCCCTCCCAGACTTGCACGCTTCTCAATGATACAAGGATGGTAACCAAGCATTTTTAACCACAATGCACAACTCGAACCTGCAGGCCCACCGCCAATGATGATTGCATCAAATGAATGACTAATTGTTATGCTGTCTTGCACTCTAAACTCCCAAATATTTTGTAAATTTATCATCGCGAAATCAGTATGGCTAATTTCAAAAAGCCGTCATCACGAGGTCATGAAGTAGCCATGGCGATACGCCAGGATTAAAAAATCCATCTCATTGATTTATTGATAGTTTAATTAAACCAAATAAAATCATCATAAATAAGAAAGTCTTAACCATAATCTGTTACTGTACTATAACCATATAAATACACAAATACACACTAAAACGAGTAGTGAGTGCATGTTCAGCGACCATAAACGTGTTCTTAAGCATACCAGCGATAAAATCATTGCGAATGATGAAAAACATCTACAGTTTCAATTATAGGATGGGCTATAGGCGCATATAAGCATTCACAGACAGGTTCATTTTTTTATTCTTTTAAGAAAAATATAAAATAGTATTATCGAAGACAGGTGTTAATGCATTAATAAAATAAAAATAATATAATAATTTTAATGAAGAACTCACGGTCAAAGGATAGTATTGCATGGAAAAGCTCCACTGGCCCAATACCACCATTACCCGCTTGTTAAATATCGCATTACCCATCATCCAGGCTCCCATGGCAGGCGGTGCAACCACGCCTGAACTTGTTGCAGCTGTCTCTAATGCAGGCGGATTAGGTTCATTAGGTGCAGGATATATGACGCCAGATGAGATAAGAGCTATCATCAAGAAAACCAGAGCGCTCACTGATAAACCTTTTGCTGTGAATCTCTTCGTACCAGAAGAGCATCACACTAACGATGATCAAATCGAACGGGCAAGAATCGTGGTTCAAGCATCATGCCCTGAATTAAATTTTACAATTCCTGCTATCAAAGCTCCTTTTTCTCCTCCTTTTGAAGCACAAATGAATATTCTTCTGGAAGAAAAGATTCCTGTTTTTAGTTTTACGTTTGGCATTCCATCCAGAGCGTGGATAGATGCTTTCAAAAAGATAGATAGCAAATTAATTGGAACTGTAACATCTTTGGATGAAGCAAAATTATTAGAAGAAAATGGTATTGATATCATTATTGCACAAGGCAGTGAAGCGGGTGGTCACCGTGGTACTTTTCTAAAAAATGCCGAAAATACTCTCATTAATCTTTCATCACTAATTACCTCATTGATTAAGCATATCAATACTCCCATTATTGCTGCAGGCGGAATAATGACTGCGAAAGATATTGTAAATGCATTATCCCTGGAAGCATCTGCAGTTCAAATGGGTACAGCATTTTTATGCTGCACTGAATCTGGCATTCATCCGCTATATAAAAAACTTTTATTGAATTTATCTCAGGATGAAACCATATTAACTCGTGCCTTTTCAGGAAAATTTGCTCGCGGCATTAAAAATAAATTCATTACCAGAATGCAATTACATGAACATGACATTCTCGATTATCCCATACAAAATGCGCTCACCAGCGCAATGCGCAAAGAAGCACAGAAACAGAATAATACTGATTTTATGTCCATGTGGGCCGGGCAATCAGCTTATTTATGTAAAGAAATATCTGCCGCCAAATTAATTGAAGATTTCGATACTGAAGTAAGTCACATATTTAGCAATCATTAAAAGGGATGAAAAAATGAATAAACTTCACGAAAAGAATTTCCCGAATGAATCTTCTGAATATCGCAGCGCGAGAGAAAAATTACTTGATGCTGAAATTGCCTTGCGCAGGCAAACTGAAGAAGTAGCAAAAATGCGCCGCACTATGCCCTTAGGAGGCAAACTTAAAGAAGATTATGTTTTTTCAGAAGCTGGCGGCAAAAAAACAACATTCTCTGAATTATTTCAAAATGGGAAGAATACACTGGTCATGTATAATATGATGTTTGATCCATCATGGGACCTTCCCTGCCCTATGTGCAATTCTATCGTCGATGGCTTGAATGGCAATGCAAGACAACTTGCTCAGAAAATCAATCTGATTGTCGTTAGCAAAGCACCTATAGAAAAATTACTTGCGTATGCCAAAGATACAGACTGGAAACATGTACGCATAGTTTCATCGTTTGATAATACATACAATAAAGATTATTTTGGTGAGCTCGATGGAAAACAAGTTCCCATGATTAATGTGTTTATGAAAAAAGATAATAACATATATCACACATGGGGATCAGAAACAGCATTTGCACCGACTGACCCTGGGCAAGATGAACGCCTGGCTGATATCATCTGGCCGCTCTGGAATGTATTAGATCTTACTCCAGATGGACGTGGCAAAGACTGGTATCCCAAAATATTAAAGTGACAGGCATTCACCCTGTCACTTTAATATTGTGATTACTTCAACATCATTTCAGCGAATTTGTTTCGCATGTCAATTGATCAGATTCAAGTTCAGCCTGATTATTCACAACATTATTATCCATTTTATGCAATGGACTGCCACCCGACATTTTTAGAGCTGTAACCATAGTTATCACTTTCGTATTTTCCTGCGAAAACTCTTTTTCCATAGCCAATATCAAATTATCTATGAGTTTAAATTTAATAGCCGTATACGGTTCTTCTGCCATGGTGAATTGCGAAAAAGCTGTGAGCAAGTAAGAATATAAATCATTGATTCTGTCTCCAGTCTCGCCCAGAGCATGCATGTTTTGCTTGACCATTTCAACATGCTCCAGATTAAGCGCCGATACTTCCTTCAAGAGTTTATGGACGACCAACGTTGGGGTTATCGCAAGTGTTTCACGAATGATGTCTCTATCAATATTTAACATGATTAAATCGTGAAGATCATATTTAAAAATATTTTGTTTAACAGCTAAGGTGTTTAATTGATTTGATAGTTTTTGAATTACTTCCGGTGAAGCATAACCTTTTAATACATCAATGTATTTTGTAATGCCTGCAATAACAATAGCAATTTGTTCAGGAATTTTATCCTGCTGTTTCGTATCAAAATAATAACATAACTTGTTACTTGCTACGTACATTTCACTATAAGCCTCATTATAAAAGCACGCCAATCTTTCTTTTGTCGCTAATATCTTCAATTCACTTTCAATGCTTGATTTCAGGGTAGCAATGATCTTTTGTTTATAACCTGCATGATGATCTTCTTTAGCGAATCTTTCCGCAAACAAAATAAATTCATTTAATTTAGCGCACAGATTCCGCAAAACATCGCCCGTCTTTATACAATCAGCAAGCATAATGGGTGCGTCTATTTTTTTTGCAACCGCATATGATTCCAGATAAAAATTCATGGCTAACTGACATTGATATCCCAGTGCTCCAGTCAAGGATTTGGGCATAACAGTGACAATATTATTTTCATTTCTATTTTCACTGTTTCTAAGAAAACTTGAAGGGATTTGACATACGCTTTGAATCAGTGCATTTATTTGCGTACCTTTAAGCGCCTTTTCGCCATATGTGTTTGGAATTTCCCCTATCATTTGTAATTGTTTTTGTTTGAGCGCAATTTCTGTGCCTAAATAATTATAAAACTGGATAGCACCTTGAATCTGGCAAATCGCACTGCTGAAAATTGATCGCGGATCATTATATGCAACCTTTACTCCAAAAATTTTAATTTCTTTGGATACCTCGGGTAATCCCTCGAC
>Ga0105239_10006796_pt1 | contig 13204 bp, 11 predicted proteins | sample KBSC44metaG_FD_92761 | JGI IMG/M metagenome (GOLD analysis project Ga0105239, IMG submission 92761) | Corn rhizosphere microbial communities from Kellogg Biological Station, Michigan, USA - KBS C4-4 metaG | ecosystem: Host-associated > Plants > Roots > Rhizosphere > Soil | place: Michigan, USA...
CATGTAGTACAAACCACTACAAACCGTAACAGCCCCTGTTACATAAAATCTACAACTCCTGCTATTGATTACTACATGAATTGGTCGCACCTTTGCGTCTCAAATACTCCATGGATGAACAGTAATCTTAGTATCCTGTTTATTGATGACTCACAATTATTCATTCATCGGATCAAACAACTGCTGACGGAACGATACGATTGTCTTTCCATTGCTATTGCAGGCTGCTTTGAAGAAGGCTTGCTGATGTACAACAAAAAGACTCCGCATTTGATCTTTCTGGATATCAATCTACCAGATAGGAGCGGTATCGACCTGCTGGTAAATATCCGGAGAATGAACCGGAACGTGAAGATAGTGATGCTTACTAATAACGACCCTGCTGAATACGCTGACGTATGCCTGCGCCTTGGTGCGGATCATTACCTGGAAAAAGCTTCAGGTTTTGATTCAATCGCAGTCATAACAGAAGAAGCTCTTAAAGTCTTGTAAACATCTAAAGTAATTGCGTATGACAACGCGTGACGAATGGTCACCCAATGATTTTCATGTAAGCCACAACCCTTTGTATTATGCCGTGGTTGACAACGCAGGGCGAATACTGTCGATGAACGTAGCGATGAATAAGGAATTTGGCCCTGGCAGCACTATGCAGATTGAATATTTTCAATCACTGCTGGAAGAGAATGACAAACTATATTTTACCACCCTATTGCAGTCAAAAGACGAATTCCCGTATCCTCCTGTTCCTGTTAGTCTGTACACCTATGCCGGCCCTCATAAACAGAATGCTGTAAAATGGACCTTTTTTCACCTGCTTTCCGAAACCGGCCACGTTGGTAATATGCTTTGTGCAGGCTATAGCAATGATCAGGCAACACAGGCCGAAGATATTACCACGGTAAAGCAGCAAACAGCGCAAGACCCGCAACCCAATAAAAAACGAAAAACCACAACATCCGGTACCGGTACACAACCCGATAAGCTGTTAAAAATTCTGGAAAGTGAAAGAGTGCTGATAGGGCAGGAGCTGCATGATAATGTAAACCAGCTGTTATGCAGCGCCAAACTGCACCTTGAAGTGCTGGAAGTGTACAAGGCAGATAATGTAGAAGCGAAGCAAACGACACAGCAGTTAATTATTGAAGCAATAGAGGAGATCAAAAAATTATCAAGAGGCCTTGTTCTGCAGCAACTAAAAAAGGAAACCCTGCTCGAAAGCATCAGGGTGCTGATCGACGACTTCAAAAGCCTGAATAAAAAAAATATCATTTTCGGCATTCACCATTTTGATGAAGAATTGCTTTCGGTGAATAAAAAGTTCAATATCTACAGAATAGTGCAGGAACAACTGCGCAATATACAGGAACACAGCAAAGCAAAAACAGCGGTAATAACGCTGGAAACCGATAATAATAATATTGAACTGATCATTGATGACGATGGAGTAGGTTTCGATACACAGGTTCAGGTAAATGGCATTGGATTAATTAACATCAGGGAAAGAGTACGACTGCTGAACGGCCATTGTGAAATTACTTCATCGCCTGGTAAAGGTTGCCGGGTTCACATAGTGATTCCGGTTTGAACGAGATAATTCCTATGAGACACATATATAAACCATCACAAAGGTTCACATTATAGAGTCACATGAGAGCACATCAGAGCAGAGCACACATCAGAGCCAGCATCCCTGACAAGGGAAAGAGGATACGGACCCGGAAGAAATAAGTCAAAGGATGCATTGTGTTATGGTTCAGGGTGAGTCAAACCGCGGCTGGCGGAAGACTCACCCTTCTTTTTTAGTTCTTCGCCGATGGTGGTTTCGCTAAGCCGGAGACATCAACGACGAAGACTTTTTTATTTTCGTAGGAATCACGTATCTTTAACTACTTCACCTTATCGCCAATATTCCCTCCTTGTTCATTTTAATTCATCGATTCCCGGCTTCCGCCTACGCTGTGAAATTTTTTACCCGCTGCCCGTTCCTCTGTGCCAGTCCTGTTTCTAATCATATTTGAAACACTAAACCCTGATGTATGAACCTACAGTATTATGGCATACGGTGCATTTGCCTGCTCCTGGCTTTTTCATTTAGTACAGCGCACACGCAGATTTTAAAAAAGCTTAAAGAAGGTGCTAAAGACCTGCAGGACGTAGCAAGGCAGGTAACAGCTACTACCAAAGAAGTTGGCAATACCACGAAAACCATTCATCAAACCTGGAAAAAAGACACGGCCAGAAATATAAGATACGAACAGGTGCCCGATTACCGCACCAGAGAAGAAGTATCTATCAATAAAAAACAAAAACTAAGTGTTGAGAACGGGCAGTTCAAAAATCTTGTCTGGGAGCCCGTTACCAAATTCGATAACCAGATCTTCCCTTCATTTATTATAGGTTGGGCGAGTTATAAGGGCGTTAAGGAAGAAGATATGGGCAGCTCGCTTGGTTTTACGATCAATACCAATCTGACCGGCGTAGTATTGAAATGGGAAATAGAATCAACAGATAAAAGTTATTTCACTATTGACAGCGGCTATATAAACTGCGACGATGTTCGCAGTACAAAACTCTTTATGCCCCATATAGCCTGGAATTACCGGGCACTGACCAAACACCAAACGAGCGCTCCGCTGAATGTATATTTCAGATTGATCGACCCCAACTCGGGAATGAAAGTTGAAAAGCTGGTAAATATTAATTTAAGAAGCATCAACGACTGCATCACGTATTTTAACGGAAAGAGCTTCCAGTTTTTGTTTACGGCTTTTGTAAATGAAGATCATCCCGAAATAGATAAAATACTAAAGCAGATGCTCGATACAAAAATGATCGATGCAGTGCTGGGGTATCAGTGGGGGCCTTCGTATGTTGACCTGCAGGTAGCTGCCCTCTGGCGCGTATTGCATGAACGCGGTTTTCAGTACAGCAGCATAACCGATAATTCAGGGTATAACGAAAGCAAAGGATTGTATTCGCAAACGGTGCGAACATTCGACAATTCCCTTAAAACCAGTCAGGCCAATTGTGTTGACGGAACAGTTGTTTTTGCGTCGGTACTAAAAAGAATGGGCATACGGCCGGTGTTGATCACCGTTCCCGGCCATTGCTTTCTGGGATATTATTCCAATGATACTACGCATACAGACATACGTTTTTTGGAAACTACTATGTTATCGAGCACGGCCTTTGTAAGCAATCCAAAAGCATCAGTTCAGAAATACGATGCTGTACTTGCCAAAATTATTCCTAAAGGCGTTAAGCTGTCTGAACTGAACAAAGCCTATTTCCTCGAATTTTTAAATGCACAGGTAGCAGGCTCCGATGCCTTTAAGAAAAATCTGCAGAAATACGGAGCGCAGTATATAACACTGCTCAGTGTAAATGATCTGAGGCAGTATGTTAAACCAATTCCGTTGTATGAATAATTACATTAACGAGCGGTAGACCTGCATAACACCGGCCGCACACATTCCGGGAGAAAATTGAATAATATGCTGTGCAGCCTTTTCAATGCATTGAAGACGGATTGTTTCATCATAAGCGGCCTTCCATAGCTGGTCGCACAACCCATTCAGATCGTTGAGTTCAAAATATAAGGCGGCATCACCGCCCACCTCAGGCAGACTTGAAGAGTTTGCGGCAACTACCGGTATACCGCTGTAGAGTGCTTCCAGAATGGGAATGCCAAAACCTTCATAGATACTGGGATAGATAAATGCGCGGGCATTCTGATAAATAGCGGGGAAGTCTATACCACTCTGATATGAAGCATCATCGGCTGCTTTTGTATCTGACAAAAAGATCACCTGATTCAACAACCCATGCTGCGCCAGCCATCCCTGCACATTATCTTTATATTCCTTTCCTTCACCGATCACCACCAGCGGCAGATCCATCGATGGCTTCAGGGCATACAGGGCCTTGCAGATCTGCAACAGATTTTTTCTTTCAATAACAGAGCCCACATACAGTAAATAAGTCTCCGGAAGATCATACTTCTTTCTTATGGCTGTTAGTGTTTCCATCGGCAAGCGCTTACCATAGGCAGGATTACAGCTTTGATAACAAACATGAATTTTATCAGGATGGATATGGTAGAGGTCGATGATATCTTTTTTTGTATGAGCACTTGTAGCAATGATGGCATCCGCATTTTTGCAGGCATGCCGGAACTTCTTTCTGTATATAAAAACTTCGCCTTTGTCGTATTGCTGCGGATAGCGCTCAAAGATCAGGTCATGAATAGTTACCACCGATCGGATCTTTGTTTTGTGTATGCCTGCCGGTATTTCATTGCTTAATCCATGATACAGATCAATGCCTGATCGCTTCAGATCGCGTGTTATCCATTTACTTCTCCATAGAGAAGAAAATGATTTGGCCGGTTGCCATTGAGGCGTTACCACTTTTGCAGATCGTAATTCATTGGTATCAAACAACGAAGTTCGCTTGGGTGCGAAAAGCACATACTGATTTTCAGGAAAGAATGCATCCAGCGAAGAAAGAAGGGTACGGCTGTAATTACCTAGTCCTGTTTTGTTTTGAAAAGCTCTTTTTGCGTCGTATCCTATATTCATATGAATTGGTTTATTTTGAGCACACGAAGGCCCGGATGCTGCTATTGCAGCATCTTTACTATGTTATCTGTATTTAGTTATGGGATTTTTCTATGCTATGGCAGGATCAGTTTGTATGAAATATCAGATGCCCAAAAAAGACCCAGCGCGCCGCCGCTGATATTACCGGCGGCCGAAGCAGGCACCGGCTTGTAAGCATTGCCGTCGGTTTGTAATTGTTTTCGAAGTTCACTGAAATAGCTATAGGCTTCTTTTGTTAAAGAGCACAGTCTTACATGAGAAGGTCTGTCGGAATAAAAATTTCCATAGCCCCAATCGTTATAAGGATAATTATCCGATACAATAAATTCTATAGATAATCCCTTTACATAAGGCGGCAGGATCTGATCATCCAGAACATAAGGGAGCGTGTGATAGCCATAATCTATCCAAAATGCGTCGTAAGGATATTCGTCTATACGCGGAAAGAACTGAAGCATATAATAATTCTTTTCATCCTGTGGTTCTTTAAACCACACGAGCGGTAGATTCCCAACCTGACCCGACGGACCAACCACTGCATTCCGCTGTATGGTAACAGAATCAAGCGCTGGTACCTGTGGCATGTATGCTGACGCCTGAAAGCTTGAATCACCTATTTGAACATGCAACTGGTAAGTATGCCCCGGTATGCCTTTTATTTTTGTTGTTTGATAATACCCTCGCTTATAACTTATTGAAACACCCTGATAAGGGTAAAACGTGGAATCAAGCTGGCCATTATAGTAGGAATAATACCATCGGGGCAAATAATCAACCGCAGGTATCAGAGTATCAGCAGTTCCCATATCATCGGTAATAATTACCTGCGCTCCCTGCACAGCGTCAGCACTGTCTCTGCTAATATTGGTGGGTGGGTAGCCAAATAAATTCGTTGATCTTGTTATACGAACAAAATAGGGGCCCTGCAGATCGCTTATTCTGCCTTCAATCACATATAATGGTTGCGTATTGCCGAGTTTAATATCATAATCTTTTGTACAGGCCGTAAATAAAACAATTACACCCATAAAACACCATCGCATATGCATATTGAATTATTTAGAATTTAAAATTGTAGGTTAAAGAAGGTAAAATACCGGTAAGATATACCTGGGTTGCTTTTACATTGTAGGGTTGGTAAGGATACTGACTTATGAATATGGCAAATACATTTTGCCTGCTGTAGGCATTATAAATACTAAGCACCCATTCGCCCTGCCACTTTTTATTCGGATTTAATTTATTCTTCCAGGTAACACTTATATCGAGGTGGTGATTGGCAGGTAACTGGTACCCGTTTCTTTTTCCATAGTACACGTACCGGGTGCCATAAAAAATATAGGAACCTATGGGTATAGTGGTATAGCCGCCACTCCGGTACACCCAACTGGCAGAAAGACTTAACCTTTTACTGACTGTATAAGCATATACAATAGAAATATTATGCCGGTGATCGTAGGTGGCAGAATACCATTCGTTATTGTTTACGCCGTTAATCCGGCGCAGTGATTTCGACCATGTATAACTTATCCATCCGGTGGAGGCGCCACTGTTCTTTTTTATCATGGCTTCAACCCCATATCCTTTACCCTGACCGGTTAATATTTGTGTTTCAATTTTATCGTTCAGAAAAATTGCTGCATTGTCTTTAAAGTCAATGATGTTATATGACTTGCGGAAAAAACCTTCCACACTGCCTTCGTATGAATCGTTCAAAATAGATTTATAAAAACCGGCAGCAAACTGATCTGCATATTGTGGTTTGAAGTAAGTGTCAGAAGGCAACCACAGATCAGTAGGCAATCCAACCGATGAATTGGTTAACAGATGCTGAAACTGGTAATTTCTTGCATAGGATAATTTCAGCGAAGCACCAGGAGATACTAACACCCTTGCAGTTGCTCTGGGTTCCATACTAAAATATGATTTGGTGATTTTTCCTTTGGGATAATATGTACTGTCGATCACTGCCGACATATCTGCATTATACCGGTATACCAGTGCATCGCCCAGGGCAGCAAAACCGGTAGCACGAACACCGTAGGAGAGGCTGACACTTTTACTTATTTTTTGCTCATTGTTTAGATAGGCAAACAGTTGCGCCGAGCTGCGGTTATTGAGCGATACTTCTTTTGAAGTTGAATTTTCTGACTTTGGAATTACTCTGCCCGGTAATACGTCCTGTAACGTAGCGCCTGCTCCAAACCTTATTTGATTATTGTCGTTAATCGCCCAGTCAAGATCTGTTTTACAGGTCAGCTCTTTTAAATTGGCGCGCCATGTAAAATTGCGCGCATCTTCCAGCAGGTCGTATGAATAACTGTAGTTGCTGTACAATACAGAAGTATTGGCATATAGATCAGCATTAAAAATATGGTTCCATCGGGCGGAAACAGTGGTGTTGCCCCAGTTCATTTTATCTGACTTATTAATAGCATCGAGAAAAAAATTATCGTAGCCGGTGTAAGCAGATAAATACAGACGGTCTTTGGTTCCCAGCAGGGTATTGAACTTTGCATTAAAATCATAAAACGACACCCTGCTGTCTTTTGTATGCAACTTTATTAAATTCGATACATGCGAGAAATTTAACAGCGGGCCTATGTCGCTGTATCTTCCTGACACTATAAAAGAAGATCTTTCTTTTTTGATCGGACCTTCATACGTTAACCGGCTCGCCAGTAATCCTATGCCACCGGTGAGTGTATGTTCTTTAGTATTGCCCTCCTTCATGCGAATGTCTACCACCGATGATAATCGCGACCCATACCACGCAGGAAATACACCTTTGTAAATGGAAACATCTTTCAAAGCATCTGCATTGAAGGCAGAAAAAAATCCAAGTGTATGGCTTGGATTATATACCGGTGCATCATCCAACAGGATGAGGTTCTGATCGTACGATCCGCCACGCACAGATAAATTGGTAGTGCCTTCGGCAGAAGTTTGAATACCGGGTAAAAACTGCAGGCTTTTTAATACATCAGGCTCACCCGCAACCATAGCCATCTTTTTAACCTCTGACATAGTCAGGCGGTGGTAACCGGTATTTGTTCTTTGAACATTGCTTTTAGTGGCCACTGCAGCTACCACAACCGGCTGAAGCGGGGTTATGGCGGCAACAAACTCATAAATGGTTATATTACTACTGTGCGTGCGTTGTGGGTTGCTGACTTTCTTCACCAGTATATAATTATCTACCTGTTCAAACTGCAAGCTCGTATTACCCGTTACATCGCTCAATAATTTCTTTACAGAAACGTGCTCCTGTTCATAGGTAATTCCTTTAATAGCGGCGACGTCAGCCGTTTTATAATTGAACTTATAGGGCGTTATCTTTTCAATCAGTCCGAATAACTGTTCCAGTGACGTGTTTTTTACTTTGATAGTGACGAACACTTTATCCATATCCTGGGCATGGGCTTTCAGCATTGAAAAAAAGATACAGCATATGAATACCAATACTGGTTTCATTTGTTTCATAGAAAAATATATAGGGTTGCTTATTCTATAATGAATGTTCCGTTGTTTTCAGACAGGCGGGCATCGTTAATGCGGCATATCACTTCAAGTGCTTTGCGCAGGTCTGTATTTTTATTAAAGGAAGCCGTGGTTACGACCAGTTTCAGGGAGGCGCGTTTTATTTCTATGGGCGTATTAAATACTCTTTGCAGATCGGCAATAATATCGCCCAGCATTTCATCTTCATAATACAGATCGCCCTGCTTCCAGGCTGCTATATAGGAAATGTCAATCGTATCCCGGGAAATACTATGATCATACGCTTTTATTTTTACGAGTTGTCCTTTTTCCAATACGGCCAATAAGGTGCCACCTGACTGTACTTTTACTTTGCCTCGTTGAACGGCCACCTCCATCGTTTGCTGATCGGGATAAGCCCTTACATCGAAAGCGGTTCCCATTACGGTAGTGGTAAGAGGGCCTGAACGAATAACAAATGGAATTTTATCGGCATGCTGTACATCAAACCAGGCTTCGCCACGCAGTTGAACAGATCGCTCGTTAGCGCTAAAGGAAGCAGGATAACGGATGGAAGAACCGCCGTTAAGCCATACGTGGCTTCCATCGGGTAATACCAGTTCCATCTGTTTGCCGGCGCTGGTCGACACGATCTTAAAAGTTGATGACGTATCGGTCTTTGCCAAAGAGCTATCGTGGGTACGGTCTATATAGAAATAAACACCTGCGCCTACTAATAACACTACTGCTGCCGCAGCTACCCAACGGTATAATGTAAACACCGAAGCTTTTTTACGGGGCGCAGTCTTTCCTTTGTCGATCTGTACAATATCCTGTACCATTTTTTGCCACGGTTCTGCATTGGCAGGAAACCCAAGTGATTCTTTTTGCATCAGATCGCTTATCATCTGTTTAAACAATTCTTCATCCGGATCAGACTGCACAATATTGAAAAGCGCCTGCCTTTCCTGTTCAGTAGCTTTACCGGCGAGGTATTGTTCCAATAATAGGGTCAGTTGTTGCTTATCCATTTATAATCATTTACGCGCCGTTTCATTAATAAGAAGGTTCAACGGCTGTTTAGGACTATCGGCTGTAAAAATTTTTTCTTTTTTTTCTGTAAGAAGCATCAGAAAGAAGATAACACCATATTTAACAAGATGCTCCCGGATGAACTTTAATGAAGCTACCAGGGCGTTTTTAACGGTATTGGGGGATATATTTAAGAGAGAAGCGATCTCCGGAATGCTTTTGCCTTCGTCGCGGCTCAGGCGGTAGATCTTTTTTCGCTGGGCAGGTAGCTGATCAACAGCTTCGCTGATAAGCCGGTTCAGCTCTTTTAATGCAAAACTTTCGTGTGTGGTGTTTACCGGTTCGGGCTCGGTAGTGATGGGATTGTAAAACTTATTATTTAAAATGCTTTTGCGTAAATGACTGTAGCACTCATTGGAAACGACTTTAAACAGCCAGCCGCCGGGGTTTTCTATCTCACTTAGCTTATCTCTTGATAACCATACGCGAATAAATGTCTCCTGTATAATTTCCTGCGCGGCCGTTTCTGACTTTGTAAATTTTATAATAAACGGGTAGAGTTTGGGTAGAAATACATTGAAGAGGGTTTCGAAAGCTTTTTCATCGCCTTCAGCTACCTGCAGGAACAACTCTTTTTCATCGCCTTGCTGTACGGTATTATTATTAGAAGCCAATAAATCTGGTTTTGAATGAAATGATCAAAACCCAAAAATAATATCTTTTATGTATGACATAATAAATAAATTAATTTTCCCCCGGCGAAACCGGGGGCTATTTACATTAAAGCCTTGCAGGCTTATATCACTTTCAAAACAATCTTTCCATTTACCTGCTGCTGTATAAGCAATTCGGCAGCTTCTGAAATGTTTGTCCAGGGTAATTCTTTATCAATGGGTGTGTGTAAACGCTTTTGAGCAATCAGTTCAGCGATACGCGCAAATACCGGTGTGCAATTTGGCGGTACTTCAGGCCCCAGAAAGATCAGTTGTTTACGGTGAAACGGCCATTCAGCCGAGCGAACATTAAAAGTAGTGGGCTGACGCGAAGAATTGCCAAAGTTAACACAGGTACCATTGGCAGTTAATGTGCTTAAGGCGACAGCCAGTACATCGCCGCCGATCGAATCGAATACCACATCATATTTTCCGGCAGCTTTTGCATCTTCTATAGTGGTAAAGACCGCATCAGCCCATACACCATCATTTTCCATTTGTTGTTTTAGATCAGCGCGACGGCTAACGGCAAATATACTGGCGCCTGCCATGGCAGTCAGTTGAACCAATATACGACCTACGCCGCCTGCAGCACCTGTTATCAGTACGCGTTTGTTTAATAACGAGCCCGCTGCTTCAATACAGGTTACAGCAGTACCCGCTGCAACCGGCAATGAAGCTGCCTGTACATCGGTTACGCTATCGGGTATAGAAGCCATTTGCCATCCGGCAGCAATTACATATTCGGCCCAGGAGCCTTGTGCTACAAAACCAAAAACGCGTGTGCCTTCTTTTGGCGTGCTGCCATTGGCGGCTGCTTTTACAATTACACCGGCAAAGTCCCATCCGGGCGTATAACTGGTAGTAGTATTAAGCGCAGTACGTACTTCGCCCTGATTGAGTGAAAAAGCGGTAACCTTTATCAGTGCCTGATTAGATGCGGGAACAGGACCAGGGCATTCTGTTATAGTAAAAGGAGAACCCGACTGTGGGTCAGTAACAATCGCACGCATGCGATTTTCTTTCTTGTGTGATATTTCCATATTGTGATTTTCGGTAAAACTAAAATCAGCGATACGGAAAAGCGTTGATTTGAATCAACAAAAATCAGCGGGCGGCATTTCTCAGTCTGCTTAATGTTTCTTTGGTCATACCGAGATAATTAGCAAGCATGTGATGCGGTATGCGCAGGAATAATTCAGGAGACGTGTTCATTAATTTATCATAACGTGTTTGAGGTGACTCATAATAGGATGCGGCCAGCCGTTCCATAAAATAACAGGCTGTGTGCTGAGCCAGATGTCTGCCGATCTTTTGCCATGAGTAACTGCTATCGAACAGGTCCATTAGCTTTTTGGCATCCATACAAGCCACGGTAGATTGCTCAACAGCCAGAACATTTACCTGCGAAGGTTTTTGCATAACAATGCTGTAATAGTTGGTAACAAATTCATGTTCTATGGCAAAATCAAATGTGCGGTCTTCACCGTTTTGATTTTTAACCCAGCGAAAACAACCTTCCAGTATAAAGCCGACTGTTTTGCATACTTTGCCTTCTGACAGAAATACTTCTTTTTTGTCGTATTCTTTTATGTACAACAATTGACTTAAATTTTCCCATTCCCCGTCATTTAAAGGAACAAGGCTGTTTAAATACATCCGCAGGGGCGTAAAGTCGTGATTCATCATTCAAATGTAAAACGGTTCGTTTAATTGTACAGCGTCGATCTTTGGTATTTTAATGTATCTTGCTTTGATCAGTCTGCACATCAATATGAGAATTTCTGCTTTATTACTTTATGTCCTGGTAACATTTGTTATTCTGTCTGCCTGCAAAACAACACAGGTAAACAAGGCGTTGGGTGACAAATATTGTGCGCCTTCAACTGACTTTCACTACGAGATGAATACGCGTCCGTTATGGAATACCGATTCACTGCTGGCTGCCAACAGTGCTATTCCCGCTCATGAAGTAATAACGGCCAATGCAACAGGCGTTCTGCCCCTGATGCAGCAATTAGCGATGGCAGGAAATGATAGCTCAGTCGCCACCCGGTTACAAAAAGATGAGTTGCGGTTGAAGATACAGCATCACATTTTACGCGCATCAACAGAAATTGCCAGTCTGGCTGCCGAGCTGGATTGTGAAGGGGAGCGCGCCGACCAGTTGGGAAGATATCTCGACAATCAGAATAGTAAAAAAACAACCCGGTTAACAGTGGGTTCTATTATAGCGGGAGCCTTGTCAACTGTAGCTTCTGTAGTAATAGAAAATAAAGGAGCTCAGAATGCAGCAGTGATTGGAGGCGGGTTAGTAGCTGCGGGATTGAGTATACTTATTATAAATCCGGCTGGCAAAAAATTGGCAGTTAACCATCCCAGAAATCTGTTGACCGATATCTGGTACAGACCTGCAGTTTCGGCTACTTATTCGCCCTTTTTGTGGTATGTGCTGAACGAAAAGCGTTTCAGTTATAGTGGCAAGGCTTCGCTGGCTGAAAACATAAAAAAAAGATGGGTAGAATTTGAATTCGGCAACAGCATCGATGCAAAAACAGAAAAACTGCTTTTCGGACAAGGCGGCGCCTATAAAGCCGGTGATCTGCACACACGGGCAGATATGTTGAACGAACTGCAATCGACCATCAGATCGATCAACCAGGACCTGCAGAATTTAATGGAGTATCTGGGGCGTTTTCATTGATCACCCGATTCAACTGAGGATACTATCTTTTTTTATCAGCGCTACCTGTCGATAATTTCCGTTCTGAATGGTGTTCAGCACACAGATGGCATTCATATTATCGCCCTGCGCGTTCCATATTAGGGGCATAGGATTGGCTATGCCTGTAAATTCTATCTCCTTTAAAGACTGAAGCACTTCTTCGCGGTGTGGTATGCGGTTGTTTTTTTGTATGGCGTCTTTGATCGCCGTGATCAGCAGGTTCGCAGAATCACAGGAGTTCAATGCATAATTATTTATGGGACCGTATTCAGCATTATAACGCTTTTCAAACAAAATACTTTCATCAGAATGACTGGTATTGCAGGAAGCTGATAATATCAGTACGCCTTCACCGGTTTCGGCAGCACTGCCTGCAGGTTGAAGAAAGTTGATCTTATCCCAACATCCGTCACCTGCTGCAAAAAGCATATTCCGCCCCGATGCTCTCAATGCCTTTAAAAGAGCGGCGCCTTCAAAAGTACCGCCATAAAAAACAAGGTCGGTCCGTTCGGGAATATTATCTATAGCCTGTGTAAAATCCGATGCTCCCGGCTGCACTGTTGTAACTGATATTATTTCTCCACCACAATGGGAGAAATTGCGTATAAACTGATCCCCCATACTGTTGCCATAGGCAGAATCGGTTTAAA
>Ga0105239_10006798_pt1 | contig 13201 bp, 10 predicted proteins | sample KBSC44metaG_FD_92761 | JGI IMG/M metagenome (GOLD analysis project Ga0105239, IMG submission 92761) | Corn rhizosphere microbial communities from Kellogg Biological Station, Michigan, USA - KBS C4-4 metaG | ecosystem: Host-associated > Plants > Roots > Rhizosphere > Soil | place: Michigan, USA...
ACGCCGGGGCTGAAGAAGGACTTGCCTTCGATGATGGCTTGGATGGCGGAGACCAGGTCGGCTTCGGCGGAATCTTTGAGCAAGTAGGCGCGGGCGCCGGCTTTGAGGGAGCGCAGCACGTAGCTCTCGTCGCTGTGCATGCTCAGCATCACGATGGCGGTTTCGGGATCGCGGCTGAGGATCTGGCGGGCGGCTTCGACGCCGTTGAGCTGGGGCATGGCGATGTCCATGACCACTACGGCGGGCTTTAGTTCGGTAGCGATGTCGACGGCTTGGCGGCCGTCGGAGGCTTCGCCTACGACCTCGAAATCTTCGTGACGTTCCAGCAGCAGGCGCAGGCCGGCGCGCATTACCGTGTGGTCGTCGGCTAGGAGAATGCGCACCATGGTTTTAACTGGCAAGGGGGAGTTCCACGGCTACGGTGGTTCCTTTACCGGGGTGCGAACGTACGCTGAGCGCGCCGCCCAGGTGATGCACCCGCTCTTGCATGCCTACCAGACCGAGGCCGCGGATACGCCGGGCGTCGAAACCGTGCCCGTCGTCTTCGACCGAAAGCAGAATCTTGGAAGTCTCCTGGCGGACTTCCACCATCACGCTGCGCGCCTGGGCGTGGCGGGCGCAGTTGTGGAGCGCTTCCTGGACTACACGATAAATGCAAGTCTTGTGTGCATCGGGCAACTCGCCGGCATTTTCATCCGCGGAAACTTCTACGCGCAGCCCGGTGCGCTTGGAAACTTCGCGGGCTTGCCATTCGAGCGCGGGGACCAGGCCCAGATCATCCAACATTGACGGGCGCAGCAGCAGGCTCATGTTGCGGATCACGTTGACGCTGGCTTCGGCCAGGCGCTTGATGGATTCGACGTGGCGGCGGACTTCGGTGGAGTCGGGGGAGACGCGCGCGGCGGCGTTGCCGGCTTCGACTAATAGAGCCGAGAGCGATTGCCCCACCTCATCGTGCAATTCGCGGGAGATGCTGCGGCGCTCTTCTTCCTGCGCGGCGACCAGGCGGGCGGAGAGATCCTGCAATTCCTGATGTGCGCGCAGGCCATCGTTATAGCGCTGCTGGAGCTCGGTTTCCATGAGCAATGTTCGGCGCACGGTAAAGGCGGCGAGCGCAAAGCCGACACTCAAGGTGAAAACGGTTTTGAGGAAGGTGCGGAAGCGGAGGCCTTCGAAGGAGGCGCTCAATTTGGTATCGGCGGAGTCCATGACCACTTGATTGATTTGATCGATGCGGTCGATCAGGGCGAGCAGCGCGGTGCGGCGCTGGACTAAGTCGCTGGAGGAATAAGGATTGGTGCCGGTGCGCGCCGGCAGGATGGTGGATTCGCGGAGCTTCCAATAATCCTGCAACTCGCTACGCAGTTTTTGATACAGGGGGGCTTCGCCGGGCTCCATGGCGGCGGCACTTTGTTCCAGGGCGCGATCGGTCTTGCTGCGAATGTCGTTCCACTTCTGCGCCTGGTCACCGGCGGACTGGGCATCGCCGGCCAGCAAATAATCGCGCAGGATGATGGAGGACTGATACACGCCGGAGCGGACTTGTTCCAGCAACTGGATGCGCCGCAGGTAAGCATCGCGCACTTCGCCGGCGTGGACGTTCACGTTGTGAATTCTGAAAATGGAGTCGGCGCCGCCCGCGAGCATGAGCAGCAACAAACCGCCAAAACCGGCGAGAAGCAAGCGGCGGCCGTGCGCGAGTGAGGTGCTGTGCATTTCCTTATAAGTCTACCTGAGAGGGAGATCGGCCGAATACTGTCTGGACAGGATTGTGAGGCGGCAGGCACATGGGGCCTACTGGAGGTGATCGCTACTTACTCTCCCCGACGAGGGTTGGACGCATGCAGAAAAACTCGATATTTTTGTTGGTTTTTACAAGTTTTGTTTGGACGGCGGCGTGCCATAAGGCCGTACCCGTCGCAGCCCGGCCACCGCAGCCCGTTCCGGTGGCGGCCGCACCGCAAACGACTGCCGCTCCACCGTCCTCAGGTGCGGCAGCGTCCCAGGGCCGGCCGGCCGTTCAGAGTTCGCCCTCCGCGGGGATCACCCCGGAAGAGCGGGCTGTCCTGAACGACCGGCTGGCTCATCTGGAAGACGCATTATTCGATTACGACAAGAGCAGCATTCGCGCCGATGCCGCCAGCGCTCTCAAAGACGACGTGGGTGTGATCCGCGGCATTCTGGCGAAGGACCCCAACGAGAAGCTACGCATCGAAGGGCATTGCGACGAGCGTGGCTCGGACGAATATAATCTGGCGTTGGGCGACAAGCGCGCGCAAGCGGTAGAGGAATTCTTCCAGACCATGGGCATTCCGCAGGCGCAGTTGACGGTGATCAGCTACGGCAAGGAAAAGCCGGTATGCAGCGAACAAACCGAAGACTGCTGGCAGAAGAATCGCCGCGCGCACGTTGTCGCTCAAAATTAGACCGCTCAAAATTTGATATCTCCTAACTAGGCACTGCAGATCGCAGCCTCTCCCCTATCGGGAGAGGCTATTTTTTTGATTGCCTAGCGTTGCTACACTGAGCGCAACGGAGGTAGACGCGCATGAAATGGTACTACGCAGCAGCCGGAAATCAGGTGGGTCCGATCGACGAGACCGAGTTGAACCGGTTGGTGACGCAAGGTACGGTGCGCGCGGATACGCTAGTGTGGCACGAGGGCCTGGCATCCTGGCAGCCGCTGGGTGTGGTGCGCGGAATGGCGCCTGCGATGGCGGCGGTTGCGGGGCGGCACTACGGCGGATTCTGGATTCGCTTCGTGGCGCGGTTGATTGACGGCATCATCGTGGGCATCGCCAATGCCATCATCCGCATCCCCTTCCTGTTGCTGTTTGGCTTAGGAGCCGGTGGACTGGGAAGGGGCCGCGATTTGGGCGACGGAATGATTTTTGGGCCGGCGCTGGCGGGCTTTTTGGGAATCTCCACGCTGATTGGGCTGGCGATTGGGGTGGCCTACGAGGTCTACTTCCTGTCGGCGCATGGCGCGACGCCGGGCAAGATGGCGCTGGGACTGAAGGTGATCCGGGCGGATGGCGGTCCCATCTCGCCGATGCTGGCGCTGGCGCGATATTTCGCGTCGTGGGTCAGCGCGATTATTTTGATGATCGGCTATATCATGGCGGCGTTCGATCCGGAAAAGCGCGCGTTGCATGACCGGATCTGCGAGACGCGGGTCATCCATTCGCGGTAATTGGGGGACAGTACTAATCGGTACTAATCGGGGACAGTACACTCAATCCCCGCAATCCAATGCAGTACGGTACGAAGCGGGTGGCCGGGGGATTGAGTGTACTGTCCCCGATTAGTACATTGGGACCATTGCGCCCCTCCCTTGAATATGGTGAAGTGAAGGGGTGATGAAATCCCGTAAACTCTTGTTATTGCTGCCAGTTGTGTTTTTTGTGGCGTCCTGCAGCCGGGATCCCAAGGTGCAAGCACAACGCTACGTGGAGAACGGCAATAAATTCTTCGAGAAGGGCAAGTTCAAGGAAGCGTCGATCATGTACCGGCGCGCGCTGCAAAAAGATTTGCGGTTTGGGGAAGCCTATTACCGGCTGGCGCTCACCGAAATCAATCTGGCCGCTTTCGGGGACGCGGTGCGTTCTCTGCGGCGGGCGGTGGAATTGCAGCCCGACAATGCCGATGCCTCGGTTAAACTAGCCGACATTTATATCATCGCCGCGGCGCAAGACAAGGGGAACAGCCCGCAATACCTGAAAGAAGCCAAGGATCTGGCCGGCAAGCTGCTTGAAAGAGATGGGAAGTCCTACGATGGACACCGCATTGAGGGGCAGATCGCTCTGCTCGAGAACGATGCGCCGCTAGCCGTGGCGCAACTGCAGGCGGCCGCGCTGTTGAAGCCGGATCAAACCGAGCTGTCGATGGCTTACGTGCAGGCGCTCGCCGCCAATAAGCAATTCGACGAGGCGGAGAAACTGGCGCTGAGCGTTATCGACAAACACCCCACCTTCGCGCCGATGTACGATGCGCTGTACCTGTACTACATGAATGCGCAGAAGCTGACCCAGGCCGAAGGTATTTTGAAGCGGAAGGTGGAAAACAATCAGCGGCAGTCCAACTTCCGGGTGCAACTGGCGGCATTTTATCTGTACACGCAGAAGCACGCCGAATTCGAAAAGACCATGCTGGAACTGAACCACGAAAGTCAGTATCCGGACGGGCATTTGGTGGCCGGCGATTTTTACTTCTACCGGACCCGTGATTTCGACGCCGCCCGCGCCCAGTACGACGCGGGGCAAAAAGCATTTCCGAAGGAGAAAGCGATTTACCAGAAGCGAATGGTGGAATTGCTGGCTATTACGGGTAAAAGCGCCGAGGCCAATCAGCTGCTGGCTGCGATCCTCAAGGACAATCCTAAGGACACTGATGCCATTGCCATGCGCGCGGCGCTGATGCTCACCACCGGCGACGCGGCGCAGATTAACCAGGCCGTTAACGATCTGCAGTCGCTGGTGGCTAAGGCGCCCGATAATCATCTGCTGCACTTCAACCTGGCGCGCGGATATCTGGCGAAGAACGATACCGAACAGGCGCGTCTGCAACTGGAAGCGGCCATCAAGCTGCGTCCCGACTTTGTGGTTGCCCGCGATATGCTGGCGCGCATTTACCTCAACAAGAAGGATTACGCCAGGGCTTTGAAGGAAGCGGAAGACGCCATTGCCATGAACAAAAACGACCTGGAGGCACGGCTGACCCGGGCAAGCGCCCTGATGGCCATTGGCGATGGGAAGAAAGCCCGCGACGAGATCGAGGGGATTCTGCAGGTGGCTCCTAATAATCCGGACGCGCGCTACCAGTCCGGTGTTCTGGCCTGGCAGCAAAGGGACTACAAAAGCGCTCAAGACGCATTTGCGCAACTGAGTAAGATCAATCCCAAGGACTCGCGCGGCTTGCTTGGAGTGGTGGAGACCTTGGCCAGCCAGAATCGTCTGGGGGAAGGTATCAAGCTGGTGGAGGACGCGTTGGCGCGCGAGCCGGGGCGCCGCGATCTGATGCAGGCGCTGGCCAACCTATACGTGCGCGACATGCGCTACGATGCGGCGATGGCGCGTTACCAAGAACTTTTGAAGACGGAACCGAAGTCGGCCGATCTGTTGCTGCGGGTAGCTGAGACCCAGCGCCGCAAGGGCGACATCAATGGGGCCATCGACACTTTCCGGCGCGCCAGCCAGGCGGCTCCGACAGATTCCCGTCCGCTGCTGCAACTGGGGCTGCTACTGGATGGCACAGGCCGCCGCGACCAGGCCAAGCCGGTTTACGAACAGGTTTTGAAAATACAGCCGGACCAACCCATCGCGCTTAACAATCTGGCTTTCATCAAGGCGGAAGATGGCCAGGATCTGGACGAAGCTTTGACCATGGCCCAGCGGGCCCGCCAAGGCATGCCTAACTCACCCGACGTCATGGATACGCTGGGATGGATTTACCTGAAAAAGAACCTGAGCGACGATGCTGTGCGTACCTTCAAAGAGCTGGTGATGGCGGATCCTAACCGGGCGGCGTACCGCTACCATTACGGGATGGCTCTGCTGCAAAAGGGCGACAAACCCTCGGCGAAACGGGAACTGGAAGCCGCCATCAAGTTCAATCCCTCGAAAGACGACGCCGGGAAGATCCAGAAGTTATTGGCCAGCATGTAGGCAGGCGACTCTTTCGTGCGTCGGTCTGCGGCCGTTCCTTACGTTGCTCCCTTTGTAATCTTCCTGGCGCTGATTGGGCTCAGCCATCTGTGGCAGATGCCTGCGCTGGCCGACGAAATTTTGCGGCTGGTGGTGATGCTGGCGGTGCTGTCTTTGGTGGCGCGTCCGGTGATGGATTTTCGGATGCAGAACTGGGGCGCGAGCGTACTGGTGGGAGTGGCGATCTTCATCCTGTGGATCGCGCCGGACCTATTATTTGTTCAGTACCGGTCTTTATTCCTATTCGACAACTCGGTGGTGGGCACGGCGCGGAGCTCGCTCACGGAAGCGGCGCGGCATGATGTTCCGGTACTGTTTCTGCGGACGCTGCGGGCGGTAGCGATCGTGCCGATCGTCGAGGAATTGTTCTGGCGCGGCTGGCTGATGCGCTGGGTGATCAATAACGATTTCGAACGGGTGCCGCTGGGGGCTTACTCGGCGCTGTCCTTCTGGGCGGTGGCGCTGCTGTTTGCGAGCGAACATGGTCCATACTGGGACGTGGGCCTGGTGGCGGGAATCCTTTTCAACTGGTGGATGATTCGCACTAAGAGCCTGGGAGATCTGATTTTGGCGCATGCGGTGGCGAATGCCTGCTTGAGCGGGTACGTGATCGCGGCGGGGAAATGGGAATATTGGCTTTGACTAACACAGCACAAGCAATGGAACAGGGCATCGAACAAGTACGGCCGGGCGCTTCGGCGGCGGCTGCAAAGGTGGCGCTCTTCGACTTCGACGGGACCATCTCGGTAATTAGATCCGGGTGGGTGGATGTGATGGCTCCCATGATGGTGGAGATTCTACTGGATTTGAAAACCGGGGAATCGGAGGCGGAGCTGCGCACGTTGATCCAGGAAATGATCTGGCGCACGACCGGCAAGGAAACCATTTACCAGATGATGGATTTCGCCGATCACGTGACCCAGCGCGGTGGGCGGACGCTGGATCCGAAAGAGTACAAGAAAATGTATCTCGATCGGCTGTGGACGGTGATCAGCGGGCGCATCGAGGATTTGAAACTGGGTCGGGTGGCTCCGGAACAATATATGGTGCCGGGGGCGCGGGCGCTGCTGGAAAGTCTGCGGGAACGCGGGCTCAAGATGTACCTGGCTAGCGGGACCGATGAAATCTTCATGAAGGAAGAAGCCCGGCTGCTGGGCGTGGTGCCCTTTTTCGAGGGCGGGGTTTTCGGGGCGCAGGACGACTTGAAGAGCTTCTCGAAGAAGATTTTGATCCAGCGGATTGTTTCGAGTACGGATGTTCACGGCGAAGAGATTGTGGGCTTCGGCGACGGGTATGTGGAGATCGAGGAAGTGAAGCTGGTGGGGGGCGTCACGGTGGGCGTGGCTACCAAAGAGCCGGCTTGCGCCGAGGTGGATCCGTGGAAACGGCAGCGGCTGATTGGCGTGGGCGCGGACTACATCGTGCCTAACTTTTTGGCACGGCAGAAACTGCTCGATTCACTGTTTGCGTGAGTATTCTCGCGATCGACATCGGCGGCACCAAGTTTACGCTGGCGTTGTTCGAGGGCGGGCGCATGACGCGGCGGGAATCGCGTGCCACCGATCGCGAGCAAGGGCGCGAGTGGATGCTTCGCCAGATCACGGGCATCCTTACAAATTGGACAGGCATCGAACGCTGCGGCATTGGCTTCGGCGGGCCGGTGGATTTTGCCCGGCAACGCGTGGCGCTGTCGACGCACGTGGGGGGATGGCAGGACTTTCCACTGTCCCAGTACGTACAAGACCTGCTGGGCGTCCCCACCATCATGGACAACGACGCGAACGTGGGTGCGTTGGGCGAGGCGCGTTACGGAGCGGGTGGCGTATTGCCGTTGTTTTACATAACGCTCTCGACGGGGATCGGGGGCGGATTGCTATTGGGCGACGGCAGCGTCTATCGGGGCGCGGATTCATGGGCGGGTGAGATTGGGCACCTGACGGTTCAACCTGACGGGCCGGAGTGTTTGTGCGGGGCTCGCGGATGCCTGGAGAGAATGTGCAGCGGGTTGTGGCTGGAGCGGGATTTTGGCCGCCCGGCGCGGCAGCTGTTCGAGGAACCGGCGTTTGTTGAACGCTACGTGGTGAATCTGGCGTTGGGGTTGAAGGCGGCGGTGATGTTGATCAATCCGGCGAGGATTGTCATCGGGGGCGGCATTGCGAAGGCGGGCGACGCGTTATTTGTTCCGTTGCGGGCGGAGTTGTGGCGGCAGATAACGGGGTGGTCGGGGGCGCGGGTGGAAGTGGTGGGGGCGCAGTTAGGCGATGACAGCGTGTTGTGGGGAGGGCTGGCGCTGGCTATTTCTTAAACAGGCTATCGAAGGCGGCGCGGGCGTCGTCGGCGTTGCGCGGCGCAGCGATATTGGCGGCCGGATTGGTGGATGCGGGCGGGGGGGCCGCGGAATCGCGCGCCACGGTGACACGCGGTTTAAATAGGGTGCAATCGTTGGCCAGATCCTTCACGACAATACGTACAGGGATGGGCTTGACGCACTGGAAACGGGTGGAGGGTTCAAAGTAGGCGCACTGCTTGCAGCAGTGCAGGGCGGTGTGGCATTTGGGACACTCCGCTGGAAAATCGGACCCCGCCGGAAGCGTGGTGGAACAATTGAAGCAGCGCGCGGCTGCCACGGCCTGCACCAGGCGCGGCAGGCGCGGACCGGTGACATCGAGAGGCGGACGCGGGCCGGGCGGACGGGGGCGTTCGTCGCGGCGGGCATCATTGTTTCCGGAAAAGTCACGGTTAGATTCCTGATAGCCGCGTTGCTTGTACTTGCGATCAGCGTCCATGTTGCTAATTGGCGCTCCTTGAATGTAAATGCAGCTCACGCGCTGCTGGTTGGAGACCGGAAAATTAGATTACGCGAGACGGCAGAGCAACCAAACTTGGGGTACTTGCAGGACCGGATTGCTCACTAACTGCCTAAACCAACATGTACCACGGAACGGCCGCGGAATCCAGTTAAATCTTTTGCGCTGGTTGGTTATCGGCCAATGCGCCCTCATACTTTAGACGCAGGAGGGGGCCGAATCGTTCCCCACTGGTATTTTACCCTATGCCGCGCTGGGGGTTCTGTGCCGGCGGTAGTACTAGGTCATCCACTTTATGGGGGCATTGCAGGGGCGGTTCAGGGGGTCGGTGTAGTGATTGGGCGTTACGCGGACGGAAAACCCCAGGCGGCCGGTGGTTAGGGGAGAGAATTGGCGTCCAAATATAAACGCCGTTCCTTGTTGTTCTACGGGATCGAGCGTGACTACTTGTGCTTCTTCCAAGTCGCCTTGCGGGCCGATTTTGCCGACCAGGGCTTCTACGCGGACGTCGGCGGCGGACAGGCCGGCGAGGTCGATGCGAGCTTTCAAGGGTAAGGATGCTCCGGCTAGTACCGCGGTGTCGGGACCGGCGCTGGCTTCGAGGAAGTGGACTTGCGGCCACAACTGGGTTACTTGCTGGCCCCACACGGAGTGCTGGCGGGCGGAGGCGAAAGTATCGCGCGCCATGGACTCCCAGGCTCGGTGGGCGGGTTGGTAGAGCTGCCAGTGGTAGTCGTCAATCATGCGCTGACAGTTGTAGTTTGCGCTTACATAGCGCAGACATTGCTTTACGCGCTCCATCCACTTGGTGGGGACGTCTTCGTCGCGGCCCTCGTAATAGACAGGCACGATTTCGTTTTCGAGCAAGGAGTAGATGGCGGCGGCGTGGGCTTCGTCGCGGTCGGGCGTGTAGGGCTCACGGTTGCCAATGGCCCAGCCGCCGGAGTCCTCGGCGGCTTCATCGAACCAGCCATCCAGGATGCTCAGGCTGAGCACGCCGTTGATGCTGGCTTTCATGCCGCTGGTGCCGCAGGCTTCTTCTCCACGGCGCGGGGTGTTCAGCCAGAGATCCACACCTTGTACCATTTCGCTGGCGACTTCGATGCCGTAGTCTTCGACGAAGACTATTTTCCCTGAAAGTTCCGGATCACGAGAAAGCTGGACAATTTCACGAATTAATGTTTTACCGGGAATGTCTTTGGGATGGGCTTTGCCGGCGATGACAATCTGCACGGGCATGGCCGGGTTGGTGAGGATTCGTTTGAGGCGCGGGAGGTCGCGGAAGACTAGGGTGGCGCGCTTATAGGTGGCGAATCGACGTGCGAAGCCGATGGTGAGGACGGCGGGGTCGAGGAGTTCATTGGCGCGTTCGACCACGGGGGCGGGGGCGTTGCGGGCCAAGCAGCTGGCGACGGCGCGCTCGCGAACAAAGGCCACCATGCGGCGTTTGCGGCGGCGATGGGCTTCCCATAATTCGCTGGCGGGGATATCGCAAGTCTGGCGCCAGATTTCGGGATCGTTGTGGCCCACGCGCCAATCGGGCTGCAGGTGTTGATCGTAGATGGTGGCGAGGTCGCCGTAGATCCAGGACGTCAAATGGACGCCGTTGGTGATGGCGGCGATGGGGACTTCCCAGACCGGCAGGCTGGGCCACAGGTATTCCCACATTTCCTGCGACACTTGGCGGTGCAGACGGCTGACCGCATTGCGGAAGGAGGAGGTCTGCATGGCTAAGACCGCCATGGAAAAAGGTTCGTGGGAATCGGCGCCCGCAGCGCGTCCCAGAGCCAGGAAGGAATCTAAATCGATGCCGGCAATCTTGCAGTAGAGTTCGAAGTGTTCGCGGATCAGACCTACGTCGAAGCGATCAAGGCCGGCCGGGACGGAGGTGTGGGTGGTGAAAACGTTGTTGGAGCGCGAGGCGTGGTGGGCTTCGTCAAAACTCAAACCTTGATCGGCCATCAGGATACGGATGCGCTCGATGGCCAAAAACGCCGAGTGGCCTTCGTTCATGTGATAGACGGTGGGATTGAGTCCCAGGGCTTTGAGCGCGCGGAGGCCGCCGATGCCGAGGACGATTTCCTGGCGAATGCGCTTGAGATCGTCGCCGCCGTAGAGCTGGTTGGTGATTTCGCGATGTTCGTCGGCGGGATTTTGCGGGATGTTGCTGTCGAGCAGATACAGTTTCACGCGGCCCACTTGAATGGACCAGATTTTGAGGAAGACTTCAGTGCCGCTGAGGTCGACGCTGACCAGGAGCTCGCCGCCTCCGGGACGCGTGACGGGCGTAATGGGGAGCGAATAGAAATCGTTGACGGGGGTGACTTCCTGCTGCCAGCCGTCGGGGTCGAGTTTTTGCTGCAGGAAGCCGTTTTGGTAGAGGAGGCCGACGCCGACGAGGGGGAGCAGAGCATCGCTGGAGGCTTTGAGATGATCTCCGGAGAGCACGCCGAGGCCGCCGGAATAAATGGGCAAGCAATCGAGCAGGCCGTACTCCATCGAAAAGTAAGCGACCAGCAGGGAGTCCAGCGGGGTGGCTTCCAGGTAGGTATCGAGGATTTCGCAGGCGCGCTTGTAGAGCGTGATATAGCGCGGATCGGCGGCGGCGCGTTCGAGGGCGACTTGCTCCACGCGGCCGAGCATCACCACCGGATTGTGATTCGACGCTTTCCAGGCGGCGGGATCCAGGCGGCGGAACACGGCGCGCATGGAGTGATTCCAGGACCACAGTAGATTTAAACCCAACTCAGGCAAGCGCCGCAGGGCCGGGGGCATCGCCGGGACCACTAAGATCTCGCGCGTGGGACGAATTTGAAACGACATGAACTCCTAAGCTTCGGACAATTTTTAAGGATATCAAAGCGGCGCGGTTCTCACGCTTCGGGGTATGCTGGAGGCTATCACATGACTCGATACCGGGCGTTCACGTGCGCCGCAGCGGCCTTGGCGTTGTCCTTGGGGCTGGCGGCAGTGGGATGTGGGAAGTCACAGAAGACTATCGTGGTGGGGTCCATGAGCTCCACTGAACAGGTGGTGCTGGGTGAAATTGTGGCGCAGCATCTGGAGCACCGGCTGGGGCGGAAGGTAGACCGGCGGCTGGATCTGGGCGGGACGACGCTGGCGTATCAGGCGTTCCAAAGCGGCCAGATCAGTTTGTACGCGGAGTCCGCGGGGTCAATTGTGACGCAGATTTTGAAGGAGCAGCCGGGGGCGGATGCGTCGCTGATTTTCGCGCGTGCCCAGGGAGAGATGAAGCGGACGGCGCAGGCGGAGCTGCTCAATCCGTTGGGGCTGGACAATAGCTTTGTAGTGGTGATTCGCGCGGACGATCCGCGGGCGGATAAAGTCTCGACGTTGAGCGAGGCGGCTGCGGTCAAGGATGGATGGATTCTGGGCGCAACTTCGGAATTTCAGCAACTGGGCGATGGGATGCCGAGCCTGACGCAATATAAGCTGCCAATGAAGGCGGCTCCGCGGAGCATGGATGGCGGCCTGTTGTTTACGGCGCTGCAAGAGGGGATGGTGACAATGATCGTGACGCATGCGTCGGAGGGGGCGCTGACGCAAAAGACTTGGAAGGTGCTGAGCGATGACCGCCAGGTATTCGTGCCGAAGCAAGCGTCGCTGCTGGTGCAGGGGAGTGTGCTGCTGGCGCAACCGGACGTGCGGCCGGCACTCGACGAGCTTTCCGGCAAAATCTCTACCGAGAAGATACGGGAGTTGGACGCGCAGGTGGACTTGGGGCATCTGCAGCCGAAAGATGTGGCGGCTGCGTTTCTGGCGCAGAGCGGGCTGTAGTGGAATAGGCCCAGTTCACAGGCTCGGGATCGCGTTTCCCGCCGGAAACCGGGTATTTCGATGGATTTTGGGACGTTTCCGGGGCGGGCATGAGATAATTGAGATTACCGCCAGCGGCATCCGCGCCACCCGATAAAATTTGATGCACACCGATCACGACCAACTCCATCCTGCGTTTGGATTCACGTTTGAAGACTTGTACAGCCGCGAGGGACTGGTGCGGTTGGACGCGGCGTTTTGTCACCAGTTACAGGGGACGGACCAGTCGCTATTTGAACGGCTGACGGAGGCGCGGAAGGATCCTTCGGGGCTGGCGCGTAAGTCGCAATCGGAGTTGATCATTGCGATCGCTCCGCATGTGGAGGATTTCATCGGCGAGTTGTTCGGCATTGCGGCGGAAGTGAGGGCGCTGCAGACGAAGCATGACGCGCTGGGGCCGTTGTATGCGCTGAAGCGGAAGTTCGTACAGAAGAAAGCCATCAGTGGGATGACGGCGGAGAAGGCGGCGGCGATTCCGGGCGGCAAACTGGCGACGGAGTTGGAGGCGCTGTTTGGGGAGCCGCTGACGGAGCAGAGTTTCGTCGAATATGTTTCGCGGTGGCTGGATGCTGAGGCGGAGCACAGCGCGCAGTTGACCGTCGCGCAGCAATATGCGGCTTGGGCGGCTCTGGCGCCCGCGGGTCGGCACAAACATCTGCATGGCGTTTTGTTTCGGGTGCCGCATAAGCTCGACATGGAGCATTTGGTGCCGGTGGAGACGGTGCACGTGAATGGCGTCGCGGAACTGGTGTTGCCGAAGGAGCACTGGCGGCATCGCGAGGGGTTCAAGCTGACGGATGCGGGGATGAACCTGACGGCGGCGCTGGACCAGGCGCACTATTGCATCAAGTGCCA
>Ga0105239_10006799_pt1 | contig 13200 bp, 8 predicted proteins | sample KBSC44metaG_FD_92761 | JGI IMG/M metagenome (GOLD analysis project Ga0105239, IMG submission 92761) | Corn rhizosphere microbial communities from Kellogg Biological Station, Michigan, USA - KBS C4-4 metaG | ecosystem: Host-associated > Plants > Roots > Rhizosphere > Soil | place: Michigan, USA...
CGGGACCAGACGGTCGCGGGCAACCCGGACCCGGGCGGCCTGATTCCCGCCTGGGATCTGACATTGAACTATGTGCCGATTCCCTACACGGCCACGCCGACTCCTGGTTACATTCCGAGCGTCATCCGGATGGAGCGCGGTGAGAAGGAATTCTGGCGCGTGCTCAACGCCTCGGCCGATTCGATCCTGGATCTGGCGCTGGTGTACGACCATGTTCCTCAGACTCTCAAGATCGTCGGCTTGGATGGTGTACCGGTTGGCTCACAGGACGGTACCAGGCGTGGACACACGCTTATCCGCAAGCACATCCTGATTCCGCCTGCAGGACGCGCCGAATTCATCGTGACCGCTCCTTCGTCCAAGGTGAAGGACGCGGTGTTTCAGACGCGGAATATCGACACGGGTCCCGCGGGTGACAATGATCCGGCCCGGCCGTTAGCCATCATCAAGGCAGTTCCGGATCGGGACGATGCCGCCCACTGGACATTCGATTCACATCCATCAGCGCTGCCGGTAGCGGAGGAAGTAGCCGAGCCGCTGTCCGGTAACCGCTTCGCGGGCCTTTGGGAGGCCGCTCCCAACAAGCACCGCAAGCTCTACTTCTCCGAGGTCATTTCCGATCCGAACAATCCATTGAGCCCGACGAATTTCTTTATCACCGTCGACGGCGCGACGCCAACTTTGTTCTCGGCAAGCAATCCGCCTGCGATCGTCACGAAGCAGGGGGCCGTCGAGGACTGGACGATCGAGAACCGCTCGCCCGAGACCCACGAATTCCACATCCACCAGATTCACTTCATGCTGCTCGCGGTCAACGGGGTCCCGGTGCCGGCTTCGCAACGGCAGTACTATGACATGTACCAGGTGCCCTACTGGAACGGCAAGGGTCCGTATCCCAGCATTACGGTGCGAATGGACTTCCGTGGGCCCGATGTCGGTGACTTCGTATATCACTGCCACATCCTGGGGCATGAGGATAACGGAATGATGGCAACCATCCGTGTGTTGCCCTGACAATGCTGCGTGCCGCCGCATTATCAGCAGTCGCAATGTATGCCACGGCCGCCGCCCTCGTGGCGGCGGCCCCTGCTGCGACCGCCGCGACGACTTCAACCGCGCCCTCAGCCGGCGGGCAAACGGCTATTTCGGGACACTTCACGCTCGACAGGCTCGACGGTCAGCAAGTCACCGATGCAACCTACCGCGGCAAATGGCTGTTGGTCTATTTCGGCTATACCTACTGTCCTGATGTGTGTCCTACGGTACTCATGCGATTCGGACAGGCATTGAAGGAGCTCGGGAGTGTCGCGGACCGGATCCAACCGCTCTTCATCACGGTGGATCCGGAGCGAGATACGGCGCCGCACCTTGCGCAGTATATGGCGGCCTTCGATTCACGGATCATCGGCCTGCGCGGAGATCCTGAGCAGATCCGCGCTGCGGCTCTGCAGTTTCACGTCTACTACCGCGCGCGTAGTCTCGGTAACGGTGAGTATTCGGTCGACCATAGCTCATTCGTGTATGTCATTGCACCCGATGGGCATTTCAGGACACTGCTTGCAGATAGCCTGCAAGTGGATCAGCTCTCAGGAACGCTGCGGAAGTTGGTTAACGAAGCGCCATGACTGGGAAGACAGTTCAAGGTACCCGCATCTACCGGGGCCGCCCGTCCGTGCCGTTGGCCATCGCGTTGGCGGTCGCGAGCCTGGTTGGGTTCGGGTCACACGCCTCAGGAGCGGATGTGGCGGAGGTGAATCCGGCCAGATCCGTCAGGCCCGTGCATTTCGCCAATGCTGACGACCCCGCGACGGTTGCCGCCGGCAAAGTCCTGTATATGCACGTATGCGCCTCATGCCATGGTAAGCGGTTACAGGGCCAACCCTTGTGGCAGCTCGAGGACCAGTACCGTGGCCAGCGTGCTCCCGCGCATGATCAGACAGGCCACACCTGGGCGCATTCGGACGAAGATTTGTTCCGCATGACGCGCGACGGCCGATTCCCGCAGTCTCCAACCGGGATCAATTCCCACATGCCTGCTTTTCGGGCTTCCCTCACCGATGAGCAGATTCTGGCGGTCATCGCGTTCATCAAGGCGACGTGGCCTATCGGGTTGCGAATCTCGCAGGCAATGTTGAATCCGGGCGAGGCCGGCATGCCGGCAAATGCCGCTAACGTCGAATGGACGTTGCCCCCAAACTGCACGGGCACCGCGCAGCGCTGGCGAGAAACTTCACGCTAGTTAGGTTTGAGCGAACCGCAGGTTGGACAGCCCGTCATCAGCGCCGTCCAGGCATACGTTGCTACCCATGCTTGGACAGAAAACCGGCGTGACAACCTGTCGGCGATCACAGACGTCGCTATTGGGTGACAACCACCTCGTGAGCACCACGTGAGTACTGTTGCGTTGCGTGTCGTTCGGTAGCGGCCGCATCGACAGCAACACCAAGGGAGTAGCATGAAGATTTCGATTGACTCAGGATGGCGTATCTGTGTTGGACTGGCGGCGGTCGCCCTGCTCGCTGGACCTGGCAGGGCCAGCGCACAGACCCCCCCGTCGGGGGGCTACGTGCCCTTGTTTGCGCCGGGGACCCCCGTCCTCGAGCAGATCCAGTACACGGAAGCTGACGGCACGTTGGTCACCCGGGCAGGCTTTCGTCCCACCCACCGCCACGCCCGCGAGCGCGGCGAGTATTGGTACCAGAACGGCGACTTCGCCATCGCCAGCGGTCCCAACCTGGTCGATGTCAGGCCAGGCGACTACCTCGAGTGGCCGGAGCTCTATTTTCAGTACCGCACGTACGGCCTGTTGATTCGCGACGGTGCGCCGGCCGGTCGCTCCACGCTGGATGTCTACCAGGTCGTCAACAACACCGATCCGGCTATCGACAACGCGTATGTCGAGACGAGCCTGCAATTTTTCCGCGACACGGTGGTTGGGACTTATGGCTGGAAATACAACCAGGGTTTCGTCAACACAAACCCCCTCTATGCGGACGTGCTGCCGGACAACCGCGCCGGCCGCAAGGGGCAGTACTGTCCCTCGAGCTCAGGCCCCCTGGACTGCTACATGAACTGGCGACTCACCAACAACTGGCAGACCAACGCGCCGTTCAAGACAGGTGACTTTTTCGAGGTGACCACCGCCGGGTTCGTCGACTTCTACCACGCCAACAACGACCCGAAGAACCCGCAGATCTTCGCCAGGTACGACAACGGTAACCCACGGTTCTATTCCTTCGAGCAACTCTACGTGGTTGGGAAGGGGCTGGTTCCCTGGTACGGCACGGTGCCCGATCTGAACACGACACCCTTGCCCGAGGATGCGCTGCTGGGCGGCATGGCGAGTGTGAGCTACAACTATTCCGAAGAGCCGTTCCGTGTCTTCCAACAGACCGTCAACAATATCGGCATCACGGATCTGCAACGCTTCGTGACCGGACGCCGGCTGTTCCACACCTCGTTCCTGGACGGCAAACACCTGGAGTTTTCTAACACCAACCCGCCGATGACGAGCCACGTCGGCCAGCTGGGTCCGCGGTTCAATGGAGTTCGCTGCGAGGGCTGCCATAACCTGAACGGACGCAGTCAGCCCCAGGTGCAGGGCTCACCCGCGCTGACGCAGAGTTTCCTCACCGCCGTATCGAGCACGGCTTCCGGTATCGTTCCGGATCCGACTTACGGTATGAATATTCAGCAGCAGGCGCAGTCTGCAACCGCACCCAATTACAGCGTGAATGTACAGTCTTTCCAGACCATCGTGCACACCCTGGTCACCGGTGAGAATGTTGAGCTGCAGCAGCCCGTGTACCAGTTCAACGGGCCGGTGCCGGCGCAATACTCCGTTCGCCAGGCTCCCCAGATCATCGGAGCGGGCTTGCTGGAGGCCGTCGACGAGTCGACTATTCTTCAATTCGCGCAGCCCCACGACGGCGTCTCCGGAACACCCAACTGGGTCACTGATCCGGAAACGGGTGAGACACGCCTCGGGCGATTTGGCTGGAAAGCCAACAAGGCGAGCCTGCGGCACCAGGTTGCCGAGGCCCTGATGCTCGATATGGGTGTGACATCGCCCATTTATCCCGCGCGCGTGTGTCAGCAGAACCTGGTCTCGTCCGACTGCAGATCAGCATCGCAGACAGTATCCGGTGTCACTGAGCAGGATCTCGAGGCGATGACCCACTACACCGAGCTCGTCGGGGTCCCGGCCCAGCGTAAGTACGCCAGCGGTTATGTTACGGGCCTGCGAATCTCGAATGAGCACAACGTCAATTCCGCTGCGATCGCCGATGGAGCCACCTTGTTCACCCAAGTGGGATGCGCGGCATGCCATGTCACGCAAATGCAGACCGGCGCCAATCATCCTTTCCAGGAGCTCCGCAACCAGACCATTCATCCCTACAGCGATTTACTGCTGCACGACATGGGTCCGGGATTGGCCGATACGTTGACCCAGGGACAGGCAAAGCCGGGTATGTGGCGCACCCAGCCGCTGTGGGGCATCGGTTCCCTGGCCTATGTTCAAGAAACCGACGCCGTCGACGCGGGTCCGGATCTTCCCCACGATCCGATCTCCTTGCCGGTCTCCAGAGCCCGGTACCTGCATGACGGGCGCGCTCGCTCGATCTTCGAGGCCATCCTCTGGCATGACGGCGAAGCACAGGCCTCGAGGTTGCAATTCGAGGCACTGACCCCGGATCAGCGCAATGATGTGCTGATCTTCCTCGGCTCACTGTAAGCCCACACGGCGCGGCGGATTCGCGCATGAGGGCCCGGCGTGTTGTATTGATTCGAACGCCGAGCGCCCGCTAACGCTCGATGCTCCTCTAGGCAGCAGCGAGCCTGGCTTCATATTTGGCCAAAAGTCGCACCACAAAATGGGCTTCTGGCCAAATATATCGGATTATATTTGGCCAGAACTGAGTTCAGAACATACAGTTCTGGCCCGATAACGCAGCCAATACGCTCCAACCTCGCTCTTTGTCTCGAAGTATCAGCTCGAATTGCCGAGTCGCGAGGCGATCCAACGGTTTGTTGAGGCCCAGATCAGAGAGCACAGCTAAGTCTCAGATGCTCCGTTCGGAGCCGCAGGTCCGCTCGGCCGCGGGTATGGCGGGCCGGCATCCGTCACTCGCTCAACTTCGAGGCGATGTTTGGTACGGCCGCCGGCGTTGCTCCGGCGGCATCCTCGGCCGCCGCGCAGTGTTGCGCGATGAACGATTCATGGGACGGCATTGTAGTCACGCATTTCGCAACGACCGCATGGATATCGTTGAGTGCCTTCTGAGCCTGCTGGAAACCCAACGTCTCGGCTAGCGGATCGTAGCCGCTGGGCCGCACCTCCTGGCCGACAAACAGGTACAGCCAGCTCTGCACGGTGAACAATTCGTTCTCATCGCGCAGGATACGGCCATAACCGGTAAAGAGCTCGATGCGCTCCCTCAGACTGTCGGGCAACTCCATGTTACGGCAGTACCGCCAGAATTCACCGTCCCGTTCTGTCCTGTTGTAGTGGACGATGAGGAAGTCGCGGATGCGTTCGTACTCGAACGCAATCTGACGGTTATAGCGTGCGATATCCGGCTCCAGGAAGCGACGGTCCGGGAAAAACTGCCCCAGGAGTGCGATGCCGCGTTGGATCAGGTGAATGCCCGTGGATTCCAGCGGCTCCAGGAATCCAGCCGAAAGCCCGATGGCGACGCAGTTCTTGTTCCAGGCGCGGCGGCGCCGACCTGTCGTGAATCGCAGCGCCAGCGGGGTGCGCAGCGCGCGTCCCTCGATACTGGATAGCAGTCTCTGCTCCGCCGCGTCATCGCTCATGAAATGGCTGGAATATACATAGCCATTGCCGACCCGATGCTGCAGAGGGATACGCCATTGCCAACCCACGTCGCGTGCCGTGGTGTGCGTGTACGAAGATAACGGTCCCGTTCGCTCGCAGCCCACCGCAACCGCACGATCGCAGGGCAGCCAGTGGGTCCAGTCTTCATATCCGGTATGCAGCGTCTCTTCGATCAACAGTCCCCGAAAGCCGCTGCAGTCGATGAACAGATCGGCTTCGATCTGTTCGCCGCTGTCGAGTAACACCGAGGAGATGAATCCGTCCTCCGGCCTGACAGCGACGCCACGCACTTTGGCTTCGGTGCGAACGACACCGCGTGCCTGCGCCTGGGCGCGTAGGTAGGCCGCGAACAGCGATGCATCCAAATGCAGTGCATAAGTGATGGTCTGGAGGGGTGACTTCGCCAGGACAATCGGACGCATGAACTTGCCCTGGCGCGCCGCGACCGCCTGCAGCGAATACTCCTCCAGGGGATGGACCTGCCCCTGCTCCCGAGCCTTGAGCCAATACGCCGAGAACTCCACTCCATCCTTTGGGAATCCCGTCGGGCCGAAAGGATGGATGTAGGAGTGACCCTGCCGCGTCCAGTCCTTGAACTCGATACCGAGCTTGAAGGTCGCTTGGGTCTTGCGGATCACGTCATTCTCATCGAGCTCGAGCGCGCGCAGGAACTCGATGATGGGGGGGATCGTCGCCTCACCCACTCCGATAGTGCCGATTTCCGCCGACTCGACCACGCGGATGCTGCAGCCCATGTTTCTCAGAAAGGAGGACAGGCTCGCCGCGGTCATCCATCCGGCCGTGCCTCCGCCGACAATGACAATGCTGCGTATGGGCTCGATGGGCACGATCTGATCCGTTCACGGCAGGTTGGGTCGAGTCCGCACCTGTCACACTACAACTTGGCCCGTACCCCCATGGTGAAGGTTCGTCCGATATCCTGGATATTCAGTAGCTGATTGTCGAAACGCCCATGCTCGACGACTTCCGCATCGGTCAGGTTGAGCGCCTTGAAAAAGACGCTGACGTGATCGTTGATGTCGTACTGGGTGCTGAAGTCAACCTCCGTGAACGGTCGCGTGAACACCGGCTCGTTGCCGAACTGGCCGCCCGATTGCTCCTGCGTCGTCGAGATGAGCTGGGTTGCCGTCCAGTTCACCGCCACTCGCGCCTGGAACCCGTGGTTCTGATAGAAGCCCACGAAGTTGACCGAATTGGCCAGGCCCGGCAGGAAGAACTGCGGACCCAGGTTGTAGCGGTTATAGGGCTCGTTGGTGTGGACCACGGTTCCGTTCACCTGGTAACCGAAGCCATAAACGAGCATCTTCTGCCAGCCGAGCTCCGCGCCGTAGACGTTCGCGGTCGGCGAATTGACGAAGGTGGTCTTGGCCCATTGTGCGGTTTGCCCGGTTGTTGGATCGATGACGCCGGGAATAGTGACGATCACCGTTGACTGCTCCGGGAAATCACTCACGTGCTTGAAGAACGTGTCCAGGAGCAGGTATTCGTTCTGTCCGTAGTACCACTCGCCGCCCAGGTCGAAATTATTCGCCTGGTAAGGCTTGAGGCCCGGGTTGTTTCCCGACAGACCCAGCGCGCCGACGCGTGAGGAGCTGACGTTCAAGGTGGGCAGGATCTCGGTCAGCGGTGGCCGGGTGAGCGTCCGCGACGCATCGAACCGCAGCTTCAGATCCGGTAGCAGGAAGAAGTTCAAATCCAGGCTCGGCAGGAGATGGCTGTCCGTGTTGGACGTCGTGATGAACTGCGGCTGTGTGTAGTTGACAATGAATGCGGTGTGGTCATTGGCGTTCACCGTCAACGATTGCGGCACCCGACCGTAGCCTCCGGTGGTGGTCGTGGTTCGTTCATAACGCAGACCCACGTTCACCGTGAGTGGCCGGTCGGCGATGTTGAGCTTTTGCGACCAGGTGACGAAGGGCGCGTAGGTTTTATCGCGAACGTACGAGATCGAGCCTGGGTCGATGGGCGCCGGCTCAGGACCTCCGGTATAAGGTGGATAGCCGGAGCTGATCGTGCCCGGGTTCGCTCCGGCCGCGCCCAGGCCGGTCAGATAGGCGTACACGGCGTAGGGATTGTACATGAACAAGGGTGGTAGCTGGCCGTTGTTCTTGAAGCCCGGGAAGAAGTTCGAAGTGTTGATATTGCCGGAGTTGGCGAACAACGAGGCCGGCAGTGCTTGCCCGCCCGCATTCCCCGACGGTGACCCGTAGCCGGACCAGAGCTGCCAGCCGTTGTTGGCGAACGAGCTGAAGCTGAAGGCGTTGCGGGTGTCTTCTACGAACTGCATCCCGCCGTCCACCGTGGTGGCATCCGTGTGCCAGGCCGCATCCACCTTTGTCTGGTTGATGTAGTCGGCGGCGCGCTGCGAGGTGATCGGCAGGACGTGCGAGCCGAGAATGAGCGGATTCACGCCGGAAGAGTTGGCGGAGTTGTCGTTGGGACCGTAGGCGCTGTAGTGCGGCAGGTTATTGCTGCCGCCGGGCACGACGATGCCCCCCACATACGCATTAGGAAAACCCGCGGCCTGACCCGCGGCGAAATTCGCCGCGTTGACGTTGTACGAAGGACCGTATCCAATGTCCACAGCGGGGTCCAGCGCAGCGTTGGGGTTCAGATGGGAGGCGGATTGGTCAGCATCCAGCTGCAACTTGATCCGATCGCTCACGTCCCACTTGACGTTGGCACCGATAGTGTTGTTTTTCAGGGTCGTGCCGCCGACACTGGCATCGAGGTCGGTAGGCGCGGGGCCATACTGGAAGTTGGTGATCGTGCCGTTCGTGTCCTGCTGTACGTTGTACATCTGGGAACTGTTGAACCACGTGCTGTAGGCGAACCGCTCGGCGAACTGACTTTCGTCGGAGTAGTTGTCGTCGATCGTCACCAGGACCTGGTCCGTTGGATGCCATTGCAGCACGACGCGCCCGTCCTTGCGACGGACGTCGGTGCGATCGTTGTAGAGTTGGTATTCCTGCGGATACCAGCTTGGAAAGGTATTGGCCGGATTGACCGGATTGTAATTAATATTCGGGTTGTGCGCATCGACCCCGTTGCCGAGGATCAGCGAGTTCTTCGGAATCACGGTGCCGTCGCTGCGCACGCAGTCCGGACCGCCGGCCATCTGGCAGGAATTCAGGGTGGTGCCCTTCCAGCCCACGATATCCTGGTGATGGGCGCTGACCCTGGTGTCGGAGTAGTCCCCATCGACCAGTACGCCAAAGGTGTTATCGAAGAAGGTATTACTGAACAGCGCTCCGAAGGACGGACGGAACGAGCCGTCGTTGGTCGTTTCAGTGGCCGAGCCGAAGCCACTCACTTGCAGCCCCGGGCGATCGAAGGGTTTGGGGAACTTGATGTTCACCGTCGCGCCGACGGCTCCGGAGCTCAGACCGAAATCCGGTGTTTTGAGCACGTCCATTTCGCGCACGAAGTCGGCTCCGACGGAGGAGAAGTCGAATCCGCGGCCCGAATTGGTGCCTCCTGAGGCCGTGGCCTGCGGTCTGCCGTCGATCAGAGTCTCGTTGAAGTCACCTCCGAAGCCGCGGACGGTGATGCCCGATGGAGCGCCGGTGTAGAGCTCAGGTCCCCCTTGACCGGCCATGGATGTGCGCGTGACCGTCACACCCGGAATACGTTGCATCGCCTCGCCGAGGCTTGCGTCGGGAAACGCGCCAATATCCTCCGCCGAGATGGCGTCCACCACGCCGACGGACTGCATCTTGACGTCGAGGCTCTTCTGCAACGAGGCACGGATACCCGTGACGACAACTTCCTGTAGCTGATCATCGGCCGCGGTGTTGTTATCGGTCGCCGGTGGTGCGTCCGCGGCGAAGACCTGGCTACTCAGGGCAATTGCCCCGAGCGCGCTGGCCGAGAGACGGACTCTGCGCTGGTCCGCGTAATCCCAGATCAATGCGTGAACATCGCTCGCAACACACCGCTGTAGCTTTCGTCTCATTGAGCGCCCCCTCGTGCGAATCGCCAGAACAATCGGAGCTTCTTGTTGGCCCCGCCGTTGTTTTCCGACAGCCCACGTGCACGTCAGGCGAGCGGGGCGTCAGCAGTTATGGTAGCGCTATCACAAAGTGGCCGACCAATACCAAAATCGACCCGGTCTATATCGAGTCCGGTATGGCTCGCTTTATATTTGGCCAAATCTGAGTTCAGAATGGTTTTGCGCCAGCCGTAGCGTGACCCGAAAACAGGCTCCGCCGCCCCGCGCTTCGACGACTTCAATCCGCCCTCCGTGGAAATCGACGATCTCTTCCACCAGGTGCAGGCCGAGTCCGGCGCCAAAGCTGCTCGGGCGGACCCGGTAGAAGGGCTCGAATATCCGGGTCCGCTCGGCCGCGGGTATGCCGGGGCCCGCATCCGTCACTTCAAACTCCCCATTCGCACCGACACTGACTTTGATCAATCCCTGTCCACCCCCGTGCGCGATGGCATTTTGCAACAGGTTGGTCACCACTCGGGATAACGAGGGCAGATCCCCGAGCACCGTCACCGTCGGTTGGGCGGTGACCATCTCCAATTCATAGCCGGCCTCCACCGCCAGCGGAGCCACGTCACTGATGACTTCCTTCACGGCGCCCACCAGGTCCAGCGGCTTAAGGACAGTATGTGGTTTTCCGATCCGTTGCAGATCGAGCAACTGTTCGGCCAGGTTGGCAAGTCGGGTGACATCACGCAGTAACGTCACCCGTGCGGCTCCCGCCGGCAGATTTTCGACTCGCGCGGACAACACCGCGATGGGGGCACGCAGCTCATGCGCGGCGCTGCTCAGGAACCGGTCCCTGGCGTTGTAATCCTCACTGATTCTTCCCAGAGCCGCGTTGAAGGCCAGCACCAGCGGCCGGATCTCGAGCGGGACGTTCTCATCAGGAAGCTGGGTGCCGCGCTGACTGATATCCACGGATCTGGCCTGATCGGCAACCTGCCGCACCCCTTTGAACGCGCGGCGGATGATCAACGGGATGGTGATGATCGTCAGCAGCGCTATCGGCAAGGTCAAGTGCCAGATGAGATAGTCAAACACGCCCAGCAACATGCCATAGATATTCGTCGACGGCGCGCCACCACTCATCACGTGCACCGTGCCCCACGAGGTCTTGCCGATGAATACCCGCATGGTCAAAGAGTACGGGGCCCGCGCGCTGTGAATATCACTCACGGCCAGCTCCTCGAGCGACGGGATCAGAGCCTGGTACGCCGCGGGAGGCACTCCGTAAACGATCCGGCGCCCTTGCTCGTCCTGTGCAACAAACCATAGGGCCGGAGCGCGCTGGATGAGCTTGCGAAGCGGTGGGCGATCCTCCAAGGTCAGGCGCCCGTCCTGCGAGATCGACAAGCACTTGAGGATCGTGTAGTTGACCGAGTCGCTGATATACGAGACGTTCTCGGCGAACTGTTGCCAGACAATGATGCTCACCACGATCTGCACGAACAAGGCCTGCAACAGAACCAACTGCCATGCGAGCTGATGCGTCAACGTGCCACGGGCTCTAGCGCGCAACCGACTTTCCCTTGAGCAGGTATCCTACCCCGCGGATGACATGAATCTCGATGAGCGCGCCGGCCTCGAGCAACGCCCGGCGTAGCTTGGAGATATGCGAGTCCAGAGCGTTGGATTGAATGTCGACGCTCAGGTCATACACCGACTCGAGCAACACCTCGCGTCGTACGGTTCGGCCATGTCGTGCGCACAATGCCTCCAGCACCAGCAGCCGCCTGCGTGGCAATTGCAGCACCTGTCCGTCGACGCGGGCTTCATGGGCGGAAAAATCAAACTCCAGATTGCCCACGGTCGCCACCGGCAGGGCGCGTTGCGCGGGGCGGCGGGCGACCGCCCGAATCCTCGCCAGGAGTTCCTCGATGGCAAAGGGTTTGACCAGGTAGTCATCGGCACCGCCATTCAGGCCGGCAATCCGATCCGCCAGCGAGCCCCGCGCGGTCAGAAAGATGATGGGCAGGTCGAGCTGCTGGGTCTGCATCGTCCCGACTACCTCCATGCCATCGCCGTCCGGAAGGTGACGGTCCAGGAGTACGAGGTCGTAGTGCGGCTGGCGCAGAGCCTCTCTCGCGATGGCGATGCTGGGCGCCGTGTCGAGCAGCATGCCGTGCTTCTCCAACGCGGACTTCAGCAGGTGGGCCATCTCGAGCTCATCTTCCACCAGCAGGATTCGCATTCGCGTACGGGCTCATCAGGGAGGGCGGAGCGGCGGATCTTACGCCTGCTCCCAGGACGTCGAGGGAGAAATCCACGGCGCAATGTTCCGGCAATGTTGGCTCGACAGATTGGCCCCCCCTCAATCTGCCGGATCCGACATGCGCAAAGCTCCATTGGACTCGATCGGTATGCTGTCTGTGGTAATGAGTCTCGCTGCGAGTACTCCATGCCCGGCGCAGACCGCGAGTGCCCCCGCAAAGACCTGGTCACTGGGCGCGGCCGCCATCTGGAGCGCAAGTCCCTATCGTGAGTATGACAACAAGGCACTGGCGGTGCCGACGGTCAACTATGAGGGCAGTCATTTCTTTCTGCGGGGGATCGTGTTGGGATACCGGCTGCTCAGCACCGGCGACAGCGAGCTCGCTGTGATTGCCTCACCTTACGCCAACCAGTTTCTGGCCCGGGATTGCGACGATCCCCACCTGCGCCGACTCTCCGATCGCAATGTTTCGGGTCTTGCAGGTGTCTCCTGGCGTTTGCATGGCAGTTGGGGAGTCATCCAAGCCACGGCGCAAAAGGAGGTGACGGGGCATGGCGGTGGCAACATGACCGACCTCGGCTACCAATACCCAGTCCAGCAAGGTCGACTCACGCTCATTCCGGAGGCCGGGTTGACCTATAGCAGCCGTGCCCTGAATGATTACTACTACGGTATCCGCGCCAAGGAAGTCGCCCGAAGTGGCCTGGCAGTGTACCGGCCTGACGCGGCAGGGTCGCTCTATTTCAAACTCGGCCTGGTCTACAGCCTGTCCAGGTCCTGGCTGCTGATCGGCAATTTTTCCCTCACATCGCTCCCCGGGGCCGTCAAGGACAGTCCCATGGTGGATCGCGACTTCACCGAGAGTTTTCTGGTAGGAGTGAGTTATGTCTTCTAAGCGAGGCAGACAGGGCATCTTCCACCGGATATTCGCCCTGGCGGAACAACTGGAACCGGACCGATCGCGGGTATTCCAGTGGCTGTGCAAAACACCGATCCCGGCACTGGACAGCCTGACTCCGATCGAGCTGGTGTTTGCGGGGCGCGGGGAGGCCGTCATTGGTCTGCTGGAGTCGGAGTGCCGGGCGGCTGGGGGAGAGGGTTTCATCCCGGAGTCTGCCTCTCCCGAGTCACGTGCAG
>Ga0105239_10006801_pt1 | contig 13196 bp, 5 predicted proteins | sample KBSC44metaG_FD_92761 | JGI IMG/M metagenome (GOLD analysis project Ga0105239, IMG submission 92761) | Corn rhizosphere microbial communities from Kellogg Biological Station, Michigan, USA - KBS C4-4 metaG | ecosystem: Host-associated > Plants > Roots > Rhizosphere > Soil | place: Michigan, USA...
AAAAACAGCGCTGGGCTCGGCCAGTAAAAATTCATCAACCATACTGGCTAAAATAAACATGGCGCATTTGTTTGATGCCATTGTTGATGGCAACCATGTAAGCAAAGCCAAACCTGATCCTGAAGTATTTTTAAAAGGTGCCGAGGCCTTAGGGGTAAGCCCCGCCGAATGTGTGGTGTTTGAAGATGCTATTGCAGGCGTTGACGCAGCTATAAATGGCGGAATGAAGGTAGTGGGCATTGGTGAACCGGCTGTGCTGAACAAGGCTAATATAGTGGTGAGCGGGTTGGATAAGATGAACCTGGAGTTGTTGCACAGGTTGTAAAGCATATAAAAAACTAGAATTATAACAAATTTGAGTTATAAGAAACTTGTCATTGCGAGGTACGAAGCAACCGCATGCTATACAGAGCGAATATAAAGGTGCCGAATTAGCACTGGCGATTGGGCAGGTGTGCGGTTGCCGCGCTGCGCTCGTAATGACAAAATGGAATAAAGATAAGAACGACTGAATACACAATTATAATAAAGAATGAAGGACTACATTGCAGTTGACGAGTGGAAGATTATAGAGGAAGGTTTTAACCCGCATCATAATAAAATATCCGAAAGTATTTTTAGCCTAGGTAATGGCCGTATGGGCCAGCGGGCAAACTTTGAGGAAGCCTACAGCGGCGAAACGTTGCAGGGCAATTATGTTGCCGGTGTTTATTACCCCGATAAAACCCGCGTGGGCTGGTGGAAAAACGGCTATCCTGAATATTTTGCCAAAGTGCTCAACGCCGCCAACTGGATAGGTATCGACATCAATATTGACGGCGAAACTTTGGATCTGGCAAAATGCGAGGTACAGCAATTCCGTCGCGAGCTGAACATGCAGGAAGGCTATCTGAAAAGAAACTTTACTGCTAAAACTGCCGGTGGCAAAATTGTTAAAATTGAGGCCACCCGCTTCTGCAGCATGGCTGATGATGAGGCCGGAGCGATAAAATATACTATCACCCCTCAAAATTTTAGCGGCCATTTAACCATTACCCCATTTATCGACGGTGATGTAATCAACAAAGATTCGAACTACGATGAAAAGTTTTGGGATGAGATAAAAAAAGAAAGCTGGAATGATGGTGGGTTTATCCAATTGCGCACCAAAAAAACAGGGTTCGAAGTAGCAACCGGTATGCTTATCAGCGTGTTCCAGGGTAATGAAGCAGTAAAACTAAACACCCAGGCGGTAACCAAAGAAAAATACATTGCTGCAAAATTTAAATTACAGGCAACCGAAGGGCAAAGCATCAGCATTATAAAATATGCTGCAAACCTGTCGTCGCAAAACTATGCGGCGGCTGATTTGCCTGCCAAATTAAAAGATACCTTATCGCGCATCAGCACCAAAGGCTTCGAAACTATGCTGGCCGAGCAAGCGGCAGCCTGGGCGGAAAAATGGAAGATGAATGATATCATTATCGAGGGTGATGCCTCCGCACAGCAGGCCATCCGCTTCAATATTTTCCAGCTTAACCAAACTTACACCGGCGAAGACGACCGGCTGAACATCGGCCCCAAAGGCTTTACCGGCGAAAAATACGGCGGTTCAACCTATTGGGATACCGAAGCCTATTGCGTTCCCTTTTATCTTTCGACGGCCGATCAGAAGGTAACCAAAAACCTGTTGCTGTACCGTTACAAACAACTGGGCAAAGCCATTGATAATGCAAAACTGCTTGGCTTCACCAACGGTGCGGCTCTATACCCGATGGTTACCATGGACGGCACCGAATGCCATAACGAATGGGAAATAACCTTTGAAGAAATACACCGCAACGGCGCTATTGCCTACGCCATATTCAATTACGTACGCTACACAGCGGATGAAGCCTATTTGGCCGATTACGGTTTGGAAGTGCTGATAGCAATTGCAAGGTTCTGGTCGCAACGGGTTAACTGGTCGGGCGAGCGGCAGCAGTATGTAATGCTGGGCGTAACCGGGCCGAACGAGTACGAAAACAACGTAAATAACAACTGGTATACCAGCACGCTGGCTACCTGGTGTATGAAATATACAATGGAGGTTGCCGGAAAAGTTAAAGCAGCCGAGCCCGAAAAATATGCGGCACTGGTTAGCAAAATCAACTTTAACGAGGACAAGGAAACTGCCCGTTTTGCCGACATCATTGCCAAAATGTATTACCCTTACGACGAAAAGCAGCAGGTGTTTTTACAACAGGACGGCTACCTGGATAAAGAGCAAATACTGGTTAAAGATTTGCCAGCAGCCGACCGCCCCATCAACCAAAAATGGAGCTGGGACAGGATATTACGTTCATGCTACATTAAGCAGGCTGACGTTCTGCAAGGAATTTACTTTTTTGAAGGCGACTACGACCTGGAAACCATCCGCCGTAATTTTGATTTTTATGAGCCGCGTACAGTGCATGAGTCTTCGTTATCGCCTTGCGTGCATGCTATTTTAGCTGCAAAATTGGGTGATGAGGCCCGTGCCTACGAGTTTTACCTGCGCACCGCCCGTTTGGATTTGGACGATTATAACAACGACACCGAAGACGGCTGCCACATCACCTCGATGGCCGGCACCTGGATGGCTGTAGTTGAAGGTTTTGGCGGCATGCGCGTGAAGGACGGCAAGTTGTCGTTCCAGCCGTTTTTGCCGGGTAAATGGAAATCATTCTCGTTCCATATTGGCTTCCGTGGCGCTGTGCTGAATGTTAAAGTGAGCAAGGGTGGCGTGCAAATAAAAAACCTTTCGGGTAATGCAACTACTGTGTTAATTCATGATAAAGAGCAGGTGGTAAATGCAAATGACGAATTATTGGTTGAGGCGTAAATGATAAAAGTTATGCTGAGTGCTAAACCCGCGAATTTTGTAACTGTAATTTTGGTATTATTGATGCCATTAAGCACAATTTCGCAGGTAAAGCATGCGGCGCAATCGAAAAAAATGGAACAACCATCAACCAATAAGCTGATTATATACCAAATGCTGCCCCGCCTGTTTGGCAACACCAAAACAGTGAACAAACCGAACGGCTCGATCGAAGAAAACGGGGTGGGCAAGCTGAATGATATTAACGATAAGGCCCTGCAGGAAATAAAAAAAATGGGCTTTACCCATGTTTGGTTTACCGGTGTTATCGAACATGCCACCATGACGGATTATTCCGCTTTCGGCATTAAGGCTGATGACCCGGACATTGTAAAAGGCCGTGCAGGCTCGCCGTATGCCATAAAGGATTACTACGATATAGACCCGGATTTGGCTGTTGATGTTAAAAACCGGACGGGCGAATATGAGGCATTGATAAAACGCACTCATGCAAATGGTTTAAAAGTATTAATGGATTGCGTGCCCAACCACGTGGCACGCACCTATGGCTCGGATGTAAACCCGGCAGGGGTGAGGGATTTTGGGCAGGACGACGATACTACGCAGGCATTCAGTCCAAAGAACGATTTTTATTACATGCCCAACCAGCACTTTGTGGTTCCGGGTGGCTACAATCCGGGCGGCGATGAGTTTAAGAGCCCGCTGAAGGATGGCAAATTTGCCGAGCATCCCGCCAAAGCAACCGGTAACGATGTGTTTTCAGCTTCTCCGTCTATAAACGATTGGTTTGAAACCATAAAGTTGAACTACGGTGTCGACTATCAAAATAACCGCACCCCGCATTTTGAACCCATACCACCACTATGGAACAAAATGTACGATATCCTGCATTTTTGGGCAGCCAAAGGTGTGGACGGCTTCCGCTGCGATATGGTGGAGATGGTGCCCTTCGAGTTTTGGGGCTGGGTAATACCGAAGTTAAAGGCAGAACACCCCGCGCTGATTTTTATTGGTGAGGCCTATAATAGCTCGCTTTACACCAAATATATCAACACCGGCAAGTTCGACTATCTATATGATAAAGTTGGCCTTTACGAGGCCATCCGTCGCTTAACCTGCGACCAACCAAATGCCACCACCTGGGATATTAACCACGTTTGGCACAACGACAGCAACGGCATCGACGAGCACATGCTGCGCTTTATGGAAAACCATGACGAGCAGCGTATAGCCTCGCACGATTTTGCCGGCAATCCATGGTACGCAATACCCGGCATGGTGGTAACCGCAACCTTAGCCACCGGACCTGTTATGGTTTACAGCGGCCAGGAGGTTGGCGAACCCGGTGCCGGAGCAGAAGGTTTCGGCGGTGATGACGGTCGCACCAGCATATTTGATTATTGGGGAGTGCCCGAACACCAAAAATGGGTTAACAACGGCAAATTCGATGGCGGGCAATTATCCCCAGAGCAAAAAAGCCTGCGCAGTTTTTACAGCAATTTGCTAAACGCCGTGCACAATAATGAAGCTTTAAACTCGGGCAGTTTTTATGAGCTGATGGTCGCTAATGAGCACCAACCGGGCTTTAACACAAAGCTTTACATTTTTGCCCGGTATACCGCCAAACAACGTATATTAGTAATTGCCAATTTTAACCGTTCAGAACAAAATATTATTGTAAAGCTGCCTGCTGATTTAATACACGAACTAAAGTTAAACGCAGGGACAGAGTTTAAAGATATTTTAAGTGGAACGAAATTTTTTAGTCACGACATAAATGACGGCGTAACTATTAAGCTTCCACCAACAAGCGGGATGTTACTGGAATTCTGAACACGATTTAAAACTTCCCACTTTGTCATTGCGAGGAGGAACGACGAAGCAACCTCGTCGCCCTGCTTCACGAAGGTACAAAGCGGGTAATGCATGGCGACGGGGTTGCTTCGTACCTCGCAATGACAAAAGTGATAATTAAACTATTGAACCTAAAATAATTATGGCGACAAAAGGCATCATCCAAAAACCAAAAATGAGTTTTTGGCAGATTTTTAACATGAGCTTCGGCTTTTTGGGTATTCAGTTTGGTTTTGCCCTGCAAACCGGGAACGCCAGCCGCATACTGCAAACCTTCGGCGCCGATGTGGAGCATTTGTCGTGGTTTTGGCTCGCTGCGCCAATTACGGGTATGATTGTGCAGCCAATAATTGGTCATTATAGCGACCGCACCTGGAACCGTCTTGGCCGCCGTCGTCCATATTTTTTAACTGGCGCCATTCTATCCGGTCTCGCCTTATTTTTTATGCCGAATTCATCGATGCTGGCTGCCATCATTCCGCCTATTGTGGTTGGTGCAGGTATGCTGATGATAATGGATGCATCATTTAACGTGGCGATGGAACCTTTCCGCGCACTGGTTGCCGATAACCTGCCCGATAGTCAGCATGATTCAGGCTTTTCGATGCAAACCTGTTTGATAGGGGTAGGTGCTGTTATAGGGTCTTGGCTACCATACGTCTTCGCAAATTGGCGCGGAGTTGCCTCAACTGCCGCTCCAGGAATTGTTCCGGATAACTTATTGTATTCCTTTTATGTTGGCGGCTTTGTTTTAATAGCCAGTATACTATGGACGGTAGTACGAACAAAAGAATACTCGCCCGAAGAGTATGCTAAATTTCATGAGCCTGAACCCAAAGACAAGGTAAAAAAAGGAGGTATTGCCGAAATTATTGCTGATTTGGTGAGCATGCCCAAAGCAATGAAACAGCTTGGCCTGGTACAGTTTTTTTCATGGTTCGCGCTATTTTCGATGTGGGTATTTACCACCCCCGCCATTGCCGACCATGTGTACCATATTCCAGCGAGTGACACATCATCTGCAGCGTATAATAAAGCAGGGAATTGGGTAAGTGCACTGTTTGGTATTTATAATGGTGTGTCTGCAGTTTACGCCCTGTGCTTACCCTGGATAGTGCGTAAGACAAGCCGCAAAAAAGCACACGCTTTCTCGTTAACCATGGGTGGTATCGGTTTGATATCAATCTTTTTTATTCAAAACGATTACCTGCTTATTTTACCGATGGTTGGCATCGGTCTGGCTTGGGGAAGTATTTTGGCCATGCCTTATGCGATCCTTTCCAGTTCAATTCCGGCCAAAAAAATCGGTGTTTATATGGGGATATTCAACTTTTTTATCACCTTCCCTCAAATTGTTAACGGAATTATTGGCGGCCCGATAGTAAAGCATTTTTACAACGGGCATGCCATTTACGCATTGGTTATAGCCGGGGTATTTATGTTTTTGGCTGCGTTATCGGTGCTGCGGGTTGAGGATGGAAGGGATATCCAGATTATTGAAACTGCATAAATTATTAGCACTTTAATTTTATACCCTCTCCAAAATATAAAAAAGGGTTTCAAACCTCAACGGAATGAAACCCTTATATCCAGGATTTGAACAATTTCAACCCTTAGTATTGCGAAGGCATACTACGAACGGGCTGAACCGGATTTTAATTATTTGCCTTTTACCCGCAAATTATCTTTCACAGCCAGGATCTGTAGGAAACCTATTGACTTCGCAGGAACCCGTCCTGTTTTTGGATAATGAGCAGTAAGCTGAACAAGAAAAGTATCACCAGCTTTAGCATCCGCAGGTACCATACCCGCAACTTTAAAACCGGTTGCAGTTTTGTCAGCGAACCTTAGTAAATATCCTTCACCCTTCCTTTCTTCTATTTCGCCCTTCGAAACCAGCTTTATTACCGGTTTAAGGTCGGCCGAAGGAAGTTTTTTCCTGAGCACCGGGATGAGGTAAGGTGGCGTTTTGGAATAAATGCGCCGGTGTTCCTTAATTATTTCAAAAGCCTTCTCATTGCGCGCAAAATCAGCAGCTGCATGTTGCACATTGAATTCGATAGCTATCTGTGCCTCTCCGTAATGCTGGATATCGCCCAAAGCAATTTCAAAATTCCACTCAGCGCCGGGGCTTACACTAATTGTGTTGGTGTTTCTCCAGGCCGAACAGTTGTGACCAATAGGCAGCGGATTTGGTATATTAACTGAATCGGCTGATGAGGTCGGATCGAACTGGCAAGGTGAATCGTCAGTATCAATACTAACTACCGCACAGGTATGTCCACCTGAATTAATAAACGGCATGGAAGAAAAAACAGTTAAGGAACTGGTAGCAGGAATAATAACTGTTTGCGTATCAAGCATTGTACCGGATGTACCAACGCCGCCGGGGATGTTCCAGAACGTTACTTTGGTGCTCACTTCATAGGCAGAATCATTATGTACTACCGCGGCAAACCCGTAATGCACGCCGGTCAGCACAGATGTATCCCAGCTCCCGATTGGCACAAGCGTACCCAATGAAGATGTGCTAAATGGTGTAAACAGCAGGATATCAGGGCTCTCATAGCCGCCTGTAATGTATACCGATGCACGGTCTTTATAAAATGCAAACGCAGCTATATCCGAATGGGTTGAACCGCCTACGACTAAGTTCAGGCTATTGCCGCTTATTACCGGGTTACCCGCCGGGCCTTCCAGTTTTACCCATTTATCAAAAACGGCCGTACTGTTTACAACCATAGGTGTGTTAATCGGATGGCCGGCAGCTACCAGGGTTTCCGCATGTGGTTCAACGGCTAAGGAGCCATATACGTTTACGTTTGAAGTTAAAGAATTATCAGGCGCTATGCTGCTAACAAAGAAATTGTCGAGGAAAGCACCTGTTGTTTCATTAAAGGCATCCAGGTAGATCCCCGCACCACCACCGCCAGGGCCGCCACCGCCTCCATGAACAATATAAACCACTAAAATATTTATTACCTGGTCGCCAACAACCAGCGGCGCAAGCGGGGCCGTGCCCGGCAGGTGAGCAATGTCGGTTGAAGTTTCGCCTGCACCAACGCAGCCCGAAACATTCATAAAACCAAAATTATAGGTAAGGCCGGCATGGCTATAGCTGGCCGGGGGAACATCGGGAGTAAACGTGCTGCCGGTGGCCAGTACATTGGTTGATGGAACCAATATTCCGGGTACAGGCAAGTATTTTGATGATGTGGCAGGGTTTCTGTTCTGCCTGGTTTGCGGGCCGCCAACATTTAGCGGTTCGTAATACACATACTGGTAAATTGCGCTTGGCATGATGATTTTTTTTAATGTTTTTCGCCTACTCTATTTTCCATTTTCGGCTAACTGGAAGCTTACTCTTTTATTTGTTTTGCTGCAGACAATTGCAAAAGGGATTTTCAGCTTTTGCTCCGTTATTAATTTTTTTTGAAGTCGGTTTATTTCCAGGTAGATGGCCCTAAGTTGAATTTTGATTTTCTTAAAATAGAGCTTAAGGTTTATGACTTTGGTTAGGTGTCAATTTATAATCAATACTCAAAGGTATTCCAGGATATTAAAAAATGGTGGCGTATAACCACTGAATTTTGCGCGTGTTTTTACGCGATGTTTGATGCGTTGGGGTACTGAACCGGGATTAAACAGATTAGATGATTTCCAGGATGTTGCCTGCAAAAGTATATAGGACTTGGCAACCTGAAAGACCCATCCAAGAATCCCAAAATCCGCCTATCCCGGTTCAGTCTCCACAGCGGAAAAAATTCATAATTTAACCAACTTTAAAATTATCAAATTCGTAAAAATACGTTCAAATGCTAAAAAACTGTAATTGGCACGGTTAATGGTTTTATAAAAAAACGTATAATTGTATATTGCGTACAACTAACACATTGTACATATTTGAGGGATAGAGACTAAAAATTTTTAATGGAAGAAAATATACTGAACCAGGAGCTGTTAGCTACCAGATTGATTGAAGAAGAGGAAGAAGAGTTTCATCACCTTAATAATCCTGCCGATGGCATTAAACCCATCATCAAAAAATATCTTGGCGTGCCCACCCATGCCGATCAACAAGGCAATAAATTTTATTTTAGCGACACTGATGCAAAAGTTGAAGTTACTGTTGTAAGCGACGAAATTATACGGGTAAGGCTGGCGCCCCATGGCGTTTTTTTAGAAGAATTTTCGTACGCGGTACCCAAGCTGGAGCAAAAAGCCATTGTTTTTGCCTTACATGAAGATACAAGCGAATTTCGGGTTTCAACAAGCCTGGTAACCTGCCATATACGTAAAGAAGACTTTTTTATATCATTTTCAGACAGCCAGGGTCACATAACCAGTTCTGATGCGGTACCGATGCACTGGGAAGAGAATGTGCAATTTGGAGGGTATTATGTTTATTGTACCAAAACCTGCGCAGAGCAGGAAAGTTTCTTCGGCCTGGGTGATAAACCTACCGAACTTAATCTGCGCGGCAAACGTCTGAAAAACTGGAATACCGATGCTTACTCATTTGCCTGGAACCAGGATCCGCTTTATCGCAGCATCCCTTTTTACATTAGCGTAAACGAAGGTATTGCCCACGGTATTTTCTTTGACAATACATTTAAAGCTCATTTCGACTTTGGTGCGGAAGATGCTACCAAAACAAGTTTTTGGGCTGATGGCGGCGAACTTCAATATTATTACATCCACGGTCCGCACATGATGGACGTGGTGAAAAGTTACCATTATTTAACCGGCACACACCCTATGCCGCCGCTTTGGGCGCTGGGTTATCACCAATGCCGCTGGAGTTATTACCCCGAGGCAAAGGTTAAAAAGATTGCCAACGGTTTTCGCGAAAATAAAATCCCATGCGACGGTATTTACCTCGACATCGACTATATGGACGGTTACCGCTGCTTTACCTGGAACCGCAAGTATTTCCCCGATCCTAAAAAGATGATCAAGGAGCTTGCTGCCGACGGTTTTAAAACGGTAGTGATTATTGACCCGGGTATCCGCGTAGATGATAATTACTCGGTATTTAAAGAAGGTAAAGAGAACCGGTATTTCTGCCGCCGTTGCGACGATTACTTTATGGAGGGCCACGTATGGCCCGGCCGTTGCCAGTTTCCTGACTATACAAACCCGGAGGTACGCGAATGGTGGGGCGGTTTGTTCGATGAGTTGGTGCAGCTGGGTGTAGCAGGTGTTTGGAACGACATGAACGAGCCTGCCGTTTTTGGTGCCGGTACTTTTCCTGATGATGTTCGTCACCAGTACGATGGTTTCCGCGGTTCGCACCGCAAGGCACACAATATTTACGGTATGCAAATGGTACGCGCAACTTACGAAGGTTTGCGCAAACTGATGAAGAATAAGCGTCCGTTTACCATAACAAGGGCCGGCTACTCCGGTGTACAGCGTTATTCGTCGGTTTGGACGGGTGATAACGTGGCATCATGGGAGCATTTGAAATTGGGTAACATCCAGATGCAGCGATTGTCTACATCTGGCATCTCATTCTGCGGTACCGATATCGGCGGCTTTAGCGGCGAGCCTGATGGTGAACTGTTTACCCGCTGGATACAAATGGGTACTTTTTCGCCATTTATGCGGGCACACTCGGCGGGCGACACCAAAGAGCGCGAGCCATGGAGTTTTGGCGCGCCATACACTGCCATCAACCGCAAATTTATTGAGCTGCGTTACCGCCTGCTGCCATATTTATACTCCACATTTTGGGAGCATCACCGTTACGGCTTCCCGATCTTAAGGTCGATAGTGATGCAGGAGCAGGAGGAGATAAGCAATCACTTCCGCCAGGATGAATTTACTTATGGCGACAAAATTTTGGTTTGCCCGGTACTGGAACCTGGCCAGCAGGCTCGCAAGGTTTACCTGCCCAAAGGCAAATGGTATAACTTCTGGACGTATGAACTGGTTGATGGTGGCAAAGAAGTAGTTGTGCCAACCCCGCTGGAAACTATCCCTATTTTTGTAAAGGCCGGTTCGGTTATCCCGGAATATCCTGTAATGCAATATGTTGGGGAAAAGGAAATTGAGGAAGTAAAACTGAATATCTATTTCAGCAATTACGAGGTTAACTCGTTTTTATTTGAAGACTACGGCGAAACTTTTGCGTACGAACAGGATATTTACTTAGAGAAAAAATTTGTGGTAAGTGGCAAAAGCACAGTATTAACCATACAGCAATCAATGGAAGGGTTGTATACGCCGCGTTATGAAAGTTATTATTTCAACATCATAGGCCTGCCATTTGCTCCTTCGAAAATATTGGCCGACGGAAAAGATGTGCCTTACAGCATTGATGATAACAAATGCGTCGAGTTTAAATTTACCAAAAACTTTAAGCAGATAGAGATTGTTAAATAAAGATTAGAGGCTGGAGATTAGAGAATAGTTTAAATGCGGAATTCGAAATGTCAAATGCGGAATATTACCGTGTTATTTCGGCTTCCGCATTTTTTAGTTCAACTAATCTCTAATCTCTAATCGCTAATCACTATATTTGAATTAAACCAATTAACTACCTCAATAATATAAACCCGACGGCCAAAACGGCCTCCCTATACTATGGCAAAAAAACACGACACAACAGAACCTGTAACACCTGCTGCTAAACCTGTATCAACAAAAAAAGCTGCTGCACCTAAAGCTAAACCTGCGGCTAAGGAAACTACAACGCCGGCGCCAAAAGCTAAAACAGCGGCAAAACCTGCCGCAGCCAAACCAAAAGCAACGGCGAAAAAAACTCTAGTTACCGAAGTTGCAGCGCCGGTGTTAAAAGCTGTTGAAGTGTACAGCCGTTTTACCGATTTCGATATTGCCTTATTTAAATCGGGCAAGCATTACAAGTTGTATGAAAAGTTTGGTTCGCACGTGGTGGAGTTTAATGGGGTTGTGGGTACTTACTTTGCTGTTTGGGCGCCGAATGCGCAGTACGTGTCGCTTATCGCAAATTTTAATGGCTGGAATCGTGGCTCACATCCTTTGTATGTACGCTGGGATGGCTCCGGAATTTGGGAAGGTTTTATACCGAACATTGGTGTGGGCGAAACTTATAAATATTACATCAACTCCTCAACCGGCGAGGATTTGGAAAAAAGCGACCCCTTTGCGCTGCGCTGGGAAGTTGCCCCAAAAACAGCTTCAATAGTGGCCGATACTTTTTACGAGTGGAACGACCTGGGCTGGATGGCTACGCGTAAAGACCATAATGGGCTAAACAGGCCATACTCGGTTTACGAAATGCACATAGGCTCGTGGGCACGCAGCATGGAAAGCGGCGACGAATTTTTAACGTACGACCAGCTTGCCGACAAACTGGTGCCATACATAAAGGAAATGGGCTTTACGCATGTAGAGTTTATGCCGATTATGGAGCACCCTTACTACCCAAGCTGGGGCTACCAGATAACCGGTTTTTTTGCCGCGTCATCGCGCTATGGCACCCCGCAGCAATTGATGTATTTGATTGAACAACTGCATATTGCCGGTATCGGGGTAATCCTGGATTGGGTGCCGTCGCACTTCCCTGGTGATATACATGCACTATACAAGTTTGATGGTACCCACCTTTATGAGCACGCCGACCCGCGCAAAGGTTTTCACCCGGATTGGAAATCGTACATATTTAACTATGGCCGTAACGAAGTGCGTGCGTTTTTAATAAGCAACGCCATTTTTTGGCTAGAGAGATATCATGCCGATGGCCTGCGGGTTGATGCCGTGGCATCAATGCTGTACCTCGATTACTCGCGCAACCACGGTGAATGGGAAACCAATATCTATGGTGGCAACGAAAACCTCGAGGCTATTTCGTTTTTAAAAGAATTCAATGAGGCTGTTTACAGCATGTTCCCTGATACGCAAACTATTGCAGAGGAGTCGACTTCGTTTACAGGGGTAAGCCGCCCGGTTTATACGGGTGGTCTTGGTTTTGGAATGAAATGGATGATGGGCTGGATGCACGATTCTATCAAATATTTTCAAACCGACCCGCTGTACCGCAAGTATCATCATAACCAGATTACGTTTAGCCTGATATATGCCTTTACCGAAAATTTTATGCTGCCTTTCTCGCACGATGAGGTGGTATATGGCAAAGGCTCAATGCTGCGCAAGATGCCTGGCGATGAATGGCAGCAATTTGCCAACCTGCGCCTGCTTTACGCTTATATGTTTACCCATCCAGGCACCAAGCTGCTGTTTATGGGAGGCGAGTTTGGCCAGGGAACAGAGTGGAACTACCAAACTTCGCTGGATTGGTATTTGTTGGAATACCCAAATCACCAGGGAATAAAAGAAACCATTAAGGCATTGAACCATTTATACCGTGACGAGCCTGCACTATATGAAAAAGGCTTTGAATGGAGCAGCTTTGAATGGGTTGATGGCGGCAATTCGCACGACTCGATACTGATTTATAACCGCAAGGGACACGATGTTGAAAATGATTTGGTTGTTGTGCTGAACATGACGCCAA
>Ga0105239_10006802_pt1 | contig 13195 bp, 18 predicted proteins | sample KBSC44metaG_FD_92761 | JGI IMG/M metagenome (GOLD analysis project Ga0105239, IMG submission 92761) | Corn rhizosphere microbial communities from Kellogg Biological Station, Michigan, USA - KBS C4-4 metaG | ecosystem: Host-associated > Plants > Roots > Rhizosphere > Soil | place: Michigan, USA...
ACGCGTCTGCAACCTCATCCGGGTCGATCCGCGAGACGTCACAGACGACGAGCTCGGGCGGATCGACGCTGTCGGTCGTGGTCAGGTGGTGCCCGGGCAGGAGCCCCTCGATCTTTCCCCGGAAGAAGAGGTCGACCCCCACCAGGAGGATTGTCGCCACGAGCACAAACGTAACACCGTCCGCCGCTAGGATCGAGTGCGTGACGGAGAACGAAGCTGTCGCCCGCCTGGACGAGATCGCTCCCGGCTCCCTGGCGTGCGTCCGGGTCGGCGAGCAGGACGTCGCGCTCGCCCGCGTCGGCGACGACGTGTACGCGGTGGACGGCCACTGCATCCACCTTCAGGGGCCGTTGTGCGAGGGACGGCTCGACGGCTACGTACTCACTTGTCCGTGGCATGGCTGGCAGTACGACGTCCGCACCGGCGAGAACGAGTTCGACCGCGCGATCAAGCTCGAGACCTACCTGGTCACGGTCGAGGACGGCGAGGTCAGGGTCGATCTCTGACGAGCTCGCGCGCGGGCTCGAGCTGATTCGGGGCGGCGAGTTCTTCGCCGCGCACGAGGCGCTCGAGGACGCGTGGCGCGCGGCGCCGGCCGAGGAGCGAGACTTCTTCCAGGGTCTCGTCCACGTCGCCGTGGCCTGGTACCAGGCGGAGCGCGGGAACCATGTCGGGTGCGAGCGCCAGCTCGAGAAGGCGGCGCGGCGGCTCGGGCCCTACTCGCCGGAGCATCGCGGTGTCGACCTTTCGTCGCTCCTGAAGCAGGTCGCGGCGGCGCAGAGCGTGGTCGAAGACGGCTCGCTCGAGCTGCCGCCGCTAGAGCTGCCCTAACCCGACGGCTTCGAGCATGCGGTGCAACAGGACGTTCAGCCACCAGTCGCGGTGGAAGAAGAGCAGCAGCCCGAGCACGACGAGAGTGAGGCCGCTCGCGATCCGGATCCACGCGTAGTGATCGCGCACCCAGCGGAAGGCGGTCATAGCGCGCGTGAACGCGATTCCGATCAGCACGAACGCGGCCGTGATCCCAAGCGAATACGCCGCCAGCAGGACGATGCCCCGGACGACCGTCCTGGAGTCGGCCGCGAGGGCGAGGATCGCCGCGAGCGTGATCCCAACGCAAGGCGCCGCGCAGACCGCGAACGCGCCGCCGAGCAGCACCCGCGAGCCGCTCGCGCGCGCCCGCGTCACCGCGCCGGGCGCCACCAGGCGCTCGGGCCAGGGCAGGAGCCCGGCGAACGCGAGGCCCAGCACGACGAGCACGAGTCCCGCCACCTCTGACTGGCGGTCGTGCGAGAGCGCGCCCCCAACCGCGGCGGCGCCCGCGCCGAGCACGACGAAAACGACCGTGAAGCCCAGTGCGAAGGGGAGGCTCGCGATCACGACCCGCTTGGCGACGCCGCCCTCCTCCAGCCGCCCGGCCTCGATCCCCGAGACCGCCGACAGGTAGCCGGGCACGAGCGGCAGTACGCAGGGGAACGCGATCGAGACGACGCCCGCCAGGAACGCGAGCGGAATTCGCTCAGCCATCCCGCCCCCGGCGCCGGCGCAGCCGGCGCCTCCGCTCTCTGATGAGCTCCGTCGAGCCTACGCTCATTCGAAGCGCTTCAGCTCGTCGTCGAGTCGACGCTCGAGCTCGGGGTCCATGGGCGGCCCGTCCAAGGCGGGGGACCCGGGTGGCCCTTCCGGCGCTCGCCGGCTCCAGCGGCGGGCCAGCAGCGCCATCACCCCGGCCGCGACGAGGATCCCGATCGCCGGCAGCAGCCAGGCGAGCCAGCCGAAGCCCTTCCGGGGCGGCGCCGCGAGGATCTGCGTCCCGTACTGCGCGACGAGCTCCCGCTTGATCTCTGCCTCGGATGCACAGGCCTGCACGCGGCCCTGGATGAACCGCTTGACCTGCGCTGCGGCCTGGGAGTCCGACTGCGCGATCGTCTCGCCCTGGCAGACCGGGCACATGACCTCGTTCTCGAGCTTCGGGAGCGACGTCTTCGGACAGGCGGCCGCTGCCGGCGCGGCCAATGCGAGGCCCGCCGCGGCGACCACAAGGAGGCGTTTCATGCCTTCTGCGCTTCTTCGATCCCGCGGCGCAGGTCGGCCGCCGAGATCTGGCCCGCGACGTGGCCGACGACTCGGCCGTGCGGATCGACGAAGAACGTCTCCGGCAGGCCGGTGAGCCCGTAAGACGGCCACATCGAGTCGTGGTTGTCGTGGACGACCGGGTAGCTGATCCCGTGCTGTCGCAGGAACTTGCGCGCATCGCCGGTCGCGTCCCGCACGTCGACGCCGACGACCGTCGCCTTCCCCGCCCACTGCTGCGCGGCTGCCTCGAGCGTGCCCGCTTCCTGGTTGCAGGGATAGCACCACGAGGCCCAGAAGTTGAGCACCACCGGCTTCCCGCGCAGAGCGGCGAGGCTGAGGTCGCCGCCGCCGTCGAGCCGGTTGAGCTTGAAGCCAGGCGCGGCCGCGATCTTGCCGTGGTCGATCTTCGAGGCGGCGCCGCCGCCGCTGTCGTGAGCGACCTTCCAGATCAGCAGCGCGAGCAGCCCCGCCACGAGCCCGACCGCCAGAGCCTGCGCGCCGAGCTTCAGCCTTGCGTTCATCCGGAGACGATGAAGACGGTGGTCCCGATGCGCACGCGCCTGAAAAGCCATTCCGCATCCGGGATGTGCATCCGGATGCAGCCGTGCGAGGCCGAATAGCCGATCGAGGCGTCGTCAGGCGTCCCGTGGATCCCGACACCCGAGGCGGACAATCCCATCCAGCGCGTGCCGAGCGGATTGCCCGGTCCGGGCGGGATCGGCTTCGCGCCCTTCGCCCACGGCGATTTCGGTGGGTACCACCACGGGTTGCGCCACTTGACGACGATCGACCACCGTCCGAGCGGCGTCGGATACGAGGACTGGCCGGTCGCGACGCCGAAGACGCGCCACGGGCGCATCCCGTTGTAGAGGTTGAGCCGGTTCGAGCCGCGGTGGATGACGATCACCGGGCCGATGTCCTTCGGCGTCACGCGCGGCTTCAGCTCGCGGAACTCCAGCCGCATCGGCGTGCGCGCGTTGTCGACGAGTGCCGTGAAGATCGCGCTCAGCGCCGGCAGGCGCCGCAACGACCAGCCTGCGTGGGCGCGAGCGATGAACGGCCGCAGCCTCCGCAGCGCGAGCCGGGCGTCGAGGGGCTTGCGGTCGAAGTGCTTCGCGAGCGAGTCGACGTACGCCTGCGCCTTCGGACGGCTGAGCCGGACCCGCAGCTTCAGCTCGCTGTCCGGCGGCGCCGCGAGCGCGCGGACCACCGCGTCGTGCACGAGCGCAGTCGTCCCCAGGCGCTCCGGCTTCACGAACAGCTTGTGGCGCATGACCAGGAGCCGCAGTGGCCGCTCGAACGACGTCGTCACCGCTACGTCGGCCTCGTCGGCCGTCATCCCGCCCACGTCGACCCCGCCGATCGTCACCCCAGCAGCGATCACCTGCGGATCCGTCGTCGTTCCGGTCGAGGTCGTGGACGAGCCCACACCTGCGGACACGCCGCCTGCAGCCGCGAGGCCGAGCACGAACAGGAGAGGCAGAGCGACCCGCTTCACAGCGCGGACAAGTCTAGCCCGAGAGGATTCGTGGGTCGTCGGCGATCACGCCGTCGGCGCCGAGCCGGTCAAGCCTGGTCACCTGCTCGGAGGTCAGCGCCGTCCACGCGAGTACCGGCACGTCGAGCGCATGGCAGCGCCGGACCACGGACTCGCTCACGACCTGCAGGTGCAGCACAGCGACATTCGCGTTCGCCGCGGCCAGCATCCGCGGTAGCCGCAAAGCCAGTACCGAGCGCATGGCCGCGAGGCCGGGACGGATGAGCCCCGCGAGGATCCCCCGCGTGCTCAAACCGTGCCGGTCCTCCGGATACGTCAGGCCGCGGGCGAGCTCAGGCTCCAGATCGCGCAGGACGCGGAGGCTTCGCGGCCAGAACGTGCTGACAAGCGACCGCTCGACGACATCGTGCCGGCGGAGCGCTTCCACGATGGCGGCTTCAATGCCGGCCGCCTTCAGGTCGACCTGAATGCCGCGGCCCGTGGGCGCCAGGAACGCGAGCGCCTCGTCGAGGGTCGCCGGCTCGCCGCGCAGCTCCTCAAGCGAGTGTGCGAGAACGAGCGCCCCATCCACCGCGATCACGTCGAGCTCGACCAGGTCGCAGCCGAGCTCGACCGCGAGCGCGAGGGAGGCGATCGTGTTCTCGGGCGCGAGCGCCGCCGCGCCGCGGTGCCCGATCCGGAACGGGCGCCTCCCGCGGCGGCGCAGGTCGATCACACGCGCCTGAGCACGACGACCGCGAGATCGTCCCGAAGTTCCCCCGCGAACGCGTGGCAATCCTCGACCAGCGTGCGCGCGAGCTCGGAGGCGGCGAGCCCGGCGTGCCTCGTGAGCGCTCGGTCGAGTCGCCTGTCCCCGTAGAGCTCTCCCGCGCGCCGGGCCTCCAGCAGGCCGTCCGTGTACAGCACTGCGGCAGAGCCGGGCTCGAGCCTCAGCAGGGCCGGTGCGTAGGTCTGCGCACTCTCGACGCCGAGCGCGAGCCCGGAGACGACGGCCTGCGCAACCGTTCCGTCCGGAGAGACCAGCCGTGGGGGCGGGTGGCCCGCGCTTGCGCACTCGACCTCACCCGTGCCCGGGTCGATCGTCAGGTAGAGCATCGTGATGAATCGCCCGAAGCCGACCTCACCGATGACGACCTCGTTGGCCGCCGCCAGCAGGTCCGCGGGCTCGGGATGGTCGCGGACGAGCGAGCGGAAGACGAACTTCGCCATCGCCATGTCAGCCGCCGCGTCGATGCCGTGCCCGGAGACGTCGCCGAGCACGACGGCGAGCCGCCCGTCGGCCAGCACCATGAAGTCGTAGACGTCGCCGCCGACCTCCACGCGCGTCGCGGGCGCATACACGTGACCGACGTCGAGCCCCGGCAGCTCGGGCTTGGTCTGCGGGAGCAGCGAGCGCTGCATCGTCTCGGTGAACTCCTGCCGCTCCTGGTGCAGGCGGGCGTTGTCGAACGCCAGCGCGGCCGGGCCGGCGAGCGAAAGCGCCGCCTGGAGCGTGCGGTGCGAGATGGGCTTCTCTGCGTCCAGCGAGAGCAGCGTGAGCGTCCCCAGCACCTCCTCCTGCGGGCTCTCGAGCGGGATCACCGCCGCGGTCGAACCCTTTTCGAGGAACGGGATCAGCGGCTCGTGCGCGGGACCGAGCCCGCGCGCCGTGGCAGCGTCGAGCAGCAGCGGCTCCGCCGCGCGATAGACACTGGGCCCCGAGGGCGAGAGGGGCTGCGACAGCGAGAGCATCTGGCCGATCGGCTCCGAGAGCCTGCCGTCGCGCACGCGCACCGCGGCGGGAATGAGCAAGTCGCCGCGCTCGTCTGGGGTTCGCAGGACCGCCGCGTCGACGTCGAGCGCATCGACCACCGAGTCGACGATCGCCTGCAGCGTCCGGCTGACCGAGAGGCTCTCGGTGAACGAACGCGAGATGTCGTAGAGCGCCTGCAGCCGCCGCGAGACCGCAACCGCCTCGTCGCGCGCCCGCTTCGCCTCGCCCGACTCGCGCTCGACCTTCTCGTGCAGGCGCGCGTTCTGGACGGCCACCGAGAGCTGTGCCGCGAGCGCGAGCAGGAGCGACTCCTCGTTCTCGGTCAGCGTCCGGCCCCGGTCGAGGTAGGCGGCGAGGAGGCCGATCAGCTCGTCCCCTGCTCGCAGGGGAACGCCGAGCACGGCCTCGATCCCGAGCTCCTCCACGGCGCCGCGGACCGTCCCGAGCCGAGCCTCGGACGCTTCGGGCACGAGCACGAGGCCCCGGCCGCGCCCAGGTCCGAGTGCAAGCTCGAGGAGCCACTCGCCGATCCGGACGTGCGGGCCCGTGAGGCCGCAGTCCGCGGCCGTCTCGAGGCGGCCGTCCTCGAGCAGGTAGACGGCGAGGCGGTCGGCCGAGAGCAGCTCGCAGACGCGGGCGACCGCAGTGTCGAGCGTGTGCGCCAGGGAGAGCTCGGAGATCGCCTGCCCGACGATCGTCAGCAGCGCGCGGCTCCGCTCGAGTTCGTCCGCCAGGAACCGGCGCTGCTCGGCGACGCGAAGCATGTGCGCCGCGCGGACCGCGAACGTCGCGAGCCGCGACAGCATCGGGTCGCCGGGCTCGGGCTCTTCGGCGAGCACGAGCTGGAGGGCGCCGAGCGGCGGCTCGCCGAGCTGCAGCGTCGCGACGGCACCTCCCTCCGCGAGGTGCTCGACCGTGACCGGCTCTCGCGACGTCCTCGCGCGGCGCGCACAGGGCGAGGCCTTCGCCTCGAACTCTGCGGCTGCCGGCCCTGCGGATGCTGTGAGCTCTTCCGTGTCGCCGTCGTAGCGCCAGAGCAAGGCGGCCGGCGCTCCCGTGGCTTCGGCGGCCAGAACGGCTACCTGCTCGGCAGCCTGCGTCTCGTCCGCGGCGGCCGCCAGGGCGTCTCCGGCGAGCTCGAGCGGATCGGGCGCGAGCCGCGCCGCGCCCTCGAGGGCGTAGGCGCGCCTAGCCAGGGCCACCTCGTCCGCGATCGCCCGCGCGAGCCCCACCTGCCGCTCGTCGAACGCCGAGCGGCGGCGCATCAGCTCAACCGAGCCCACGATGTCGCCGTTCTCACGGACCGGCAGCTGCAGGACCCCGACGGCCGGGAGACGCTCGGCCGCAAGCCTAAGCGGCGTTGGCAGCTCGGCGGTGGCCGGAGCCTCGTCTGTGCCCAGCGCGTCGAGCTCGATCCGCGAGCTCTCGAGCTCCGCGCGCGCCGACTCGGAGACCGCGTGCACGGCGTGCGCCACGAGCCCGCCCTGCTCGTCGGCCAGCCGGATCACGACGACGTCGGCGCCGGCGATGTGCGCGGCACGGTCGACGATCGCCGCGAGCGCATCGTCGAGCTGGGCGGTTCCGGTCGGCTGCCTGGCTGGTGCCATCCTCGGTCCTGCGGGAACTTTAGACTTCCGCCGTGGCCTTGCCCCAGCGGAAAGAGGTCGAGGAGGAGCTCCTCGACCCGACCGCCGTCGCGCGCGCCTACAGGAGGGAGCGGGCGCGTCGCCGTGCCCGCGAACAGCGGGCGCTCGACCGGCGCCTGGCCGCCTTCCGCTTCTGGCTTGTCGTCTTCACGGTCGTCGCCGGCAGCATCGGCCTCGCAATCGTGATCTGGCACCAGATCCACCGACTTTTCGGCCTCTAGTAGCACGGGGGAACCCCTGGTTCCCCCGTGAGCCCCCTCCTTTCGGAACGCTTCAGGAGGTCATCCGCTTAACGCACCCTTGAGTGCTCGCGCTTGCGCACCTGCGCCGCCCTTGGCCCCGATCGCAGATACTTCCGCACGTGGAGTCGCCGGAGCCCTACTCGGCCGAGCAGGACGAGCCATTCATCGCGGCCGAGGACGAGGTCTACCTTCGGCCCGCGGGCGGCTTCTGGGCCGTCGGCGGCCGGTTGACGTGGGTCGCCGCGCTCGTGCTCGCGATCTCGGCGTTCACCGGCTGGTACGCAGGCTCGGGGACGCCCGGGCCGACGATCTCGGTGATCGGCTGGCACACCGGCGCCCTCGGGAAGCTGATCTTCTTCATCGGGCTGATCCTGCTGGCGCTCGCGATCCTGCGCGAGGCGGGTTACGAGCTGCCCCCCAGCGTGCCCGAGAGCCTCGTCGTCATTGCGCTGGGCTCGCTTGCGACGATCTTCGTTCTGATCCGCCTGATCTCGATCCCGGACTCGATCGAGCCGGGAGCCGGGCGCGGCATCGGGATCTGGATCAGCCTGCTGGCGTCTCTCGCGGTGATCGTCGCCGGGCTGCTGCGAGCCTCAGAAGAGCTATAGCCCCGAGGCCGACGAGCACGCCCAGGACGGCGCCGCCGAGCACGTCGAGCGGCCAGTGGACGCCGACGTAGATCCGCGACGCCCCGATCGCGGCGGCGAGGACGAAAACGGGTACGGCGAGTCGCGGAGAGGCCCAGGCAAGCACCGTCGCGCAGGCAAAGGCGGTCGTCGTGTGGCCGGACGGAAACGCCCCCGAGTGCGGGACGCCCACGAGCGGCCTCGGGTCCGGATAGACGAGCGGCGGCCGCCTGCGCCCGATCCAGTCGCGCAGGCCCAGCGACAGCGAGTCCGCGATCAGATCCGCGGCGAGCAGCGTCACGACGAGCCATGGTCTCCGCCACAGGATCGCCAGCACGAGGCCGATGACGAGAAAGATGAAGCCCTCGCTGCCGATCCGCGACAGGTCGACGAACAGCCAGTTCAGCCAGCCGACGCGGTGGTGGACGACCCAGCGCTCGACGTGTCGGTCGAGGCGGATCAGGCCGGAAGCAGCTGCTTGGTCTGGTCGATCAGCTGCTGCGGGTTGAACGGCTTCCCGATGAAGCCCTGCGCTCCTCGCGAGGCGGCGTCCGCGGCCGCCTGCTCGTCGACCTGGCCGCTGAACATGATCACCGGAATCGCCCCGACTCCGTGCCGCTCCTGCACGCGGCGCAGCATCTCCCACCCGTCGACGTCAGGCATCATCACGTCGAGCAGGACGAGGTCGGGCGTGGACTCCTCGAGCACGCGGAGCCCCTCGTCGGCGTTGCCGGCCTCGCGCACGGAGTAGCCCTCCATCTCGAGGTTGACCCGGACGTACTCCCGGAGGCGCTCGTCGTCGTCGACGATCAGGACGACCGGGCCCGAGTGCGCGGCGGCGTTCGGTCCGGAGCGCTCGAGGAAGGCGTCGAGGTCACCGCGCCGGTAGCGGCGGTGGCCACCGGGCGTGTAGAAGGCGGGGACGCGCCCCTGGTCCGACCATTTGCGGATCGTGCTCTGGGCGACGCCGAGGTATTTCGCGGCCTGTCCAAGCGTAAGCCAGTCCGGCTCGCCGGCCGGGGCGAGACGCTGCGAGACGTTGCCGCGTTCCATCCGCGGCGAATCTACCCAAAGCTCTTCCTTTCTAACCGGCCGAGCAGAAAATCAAGGCGCCGTGACGGTGACCGTCGACGACGCGGGCTGGAGCGTGAAGGTGCGGTTCTGAGTGATGGTCTGCGCAGCCGGCGGGTCGTCGCTGAGCGCTTCGCCGAGCGCGATTCCGATCACGAAGAGGAGCAGGACGAGCAGCCCGAGCACGACCGGGCGCCACGGGTGCCGCTTCCTCCCTCGCCGCCGGTCGGGTGTCACGGCCGGTAGTCGACGGCGCCGCGGGAGTACACGTGGAAGGCCGCGTCCTGGACGATCGTCATCCGGGCCGGCCAGCCGCCCTCCTGTTCACGCTCGGCGAGCGTGTCCTGCACCCAGCGGTCGGACTCGCGGTACGCGTTCGCCAGCTCCTCCAGCGTGAAGGTCTGGCCGATCCGGCGGCGCAGCTGGTCGAGGATGAGCTCGAGCTCGGATAGGAGCAGCGCATAGCGGCGGCGGTCGGAGGACGTGGCCTCTAGCCGCCGGTGTCCCTCCTCCCACTCGCGTCGGGTCGCTTCGAGCGCCGCCAGCGCCATCCCGCTCGATGCTAGCCGCGTGTGCAGCACTCTCGCTCCGGCCAGAGCGGCTCGACCTCGGCGAGGATCCGCTCGCCGAGCGCGTAGCCGGGGCGGGCGAGCGCGAACGCGGCGTGCGCGTGCAGGCACTTGAGACCGCCGGTGCGCGTCTGGCCCCCGATGCCGCCCGGCAGCTCCGGCCGTAGCCGCCGCTGCTCCTCGTGCGCCTCCTCGACGCTCGACCCGAGCTCTGGCTCCTCCGCGGCCAAGCGGCCGAAGCGCTCGACTCCGCCTGCCGCCTCGAGTCGAGCGACCGCCGCGACTAGCTGCGGGCACGTCAGCCAGAAGGTCGTCGGGAACGGCTCCCCGGAGTCGTCGAACGGCTCCTGCTCGGTGACGGCAGGTCGTCCGTAGGGACAGCGAACTGCTACGCGCCTGAACGCGCGCGGCTTCCGGCCCAGCTGCCGCTCGACGATCTCGCGCTCATCCACCCGCGCGGATCGTACGCGTGTGCACCCAGCGCGAGATCCCCTTGACGATGAAGAGCCGTTCGCCGGGGTGCACCAGGCCGACGCGCCGTGCCTCGCGCTCGAGTGCCTGCGTCGTGCTGGCCTCGGCGAGCTGCCGCTGCAGCGCGCGCTTCTGGGCCTTGAGGGCGCGCACGTCCGCCGTCCGGCCCGCGAGCTCGTGCTTCGTCGCGAGATAGCTGCGCAGCGGACGGGCGTAGAGCAGCGCCACGAGGATCACCGCGGCGATGGCAAGCCTGCGCATGAGGATCCTGGAACGAGTGGGTCGTCCTCGGGCCACGCACGCCGGTTCGCCGCGGGTCCGCCAAAGCCTCCTAGGCGATCGTGACCTTGATCAGGTCGGTCGCGCCCGGGATGTTCACGGCGGTGCCGGCGGTGATGACCACCCGGTCGCCTTCCGAGACGAGGCCGACCGCCCGCGCGGCCTCGAGCGAGTGCGACCAGAGATCCTCGACGTCGGCGCTCTCCGGGATGAGCAGCGGCGTCACGCCCCACTCGAGAGCCATCTGACGGAGCACGTAGTCGTGGTGCGTGAGCCCGACGATCGGCCGCCGCGGACGGAGGCGCGCGACCACCGAGGCGGTGCGGCCGGTGTACGTCGGTACGAGGATCGCCTCCGCCCCGAGCGCCTCGGCCACGTCGCAGGCCGCGTTCGACATCGCCTGGCCGACGCTCGGATCCTCGCTCGCCTCGGGCAGCTCGTGGCGGTACCCGAGGCTCGGCTCGACCGCGCGCGCGATCCGGTCCATGTACGCGACCGACTCGACCGGAAACTCACCGATCGCCGTCTCCCCGGAGAGCATCAGCGCGGAGCTCCCGTCGAGGATCGCGTTGGCGACGTCGCTCGCCTCGGCCCGCGTCGGGTCCGCCTGGTGGATCATCGACTCGAGCATCTGCGTCGCGGTGATGACCGGCTTTCCCCGTTCGAGCGCGGCCACGATGATCCGCTTCTGCAGCAGCGGCAGCGCCGCGACCCCGATCTCCACGCCGAGGTCGCCGCGCGCGACCATCACGGCGTCGCTCTCGGCGAGCACGGGAATCAGCGCGTCGACGGCCTCCGCCTTTTCGATCTTCGCGATCACGTGCGCATGCGAGCCTGCCTGCTCGAGCAGCGCGCGAAGGTCGCGCACGTCGGCGGCCGAGCGGACGAACGAGAGCGCGACGAAGTCGACGGCCAGCTCCAGCGCGAGCTCGAGGTCGTCCATGTCCTTCCGCGTCAGCGAGGGGATCGGAATCGGGACGCCGGGTAGGTTCACCCCTTTGTGCGACGAGACGACTCCGCCGGTGACGACCGCGCAACGCGCTCCGCCCGATTCGATCTGCTCGACCCGGAGGCGCACGAGCCCGTCGTCGATCAGCACCTCGTGACCGGGTTGCAGCACCTCGCTGATCACGGCCGGACTGACCGGGAGCTCCCCGTCATTGGACGTCTCGCCGCCGGCGACCAGGATGTCTTCGCCGCGGCTCAGCGTCATCGGCGACTCGAGCTCGCCGATGCGGAGCTTCGGGCCTTGCAGGTCGGCGATCAGCGCGAGCGGCTTACCGGTCTCGTCCTGCACCTCGCGCACCATCGCCGCGGCGGCGGCGTGGTCGTTGTGCGTCCCGTGGGAGAGGTTCAGCCGGACGGCGTCGACACCCGCGTCGACGAGGGCGCGCATCGTGTCGTGGTTCGACGACACGGGCCCGATCGTCGCGACGATCTTCGTCCTACGGCGGACAGTTGCCATGCCCCCGCAGCGTACCCCCAAGCCCTGCTCCTGCCGTCGCTATCGCCGCGTAGTGCGCGGGAAGGCGTCCCACCCGGGGTAGACCGCGCCCGAACCGAGCTCCTCCTCGATCCGGAGCAGCTGGTTGTACTTCGCGACGCGGTCCGAGCGTGCGGGGGCGCCCGTCTTGATCTGGCCGGTGCCGAGCGCGACCGCGAGGTCGGCGATCGTCGCGTCTTCCGTCTCGCCCGAGCGGTGCGACATCACCGCGGTGTAGCCGTGCCGCTGCGCGAGGCGCACGGCCTCGATCGTCTCGGTCAGCGTCCCGATCTGGTTGACCTTGACGAGGATCGAGTTGCCGACGCCGCGGTCGATCCCCTGCTGCAGGCGTGTCGGGTTCGTGACGAAGAGGTCGTCCCCGACGAGCTGCACACGGTCACCGAGCCGCTGCGTCAACGCGCTCCACGACTCCCAGTCGTCCTCCGCAGCACCGTCTTCGATCGAGACGATCGGATAACGGCCGACGAGCTCCGCCCAGAACTCGGGCATCTCCGCGCTCGACTTCTCTCTGCCCTCGAAGCGGTAGGCACCGTCCTCGAACACCTCGCTCGTCGCCGGGTCGAGTGCGATCGCGACGCGGTCGCGGTGACCGGCCCGCTCCGCCCCCTCGAGGATCAGGTCGATCGCGTCCTCACTCGTGTCGAGATCGGGGGCGAAGCCGCCCTCGTCGCCGACGAGCGTGGAGAGCCCGCGCTCGCTCAGCACCTTCTTGAGCGAGTGGTAGACCTCGACCCCGACGCGAAGGCCGTCGGAGAACGAGTCGGCGCCGACGGGAACGACCATGAACTCCTGCAGGTCGATCGAGTTCGACGCGTGCGCGCCCCCGTTGATCACGTTCATCATCGGCACCGGGAGCGTGGTCGCCGCCGCGCCGCCGATGTACGCATAGAGCCGGGCGCCCGCCTCCGCCGCGGCAGCCTTGGCCGTCGCGAGCGACACACCGAGGATCGCGTTCGCGCCGAGGCGGCTCTTGTTGGGCGAGCCGTCGAGGTCGATCATCGCGCGGTCGAGCCCTGCTTGGTCGCCTGCGTCACGGCCGCGGGCGAGGCCACGGAGCTCGCCGTTCACGTTCGCGACCGCCTGCGACACGCCCTTACCGGTCCACGCGCCGCCGCCGTCGCGCAGCTCGACCGCCTCGTGCACGCCCGTCGACGCGCCGGACGGGACGATCGCCCTGCCGTATGCGCCCGACTGGAGGTGCACTTCGACCTCGACGGTCGGGTTGCCGCGGGAATCGAGGACCTGCCTGCCCCGAACGTCGCTGATCGTCATGCCTGCTCCTTTGCGCGGTCGTAGTACGCGTCCTGCTCGTCGAGCGAGAGCGTCGTCCAATCCTTGCCGTCCGCGGCCGCGAGCGCCTCCGCAGTTTCCACGCGCGCGCGAAAGCGCTTTGCCGCAGCGCGCAGCTCGAGCTCGGGGTCGATGTCGAGCTTGCGCGCAACGTTGACCGCCGCGAAGAA
>Ga0105239_10006803_pt1 | contig 13194 bp, 12 predicted proteins | sample KBSC44metaG_FD_92761 | JGI IMG/M metagenome (GOLD analysis project Ga0105239, IMG submission 92761) | Corn rhizosphere microbial communities from Kellogg Biological Station, Michigan, USA - KBS C4-4 metaG | ecosystem: Host-associated > Plants > Roots > Rhizosphere > Soil | place: Michigan, USA...
CAGCCAGAACGCCAAGTGCGTTAGCAACCATATGAGCACCGGGCACAGTCAATCGAATTTCCTGGCTGTGACCGGAACTGTCCTGATACAGAAAGCTGGAACCCGTCGATGTCAAAATCAGTTTCTCAGCCTGATTCAGACGGTAAAAACTCAGATTACCGTGCCATGCCTGCTTTACGCCCTCACTTAACTCCTCGTTATCCCCATTAATCACCAAAACCCCTTTGGCCGGATCCAGCCCTTCTGCGATCTCCAGCTTGGCCTTTGCAATTGCTTTTAAGGATCCTAAAAACTCAATATGGGCCGGACCAACATTGATCACGATCGCCACATCCGGCTTCGTCGCAACCGATAGAGGCGCAATCTGACGTGGACCGCGCATACCCATTTCAACGATCAGAATTTCTGTATCCGCATGCAGAGACAGCATGGTCTGGGCCACACCGATTTCATTATTGAAGTTTTTCTCGGTTTTCACACAGCGTTTTAATGGGGATAATGCGGCAAAGAGCATTTCCTTAGTCGATGTCTTACCTGAACTACCTGTAACAGCAATGACTTTAGGGTTAATCCCTTCACGATAAAAACGAGCCACATCCAAATAAGCTTGGGTGGTATCAGAAACCACTAAGAGGTTTGGGAAAGCAGCCCATTCGGGATGCCCCTCAAATTTTTCCGCATTGACGAAGGCTCCGACCGCACCATCCTGGAAAGCTTGTTGAAGATAGTCATGACCATCAAAGCGTTGACCGCAAATGGGAAGAAAGAAGTCCCCCACCTGGATACTGCGCGTATCCGTCCAAACCCTTGCGGATTGGAACTCGTGCGTTTTCCCAGCCAATTGCGCCTGGGTAGCTGACTGAAGCTCTGATAGGGAAAACCGGGGAGCCTTTTCAAAGTCTTCCAGAGTCATAACGGGTGCTCTACCTCTCTCAATCCAATCAATCGTATCTTCTCTATTGTGAATGGTTTTGATGATGAGGTCCAGACCATGCTGAGAATTGCCTCTATTTCCTTCCCCTGAGACTGCGCAACGCTGCCTATCGTATTACTGGCTGCGACTTAAATAACATAGTCAAGCTGAAAATGGAAACGGCATTTTCAAATTCTGAAAACGGAGCAATACCGAGCATTTAACAGTGCAAAGAAACCCATGAGCCTTGTCGTTTCTGAGCATGACAGCTGCTGTAAAAATTAGTAAATAAAATGGCTACTACACTGCGATCAGACCCCTCTCCTCAGGTAAGATAGTTTTATCAGCTTTACAGAATAAGCCCTCGAAAATCGAGTCTGAAATTCAACAGAATTTGCTTCAAAGCTTGGTCTAGACGTTTCAAGAATTAATGAGACGAGCATTTAGAATAGTCGGATCATTAATTATGGGAACGATTATAAATAGTTGGCAGTAATAGAGAATACGTCTGAGCAATTAAACCTTCTATCAGAGAGAAGGCATACTAGTCTGCGCTCATTACAGAGCGCGGTTTCTCGTAATGCTTTTTCAATCATCTTTACTTTAGCGAGAAGAGAGTTGTGTGTTGTTATGCTTTTAAAAATTGTTGTTCAAAACTCAGACAGCGAGACGGTTATTAATAACGTCGGTGAAGATGAACTCCATTTCTGGTTCAGTGTTTTGGAAGGTTCCGTAAGCGGAGACATTAAGGTCTATGATTCGGAAACCGGTATGGAATACTCCTCTCAACAGGTTGCCTAAGTAACACTTATCCCTTTAAAGGAGGTGATGTCGCTTCGGACGGTCGCTGCGCCGGACTGTGCAGGACTGGTTCTGAAATTTTCAAAAAGCACCATCCGGATTCTTTTCGTAAAATCAAAAATGAATTTCCATGTTTGTGTGTCTATTGTGTGAGATAAGAAACTAAAATAGGACGATCGATACTTTATGCAGCACTCCTTATTCGCTGGATTAGTCGCAACCGTTGAGCCTGGAGAGAAGGAAAAACCCTCTCCAAAGCTGAACAAAGTTCTTTTAGAAGATGCTGTATTTACGGTTATCGACCTTGAAACCACGGGTTTAAATGCCCGTAAAAGCGGCATTACTGAAGTCGTTGCCATCTCCTACCGGAATGGGAAAGAAGAAAAATTCTTTGGCAGCCTTGTCAAACCCACGGAAGAGATCCCGGAAGAAGTGGAAATGTTGACGGGAATCACTAACGACATGGTCCGTAATGCCCCACCCCTCATAACAGTACTGGGAGAGCTCACCAACTTCTTAGGGGATAACCCTTTACTGGTGGGTCACAATGTCAGTTTCGACATTGGATTCCTCCGGGAAAAAATCGAGCAAAGCGGATTGGGTGCCTTTTTAGAGCGCTACGAGTTAGAAAAATCATTTTGCACCAAGGCCTTAGCGGTCAAAGGAGTACCCGGACTCCCGAGCTACGAGGGCATTATGGTCGCCACTGCCTTGGGATACCACAATCCCAATCCCCATCGGGCTGAAGCGGATGTCCGCATGAGTGCCGCCATCCTTTTCGCCCTGCTGGATAAGCTCCGGACGGAAAACCCCAAAATTAAGACCGTCCAGGATCTACTCACATGGCAGGGTGCCTTGAGATAAACGCTCCTCTTTATCATCTCTCTAATTTGAAAAAAGCCTTCAGAAAATATCCGGAGGCTTTTTTCATTGATTTCAAAAAACAGGGAAAAATAGCCACAAGATGAGAGCATAGGGTAACTCATTACCCGCATCATGCGATCGTCTTTTTAATCAGATAGTGGTGGACATGAGGTGTAATGTTTTAGAAATCTTTACAAAATAGTTTTCTAAATCGTTTCTAAAAACATGATTAAACTTTTAATATTTATAGGAATTAGAAGCTAATATTTTTACAATTATGATTATACTCAACTTAGATCATGGCTTTCAGGAAGAGAGTCACCACTGATAGGTATACAAGGAAGGTGAGAATATCGCTCAGGGTCGTAATAAAAGGACCACCCATACCGGCTGGATCAACTTTAAAAATGCGCTTGAACAAGTAAGGAATAAACATCCCCAGTACGGCAAAAGTACACTGAGAGATAAAGATCCAGCTTGCCAGTAAGGCGCTTAATTGCCAACGGTGGTAAATCAGCAGGGATAAGCCACCCACAATGATGCCAAAGAAGCTTCCTGTAATCGCTGCAACCCGAAACTCCCGAAACAGCATTTTAACAATATTGTCATCATTAATAATTTGCAGGGCTAATCCACGAACTGTAATCGTTTCCGACTGTGTTCCCATGTTTCCGGAAAGCCCTGTTAGCAAAGGCATAAATGAAATAGCGACAACCGCTGTGGCAACTGTATGAGCATAATGGGCAATGATAGTCGATGCCAGAAATTGACCGGCCATGGTGATCGACAACCAAGGAAAACGTGCTTTAAAAGCCCGAAACACAGGACCAATGAGCAATCCGCGCTCGTCCACTTCTTCGAGATTAATCCCTGCTCCGCGATATAGCTCTTCAGCATTCTGTTCTTCGATAACATCCATAATGTCATCGACAGTAACAACTCCTCGAAGCACATTCGCGGAATCGATAACCGGCATCGCTACTAAATTGTAATACTTACGAAATAAGTTCGCGACTAAGGCCTGATCATACTGAACCAATAAGGATTTCACGTCAAATTCAGCAATCCGTGATAGCGGATCATTCTCACCATGAATTAAGAGGCGCTTTAAACTCGTAACACCCACTAACTTCTGTTCATTATCGACAAGATAACAATAGTAAATAAAATCTTTTTCTTCCGCCTGCCGAATCAAGCGAATTGCATCACCGACTGTACCTTCGATACCAACCCGAATGAAGTCGGTCGACATAATCCCCCCGGCCGATTCCGGTTCTTCCAGCATCAGGTGACGAAGCATATGCGTATCGGTATCGAAGGGCATTTCTTGCAAAAGGCGACGGCTTTGTTCCGCTTTCATTTCCTGCAAAATATCAACAGCATCATCAACCGGCATATTATGCAGAATCTGCCCACCCATCATCGCGGGTAAGGAAGACAGAAAAAGTTGCTGCAAATCCTCATTCAAACTGTTTAATACCTGCCCGGCAAGGCCTACACTTAAATACTGAAAACAGGTCACGGCTTCTTCACGATTAAGCGAATTTTCCATGACCTCAGCAATATCGGCAAAATTTTGACGCGCCAATAAACGCCGCAAAGCAGATACATTTTGAAGTTGAAGGTAACGTCGAATTTTCTCAGCCAGGCTGTCGACGGGTATGGTTGAAGTCATGAGTGTCAATGCCATTTTTGGCGGAGTATCTAAATTTATTGTACCCCACTCATGACAAAAGCCAGCTTATACAATGCTAAGCTGGCTTTTGAAATTGATATTTTTTAAGTTCTAAAATTAACCTGCATTATACAGTTTTACAGGGCGAGGTCCGTTACCTGGACGCTCAGTTACACTAATATGACTGTAGACACTATTCATTTGTTTTAAAACAGAGGTAATTACAGACTGTTTATTAATATCAGGATTTTTTCTCACTAATACGTCATAGATATCATTTGCTGTAAAAGAAGCGTCATCATCCAAGTAATTTTGAATCGCTGTTTGAATTTTAGCAGTTAAAGTCTGGCTTTTATCTCTTTTTGACGATTTTTGAGAAACAGACGCTTTGGGATTATTTACTGCCGCAGAACGACCTTTGCTGGTAGGAACACTTGCGTATTCAGCTTTTTCAGAGTTGGGTTTGCGACCGCGTTTTTTAGGAGCTGCCACTTCAGTAGGCTCTTCATACTGAGGAACGTATTTTGGAGCAGCAGAAGTCATTTTAGGGGTGATAGCGGAACGTTTAGCAACTTCGGTGGTAAAACTTTGGCAAAATTCTTTAAGTTCTTCCAATGTATCAAATGTAATTGGCATTCTGTGTCCTTACACGTATTTAGGGGGATTCGACTATGAAATATAACGTGGTTTTAATTAATTCAGTAACATACTTTTTGCATGAATAATGAATTAACCATCCCTAGAAATCAATTTAAAAAGACTTACAGAAACATTAAATAACAAGCTTCCCAAGCAAGTCAATATTTAAGTTGTAGTAATAACTTTTTTTACTTTCTTGGAAAGAATCTCTAGCTTCCCATAAATAGTTCCAAAGAACCACTTCCGTAAAACACAGAAAAACAAAGAGTCCTCAAAAACAAGGACTCTTTGTTTAAAAGCATATTGCTTAAAAATTTTTTAACTTAACCTTCCATGATGTATGGAATTAAGGACATATGCCGAGACAACTTAATCGCTGCCGCTAATTTACGCTGATGGTAAGCACAAGTACCTGTAATACGTCTGGGAAGGATTTTACCGCGGTCCGTCAGATAACGACGCAACTTTTGTGAGTCTTTAAAATCGATCAGGATGACGCGATCAGCACAGAAATTACAAACTTTCTTTTTTCTGGGATCTGCCGGCATGAATACTGGTTTCCTTTTCTTATAATTCAATACTTTAATATCATTTATAAAATGGAGGAAAGAGACCGTCAAGCAGTCGCTTTTTCCAAACTAGAATGGAATATCATCTTCGCTTAAAAGATCTTCGGAACTAAAATGACCTGAACCTGCAGAATTTCCGCCAGGAACAGAAGCATAAGAGGACGTTGGAGCTTGAGTCGTTTTAGGAGGAGTAGAAGCACCAGCTGCTGCACTAACAGGAACCAGTGTTTCGGAAGGTCCAGATAACTTGTCGAGGGAAGATGCTTCAACTTCAAAACTCTTCTTTTGAGTTCCGTCTTGAGCTTGGTAGCTATTCAGCATCAAACGGCCTTCAACCAAGACATGTTGTCCTTTTTGGACTTGGTTAGAAACCGCATCAGCCAAATTGCGCCAACACGTTACACGGACAAAGAAGGGCTCTGAAGGCTTAGAGCCTATGTTCGCATTTTCAACTTTTAAGTTAAACGTTGCAACAGGATGATTATTTGGAGTGAAACGCTTTTCAGGCTCACCGACAACTTCTCCGGAAACAACGATTTTAGCTAAACTCACAGTCGGAAATCCTACGCTCTAGCATCACGACGAGGACGGGAATCACCCATATTACCAGGACGGCCGCCAGCGTCACGTCCGGAATCACGTGAAGGAGGAGAGTTAACTTCATTTAATTCAGCTTCAGTACGGCTCACTAAAGCGAAACGTAAAATATCTTCATTCAAACGAACAGCATGATGAATTTGAGCGATTTTGGAAGGTTCCAAAGCGAGTTGGTAGGTTACAAAGAAACCATCTTTGAAATTTAAGATTTCGTAAGCCAAGCGTTTACGACCCAACTTGTCTTTTTTGGAAATTTTACCGTTTGCACTTTCAATCAGGTTTTCCAGATTTTTCAGAACGGTGTCGGAGTTATCAACATCAAGGATTGGTTTAAGGATAACGAATGCTTCGTAGGTATTCATAAGCCTGGGTAAAGACCTCCATTTTAAACTGATTATCTCAAGCTCAAGTCAGACTAACATAAGGGTTCAAAATTTTAAACAAGGAGCTTTCTCTACTGTTGTTCTGTGCGTTGTTTAACAACATCTAGTATCGACTGTTCTCCAGTATGGACTGATATTATCCAGCGATGAGGCAAAAAACGATAGTGCTTGCTTAATAACTCGGCTTTCTGGCCCCGCTTAATCGGTGTGTGCATGAGTTGTTCGTCATTAACCATGAGCGTTTTTGAGAATTTTCGACAATTTAGCGCCAAATGGTAAAGCGGATTTTCACCATGACTATAAAGGAAGGTGCTGGTCTTTTGATATTCAGAAGCGGCAGGACCAGCCGCTAAAACCTGACACTTATCCGTTAAAATATGGGGCGTTCTGGCATCTTGCGTAATCACATAAATTGCAACAAACAGAAGCAGCAAAGGTAAAAACATAAGGGTTAACTTAATCGGTTGCTTCATGATTAAAATCCAGGTTTGATAAACAAATACATGTACAGAGGAAAAATGAAGTCTGACCCCAGAAGGGCGAGGGATGTCGTTTTACAGTTATGATGCTATTAATGTTGTAATTTTAGTCTGGCAGGCTGTATTCAATTTCACTATAAAGTGGGATTTAGAGTCCAGTAAAACAAAGTCTCATCGTACATAGCATTGCACTAAAAGATAATGTTTTAAACATGATGAAAATTGCATTTCGTGTTGATTCCTCTACAGAAATCGGGACAGGTCACACTATACGGTGTGTGGCACTCGCATTGGCATTGGTCAATCAGGGCAAAAACTTAAAAAAAGGAACGCCTGTCAGCTCTAAAAGTATTCAATTTCTTTTCCGCTCGCAAGCGGGTGATTTAGCTCACTGGCTTGAACAGTGCGGATTTGACATTAAACAGCTTGATGGCGATACCCTCAACGAGGAGCTCGTGTGCCTCGAACAATTCTTCAAATCTGAAAAACAAGCCTTTGATTGGCTCGTTGTAGACCATTATGGTATTGACAGTGATTGGGAAAAAAGACTGCAACCCTTTGTCAAAAAAATTCTGGTCATTGATGACCTACCTAACCGGAAACATGCGGCTTCTTACTTGCTCGATCAAAACTGGATCAATCTGAATGAAGGAGAAAAAGCCTATCGCCCCCATGTTCCTCCCGCTTGCACTTTATGGCTTGGCCCCCGTTACGCACTCCTTCGGAAAGAGTTTGCCGTAAACCATGTTAAAGCACGGGATCGACGTATTTCAACGAAAGAGAAAGCACCAGAGCGTTTACTTATATTTTTTGGTGGTAGTGATCCCACCGATGAAACGCTGCCTATGTTAAAGATTGTGCAGGCACTGATTCAAACCAATCAATTACCTGCACTTGAAATCGATGTCATTGCGGGAGATGCAAATCCTCTCAAATCAGAAATTGAAACCTTTTGCCGGACCTTATCTCATGTAGCATTCCATTGCCAAACCGATACAATGGCCGACTTTATGTTAAAAGCCGACTGGGCGATTGGTGCCGGTGGTGTCGCCACATGGGAACGACTGTGTTTAGGACTTCCCGCCTTTGTTATCGCAGTTGCTGAAAATCAAATCCAACTCAGTAAAAACGTTGCAGAATCTGCCAAGGCACAAATTTTCCTGGGCCTGAGTGAACGCTATAAAGGACCCTCACAGAACCTCCCCATTGCAACGGAAGAAGTCATTAAAGAATCACTGATCCGGCATTTCAACCAAGCTCAGGCACGCCATGCAATGTCACTTGCCGGATTGAGTCTGGTTGATGGAATGGGTGCCGCTCGGATAGCGGATTTAATGGAACAAGCCTATGAGCCCAGAAAGCGCCTATGATATAATGACCCCTAGGTCCTGCTTGAGAATTACGTCTACTTGTTGCTGTACGTTTAACGAAACCGTAACGATGGACGCCCATTTCTAGCCCCTTAAATAGGCTAAAGTGTGGTTTTTTGAAGACAAGTCCTGCTAAAGAGCCAGGTGGCGCTTTATACAAATAAGATTCAGAGGATTTTGATTTTATCCTCACATAAAGGAGAGCTTGGCATTTACTTATGAAGAAGCACCAACATACCGGTCTCATTATACTGGTTGGGTTAATCTTTTTAGCCCTGTTTGTCTCTTCTCTGTTTAAAGATAAGGGCAATATTGTCCATCTGCAGGAAGTTGGCTTTTCTCAGTTTATAACGCAAGTCCGTGAGCATCATGTCAACAATGTTGTTTTCACCGGTGACTCCGTTGCAGGCGATGCCGTAGTCGACCTCGCAAAAACGGAAGCCTTGCCGGAAGACTCTGACAAGATAGTCGTTAAAAAAGAAGCAGAGCCTGCTCCTAAAACTGAAAAAGCTGAAAATGGCAAGCCGAATACGGAAGCCAATTCAGAAATAATCAATGACACAAAAGCAACCGATATTGTCTCTACACCTGAAAACCCTCCACCAACGAGTATCCTTCGCTACCACGCAGTATTACCTGAAGGTGGAGCCGGAATTACTCTTTTAGTACCGGAACTTCAAAAAGCGGGTGTTGCCTTCCAGTTTCGTGAACCCAAAAGCGACGGACAATGGCTAGGACTTTTAACCTCAGTTTTCTTACCCATCCTCTTTATGATTGTTCTTTTTGTGATTTTCCGCAGTGCTCAAGGTGGCGGTTCTCAAGCGCTTTCCTTTGGTAAAAGCCGTGCAAAAATGGCGATGGATACCAAGGTTAAAATCACCTTTACGGATGTTGCCGGGATTGATGAATCGAAAGCGGAACTCGAAGAAGTTGTTGACTTCCTTAAAAACAGTGATCGTTACCACAAGCTGGGTGCTAAAATACCGAAAGGCGTTCTTCTGGTAGGTTCTCCCGGTACCGGGAAAACCTTGCTTGCAAAAGCGGTTGCCGGTGAAGCGGGTGTTCCCTTCTTTAGCATCTCCGGTTCCGACTTCGTTGAAATGTTTGTTGGGGTGGGCGCAAGCCGCGTTCGTGACTTGTTTGAACAAGCGAAAAAACATGCACCGTGTATCATTTTCATGGATGAGATCGATGCAGTCGGTCGTCAACGGGGTGCCGGACACGGCGGCGGCCATGACGAACGGGAACAAACACTCAACCAACTGCTCGTTGAAATGGATGGATTTGATCCTCATACCGGTATTATTGTTGTAGCAGCAACAAACCGTCCTGATATTCTGGATAATGCGCTTTTACGTCCGGGCCGGTTTGACCGTCAGGTCATGATTGATCGCCCCGATGTTCAAGGCCGTGAGCAAATCCTTAAAGTCCATGCTAAAGGAAAACCTTTGGCCAGTGATGTTGACTTAAAACTGCTGGCAAAAAGAACACCCGGTTTTACCGGTGCGGATTTGGCCAACCTCTTAAACGAAGGGGCTTTGTTAGCCGCGCGTCATAATAAAGAAATTATTCATCAGCTCGACATTGAAAGCTCGATTGATAAAGTTCTTGCCGGACCCGAAAAGAAAAGCAAGATTATGACTGAAAAAGATAAAGAGCTAACCGCCTACCACGAAGTCGGGCACGCTTTGATTGCAGTTATGACACCCGGTTGTGATCCGTTGCGGAAGGTGACCATAATCCCGCGCGGAATGGCTTTAGGTTTAACCTGGACCATGCCCGATGCCGATAAAGTCCATATGTCCAAAAAACAGATCATTGCGACCATTGCAATGGCACTGGGCGGACGGGCAGCGGAAGAAGTGGTTTATCAGGATGTGACAACAGGTGCCAGCAGTGACCTTGAGAAAGTGACGTCTCTGGCCAGAAAAATTGTCACCGTCTACGGGATGAACTCTAAATTAGGACCGATCCAGTACGGCAAGCGTAATGAGCATATCTTCATGGGTCGCGATTTTGGAACAGAACGCGACTACAGCGAAGAAGTGGCTACCGTTATTGATCGTGAAGTCAAAATGCTGGTTGAAGAACAATACGAGTATGCAAAAAAGCTTCTGATCGATAACCGGGATATAGTCGATGCCATCGTTAAGGTTTTACTTGAAAAAGAAACCCTGGATGACAAAGAATTCATGGATATTGTAGACGATGTGAAAGCAGCCCGTACCAATGGTAAATCGCCTGCTATTCCTCCTCGGGATCTCACCGATCACGAAGCCGAAGTACCTCTCGTGATTGCACCCGGCTCAGAAGACTATCCTCGAGCTTAGACCGCTAAATAAAAAATCCCCCTCAGTTATTCTGAGGGGGATTTTTTAATACTGTTTTTTATTGGGCTCTTTCAACGGAATAATTTTAAAGGCCCAAACCCGAGTTGTTTTTCGGTACGCTGAAGAGAGTCCCTGAAGATCATCAGATTGACCAGACTGGATCTGCTGAAGGAGTGTTTTAGGACTCTTATCGCCTGGCTTTTTACCCAGTAAGGTCTTAACCTTATGCAAAAAACTGGATTTTGGAGTTAAAGCAACACTTTCAGAAAAGCCCATGATTGAGGCCTCTGAATTGCACCTGGGCGATGTTACCAAGCAGCTTAAGTCGGAAGCCTCTAAGGCTTCATCATCCAGATAGACATGATCCATTGCTTTACCCTCTTAACCTTATGGGCATAGGCCGTTTTCACAAGTACATTAACTGTATTACCGCAGTTTTACAGAACATACATTGTCAAAAAGACTCGCTTAATCCAGAGTGAAGTCCATTGCTTTGCTTAAGAATGGGATGCATGCTTTTTTGGCTTGAAACTCATGATAATAAAAACAGAATTTTTGGCATAATTGATAGGACTTCGAAGCAAAGGAACTAAATGCCGAACCAGTCTTTAAACTCAGCTTATAAACATACCGGAAGCAGAGGTTAGGCACGTTATAGCAGATTTGAAGTCACAACTATTGATCATTCGCTTTCATGGGTTTGAAGAATACCTTTCCAACGTTGAACGATATCCCCCGAGACAGTTTTTTCACTTCCATCATCTAATCGAACAACGAAAGGTCGTACATACAAATCAGGTTGCTGCACGCCCGCCTCACGCAACAGTGCATAGTCTCGAACTGCCGCTTTCATACTATCAATTGTCGGCAATTTTTGTTTATGGAAAAAAGGCATCCAATTATTCAGGACGGTAGCCCCTGAAAAAGTTTTCGGAACAGGAATATTGCTCCGGTTTTTAGGTTCTTTTGTATAAACATGGCCCCTTTTTTTCTTCAAAACTGTAAAATCCATCTTCTCTACAGTTTTCCAAGGATTCTCTTCTAAAAGCAGTCTGGCCTGATTAACTGCCGGTTCGAATGCCTCTTCGTTTACAAGGATTTCTTTCCATTTTTCAACTGTGCTTTTTTTGACTTGGGCTCCATTAAGCAGAGTAAAATCCGCAGGCATGGACTTTTTCATGACGCCCTGGCTTAAATAACCCACAAACTCTTCTGCTGCTCTTCTCCTGCTACGCGGAGAGTGCCCACGTTTAGGCTGTAGAACAGTTTTGAATTTTTTGGCCATATTCCAAGTGATGTTAGGGTTATCTGGAAACTTAGGATTTTTTTGTGCAAGCGTTTGTTGACTTTCCTTTAGCGAAGAAAGCCAAGCAATAGCTGCTTGTTGATCTTCAGGTGAAAATCCTTTAGTCGTATATTGACCAGTATGTCTGGGACGTCGTTGTTTTTTTCTGGTACGCCCCCTCCGTGGTTGATTTTCGGCTTCGCTTTGTTCAGATGCGGATGAAATCTCTTTTACTGAACTTAAATCAGAGCTTGCAGCACGAGAAAAAGGAGACTCCTCCCTGTTCTGCGTTGATAAAAACTTCATACCGGCTGGAGGCGATATATCTCGGGCAACACTTAAATCAGAAGAACTGGCCACAGAAGACGGAGAGGTGCTCCTTTCTGGACTAGCACTGTCACGCATTTTAAAAGAATCTGTTCTTGTAGTGGTTGCTGATGAACTGCTTTGCCCAGTATGACTTCTATTTAAAGAATAAGGCTTTTCAGCAGAATTCCCTTGGCGCGCACGTCTAAGAGCGCCTAATCCACGAATTGGGGGCATAATAAAAACCTAAATGATGAACACAATGAAATATAAACCAAACAATCAATTTTTATGACAGTCTGTATAAAACAATATTTCTAAATAAAACTAGTCTAGAAACACCCTCAAAATAGAGTTCAAAGCGAGATCAAGAAGCTAAATGCCGAACCAGTCTTTAAATTTGGCCCGTAAATTCCCCCAAAAACCTAATTCTTTAGAGCTTTTGCCATCAGGAACGCTACCTGTATCGTCAGCATCATCATCTTGAGAAGATGCCATACTGGGAATCTTTTCATGGTCAGGCATCACCAGCACCGCACCACCCATATCCGTGAGTTGCACATCGCTATGGGGCAAGTAACTCAAATAATTCAGCAAAGAGAACTGAAACAGATTCTTAGGATTCTTATCGATTACCTGGACTTGGGCACCCAGCATCCCAATTTTACCAAATTGGGCATTTCCACCTTGCAGATAAATGAAATTACTGGCACCCGACTGTGGAATATTACTAAATGCCGGATCTTTACCTGAAAACTCAAGCTCAATCCACTTCGACATTACATGAACAGTGCTTATTTTTCCGTCGATATGAGGCGGAGGGAAGAGTCCAAAGGGTTTCACCATCATTAAATTACCACGCACCATTAAGTGCTGGTTCGGAGGCAGATTAATTAATTTTTCCAGATTAAAGGGTTTAAAATTTAAGAGCCATTTAGCCGGAATAATGCCGAAAACCTTTAAATCCTCAACCGCAATCACCA
>Ga0105239_10006805_pt1 | contig 13192 bp, 13 predicted proteins | sample KBSC44metaG_FD_92761 | JGI IMG/M metagenome (GOLD analysis project Ga0105239, IMG submission 92761) | Corn rhizosphere microbial communities from Kellogg Biological Station, Michigan, USA - KBS C4-4 metaG | ecosystem: Host-associated > Plants > Roots > Rhizosphere > Soil | place: Michigan, USA...
ATTGGGTTCATCATCGGCACCGTGTTCTGCGCCAACATCGAATCCATCCGGCAGGGCCTGTCGCATCTGACCGGAACGACCCTGTTCGATCCGACGATCTATTTCCTGGAACGGATGCCGGCGCGCATGGAGCCGGATGAAGTGGCCTCTGTCGTGTTGATGGCGCTGACGCTGTCATTTCTTGCCACGCTCTATCCGGCCTGGCGCGCCGCACGCCTCGATCCGGTGGAGGCGCTGCGCTATGAATGACGCGTTCGGCGCCGCTGCCCTGCGCCTCGACAAGGTCGCGCGCCTCTATGCCGAGGGCACGGGCACGCTCGAAGTGTTCAGCAATGCGAGCCTGACGCTCAAGCAGGGCGAGGTGGTCGCGCTGGTCGGGCAGTCGGGCGCTGGCAAGTCGTCGTTGCTGCACATGGCAGGACTGCTCGAAGCACCGTCGAACGGCGAGGTCGTCATCGGTGGCGCGGTGGCGTCGTCATTACCGGATGCGGAGCGCACGCGTCTGCGCCGCGACACGATCGGCTTCGTCTATCAGGCGCATCATCTGTTGCCGGAATTCACGGCGCTTGAGAACGTGATGATGCCGCAGCTCATCGCCGGCAAATCGAAAGCCGCGGCCGATGCTGAAGCGCGGCGTCTTCTGCACATCATGGGGCTGAGCCAGCGCGTCACGCATCGCCCAGCGCAGCTTTCGGGAGGCGAGCAGCAGCGTGTCGCCATCGCCCGCGCGCTCGCCAATCATCCGCGCGTGCTGCTGGCCGATGAGCCCACCGGAAATCTCGACCCGCGCACGGCCGGCGGCGTGTTCGATGCGCTGATCAAGATCGTGCGCGAGGAGGGCACTGCGGCGCTTGTGGCGACCCACAATCTCGAACTCGCCGCGCGCATGGACCGGGCGCTGGTGCTGCATGACGGCAAGCTGGTCGATGGCGGCAAGCTGGGCAGGCCGTCATGAGCGCGAAGCTCTGGTCCGATGTCGACATGTATCTCGAAGGCGCGCTGATCGGCGACGACCCTGTGCTGGAGGCAACACGCAAGGCGAGCCGCGCGGCAGGGCTGCCGGATTCGCGGTGTCGCCGACGCAGGGCAAGCTGCTGCATCTGATGGCGCGAATGATCGGTGCCAGGCGCATCCTCGAAGTCGGCACGCTGGGCGGCTACAGCGCGATCTGGCTGGCGCGCGCGCTGCGTTCGGATGGCGAGCTCATCACGCTCGAATATGACCCGAAACACGCCGATGTCGCGCGTTCGAATATCAAGAATGCGGGGTTTGCGGATCGCGTGACGGTCATCACCGGCGCGGCCATCGATACCTTGCCGACGCTCGGCGGGCTGTTCGATTTCTCGTTCATCGATGCCGACAAGAAATCCAACCCGGATTATTTCCAGTGGGCGCTGAAGCTGTCGCGGCAGGGCAGCGTGATCGTCATCGACAATGTCGTGCGCGAAGGCCGCGTGATCGAGGCGGACAGCAACGATGCCAACATTGAAGGCATTCGCCGCCTGAACACGATGATCGCCGCTGAGCCGCGGGTGTCAGCGACGGCGATCCAGACCGTCGGGGTCAAAGGGTATGACGGTCTGGCGATAGCGCTGGTGATCGCCGACTAACTACTCATTGCCGAAGATTCACGAACCTCACGGCCAGAGAAAACTTCCACTAGTTTCCGCCAATGCGAATTCGCACACGGGGGTGTGAAGCCCCTGCGCCTTGCCGAAATCAGACGGCGCACCAGATCATTTTTGCAGATTTGCGGCAGGAGTTTGCCGGTGCGCGAGGGGGAGACTTGCCTGGTCGATCGCGATGCCGAATCCTGCGTCGACGATTTCCGCTGGTTCGCGGAGAATTTCGATCTGGCGCGCAAATCGCTGTCGTTTGTCCGCACGGATCGCGGCACGCTCGCGGCCCAGCCGTTCCTCGACTATCGCTGGAAGACCGATCCGCTGCTGCACCGCGAGATGCCGCTGGATGCAGTGCTGGCGGAGTTGCCGCAAACCGCGCCGCCCCCGCATCTCAATTTCATCTGGCACACCTCGTTCTGCTGCTCGACGCTGATCGCCAACACGCTCGATCTTGCGGGGCATAATCTGTCGCTCTGCGAGCCGCAGATATTGGTGCCCGTCGCCGATCTCAAACGCAGCGGCATGTTCACCGGCAACCGGCTTTCGCCGCGCCTGCCGGAGATCGTCTTCCGCCTGCTCGCGCGCAGCCCCGGCGGCAAGGTTCTGGTGAAGCCGAGCAATTTCGCCAATGTGCTGATCGCGGACGCAGCGCGCACCACGCGCGGCAAGGCGCTGTTCCTTTATTCCGATCTGGAAACCTTCCTGATCTCTGTGGCGAAGAGCGGCATCCCGCTGCTCAAATATGCGCGCCGCCTGTTCTCGAACATTGCCGGCGATTCCGGGCAGCCGCTGCCGTGGAAGTCGCACGAGATCTTCCAGATGTCGGATTTGGAGATCGCGGCGCTCGTCTGGCACCTGCAGATCGGCGAGTTCCGACGGACCTGGAGAGCGTTCGATCCCGGATGCATCGCGTCTCTGAACTGCGACGCATTCCTCGCCAATCCGGCAGCGACGATCGCAAAGCTCGATGCGTTCTTCGATCTGGGATTGGGTGGCGCTCATAGTGAGCGTGTGCTCGCGGGTCCGCTGTTGCGCAGTCATTCCAAATCGCCGGGCGAACCTTATGACGCCAAACGCCGAACGGAAGAAAAAGCCGTAGCGCGAAGGCGCCTCGGCGCCGATCTCGAACGCGTCATCGAATGGAGCTACAGAGCCTGTAGCGGCACGCCGCGCGGCGCGCCGCTTCCGGGAGTCATTGCCTAGCTCTATCCGTGAATGGTCTTTCCGGTCTCTTTGGCTTTTGTTGCGCCTTCGAGATTGTGTTTGGCCTCCGCGAAGTTTGGATCGAGCTTCACGGCCATCTCGAAATCCGCAATCGCGAGGTCGAGCTTGCGCAAGGCGCCGTAAGCGCCGCCACGGTTGTTGTAAGCACGGGCGTCGTTCGGAGTCAGTTTGATCACGGCGGTGTAATCTGCAATCGCCTTCTCGAATTTGCCCATGCTGTGGTAGCAGGCGCCACGATTGAGCAGCGTCGTCGGATCGTGCGGATCGATGGCGAGTGCCTTGTCGTATTGCCCGATCGCATCGGTGAATTTCTTCTGCCCCATGTAGGAGTCGCCGAGCGTGCGATAGGGCGCGGGATTGTTGGGGTTCGCTTTGACAGCATCGGCATATTGCTGGGCCGCGGCATCGGTCCTGCCCATCTTCGCCAGCACTGCCGCGCGGTTGGCCACCGCAATCGTGTCGCCCGGTCGATATTTCAGCTCAGTGTCCAGATCGGCAATCGCCAGGTCGTATTTGCCTTGCGCGGAGAAGGCATTTGCGCGATTGACCAATGCGGCCGTGTAATCGGGCTTCAGCGCGATGGCTTCATTGAGATCGGCGATGGCGAGATCGGGCTTGTTGGTCGCGAGATAGACGAGCGCCCGCCCTTCGTAAGGGTAGGGTGATTTGTGCATAGAGATCGCCGTCCCATATTCCACCAGCGCCTGCTCGTTCATGCCTTTTGCGCGGTAGGCATTGGCGAGATTGGCATGACCATCGGCATTTTGCGGATCGAGCGCGAGCATGGCCTGGAAATCGGCGATGCCGGCGTCCGCCTCGCCTTTTGCGAGATGCGCATTGCCGCGCATGCCATAGGCCTCGCCGAATTTGCTGCGCAGCCCAATGGCCAGGGAGAAGTCGGCGATGGCGTTGTCGTTCTGGCCTTTGTTCAGATAGGCGGTGCCGCGGTCGAAATACGCGGTCGCGGTGTTGTCCTTCGACAGGTTGCCCGAACCGATCGCGCCATTGAGTAGTTTGATCGCTTGGTCGTAATCGTGATTGCGCAGCGCATCTATGGCAGCGTTCACGTCGCCCTGGGCATCGGCGAAGGCGAAAGTTGGAGTCGCGAGAAGTGCCGCCAACGTGGCGGCAGCGAAGAGCGCTTTTTTCATGGCCAACCTTATCCAGCAGGCCGGGTCCCGGCCAGTTGCGGATGATCACGATCGATTGTTGCAATGCTTTCCATGGCTTAGCCCAACGCCTCGTATTCTTGTTTTGTTCTTGACAGAACATAATAAGAACAAATAGCCTTATCCTCCTTTCGGATGGAGGCAGTAATGGCTTGGTTCAAGGATGCAATGGCCGGGATCGGTCTGGTGTTGTTCGTGGCGTCGACGTTCGCGCTGACATCGGCGGCGCACGCAATTATCGCGAGCTAGTGCCTGTGGACGAAAACGCGTTGCGGTTCGCGTAAGCGGGCCTAGGCGCGATAGTGACAAAAGGTGGTGACGAATCGGAGTGCTGAGGAGCTGATGGCGGAGAACCGCAGACGGTCTGGCTTTGTGCATCTGCGGGTGAAAAGCGCTTATTCGCTGTTGGAAGGCGCTCTAAGGCCCGGTGAGCTAGCCAGGCTTGCCCGCGATGGCGGGATGCCGGCGGTGGCGGTAACCGACGTCAACAATCTCTTCGGCGTCTATGAGATTTCCGACTACCTCGCGAAAGCGGGCGTGCAGCCGATTGTGGGCTGCCTTTTGTCTGTCGAACTCGACGAAGCGGCTCCGTCGAGCGCGCTGGCGACGCGCCGCAAGCCGCCGATGCTGCCGCTGCTGGTCCAGAACGCCCGGGGCTACCAGAACCTCATCAAGCTCCTGAGCGCGGCCTATCTCGACGCCGAGCCGGGCGACTGGCCGCATGTGAAGGCGGCAATGCTGGCCAAACACGCAGAAGGTCTGATTGCGCTCAGTGGTGGACCGGGTGGCCCGCTCAATCGCCTGATCGTCGAAGGCCAGCCGGAGGCTGCGGCTTCGATGCTCGACCGGCTCGCTGCGATGTTCCCGGATAGGCTCTATGTCGAACTTCAGCGCCATGGTCTCGCGGAGGAGCGCGCGGCCGAAGACCGGCTGATCGATCTCGCCTATGCGAAGAAGCTGCCGCTGGTCGCGACCAACGATGTGCATTTCGCCGGTGAGGATATGTATGAGGCGCATGATGCGTTGCTCTGCATCGCCGATGCCGCCTTTGTCAGCCAGGATGATCGCCGCCGCCTGACGCGCGAGCATCGCTTCAAATCCGCAGCCGAGATGGCGGCGCAATTCGCCGATCTGCCGGAAGCGCTCGACAATACGATCGAGATTGCACGGCGCTGCGCCTTCCGGCCCAAGAAACGCGATCCGATCCTTCCGCAATTCGTGCCCGAGTCCGGCCGCACGCCGGAAGACGAGATGCGCGCTCTGGCGGAAGAGGGCCTGGCCGCAAAACTCGCGCGGCACGGCCGCCATGCCGAAGACGAGGACTACAGGAAGCGCCTCGAATTCGAGATGGGCGTCATTAACAAGATGGGGTTCGCTGGCTATTTCCTGATCGTGTCCGACTTCATGAAATGGACGCGCGGGCAGGGCATTCCTGTCGGCGTGCGCGGATCGGGCGCGACGTCGCTGGTCGCCTGGGCGCTCGACATCACAAACCTCGATCCGTTGCGCTTCGGGTTGCTGTTCGAACGCTTCCTCAATCCCGAGCGTATCTCGATGCCGGACTTCGACATCGATTTCTGCCAGGAGCGGCGCGACGAGGTCGTTCGCTATGTGCGCCACAAATACGGCGCGGACCGCGTGGCGCATATCATCGCGCTCGGTTCGCTGCAGGCGCGCGCTGCGGTGCGCGATGCCGGCCGGGTGCTGCAGATGCCGCTCGGCCTTGTCGACCGCATCGCCAAGCTCGTGCCCAATCCTATTGGCGGCAAGACGGTAACGCTCGCCGATGCCGTGGCAGGCGAGCCACGCCTGCAGCAGATCGCGGAACAGGAGCCGCTGGCCAAGCAGCTCTTCTCCATCGTCGAGAAAATCGAAGGGCTGTATCGCCACGCCTCGACCCATCCCGCCGGTGTGGTGATCGGCGACAAGCCGCTCGATGAAATCCTTCCGCTCTATCGCGATCCGCGCTCCGAAATGCCGGTGACGCAATTCGACTATGAGGACGCGGAAAAAGCCGGCCTGGTGAAGTTCGACTTCCTCGGCCTGAAGACGCTCACCGTCATCGCCAAGGCGGAAGAGCTGCTGAAGAAACGCGGCATCGACATCGATACCCAGAACATCGATTTCGGCGATCCGGCGACCTACGAGATGCTCGCGCGCGGCGACAGCGTCGGCGTGTTCCAGCTCGAAGGCCAGGGTATGCGCGATCTTCTGCGCCGCATGAAGCCCGACCGTATCCACGATCTCATTGCGCTTGTGGCGCTCTATCGCCCGGGCCCGATGGATTCGATCCCGAAATACATCGCGGTCAAGAACGGCAAGGAGCCGCCGGAATATCTCCACCCGATGCTCGAGCCGATCCTGAAGGAAACGTTCGGCGTCATGACGTATCAGGAAGATGTCATGAACATCGCGCGCGAGCTCGGCGGCTATTCGCTGGGCCAGGCCGATCTTCTGCGCCGCGCGATGGGCAAGAAGATCAAGGCGGAGATGGACCCGCACCGCGAGAAGTTTATCGAAGGCGCCGGCAAGAAAGGTATCTTGCCGTCCATCGCCGAACAGATCTTCGAACAGGCGGCGAAGTTCGCGGGCTACGGCTTCAACAAGGGTCACGCCGCCGCCTATGCGCAGGTCGCGTATCAGACGGCGTATCTCAAGGCGAATTATCCGGTCGAGTTCCTCGCCGCCTCGATGACGCTCGATATAGGCAACACCGACCGCCTAAACGTCTTCCGCCAGGAAGCGCAACGCCTCGGCGTGAAGGTGTTGCCGCCGGATGTGAATCGTTCCGAAGCCGTGTTCTCCTGCGATGCGGAAGCGGGCGTGATCTATTACGCGCTTGCGGCGGTGAAAGGTGTCGGTCGTCAGGCCATGGATGCTGTCGTTGCCGAGCGCGCGGCGAACGGGCGGTTCAAGAGCCCCGCCGATTTCGCGCGCCGTGTCGATCCAAAGCTGGTGAACAAGCGCGCCTTCGAAAGCCTCGCGCGCGCCGGCGCGTTCGATGCGCTCAATTCCAATCGCCGCCAGATGGTGGAATCCTCCGACGTGCTGCTCTCCAGCGCGCAGCGAAACGCGCGCGAGCGCGAAGTCGGACAGTCCACGCTGTTCGGCGGCGTCGAGGAGGCGAGCGACGATGTGCGCCTCATGCCGGTCGCGGACTGGCTGGCGCATGAGCGGCTGAGCGAGGAGTTCAGCGCCATGGGCTTCTATCTCACCGGCCATCCGCTCGACACTTATGAAGCGGCGCTGAAACGCCTCGGCGCCGTGAGCATCGCCTCGCTGGCGGAGGATCGCCGCCGCTCCGGCTTCAAGGCCGTTCTCGCGGGCACGATGATCAAGAAGCATGAGCGCCGCGGCCGTAACGACCAGACCTATGCCTTCGTCTCGTTCTCCGATCCGACGGGTATGTTCGAGGTGATGCTGTTCCCCGAAGTGCTGCAGGCATCGCGGCCACTGCTCGAAGCCGGCAAGTCGGTGCTCATCACCGCAAGCGCGGAATGGGATGGCGACGAACTCAAGCTCCGTGCCGCGTCGATCACCGATCTCGAAAACGCCGCCGCACAGGCCGGCGAGGGCATGCGCGTCTATATCGACAGCGAGGCGGCGCTTGGCCCCATCGCCTCGCAGCTCAAGCAATCCGGCAAAGGCATCGTCACCCTGGTCGTGCCCGGCTCGAACGGCGAAGAGGTCGAGATCAAGCTGCGCGACAAGCTTCTCGTCTCCCCCGCGCTGCGCAACGCCATCAAAATGATGCCCGGCGTCGCCAATGTGGAGGCGGTCTGAAAACGTCAAAAATCGCGGTTCAATTCCGCAATATTATTTCACAGCAGGGAGCCTGAGCCATGTACGTCGCCGGATTTGTCATTCCTGTGCCCGGCGACAAGATGGAGGCCTATCGTGCGTGGGCCGAAATGAGCGCGCAGTTCTTCAAGGAATATGGCTGCCTGGAGATCGTCGAGTGCTGGGAGGATTTCGTGCCTGACGGCAAGCAGACCGATTTCCGCAAGGCCGTCGCCGCGAAGCCGGGAGAGAAGATCGTGTTCGCGTGGCAGATCTGGCCCGACAAGGAGAGCTTTCAGATCACCGAAGATAAGATGCACCACGACCCGCGCATGGACTCTGCCGGCGATCCGCCCTTCGACGCCAAGCGGCTCATCCTCGGTTGCTTCACGCCGCTGCTGTCGATGGGGAGGGATTAGCAACGAACTGTCATCCCGGCCAAGCGCTGCGCCAGCAGCGCGCCGTGCCGGGACCCAGGGTGCAAGCGGCTCGGTGGGTCCCGGCCTTCGCTGCGCTCAGCCGGGATGACAATATGGATTGGAGAAGCAGATCAGATAGCCGCCGCAATCCTATTGAGCCCTTCGGCAAGTAGTTTTCCATCCTGCGCGAAGCAGACGCGGATATAGGAATCGTTGCGCGGATCGTCCGGACCGAACGCCGAGCCCGGCGCGACGCCGACGCGGGCCTTGCGCAGAAGCTCTTCGGAGAATTTCAAACTGTCCTTCATGCCGTCGACATGGAGGAAGCCGTAGAACGCGCCTTCGGGGCGCATCCAGCGGATGCGGTTCTGACCGTCGATGAAGTTCTGCACGATGTCGCGCCCGTCGCGGCAGCGCGCGAGCATCTCACCGCGGAAGCGATCGCCTTCGGGCGAAAGTGCTGCAATCGCGCCGTACTGCGCGAAGCTCGCCGGTCCTGTGTTGTTGGCGATGCAGATCACCTTCATCTGCTCGTCGAGGCTTTTGGGATGCACCAGCCAGCCGATGCGCCAGCCGGTCATCGCCCACGGCTTGGAGAAGGAATTGACGACGAAGAGATTGTCATCCGGCTCGCAGATTTCGAGGAACGATGGCGCATGCTTCTCGCCGCTGTAGATGAGCGTGCCATAGACTTCGTCGCTGATGATGGCGATACCGCGCTTGCGCGCGAAGTCGCGGATGGCGATCAGCTCGTCACGTGTCGCCACCCATCCCGACGGATTGCCCGGCGAGCACACCGAGATCGCCTTGGTCCGTGCGTCGCATTGCGCGAACAGCCTGTCGAGATCGAGATGCCAGCGCGGCGACGCGGCTTTCCAGTCTTCTTCCAGGCGGCAGAAGCGCGTCTCCGCGCCGGCGACGACTGCGGCCTCGAAGATGCTCGGCCAGATCGGCGAGACGATGACGATGTTGTCGCCTTTCTCGACGAGGCATTGCAGCGCGGTCACCATCGCGAGCGTCGCGGCCCCCGGCAGCGAGATGCGCTCCACGGCGACATCGGCGCCGACGGTGCGCTTGTGGAAATCGCGCAGCGCCTCGCGCAGCGGCATGATCCCGCGCTGGCCGCTGTAGAAGGTCCTGCCGTCGTCGAGCGCCTGCTTTGCCGCGTCGCAGATGAATTTCGGCGTGGCGAGATCGCTCTCGCCGAACCACAGCGGCACGATGTCGGGATCGCCAAGGCCGAGGCCCGCGACCTGTGCAATGCCGTTGGGAGCGAGATGGAGAATATCGGGGCGGATAGGGTTCATTTGCCGGGGTTAGCACAGGTTTTCCGGCCCGGGAAACCACCGCCGCGACAGAGGCGGCATTTGGCATATTCGGGTTGTCAATCGGGCGGCCAGACCCTATAAGCCCGGCCATCTCGCACGCGCGGGTGGGTTTCGTTGGGTGTTCCTTCGTCCCCGTCCGGTGGCTCCTCAGGGGGTTAACCCGCGCGTCTGGCCAACCGGTAAAGGAGACTTTTGTCATGGCATTGCCAGATTTCACCATGCGTCAGCTCTTGGAAGCAGGCGCGCATTTCGGCCATCGCACGCAGCGCTGGAACCCGAAGATGGCGCCTTATATCTATGGCTCGCGCAACGACATCCACATTCTCGACCTGACGCAGACGGTTCCGATGTTGCACCAGGCGCTTGTCGCGCTCCGTGATATCGCGGCCGGCGGTGGCCGCATTCTCTTCGTCGGCACCAAGCGCCAGGCGCAGGAGCCGATCGCCAACGCCGCGAAGCGTTGCGCGCAGTACTACATGAACCAGCGCTGGCTCGGCGGCACGCTGACCAACTGGCAGACGATCTCTCACTCGATCAAGCGCATGCGCACCATCGAGGAGACGCTGGAATCCGCGCAGAGTTCGGGCCTGAAGAAGAAGGAACTGCTCGGCCTGCTGCGCGAGCGCGACAAGCTCGAGCGTTCGCTCGGCGGTATCCGCGACATGGGCGGTCTCCCGAACATGTTGTTCGTGATCGACACCAACAAGGAAGCGATTGCGATCTCCGAGGCCAAGAAGCTCGGTATCCCAGTCACAGCGATCGTCGACTCGAACTGCGATCCGGACGGCATCGCCTATCCGATCCCGGGCAATGACGACGCCGCCCGTGCGCTGGTCCTGTATTGCGACCTCGTCGCGCGCGCGATCATCGACGGCATCGGCCAGTCTCAGGTGGCTTCGGGCGTCGACATCGGCGAAGCCGAAGTGCTGCAGGACACGCGTCCGCAGACCGAAAGCGTCGAAGCGCAGCCCAGCGCCTAATTGCGGAGAGCATAAGAAATGACGAACGTCACCGCATCGATGGTGAAGGACCTGCGCGACAAGACCGGCGCAGGCATGATGGACTGCAAGTCGGCCCTGAACGAGACGGCCGGCGACATGGAAGCCGCCATCGACTGGCTGCGCAAGAAGGGCCTGTCGAAGGCCGCGAAGAAGGCCGGCCGCGTTGCGGCGGAAGGCCTGGTCGGCGTCGTGTCCAACAACAATGTGGGCGCGCTGGTCGAGGTGAATGCGGAGACCGACTTCGTCGCGCGCAACGATGAGTTCAAGACCTTCGTGAAGGATGCCGCCAACGCCGCCCTTAAGGCCGAAGGCGATGTCGAGAAGCTGCTCGCCCATCCGGCGGCCGAGGGCTCGATGAAGGATCGCCTCACCGCGCTCGTCGCCAAGATCGGCGAGAACATGAGCGTTCGCCGCGCGGTCATGCTGGCCGTGTCGGAAGGTGTCGTTGCGTCCTATGTCCACAACGCCGCCTCGCCTGAACTCGGCAAGATCGGCGTGCTGGTGGCGCTGAAATCGTCCGGCGACAAGGAAAAGCTCGGCGCGCTCGGAAAGCAGATCGCGATGCATGTCGCGGCAGCTGCGCCGCTCGCGCTCACGCCCGAGCATCTGTCGAAGGACGTCGTGGAGCGCGAACGCGCCATCCAGGCCGACATCGCGCGCCAGTCGGGCAAGCCGGAGAACGTCATCGAGAAGATGATGGAAGGCCGGATGCGCAAATTCTACGAAGAGTCGGTGCTGATGTCGCAGACCTTTGTGATCGACGGCGAAACGCAGATCAGCAAGGTGATGGAGAAAGCGTCCAAAGATATTGGCACGCCCGTCGCAATCGAGGGTTTTGTGCGTTTCCAGGTGGGCGAGGGTATCGAGAAGATCGAGAGCGACTTTGCCGACGAAGTCAGCAAGATGGCCGGGAACTGATTCACGAGGTACACAATGCCGTCAGCGCCGAAATACGCCAGAGTCCTGCTTAAGGTCTCGGGCGAGGCGTTGATGGGCAATGCCGCCTACGGCATCGATATCGATACGGTTGAGCGCATCGCCGACGACGTTCGCCAGGCCTTCGAAGCCGGCACCCAGATCTGCATGGTGATCGGCGGCGGGAACATCTTCCGCGGCCTCTCTGGCGCGGCCAAGGGCATCGACCGCTCGACCGCCGACTATATGGGCATGCTGGCCACAGTGATGAACGCGCTGGCCATGCAGGCCGCTCTGGAGCGGATCGGTGTGCCGTGCCGTGTCCAGTCGGCCATCCCAATGGCATCGGTCTGCGAGCCCTACATACGCCGAGTGGCCATCCGACACATGGAGAAGGGCCGGGTCGTCATTTTTGCCGCCGGCACCGGGAACCCGTTTTTCACGACCGATACGGCGGCGGCTCTTCGGGCGGCCGAGATGAACTGCAACGCCATGTTGAAGGGTACGCAAGTTGACGGCGTCTACAGCGCTGACCCCAAAAAGGTGCCCACGGCCGAGCGCTACGATTTCCTGAGCTATCACGAGGTGTTAGCGCGAGATCTTCAGGTAATGGATGCATCGGCCATTAGTCTGTCTCGCGAAAACAAGATTCCGATCTTGGTCTTTTCCATCCATGATAAGGGCGCTTTTGCAGCTGTGCTGCGGGGCGAGGGCCGGGCGACTGTTATCGAGGAACGGGGCTAACGCCCGCCTGCCCGTGCGGAGGATAGAATGAGCGAGACCTTTAATAAGGACGAGATGAACCGGCGCATGAACGGCGCGGTCACAACTCTCAAGTCGGAATTCTCCGGCCTCCGGACGGGCCGCGCGAGCCCGGCGCTGCTCGACCCGGTGATGGTCGATGCCTATGGCAGCCAGATGCCGATCAACCAGGTCGGCAACATCTCCACGCCCGAGCCGCGCCTGCTCACCGTTCAGGTCTGGGATAAAGGATTGGCCAAGGCCGTCGACAAGGCGATCCGCGATGCGGGGCTGGGCCTCAATCCGCAGATGGATGGCCAGCTTCTCCGGATTCCGATCCCGGAGCTGAATGAGGAGCGCCGCAAGGAACTCGCCAAGCTCGCGTCGAAATATGCCGAACAGGCTCGTGTTGCGGTGCGCAATGTCCGCCGCGACGGCATGGAGGTGCTCAAAAAGCTCGAAAGGGACCACAAGATCGGTCAGGACGAGCACCATAAACTCGGCGATGAATTGCAGAAGCTCACCGACGCGCACATAAAAGAGATCGATCAGGTGCTCCACGGCAAAGAGCAGGAGATCATGCAGGTATGAGGCGCGTGCCGGAGGTTGGTTAGTATGGTTGCCGCGCCGATAGACGTCCGGACGCTGCCGTGCCATGTCGCCATCATCATGGATGGCAACGGCCGCTGGGCGCGCAAGCGTCATCTGCCGCGCCAGGCCGGTCACGTCGCTGGCGTCGCCGCAGTGCGCGACGTGGTGCGGACGGCAACCGACACCGGTCTGCAGAACCTCACCCTTTACGCGTTTTCCTCCGAAAACTGGAAGCGGCCGGCGACCGAAGTCGGCGCGCTCATGGGTCTGTTCCGTCTCTACTTCCGCAATGACCTGGAAGACCTCGTCGCGCGCGGCGTGCGCGTGCGCATCATCGGCAACCGCGACCGCGTCGCCGACGACATCCGCCAAATGATCGAGGACATGGAGAAGCGGACGGTG
>Ga0105239_10006806_pt1 | contig 13191 bp, 12 predicted proteins | sample KBSC44metaG_FD_92761 | JGI IMG/M metagenome (GOLD analysis project Ga0105239, IMG submission 92761) | Corn rhizosphere microbial communities from Kellogg Biological Station, Michigan, USA - KBS C4-4 metaG | ecosystem: Host-associated > Plants > Roots > Rhizosphere > Soil | place: Michigan, USA...
CGAAGGCCTTACGAAGACGATCGCATATTTCGACGACCTGCTCCGTTCGGAAGGACTTGCTGTGGTAGCATGACAAAAACCGTCCTTGTCACCGGTGGCGCGGGTTATGTGGGGTCGCATTGTTGCAAAGCGTTCGCCAGCGCTGGATGGGCTGTCATCACCGTCGATAATCTTTCACGGGGCTGGCGCGATTCCGTGCGCTGGGGGCCGCTGATCGAATGCGACATCCGGGATGGGACGCGGGTACGCGGTGCGCTGGAGATGTACAAGCCGGACCTCGTTGCCCACTTTGCGGCTCTGGCCTATGTGGGTGAATCGGTGACGGATCCCGCGCTGTACTATGCGAACAATACCGCCGGTACACTTGCGTTGCTCGAATCGATGCGCGCGGCCGGATGCGATCGCATTCTGTTCTCCAGTACATGCGCAACCTATGGCGTGCCTCAACACGTGCCGATCGACGAGGGGCATCCGCAACTACCGATCAATCCGTATGGCTGGACGAAGATGATCATCGAGCGCATGCTCGAGCACTATGGCAGGGCCTACGGGATGGCTTCGGTCTCGCTAAGGTACTTCAACGCGGCAGGTTGTGATCCTGACGGGGAGATCGGCGAATGTCACGAGCCCGAGACCCACGCCATTCCGCTGATGATCGAAGCCGCTCGCAGTCCAGATCGTCCGTTCACGGTCTTCGGAACGGACTTTCCAACGCTCGATGGCAGCGCGATCAGGGACTACATCCACGTCAAAGACCTCGCGCAGGCACATTTGCTGGCGGGCGAAATGTTGATCCGGCAGGGCGGAGTCCACGTCTTCAATCTCGGTACCGGCGTGGGTACGAGCGTGCTCGAGCTTGTGGAGGCTGTTGCACGCATTGCCGGGGCCGCCCCGGCCGTGCTCTATGGATCGCGCCGTGAAGGCGACCCGCCAAAGCTCGTCGCGTCGTTCGAAAAAGCCGCACGCGAATTGGGTTGGCACCCAACGAACTCGCAGATCGATTTCATCGTGGAGACAGCTTTGAGGTGGCGAGATCACGCTTCGGCTGCACGACGTTCATCGCATTGATGGTTGGAGCTTGCCGCACCCCGGGGTGCTCTGCATCTGCGGAGCAGAGTACCTCTTCACGGAAGAGATAAAGGACAGCCCTGCCGTGTTTCTGGATAGATTACGTTCCCTTCCCGGACGCGTGAACAAGCTCGACGCGGTCCAGTTCGGGCTGAGGGGCCTCCTGCTGCCGTTCCGCGTCAGGCATCTCAGCGGGCCTGTAGAGCTCCTTTCCCATTCTGATGACGTCATTGTCATCAGCGTCATGCGAAACGGCGAGCCTTGGCTCGAATCCTTTCTGACTCATCACCGCTCGATGGGAATCAAGCATTTCGTGATCCTCGACAACGGGTCGACCGATCGGTCCATCGAAGTACTTTCCAGACAAGCCGACGTCACGCTGCTGGCGAGCTCTGTTCCCTATCATGCCTATGAAAACACCATGAAGCGCTATCTGGCGAACAAGTACTGCCGCGATCGGTGGTGTCTGTGCGTGGACGTCGACGAACAGTTCGATTTTCCCGGATCGGCTCACGCGTCATTGCACGCCTTAATTGGCTACCTCGATCAAAGAGGTTTCAACGCCGTGATCACCCAGATGCTGGACATGTTCAGTGACGGACCGATCTCAGAGGCAAGGATCAGGCCTGGCATCGGCCTATGCTTGCAGTACCCCTTCTACGACGTATCGGCCGTCGACAAGACGCCGTATGCGTTCGGTGAGGTTAGCAACCCTGCGATCATGACTCATCATGGCGGCATCAGGAAGAAGGTCTTCGGAACGAAGAATGGTCTTAGCAAGGTTTCTCTCTTTCGAATGGATGGGAAGATCAAGCCCTTCATCGCGTGGCACCACGCGTTGAATGCTAGATTGGCGGATTTCTCCGGTGTTCTTCTCCACTTTCCATTCGTGGACTCCTTTTACGCAAAGGTCGCCGAAGCCGTCAAAAGCGGGCGCTATGGCTATCTGACGAGTGACGAGTATTCGGGCTATTGGGCAGGGCTCCAAAAGCTGCCGGGTCTTTGCCTGAAACTCGAGTCGGCAAGGTTGCTGTCGACGACCGATGAGTTGCTGGACAATGGCTTCCTTGCTGCGTCGAAGGAATATCGGGCCTGGCTGGCCGGACAGGGACGTGCCAAGCCCGTTGTGAGCGATGGGTAGAGGGGGACGGCAGTGATCAGGTGCGATGAAAGGTGCATGCTTGTGTGCCTGACCTGGCTTGACCCACGCCTTGAGTCCGGGCAACCGATATTGGAAGATCCCTCATGACCGCCTCGTCCCTGCTTCGTGGCGTCGCAAGATTCGGCCGTCGACAATTGCTGCGTCTCATCGCCAAAGCCCCCGCGCCGATCGGTCAGCGTCTGTCGCGTTGCCTCTGGGCGCCGCCGCCAGGCACCATCGATTTCGGAGATTTCGGACGAACCGAGCCGATCAGCGCCGATTTCGGCTTCGACAGGGGAGCGCCGATCGATCGCTATTACATCGAGAGTTTTCTGGCTCGCAACGCCGCCAGGATTCGCGGCAGAGTTCTCGAAATCGGCGACAATGCGTATACGCTCCGATTCGGCGGCAAGCAGGTCGAGAAAAGCGACGTTCTCCATGTCGACGTGACCAACCCGCTCGCCACAATCATTGGCGATATCTCGGTCCCGGGGACCTTGCCTGAACGGGCGTTTGATTGCGTCATCCTCACGCAAACCCTCCATCTAATTTTCGACATGCGGGGCGCGCTGGCGGAGCTTGCGGGCTCGCTCAAACCGGGCGGAACGCTTCTTGTGACGGTGCCCGGAATTTCCCCCGTCGCTCGGGGTGCATGGGGACATACGTGGTTCTGGTCGTTGACGGAGATAGCACTAGGGCGACTGTTAGGGTCTCTCTTCGAGGAAAAGGGTGTTGAGCTCGAGACGTTCGGGAACGTGTTCGCGGCGACATGCTTCCTGCAAGGATTGGCGGTCTCTGAAGTATCACAGGCCAAGCTTGACGTGCTCGATAAGTCGTTTCCCGTGATTGTATCCGCCGCGGCAAGAAGGCGGGGCGAATGACGCTCCAGCCGTTGCGAAGCCTCAAGCGATCGATTGGGCGGCGGATCTTTGGCGCCGATCCGATCATACTGATGTATCACCGTGTCGCGGATATTCCGGTCGATCCCTGGGGGCTTGCGGTGCACCCGGCGCGGTTCGAACAGCAGATCGCGCGTCTCAGGCGCCTTCGACGCGTTGTCCATCTCCACGAATTGCTTGACCTGGAACGGCGCCGCGCGCCTTCGGACAAGCCGCTTGCGGCGGTTACCTTTGACGACGGCTATCATGACGTTTATTCGAACGCGCGACCCGTGTTGCAAAGGCTTGACTGTCCCATGACGTTGTTCGTGACGACCGGGATCATCGGCACGGACAGGGAGTTTTGGTGGGACGCCGTTGCGCGAGTCTTCCTCGAAATCGAACATCTGCCCGAGAGCCTCACACTGGACATCGCAGGCAAGGAGTGCCACTGGACGGTGCCGCCGGCCTCGGATCACCAAGCGCGCGATCGGATCTTCCGGGAGGTGTGGGGTCGCTTGCGGGTCCTTCCGCACGAGGTTCTGACGAAGCTCCTGGCAGGGATCGGCGAATGGTCCTCCTGCGACCTCGTCGCTCGGGAGATGCATCGGGCGATGACGGCTCCAGAGGTTCGCAACATCTCCGACGGTCTTATTACGATCGGGGCACACACGCTCACGCATCCAACCTTGCCAGCTCATAGCGCGGACGTTCAGTTCAGGGAGATCGCGGAAAGTCGGCGCGCCTGCGAGAAACTCGCAGGCACCCGAGTGCGGACCTTTGCCTACCCGTTTGGTGATCACAGCGACACGACCGTGCGAGCGGTCAGAGAGGCCGGATTCGATCTTGCCTGCACGGTGGACGCTCGTTCTGTCAGGCGAAACGCCGAACCCCTGACGCTACCGCGAATTTACGTGGGCGATTGGAAGGGCGATGAGTTCGAAAAGAGGATTGAGGATCCTTCGCTATGACCGGAAGCGCGAAGCGAATTACGATCATCAAGCGTCGGAGCGGCTGGTTCGACCTTGACTTGCGACGCGCCTGGGAACACCGCGATCTCCTGTTCCTGTTTGCTCTGCGTGACATCAAGGTTCGTCACAAGCAGACGCTGCTTGGCCCCGGCTGGCTGATCCTTCAGCCTCTGGTCTGGACGGCGGTCTTCACGGTCACGATCAGCGGTGTGGCCGGGGTGTCGACTGCAAATCAGCCGGCGCCCTTGTTCTATCTTTCGGGGCTGATCGTGTGGTCCTATTTCTCGCAGGTCATCTTTGCCACCAGCCTGGTCTTCATCGAAAACGAACACCTCTTCAGCAAGATCTACTTCCCCCGCATTGTGGTCCCCTTGTCGTCCCTGATTTCGACTGGAGTAGCGCTCCTGATTCAGTTCGTCGTCGTCCTTGTGTTCCTCATCGCCTTTCACTGGATGGGAAAGTCGGACGGGCTCTCATGGCGCATTGTCGGGTTTCCGTTGGTGGTGCTGCATCTCGCCGCCGCCTCGCTCGCGACCGGGCTCATTCTAGGAGCGTCAACGGCCAAGTACCGCGACTTGGGCTTCATGACGTCGTTCCTGGTCCAGGTCTCGATGTTCGTAACCCCGGTCCTCTATCCTTTCTCCGCTATTCCCGAGCAGTACAGGGTCATGGCGAGCCTTGCCAATCCATTGGCCGCGATCGTCGAGGAAAGCCGCTGGTGCCTTCTCGGCGAGTCCATGCTCACGCCGGGCCAGGTCCTTGCTTCGCTTCTCACGACGGCGATTGCTCTGGCTTGCGGCGTTGTACTCTATCAGCGCGTTGAGCGCACCGTTATGGATACGATCTGAGATGCAGGACCATCTCGCCATCGAGGTTCGGGGGCTTTCGAAGCGATATCGGCGCGGGGCCATCGGAATGAGCTCCCTGCGCGAGGAGGTCGAGCTGTTTCTCGCTCGCCGACGCGATCAGCGGCCGAGGCGAGCGAGCAGGGAGTTCTACGCGCTGAAGGATGTCACGTTTTCCGTTCCCGCCGGGAGCGTTTGCGGAATTATCGGCCGAAATGGTTCGGGCAAGACGACGCTCCTCAAGGTGCTAACGTCGATTACCGAGCCGGAGGAGGGAGAGGCCACACTGAGGGGACGCGTTGGCAGCCTTCTTGAAGTGGGCGCGGGCTTCCATCCCGAACTGGATGGGATCGAGAACATTTATCTCAACGGCGCGATTCTCGGGATGAGCAAGTCCGAGATTACGTCGAAGCTTGATCGCATCATCCAGTTCGCTGACATCGGCGATGTCATGGAGACGCCCGTGAAACGCTATTCCTCCGGAATGTATGTCCGCCTGGCCTTTGCGATTGCCGCACATCTCGAGCCCGATATTCTGTTGGTGGATGAGGTCCTGGCGGTCGGGGATGCCGATTTTCAGCGCAAGTCGCTCGCCAAGATGAAGGATGCCGCAGGAGAAGGCCGAACCGTGCTGTTCGTGAGCCACAACATGGCAATGGTCCGCCAGCTCTGCGATATAGCGGTTTATCTGGAGGCCGGTCATCTGAAACAGATCGGCGCATCCTCTTCCGTCATCGATGCCTATCTGCTGGGCTCGACCCCACGATCCACCCAAGGTGAACGGACGGGGACAGACGAGCTTTGGGGCGAGCTTCGCATTCTCGAACCGTCATCCGAAACCGCATGCGATCATCTCAAATTCGGGGGAGATTACGATTTTGTTCTTCGGCTCGGTGCCAGCCAGCCGTTCAGGCGTGGAGTCGCCGAGATCAGCATTTTCGATCAGGAGGGAGCACGGATCTCGTCCCTCGAAAGCCTCGCGGAAGGCGTCGACCAGTTTGACTTCACGCAGCCGGTCGAAATCGTGTTCAATGTGCGTTCACTCGGCTTGTTGCCGGGGACCTATATCGCGGGATTTTCCCTCTTTGCCTGGGGAGAGGAAGAGCCAAGACTGTCCGTCGAGGCTTGCCTCAGCTTCGAGGTCGTCGCAGCGACCGTCAACGATGCATATTGGCCCTATTTGAGAGAGTACCACGGCATCGTGCGGTTGTCCCATTCCGCCAATCTGCGTGTGCCCGGCTCGTAGCTACGCACGAACCCTGCGGCTCTCAGACGCGACCGGGTTGACCGGCCGGCCTGACGGGCCTTCTCCGGTGGAGCAGATGATGTTTTCCGACCCGCCAGAGAATCTCCTCGAGCACTCGGTAGGGCAAGGTTAGCAAACGGTAGATTACTGGGTGCGCATAGCGCCACATCGAGCGGTTGATGGCTTCATCGATACGGGGCTCCGCCACTCCCCTCGCATTTAAGTAGCGCTTGAGCCACGACAGATAGTACAGTCGAACACTCGCGTACTGCCCCTCGCGGCGCACCGTTGTGAGACAAGAGGCGCGATGCTGTCGGTACTTCAGCCAGACCGTGCTGGAGAAGAATACGGGGGCTTCGAGGTAGAGCTTGGAAAAGCATCCCTGGTCCTCATAGGCTTGCTTCTCGCCGGTGAAGTGCTCCTCGAAGCCGCCGATGCGCGCCAGGACATCGGCTCGAATCATAACATCGGACGGACATGGTGCATCTGCCGTGCCAAGAGGGTAGAGCGCGAGCAGCGCCTCCGGCTGCGGGACCGGGCGATCAAAAACGTGCCCTGTCGGGATCAGGAAATCATGGTCTCCCGACCAGCTGCCCCAGTAAAGCACCGCGCCACAGACCATGCCGAGCTCGGGATGCTTGCGCATGATCCGCACCTGATCGGAAAGCTTGTTCGGCTCCCAGATGTCGTCCGAATCGATGAACGAGATCAATTCACCGCGGGCTGCGCTTATGCCCAGGTTCCTGGTCGCGCTCATCCCGCGATTTACGTGTCCGGGATGTTCGAGATATCGAATTTGCCCGGGATACCGGCTTGCGAATTCCCTGGCTATCGCGGTGCTCGGATCGGTTGATCCGTCATCGACTAGCAGGAGTTCCCAGTTGGGATAGGTCTGGGCGACGACGCTTTCAATGGCCTCTGCCATGAAAGCCTCAGCGTCGAGGAAAATCATGATGGTGGAAACGAGGGGATCGGGTCGCCCCGTGCCGTTGCCTGAAATCGCCGAACCCATACTCATACTAATACCGCCGGTGGAAACATCGGGCAGCATACAGGAATTGTGAGATGAGAATAAGGTGTGCCGGGCCAGTTGGCCGTCGCTTGGTAAACTTTGCGCAACAGCAAGAGTTCCCCGGAACGATCTACTCGTTTGGACTGCAAATCGGGCACCGCAGATCAGGTTCGATTGCGCTGAAGGGGCGCCCGTGCGCTGCGGCGTCCGCGCCCATGCTCAAACGGGAGGCAGCGCGCGGCATCTGGAGAAGCCGGCGGGCGAGTTCTCGCAGTACGCCGACATTGTGTTGTTCGTTCAGCGGATCACGCGCTATCGAGGCAAGCATGTGTCGGATCGTGGTCGCCCGGCGGCTTGTGTCCCCACACATGGCGGAGATGTAGATGTCGAAATCGTGGCGTGATCTCGCAAACAGCTCATCTGGAATATCCGGCCGTTTCGTCCGGGCGTAACTCATCGTCATCTCGTAGGAGCGCGTCATCTGCCCCACGTTTCTGGACATCGCCTGGGGCAGTTGACGGTAACCGACCAAGAAGGCCGGTGAGAGCACGACGCGCGCGCGTTCGGCGATTTGCAGGTAGAGCAGCCAGTCTTCGCATCCCTGGGCGTCGGCTGCACGCAAACCGGGCTCCCAACCACCGATTTCCTCGAGCAAAGCCCTTCTGATCAGCGGAACGCTCGAATTGCCAATGAAGTTGCCCAGGATGAGGGGGCAGTAAATATCTCCCTCGAAGCGGCTCTCGTAGCAGCGGGTGACCAGCGAGTCCGTGTCGATGTCGACGAACCAGCAATAATCGAGCCCGACGTCGTCGGGCGCCGGATGCAGGTTGGCGACCTGCCGTTCGATCTTTTGAGGGTGCCAAAGATCATCGGCGTCCAGCGGGGCAATCAGAGATCCCTTGGAGTTTGCAAGAGCTGTGTTTCGTGCGACGGCAACGCCGGTATTCGCTTGACGTATCAGGACGATTCGGGGGTCTTGTTCGCCGAACCGAGACACGATGTTCGGTGTGTCGTCGGTGGATCCGTCGTCGACCACGATGATCTCGAGCTCGGCATAGGTCTGCCGCTGCGCAGAGCGAAGGGACTCGGCAATCGTTTGCTGGGCGTTGAAGGCAGGAATGAGAACGCTGACCAATGGCATCGTGCCAGCCCGCTTGGATGGGTCCCGTTTGGTATTCTGAGCATTATTCATAATGCCTCCAGGCCGTCCCGACCATGTCGCCGTTAAGGTAACCGGACGAAGCCAAGTAGTCTCGTCCCGGTTCTCCGGCTATCAGGGCGAAGCGGCTGCTTGCTTGATCTTATTTTTGAAGGCACAATCGACAATATTTTTTTACGTTTTCGAGGATTTGCGGCTGAGAGAATCCGGGCGTGAACCCGGTGTTGCCAGCCGCGGACGAGTTTCATGGCCACTTCAATCGCTCTCGTAATCAATACCTACCAGCAGGCTCATTTTCTTCCCGCGTCGATCGAAAGCGGACTCGCGCAGACCGTGCCGTTTGACGAGATCATCGTCGTGGATGACGGATCAACGGACGATCCGGCGTCCGTCGTTGCCGGTTATCCAGGCGTCCGGCTGGTCACGCAACAGAACGCCGGACTTGCCGCGGCACGCAACACCGGGCTAAAGGCATCGTCATCATCCTACATCGTTTTCCTCGATGCTGATGATCTCTTGATGCCTAATGCGGTGCGGGCGGGCCTGGACTGCCATGCCCTTAGTTCGTGCACAGGTCTCGTCTATGGAGCGCACCGCCGCGTGGGGCCTCAAGGCGAGCCGCTGGGTGGAGACGTCTATTCGGATATCGGTCCCGACGCTTTTCGTACCTTTCTGACGGGTAACGCCATTGGCATGCATGCCACGGTTATCTACGATCGGAAGAAGCTGTGCGATATCGGGGCGTTCGACGTCTCCTTGCCGCGTTGTGAGGACTATGATGTCTATTTCCGCATGGCGGCGAAACACCCGATCCGTTCTCACCCCGAGGTTGTTGCACTCTATCGCTGGCACGGACAGAATATGTCCGCAGATCCCTCCGTCATGCTGAAATGGGTGCTCCGCATCAATGATCGCCAAAGAGCCCGCACGGCAGGCGCTCTCTTGCTGGAGGATGAGCGTCTCCTCGGACGGCGGGTCTGGGTTAGATACTACAAAGATGAGATTGTAAGTGATCTGAGGCGCAGCTGGCGCTCGAGGACTGCTCTTCGCTCCGTCGCGCGAAGTATGCGCTTCGCGAAAATCGCCGTACTCGAAGTGGGGCGGTGGTTGCTTCATCGGTTGGGACGCGCGTACGGGGGCCGCGCAAAATCGCCTTCTCTGAACTGAAGTCCGCAGAGGGGGGCATCGCATATGCCAATTCTGGTGACAGGCGGGGCAGGCTACATCGGGAGCCAAACAGTATCGGACCTGGTTGATGCCGGCGAAACGGTCGTCGTCCTCGACGACCTCTCCACCGGCTTCGAAGCTGCTGTCGCTCCAAATGCCCGGCTGGTCGTTGGAGATGTCGGTGACGCGATGCTCGTGTCCAGCCTCATCGCCGAGCACAACATTGATGCCATCATCCATTTCGCCGGCTCGATCGTCGTTCCAGAATCGATCGCGGACCCGCTTCACTATTATCTGAACAACACCAGCAAGACGCGCAGCCTGATCGAGGCCGCCGTCGGCGGCCGCGTGCCGCATTTCATATTCTCCTCGACCGCGGCGGTGTACGACTCCAAAGAACTATTGCCCGTCAGGGAAGACGATCCCGTTCGACCGCAGTCACCCTACGGACGATCCAAGCTGATCTCGGAGTGGATGCTGGAGGATGTTTCCAGGGTGCATCCGCTCAGATACACCGTCTTGCGATACTTCAACGTGGCGGGAGCCGATCCACAGAAAGGTGTCGGGCAGGCGACGAAAGGCGCCAGTCACCTTATCAAGGTCGCAAGCGAGGCGGCCCTCGGCAAAAGACAATTTGTTGAGGTATTCGGTACGGACTATCCAACGCCAGACGGAACCTGCATTCGAGACTACCTTCACGTCAGGGATCTCGCGGTTGCTCATCGGCTTGCTCTTGCCCGGCTTCGGAACGGCGGATCAAATCTCACGGCAAATTGCGGTTACGGTCGCGGCTATTCGGTCATGGAGGTGCTCCGTGCAATCGAGCGGATCGCTGGAACGAAGCTCGACATCCGCAAGACGGCGCGGCGCGCCGGAGATCCGGTCGCAGTTGTGGCCGACCCGAGCCTCGCGCGATCTGAACTGGGATGGACGCCAATTTTCGGCACACTCGATGCAATCGTCGGAAGTACGCTCGAATGGGAACGAGTTCGGCCATATTGATTGAGGGTGAGCAGTCGTTTTCCCGGAATGCGACAGCCGCGCGGAACGAATTGGTTTTCCTGGTCGGGTCGGCAACTTTGTTTGGAGTGGCTTGCATAACCAGGACAATCGCTTCTGCCATCTGAGGTTAATGCCTCGAATTCTGACGTTCTTCCGAGCAGGAGTCACTGGAGGCCTCATATCGTGGATTGGGGCCGTTGCTATACCTTTCAACGTTTGAGCGCAGCGAACTGGTCACGGGCGAATACTTCCACGTGATACTGCAACCAAAGGCTGCTGTGCGTGTCTGGACCGTTCGCTTCGTCAAGATCTCATTCCTGCTTGGAAACGTCCTGGTGATCGTAACGCTATGGCAAAATCCGAGTCGGTGGCTGCGGGCAAACGGGATCCCTGAGGCAATCCTCATGGCGGGCTGCGTCCATTTAAGCTACCTCGCGACGGCGACTGTCGAGAGTGGCTTAGAGAGGTAGGTAGCTCCAAGCTGGCCGCTGCTGTTAGTTACAACGGCTTGCATCGTCTTGCACAACCTCTCCGGCGAACTCTGCCGACGTCGTCGAGCCGTTGATGGACTCAATGCTCATATTCTATGCAGCGCCGGAGACATGCTTGCGTTGCGGCGAGGCGCCAAGTAAGCACCGGGGACGTATAGGCAATGTAGTGCACGATACGGTGTATAGATGGGCGCCAAGGGCTCGCAGCAAGGTAGGCTTGACTACCTCTTTTTAGGCGGCATCTTGGTCGTGGCCGTAGCCTTGCGCCTCGGGGATTTGACACAGCCGCTCACCGACTGGTTCACGTGGCGCGAAGCGAGCACCGCTATGATGGCCGACAACCTGCCCAAAAACGGTTGGAGCCCTTTCTGGCCAGAAGTGAGTTGGAATGGAGACAGGCCCGGATACCAGGGGCGGGAATTTCAGCTTCTAACATACGTCGCGGCTTACCTGGATCACGTGTTGGGTTGGCGCGACTGGCATGGCCGATTGGCGGCGATGCTGTTCGGCCTAGTAACGCTTACCTCGTTACACAATCTGGTCTTGCGGCTTCGCAATTCCTGGGACGCTCGCGCGGCAGCGCTGATTTATGCACTGCTTCCTGCCGCCATCGTGGTCGATACATCGTATCTGCCAGACCCTGCCATGGTCGCCTTTGTAACGCTTGCGTTGTGGCTGCTCGTCAAGGGCTTACAAGAGCACCACCCTGTAACGCTTTGGACGGCAGCAGGGGCGGGCATTTTAGGCATTCTGGCAAAGCTTCCGGCCTTGGCAGCCCTGCCCGCGGCCTTTTACATCGTGTGGTGCGTACCAACCAAACTCGCCCGCCGAAAGCGGATCGTTCTATTCGGCCTGTGGCTGTGTTTGGCGATCGTTCTCGTTAGTTCCTACTACCGTTGGACCGTCCATCTCGGTCGTACGTATCCGCCTTACCATATCGCTGGCCAAGGATACATTTGGAGCGACGGCTTTACGGAGTTCCTTTCCAAGCGATTCTTCGTCAAAAAAGCGCTCTTCCATGCGAGGACATGGCTCTGGGGCTGGCCAATCATGCTTCTGTGCGCAGTCGCTTTGTGTTCACCGCCGATCAGCGGCCAGGATGGCGGCGCGGAGCGAGCCAAGACCGAAATCTTGGCCCCCTGGATTTTCCATGTTTGGCTCGGTGGCTTTGCGCTGCTTTATTTCATCGCCGCGCGAGAAATCGTGGAACAGCCGTGGAATTTCCATATAGCCAGTCCAGCCATCGCCGCTCTGGCGGGCATTGGGTTTGTGAAAGTCGCTACCCTCGGGCGCGACAAGTATGAATTGGGCACATTGGCACGGACTATCGCATTGATCGCGGTGCTTCTTGCAAGCAACATCATTGCCGCCAAAGAGGTCAAACAGACCTTTCTTGCAACGGCAGATTACGAGCTTGGGAATGCGCTGGCACGGCTTGCAGGGCCAGAAGAACTAGTGGTCGTGAGCGGCGGCGTCGCGGGAAATCCGGTTGCGATCTATTACAGCCGACATCGAGGCTGGTTGTTTCCGCTTCCAGACGATTATTTCACAGTTTACATGGAAGACGGCGAACCGTCGATCATGGTCATCAAGGATCTGATTCGCCGCGGCGCGAGGTGGTTCGGTATTGTAAAGAGCGCTGCCGATCTGTCTGAGCCACCTCAGACATTTGACCAACACCACGGACAGCTGCTCGCCTATCTTGCCACTGCTCATTCGCTCGAGGCTGACACTCCAAAATATCAGATCTATAGATTACGTGCTCCCTAGATCGGTTCGCGCTGGTTTGAAGAAGTCGCCGGTGCGATCCGCCGCGTGATCCACCAAAAACGATCACGCCGCAGCCCGAGCCAGAGGGTTACTGTATCGTTCCCGCGGCAAGCTCTCAGGCGAATCAGAGACCGTGGGGTGACAGCGCTTTCATCAGATGCGGCAGAGCAACGACCCCGGAAATCTACGGGGCTATCGTGATTGTGAAAGTGTCGTGAAGGGGCGATTTAGAGCCTCGTTATCGGAGTCGCTCGAAAACCGACCCATATCTCAAATTGTCCGCATACGGCTAAGTCGCCATTGAGGCCCGTCTTCCATGGTCGTCGTGCAACGAGAGCACGCGATCATCATGACCTATGCCTTAACGATCAATGGAACTTCCGGCGCCGATATCCTGTTTGGCGGTACCGGAAACGACCTGTTAACCGGCGGCGCCAGCAG
>Ga0105239_10006810_pt1 | contig 13185 bp, 10 predicted proteins | sample KBSC44metaG_FD_92761 | JGI IMG/M metagenome (GOLD analysis project Ga0105239, IMG submission 92761) | Corn rhizosphere microbial communities from Kellogg Biological Station, Michigan, USA - KBS C4-4 metaG | ecosystem: Host-associated > Plants > Roots > Rhizosphere > Soil | place: Michigan, USA...
CATCAGCTGAGCGACGTAGTAGCGGGAACAGGGAACCGGGAACAGGGAACCGAGACTTCTCGAGGAGCCACAGTTCCCGGTTCCCAGTTCCCGGTTCCCGGTGTGTACCTCTTCAAGCCGAGAGAAACGCATCGCTTCCGCTACACCTCAGGCTTCGGTGGTGTCGAATCCAACCGCTCGAACCCATCGGACCCGCAGTATCCGCCGCCGGGTGCCATGATCGACTACTGGGTGCCTAACGGTACGACCGGACCGATCACGCTCGAGGTCGTGGACGCGACCGGTACCGTGATTCGCCGGTTCTCGAGCGAGGGTGCCGGGCAGCGGGAGCAGACGCCCGACCAGCCGGGAATGCGCGCGCCGGAGATGGTGACGGTCGGGACGCCACGTCTACCTAACGTCGCCGGCCTCAACCGCTTCACGTGGGACCTGACGCTCGCCCCACCGATCGACCGCGGCGGCGGTGGCAGCCGAGGAAACGGCCCGGTCATCGTGCCGGGGAGCTACACCGTCCGACTCGCGGCCGGCGGGAAGACCATGACGCAGCCGCTCACGGTATTGATCGACCCGCGTGAGGCAAAAGACGGCGTGACGATCGCCGACCTGCGCGAGCAGCTCCAGCACAACATGCGCGTCCGTGACATGGTGACGGAGGTGAATCAGCTCGTCGCGACGGTCGACTCGGCTCGCCAGCGCCTCAAGAACGCGGGTGGCGCCGCCGACACGCTTCGCCGCCTCGACGCGCTCCGCGAAAAGCTCGTGACGCCTGCCGTCCGCTACAGCAAGCCGGAGCTGCAGGCGCACATCCAGTACCTCTACTCGCTGACGACGCAGGCGGATCAGAAGATCGGCCGCGACGCGATCGACCGGTACAAGACACTGAGAGCCGAGCTCGATCGGCGTCAGGCAGAAGCAAAGGAATTGTTAGGCGGAAAGGCGGTCAGTGATAACAGCCACAGGTAATTGGTTACTGGAGCTGGTTATTGGTTACTTGAACCCTCGGGATGCTCATCTCGCTGCGAGAGGCTTCCCGAGGGATCAAATCACCGATAACCAATCCCAGTAACCTTTTACCTGTCGCTGTTTTCAGCGTACCCGGTATGACCTGACAACGGACCGCTGATTCGGGCCATAGCCGAGCGTGACCGCCCACCCCGGCCCGACCCGCGCCTCGGCCGCTATCGGGCCGTTAGGCGGCAGATCGATCCGAATGAGACGCTTCGCCGCAAGGTCGACCGCCACGATCCCCCGGTCGAGCGTCGCTGACGTAACCCGAAGGCCCGGGCCAACCGTCGCCAGCCGAAACTCGCCGTGCGACAGCTCCGCGACCTCCTGGACTGCACCGCTCGCGCCCACCGTATAGAACGATGTCGCGTTCATGCGGAGAACCGCGCACGCTGCCGTACCGCCGACCGGCTCGCCACACTGCGGCGCCCCCCGCACCGACGTGAGCGGCCGCGCACTATCACCGTGGATGCGCCAGAGCTCCATCGCCGGCATATCCACGCCGAGGAACGGCAGCGTCCATAACGACAGGGCCGGCGAACGCTGCGCGGCCACCAGACTGCGATAGGTCGGCACGATCACCGTCGCACCCGCATCGAACACGATCGGTTCCCCACTCACCGGGATCGTATCCGGAATCGACGACCGCAGCGCGCCACCCTTCTCCCCGATCCGGCCGGTGAACACCGCTGTGCGATCGTTGTCCGGGTCGCTGCCCAGTACCGCCCAGGTGCCATGATCGCGATCGATCATGAGGCGCGGCTCAGACATCGTTGCGTCCGCAAGCGTGTCCGCCCACACAACGCCGCTCGAGTCCGAGCGCTCGAGCCGCAGCTCCAGTCCGCGGTCGACCGTCGCGACAACGAGGAGCCGATCATTATCGACGAACTCGGCGTCCGCACCCGCGATTTCTCGCGGGCGCCGTCCGCCCCCTCCCGTCACGAAGTGCGGTCTTGCCCTCACTCCGGGCCGGTAGGCCGTGACCATGGCCAGGAAGTGACTTCCGTCTGGAGACACGCGGAGTGCATACGCCTGGCCGTCCAGCGGCGTCTCGGACTGGAGCGTCGCCCGCGCCGTGACCTCCGCCAGCGCGTGACGCAGCGCCAATGCGCGACGGTCCACGCTGAGTGCCGTGAAGCCCGACGCCGCAACCAACCCGACATACGCAGCCGGCCGACTCCACCGCGCTTGCACCGTGAACAACGCCGCGGCCAGGCCGAAGAGAGCGGTAGCGAACGCGCCTACAACCGAAGCGCCACTCAGCGGCACACGCATCTGAACGGCCTGCGCGATCATGGCTCCGCCGGTGACGATCGCCAATCCGGCGAGCACGGTCATCGCCAGCCGCATGTTTCTGTACGCCTCGCCGGATCGTACCAGCCGCCACGCGGTGTAGATGGCAAACGCCCCGACCACCGCCATTGCTGCGAGTCCGATACGAACCAGGTCAGCGTCGAGCCAGCTCGTTCCCACGAGTGAGCCGATCGCCGCGCGGACAACGCTCATCACGCCCAGCGCGGCCAACGCCGCCGCGCTCGGCTTCCACATCGCGAGGACGATCGGCACGAGCACGACCCCAGCCTGTCCGCCGAAGAACGCCACCGCAAACGCCGCGAGGGCGATCGCTTTCGGCGCCGCGGGGGACGGCGCCGGACCAGCCTTTCCCAGCCGCAGGTCGACGACATCGAGCGCCCGCTGAATGCGCGCCACGTCGTCCGCCGCGATCGGCACGCTCCAGCGATCTCCCGCGCGCGTCCGCGCCGCGATCGTTCTGGCGTCGCCCGCCGCCGAAACGCGAAGCTCGACCAGATCCTGATAGTTCGCCGCACGGTAGCTCGACGCCGCGTCACGCAACGCTGGCAGCTGAGCCTCGGTGCCTTCCGGCACGCCGTCGAGCCAGTACGACCGCGTGTCCTCGAGAACGACCCAACTACCCTCGCGCGCCGATCGGATGACAGTCGCCGCGCCAAGCTGCTCCACCGCTGCCGCGCCTCCGGCACGGATGGCTTGGATCCGGCGGACCAGGCTCGGATGCGACGCGACACGCTCGATGTCCACGTCGTACCGTCGCGGGATCCGTGCGTGCAGGTGCAGCTTCACGAGCCCGCGCACCAGCGCTTCCGGATCACCGCATAACGCCGCCGCCCGCAGATCGCTCTCGGTCTCGTATTGCTGACTCTTCGCCGCGCGACGGCCAACGGCGACGAGCACGACGATCGGCCACACCCATCCGATCCACGGCGCCCATCGCACTCGGGCGAACGCCGCCAGGACGGGCAACACCACACCCACCACGATGAGCGCGCGGTTCAGGAGCTGAGCACGCCGCACGTATCGCGGCGTGAAGTGGTCGAAGTGCGCCACCTCATGCGCGAAGATCGCGGCTGTCTCGTCGGCGTCGAGGAGCTCCAGGAGCGCGTTGCCCATGGCCACCGACGGCCGGCGCACCGACGGCAGCGCCACCGCGTTCACGAACCGTGACCCTTGGGGTCCCACGCGATAGACCGACGGGACGATCGTGCCCGCTCGTCGCACGATGTCGTCGAATCTCGGCGTGAGGTCTGCGCTCGCGAGCGGCTCACCCGCATGTGTCCAGAGCCAGATGCGCGGATACCACGCTTCCCACGCGATGAGCAGGGCGGCCAGGATCGACGCGAGCACTCCAATGAGCCAGGGTCGCTCGGTGCCGACCCACTCGATGATCCAGCGCACGATGCTCGGCGCATAGCAGACGCCGATCCAGAAGCCGAACCCGCCCACGATGGAGGCTGCGGTGCGCCAGAGATACACGCCGAATCCCCACGTCTCGCCGAGCACGCGCGTGCGGAGTGGATACGCGGCCGCGATCAGGAAGACGAGGAAGAGCGGGATGCCCCACGCGGCGTCGGCTCCGCCGAGCACGATCATCAGCGCGGCGGCGACGGCAATGATACGAACGTTTACTCGGCGGCGGTTCGCGAGCAGCTCGGGCAGCGCCGGATCGTCTGCTTTGCCCAGCAGGTGCCGATCGTTCCACCACGCCACGACGGCCGGCACGATGGCCAGCACGAACACCAGCATCGCGGAGCCAAACAACTGACCGCTGAGTAACGGGATTGGCATCATTTAACTGGCGCTGCCTGACGCCGGGACATCGACGACCCCGCTGGCATGAGACCAAGGGGAACTGGCGGCTGTACGTTGTGGGCGTCTCCCGCGTTATGACAAGGCGTCCGTCGCGGGGGCGCAGCTTAACGGCAGGTTAACGACGAGCGGGCCGGCCACGGCGTTTCCCCGTTAGGCCGTTAGGCTGTTAGGCATCGCTATTGATTCGACGCCAGTTGACACTATCTTAGTCGTATGGCTACCACTACTCGCAAGCGCGCCGCGTCAGGCGCCAAGCGCCCCGGCATCAGCCGGATCGACCAGGAGTCCACTCGCACCCACGGGTTCTTCGCGCGCTTCGGCTATGCGCGTGACAAGAACGGGACGTGGCGCCCGAAGCACCGCGCGTTCTTCGGCGACGCGAGTCACGGCAGTAAGAAGAAAGCCCTCGCTGCTGCCGAAGGCTGGCTCGGGAAGATCGAGCGGGCCGAGAAGCGCGGCAGTAGCGGCGGCGCGAAGAAAGCCGCGAAGAAGAAGTAGCGACGTTCTTCGAGTCGACGATCCCGCGCTACTGACACACACCGGTGGCGCGGGGGACTGAGTGCCCCCTCCGAGTTCGCAGGATCCACCAGCGCGAACGGCCTCGGAACGCGTCAGCGTCCGAGGCCGTCGTCGTTCAGCGTCCGCGACACACTCATCCCTGCTTCGACCGCAGATCCTCCGCCGCCTTCCGCCCGTTGTCGAGATTCACGCGCACGTCGCTCAGGAACTTCCTTACGGACTCCTGACGTACGCCGCCATCCTCGAGCGCATCGTCGATCTCGTCCATCAAGTCCTTTCGTACCTGGATTACACGGTCCAGATACGCACGGGTGAAATCGGCCCCGCTCCTCGACTCCAGGTCCCGCATCGTCTCCGGCTGATCACGGATGACATCGCGGTCCGGTAGCACCGGCGCGATATTCAAACGGTCGGCCTCGCCTTGATTCCGCTTTTCGTCACCGCGTTCTCGCTCACCGCCTTGGACGCGAAGTCGTTCACTGCACCGGTCGTCTTTCGCTGCGCGAGTCGGTCGGTGGCGATCATTGCCGAGAACGCGGTGTCGAGCAGGGCAAAGACGTTCTCGTCGGTGAGCACCGCCGACACCGTCGGCGCCACCGCACCGGGCGCCGAGTCGATGACGCCCACCGAGCCGGCCGACGTGTCGACCTTGGGCGTGCGGCGGTCACCGCCGCACGCCACCACAGCGGACGTCATGGCGAGGAAGCCGAGTGCTCGAACATTCACCGAATACGGCATGGGAATTCCTCGGGTGCTGGTAATTCACGACCCACTGCGACTCGGCGCGAGCATACAGCGAGCCAGATGACCTCCCGACTCTACTATACTGACGCCTACGCCACCGCCTTCGACGGACGCATCACCGAGGTCTCCGCCGACGGGCAGCGGGTGTATCTCGACCAAACCGCCTTCTACCCCACGTCAGGCGGCCAGCCGTACGACGTGGGCTCGCTCGGCGACTCGCAGGTCGCCGACGTCGTCGACGAGGATGAGCGCGTCGCGCACGTGCTCACCGCCCCACTCTCCGGCCACGCGATCGGCGACACCGTGCGCGGCACCATCGACTGGGCGCGACGCTTCGATCACATGCAGCAGCATACCGGGCAGCACCTCCTGTCCGCGGTGTTCGCCGACCTGTTCGGCTACGAGACGGTCAGCGTTCACTTCGGCGCCGAACGGTCATCACTCGACCTCGACGTCGGCGCGATCGACGCCGCCCAGTTAGGCGACGCCGAACGGCGCGCGAACGAGATCGTATGGCAGAATCGGCCGGTGAGCGTGGGCTTCGAGGACGCGTCCACCGCGGCCGGCCTGCGCAAACTACCGCCGCGAGCGGGCACGTTGCGGATTGTAACCATCGCCGAGCTCGATCGCAGCGCCTGTGGGGGCACCCATGTGCGCGCCACGGGTGAGATTGGCGCGATCACCCTCCGCGGTTTGGAACGTATTCGAAAACAAACGCGCGTCGAGTTCCTTTGTGGCGTACGCGTGGTTCGTCAGGCACGCGCCGATTTCGAGGCGCTCTCCGCGATCGCACTGTCGGTCAAGGCGTCCCTCACCGAAGCACCCGCGCTCGTCGCCGCACAGAGTGCCGAGCTTCGCGATACCGCGGCCGCGCGCAAACGACTCGAAGGCGAGCTCGCCGTGCACCAGGCCCGTGCGCTCTACGACATGACCGCGGCCACGTCCGGCGGCGTTCGTGTCGCGGTCCTCCGTCGGGATGGCGGGTCCCTGGAAGAGATCCGGCCGTTTGCGCAGGCTTTCGCGGCCTTGCCGAAGACGGTGTTCGTCGCGGCGGTTCTGTCCCCGCCGACGGTGCTCGTCGCGGCGGCTGATGACTCCGGCGTCGATGCCGGCAAGCTCCTCAAGCCGGCGCTCGCGGCCGCGGGAGGTAGAGGCGGCGGGTCGCCGCGCCTGGCGCAGGGCACCGTTCCTAACGCGGACGCGCTCGAGGATGCCGTGAACGCCATCCGCTTTGGCGTCGCGTAAGGCGGAATCGATGCGAATGCGGGGGCGTCGCTTTCGGGCGGTCGCGCAGCGAGCGTTGTCGCTCGCGACTATGGTTTTCGCGGTGCCAATGTGGCTCCCCGCGCAAGCGACGCCGCCAGACTCGGCACTCGCGCGCATGGACACGGCAACGCATCGCATCGACGCGACGCTCCCCGCCGGCCGGGTGGTCCAGCGGATCACGTCGCGCGCGGACACGACCCAGCGTTATGCATTGTATCTGCCCTCGTCCTTCACGCGCGACCGGCAATGGCCGATCCTCTTCCTGCTGGATCCGCGCGGGCGCGCCCTCATCCCACTCCAGCGGTTCCAGCCGGTCGCGGAACGCCTCGGCTATATCGCGATCAGCTCGTACAACACACTCAGCGACGGTCCAGCAGAGCCTAACTACAAGGCGATGAACGCGATGCTGGAGGACGTGCAGCGATCGTTGCCGATCGACTCGCGACGCTTCTATCTCGTCGGCTTCTCCGGCACGGCACGGTTTGCGTGGGAGATGACGACGCAGCTTCCCGGTACCATCACCGGAATCATCGGGGCGGGAGCTGCGGTTCCGGGCGGACGCGCGTGGATACAGTCGAACATCGGTAAGTCATCACCCGTGTTGTTCGGGACGATCGGGATCCTCGACCCGAATTACGAGGAGCTCCGGTCGTTCGACGCCGAGTTGGACGCCACTGGTGCGATCCACCACATCGAGCGGTTCGATGGCGGGCACCAATGGCCGCCGACCGAGCTCTCGACGCACGCCGTCGAATGGCTGGAGCTCCAGGCAATGCGCCGTGGCCTGAAGCCACGACAACAGCCGTGGATCGATTCCCTGTACGGAGCGTGGCTCGCGCGGGCCGCCCGAATCGACTCGGCCGGTGACGCACCGGTGGCCGCCCGACAGTATCGCCTCGTCCGCGCCGACTTCGACGGACTCACGGACGTGGGCGCGGCCGCCGTTAGGTTGGCGGCACTCGAGCGGGACCAACGCGTGCGTCGCGCAGCAACTGTCGAAGCGGCCCTGGGCGAGCGAGACATGAAGCTCGGCTCGGCGTTGGTCGCGTTCATCGGGGAACTGAAGGCGGCCCCATCACCACCATCGATCGATCAGGCGCGCAAGCGACTCGAGCTCGACGCATTACGCCGAGACGCGGCCCGCGCGGACGACTCGACCACGGCCATCGCCGCGCGCCGCGCGCTGGAACGCATCGTCATGCACATGTCGTTCTACGTCCCGCGAGACTTCTTCGACGCCAAGCGTTATACACACGCAGCCTATGCGCTCCAGATCGCCCGAATCATCAAGCCGGACGATGGCGGGGTATGCTTCGGGCAAGCGCGTGCGCTCGCCCAGTTGGGAGACAAGGCGAACGCTCTCGCGGCGCTCGAGTGTGCCGGGGCAAGCCACCAGGTGAGCGCGGAGGCAATCGAAGCCGACTCGCTGCTGGCACCGCTGCGGTCGGATCCGCGCTACGACGCGGTCGTTAGGCGGCTGAAGAGCGGCTGACGGGCGGCAGGCGGCAGGCGGCAGGAGGAGCCCGGCACCTCGGTCGGGACGACGGCGATCCCCCGCCACGGTCGGGGTGACCGCGGACAAACGGCCTGAGAGTTGAATAGAAGAGCGACAATGGATATCCGCTCACGTCCCGCGCGCGTTTCCACTCCTCCCGGCACTGCGCTCGGCAAGACCAGCGGGGTCGCCCGGGCTCGGGGCCTCGCGCGTCTGCTCGACGACCTCATTCGCATCCCGGGCACGAACATCGGCATCGGGCTCGACCCTATCATCGGCCTCATCCCCGGCGTCGGCGACATGATCGGCGGGCTCATGTCCAGCTACATCCTGATGGTCGCGGCGCAGGAAGGCGTGCCCGCGTCCGTCCTGACCCGGATGCTCGGAAACATTGCGCTCGACAGCCTGGTTGGTGTCGTTCCCGTTCTTGGTGACCTGTTCGACGTCGGCATGAAGTCGAATCGCCGCAACATCGATCTGCTCGAGCGCTACCTCGCGTCGCCGTCCGGGACGAAGGCCGCAAGTCGGGGCGTGGTCGCCCTCGTGATTCTCGCCGCGATTCTGCTCGTCGTCGGCGTCATCGCGGCGGGTGTCTGGGTCGTGCGGCTGCTGGGGCGACTGACGGGGTGAACGCGGGCCAGTCGAGGTAGCGCGAGCGCTGCGCACAGCGGCTCAGGACGCCCCCTAACACCTTCGTCGCGTTACACATGCGCATGGGTGATTCTCGTGTGACTTCGACGTGACTCGGCCGCGCATCCTGCAGCGCGTCGATCCGCGCGCCGAGTGCGAGCGGACGACCTCGCGGGGTTCGCCCCATCTCAGTCACCGACAACACGTCGAGCGCATTCTGCGCTCTGGAGAAGATCATGCGTTCCATCACCAGCGCCGCCCGCGGCACGCGCTCCGCGGCTTCCCGTCTCGTCCCCACAGCCCTCGCAACCGCGGTCGTCGCCACGGCCGCGTGCTCCGATACCACGCCGACCGCCGTGCGGCCGAACATGATCGCCCCCGATTCGGCGTCGGCAATGGTCATCCCCTTCAGGTGCCCCGATGCCTGTACGAGGATCGTATACAGTCACCGCACGTCAGCCGCCGACGTGACGCCCGAGATCTATGTCATGGGCGGCGACGGCTCCAACAAGAAGAAGCTCGCCGATGGCGATCGTCCCACGTGGTCGGCCGATCACGTGAAGATCGCGTTCACGAAGAGCACCGCGAATAACAACTACGAGATCTTCTCGATGAATGCCGACGGCAGCGGCGTCACGCAGCTCACGTTCTCGCCGTCGCAGGAGATCGACCCGTCGTGGTCGCCGGATCGCACGAAGATCGCGTACGCGAGCACCAAGAACGGCTCGTATGACATCTGGGTCATGCTGGCGAATGGCGCGATGCCGTTCCGCCTGACGACCAACGACCTTGCCCAGGAGACGGCCCCGGCGTGGTCCCCGGATGGCACGCGCATCGCCTACGTGAGCGCGGCCAACGGTGCGTCGCGCGTTCTCATCACCGACGTGACCACCAAGGTGACGACGCCGCTGTACACGGGGACCTTCACGAAGACGTCCGCGCCGGCGTGGTCGCCTGACGGCAAGCGGATCGCGTTCCAGACCGATCCGACCCCAACGTCGTGCGGGATTCACATCGCCGACGTGGGCGGTAGTGGGAACGTCTTCGACTTCACAGGCCCCGGGTATGGTACTCCGTGCATCACGCCGAATTGGTCGCCGGACGGCAAGAAGCTCGCGTGGGAGGAGCTCGTCTCTGGTGGCGGGATCATGGTCATGACCGCGAACGTAGACGGCACCGGTGGCTACAACGGATTGACGTTCGGCGCTCCGTTTGTGGACCGCTGGCCAGTGTGGGGCTTCCGGTAGGGACATCGGGACTAGGGACATCGGGACTCGGCCGGGATGCCATTAGCGCCGAGGAGGCGTGCTAGGCGGTAGAAGGCTCCCGGCCGAGTCCCGATGTCCCGATGTCCCCAGTCCCCGTCACTCACTCCTCAACGCCTCCAACGGATCCACACGCACGGCACGGCGAGCCGGCACCAGACACGCCGCGAGAACGACGGTGAGCAGCACGCCAGCCACGCCCACGAACGTCAACACATCGGTCGGCTTCACGCCGTAGAGCAGACTGGTCAGCACCCTGCCTAACGCCGCAGCACCGAGCAGCCCAAGCGTGAGTCCGGCCGCGGCGGCACCCATGCCCTGACGCAGGACCATCCCGAATACGTTCCGCGGTTGGGCGCCGAGTGCGACGCGCACACCGATCTCACGGGTGCGCGCCGCGACCGAGTACGCCATCACGCCGTACACCCCGACAGCCGCCAGCACGAGCGCGAGCACGGCGAACGCCGCCATGAGCTGCATCGGCAAACGGCGATCGGTGAGGCCCTGGGTGCGCACCTCTTTCATCGAGTTAGCGTCGGCCACCGGGATGGTCGCGTCGATCGCGCGCACTTCACGGCGTACGGCGGGCAGCATCGACATCGGGTCCGTGGTCGTCCGCATCACGATGGCCATACCACCCCAGTGGTCCTGACGGGCCGACACATATGCGGTCGGGCGGGACTCGCCGTCCACACCCATGCGGACATCGCTGACGATACCGACCACCGTCATCCACGGATCGTTAGGATTCGGCCCGAGCCGGACGCGTGAACCGATCGGATCCCCGTTAGGCCAGAACGCGCGCGCCAGCGATTCGCTCAGGATGACGACGGGCGGCGCCTTTTCGTGATCCTGCGGGCCAAACGTGCGACCCCGCTTGAGTGGAACGCCCATGGCCTTGAACAGATTGTCGGACACAGGCTGATAGCCCACCTCCGGCAGCCTGCCTTCCGGCTGCGGCCGCCCGTCAATGGCGAGCGACGCCATGGCCCCGCCGCGCATCGGGATGTTTCCCGACCCGCCAACCGCAACGACACCGGGCAAGGCCCCGAGCCGCGTGTAGAGCGCGTCGAAGAATTGATCCTGGGCAGCGGCACTGTCGTATCGGTCGCCAGCGAGCATGAGCTCGAACGTCAACGTGGACTCGATCGAGTATCCGAGGTCGCGCTTCTGCAGCCCGACGAGACTCCGCACGAGGAGGCCTGCGCCGACGAGCAGCATGACGGCCAAGGCGAGCTGTCCGGTGACGAGGACCGTTCGCATCCGGTGGCGGCTGACTCCGCTGCTCGTACCGCGGCCGGATTCCTTGAGCGCGAGCTGGATGCCGCGCGAGGCGGCAAGCGCGGGGACGAGCCCGAACACCACGCCGCTCGCGATCGAAACGGCGAGCGCCGTCAACAACACCGTCGCATCCACGGTCACCTGGCTGGCGGCGGGCAGACGGTCGCCCGCCGAGGCCACGAGCGCCCGCGTTCCCCACACGGCGACCGCGAGACCAATCGCGCCACCGCCCAGCGCGAGGACGACGCTTTCCGTCATCATCTGTCGCACGAGCCGAGCGCGGCCGGCACCTAACGCGGCGCGGACGGCGAGCTCCTGGCGGCGCGACACGGCCCGCGACAGCAGCATGCCCGCGACGTTCGCGCAGGCGATGAGCAGCACGAGCAGCGAGGCCCCCAGCAGCACTACCAGCGCGGGACGGGTATCACCCACCACGGCATCGCGCATGCCCACCGTGGCCACGCTCATGTTGGAGTTGGACTCCGGGAAGTCGCGCTCCAACTCCGCCATGATGCTCTTCAATTCCGCGCCGGCCTGAGCGACGGTTGTGCCGGGGCGAAGCCGCCCGATGACGCCCAGGTTGTGGAACTTCCGGATGCGATTGACGTCCCGCAGCACCGGCGTGAGGTCGAGAGGCGTGAAGATCTCGGCCTCGGCCATCGTGGGAAAGAAGAACGTCGGCGGCAGTACGCCAATGACCGTCCTGGATCGTCCACTGATGTTGACGGCCTTCCCGACGATGGTGCTGTCACCTCCGAACACGCGACGCCAGGCGTTGAACCCGAGCACGATGGTCGGGTTGACGCCTGACGAGTCCTCGCCGACCACGAAGGTGCGACCGAGGTACGGACGCACGCCGAGGGCCGCGAAGACGCCGGCGTCCACGCGCGCGCCGGCGAGAGGCACCGGGTCGCCGGTCCCGATGTAGGTCCCGCCACCCCAGGAGAAGGCGCCTAACGTGATGAACGAGCGCTGGCGGGTGCGGAGATCGACGAAATCGCCCGCCGAGATCTGACTTCGATCGACGCCGGAATCCTTGTGGGCGCCCCACACCCGCACGACGCGGTCCGGATCGCCGAATGGCAGGTCGCGCAGCAGGAGGCCGTTCACGACGCTGAAGATCGCCGTGTTGGCGCCGATGCCTAACGCGAGAGTGAGGAGCGCGATCACGGCGAACCCCGGCGATCGACGGAACGTTCGCCAGCTGTGCATCAAGTCCTGCCGCAGCTCGGCGACGAGATCGGTCCGGCGGTCCTCTCGACGGCTCATGGCGTCCTCCGCCAGGCAATAGCGTTTCGTGTATTCCACATCGCCGAACTCGCGCACCGCTTCGCGTCGCGCGTCGGCGTCGGTCATGCCCTGCTCCACCAGCTCACGCGTGCGCATGTCGAAGTAGAACCGCAGCTCCTCGTCGAGATCGGCGCGAAGGCGCGACGCCGACCGCCACGGGAGCCGCAGGTAGGGGCGCAGCCCGGCCATTACACGGGCTCCAGCACCTTGAACACCGCTTCCGCATACGTGCGCCACGTCGCGGCTTCCTGACGCAGCTGCTTTCGGCCTTCCGCGGTGAGCGAGTAGTACTTCGCCCGGCGATTGTTCTCCGAGAGCCCCCACTCGGCCCGGATCCACTTCTTTCGCTCGAGGCGGTGCATCGCCTGATAGAGCGCCGCGCTCTCGATCGCCAGCACGCCTTCGGTGCGTTGGCGGATGAAGCGCGACACGCCGTAGCCGTGCATTGGCTCCCAGGCGAGCGTGCGGAGAATGAGGACGTCGACGGTGCCCTGCAGGAGGTCGATCGGTGGCTTCGTCATGGGCTTCCAGTAACCATGTGACTGGAAGGATGGAACTGGGGCC
>Ga0105239_10006813_pt1 | contig 13177 bp, 15 predicted proteins | sample KBSC44metaG_FD_92761 | JGI IMG/M metagenome (GOLD analysis project Ga0105239, IMG submission 92761) | Corn rhizosphere microbial communities from Kellogg Biological Station, Michigan, USA - KBS C4-4 metaG | ecosystem: Host-associated > Plants > Roots > Rhizosphere > Soil | place: Michigan, USA...
CCGCCGGTAACAAGAGCTATTTTATTTGTACTCATTTTATTTTTGTTTATTGTTTATGATACAAAGTTGCAGCTAAATAGTGTTGTAATTATGGTGACTACTTCAGTTTTAATGGTAACTGTTTCAGATTTTTAATACTTACTCTGCTATCCATATTAACTCCTTTTGTACTTCAGGATCCCAATCTTTAAGCAAGTTTCCTAATTTGTTAATTGATGCAGGAACAGTAGTAATTGTAAATTCTGCTTTATGGGAATAGACGCCTTTTTTGTGGTTGTCGGTTTTGACATATATAGCAGAATTGCCATTCGGTTCATAACAATATACTTTTAAAAACATGAAATATGCCCAACGTGGATCGTCGTCACCAGCCTGATATATTACAGAGTCATCGATTCTTTTAGGAAAAGATATGAGGTCGTTGGCAAATTCTTTAAAAGTATCTGTGTAAGCGTAAAAGTAAAAATTAGTTAAGCTAATATCATTAGACAGCATAATTTGAAATTTAGATACATCATCCTTATCCAAATCAATAAGTTTTATTCTGATACTTTGATCCATTTAAATATGCTCGATGATCTCGGGTTTTTCTTCATATTGCCTAAGCAATACTCCTTCACGGTATTGTTTGGGTGTAACGCCCTCAAAACGCTTAAAAAATTTAGTAAAGTTGGATGGATCAAAAGTAAGCTGGGCGGCAATTTCGGCAACGGATACAGCACTGTTCCGGAGCATCTCTTTAGCTATCCGCATGATCTTTTCTTCAAAAAAATCACATGGTGCACGTCCCGTAGTTAACTTAATGGTATTGCTTAAATGCGTAGGATGGATGTGCAGTTGATCGGCAAAATCGCGGATCTCCATCATATCCGTAACCTTGTGTTGCAACAGGTCATCCAGATGCTGATCAACGGCTTTCAAAAAGTCGCCGGTTATTTCGTGCTGCCTGGCCAGTATCTTTTTAGGTATAGGAGTTGTTGCCATGATAACAAAGTTAAGCAAACAGGTCTGGCTTAAAAACAGGCTCGGCCCTTTTTTTCGAGGCCTGTTCGTAGGCATAGGCCAGGGTGATGATGTCGGCTTCTTTATAAGCGGTGCTAAAAAACGAAAGGCCCACCGGCAACTCATGTACTTTACCCATAGGTACAGTAATATGCGGGTACCCGGCTTTAGCGGCAGGCCCCGAGAATGAAAAACCGTTATCATAATCGCCATTAACCAGGTCGATACAGATAGCCGGTCCGTTGGTTGGGCCGATGATAGCATCCAGTTTATTGTCGGTCAGTATTTTATCAATGGCTTTGCGGGTGCCTTCGCTGGTTTGTTTCAGAGCGTCAAGATACTCTTTGGTGTTCAGGTCGCCTTTGCTTTGAGCCAGTTCCAGCGTTTCCTGTTTAAAAAAGGGCATTGCTTTAGCTTCGTTCTGCTTGTTAAAAGCGATCACATCCGCCAAAGTTTTCATTTTGCTGTTGGCGTTGCTCAGGTATTTATTGACACCATCTTTGAACTCATAGAGCAGTACGGTAAACTCACCCCTGCTAATGTCTTTCAGTGCTCTGTTCAGTTCTACTTCCACAATGGTTGCACCTTTGGCTTTCAGCGTGTTGATGGCATCCTTCAACAAAGCAACCATCGCCGGATTTCCCTCCAGTGCGGATTTTTCCACCCCGAGGCGTTTACCTTTCAATCCATTTGCATCTAAAAATTTGGTATAGTCGGCTGTAGCTTTTCCTTTACTGGCAAGGGTATAACTGTCCTGCGCGTCGATACCAGCCAGTACACCTAAAACAATGGCGGCATCCTGAACGGTTCGGGCCATCGGGCCGGCGGTATCCTGGGTTTTAGATATGGGGATGATGCCTGTACGGCTCCACAAGCCTACCGTAGGTTTAATGCCCACCAGGCCATTTACTGATGATGGTGATACGATAGATCCATCGGTCTCGGTGCCAATGGCAACAGTACACAAATTGGCTGCTGCTGCCGATCCTGAACCGGCGCTTGAACCACTCGGGTTTCTGTCCAATATATAAGGGCATTTGGTTTGCCCGCCACGGCTGCTCCAGGCACTGGTAGAATGTGTAGAACGGAAGTTGGCCCATTCGCTTAAATTGGTTTTGCCCAGGATTACCGCACCGGCTTCACGCAGCTTGTGTACGATAAAGGCGTCCTGCTTGGCAAAGTTATCGGCCAGGGCCAAGGCCCCGGCAGTCGTGCGCATATTATCGCCGGTATTGATATTGTCTTTGATCAGCACGGGTATGCCATGCAAAGGGCCGCGTACCTTACCTTGTGCGCGTTCTTTATCCATAGCGTCGGCCATATTTAAGGCATCCTTATTGAGCTCGATAACCGAGTTAAGCTTTGGCCCGTTCTTGTCTATTTTGTCAATACGCTTCAGGTAAAGTTCGGTGATCAGGCGCGAGGTATACTCTTTGGCCTGCATTTTTTGCTGTAGATAGGAGATAGTAACTTCCGATAGTTCAAACAGGTCGTCTTTGTTGTCAGCAGCATCATCGGTCTTTTTTTCTGCCGATGGTTGGCTGCATGACGAGGCCACTAAAGTTGATAAAGTTAAACCTGCTAATGAGCCTGTTTTCAGGAAGTTTCTTCTGTGCATAACCGGTGGGATTTTTAAAGCTATTACAAATAACAAAATATTTAGCTAATTAAAAATAGCAAGCCCGATTATTAACCATATGTATGTACAACGTTACATCCACCCTAATTTTTCGGATGGATGTAAAGGTTGGTTTACGTTATCTTTTATAATATACCACCAATGATGCTTTGGCTATCACATTTTGATTGATCATAAAACCGGTTAAGGCTGCCGAAACTTTATTGTCGACCCCAAGTTTTGCCGATTTTAAAGCATAAACCGTGATCACATAGCCATGAGGCGCGTCATTTTCCGGTGGGCATGGGCCGCCATAACCGGTAACGCCAAAATCAGTAATTCCTTGAATAGTACCCGCTGGCGCTATTCCTGCCGATGGGCTGCCTGCACCCTGTTTTAATTCATGTACGCTGGCGGGGATATCAAAAATAACCCAATGCCACCAGCCGCTGCCGGTAGGCGCCTGCGGATCATAAATAGTAACCGCGAAACTTTGTGTGCCTGCCGGCGCGTTCTGCCATTCCAGTTGGGGAGATTTGTTGCTGCCGCTACAGCCAAAAGTATTAGCGATAAATTCATCGGTGAACTGGCCGCCCAGATCCTTGCTTTTAAGGGTAAATGTTTGTGCCTTTGCGATTGAACCAAGGCTTATAGCCAACACAAATAAGATGAATGTTTTCATGATCTTTTGGATAATATTTATTTATCCAAAATTGCAGCTGTTTAGCGTTCTGCAGTTATTGTTGCAGGCTCAAAAACTATTGAAAACGGCTCATAAAAAGAGACGCATGTAATGCGTCTCTACATTTAAGGTTGCGTTGTAGAGACACATCACATGTGTCTCCCGTGATATTTTATTGCGCGCTAAGCTGATACTGCTTAGGACTTACACCAAATTTCTTTTTAAAGGCTGATGAAAAATTCGAGAGGTTATCATAACCCAGGTCAAGGTATAACGACGTAGCGTTTTTTCCTTGTGACAACTCCTGCCGGGCTATTTCCAGTTTGCGTTCGCGGATGTATTTGCCGGGTGCGATTTGGTACGCTTTTTCAAAATCGCGCTTAAATGATGCCAGGCTTTTATGGGCCAGGAAAGCCAGTTCTTCGAGGGTAAGATTATTGAAAAGATTGTTCTCCACTACATTTTTTAATTGCATGGCAGGCGAGGGAGCATTGCTTTGCAACAAAGCGACCAATTGCGTCCGGTGGCTTTGCAATAAAACCAGCAACAGTTCTTCCACCTTGTTCACCGCCAATTCATATGGTAAGTTTTGCCCTTCATGTATCAAAGCCTGCAGACTTTTAATATAGCCGGCCAGATAATTGGTCTGTCTGAATTTAATATAATCAGGAGCGATGGTGGTTTTGGTGTTCAGCTGATGTTTATTTAAAAAAGCTATAGCCACACTTGCCGGGAAAAACACCAGTATACTGCTGTACTGATGTTCGTTAAGGGTATGCTCAGCCATAATGGAGTTACCTTCGGGTAACACAATGCCTTCGCCAGTGTGTACCACTGTATTATCAGAAGGACGATAGACAGCCTTTTCGCCGTTGATCACAAAGCTGATGGCATAGCAGTTAAATACCACCCGAACATTTTTAAAGCTATCCTGTTCCTGATAATGCACAAACGAAATATTACCCGCAGTAATCTTGCTTTGGTTTTCGGTGGCTTCGGGTATGTAAATATTGGTCATGCTTAACAGGTGATATTAAACGGTGTTTTTATTTCTTTTTAACCAGGATGGTATGTGTCAGCTTATCTGTACCATCAACCTTACCGGTATATTTAAGCCCTAATATACTTTTTACCAGGTTAAAAACCGCTACGTTCTCGAACGATGGAATAGTGGTATGCTTTTTAAAGGCAGGGCCCCAGGCCAGGAAGGTAGCGTGCATATCCTTAACCAGGGTTGGATCATAGCCGTGCCAGCCTTTGTTTATTTTCTTGTTATATAAGTTAAACACTTTAGGATAATGGGGTATCAGTAGGATGTCGCCAATGCGGTTATGCCAGTCGTCGGTTTGGCCGTAGTGTAACCTGGCGGGGATATTGGTTTGAAGGTATACGTCGTAATCAACCGCTTCCTGTTTTAATTGCTTATAAGCGGCATCGATATCTATTTTGTTTTTCGCGTAAAGCTCTACCAGGATGCCATCGCCGGAAACAAGAAATTTAGAGGTATCAATGGCCGCAGGAATACCGATGGGATGTTCTTTATCCACATTGGTCATGCCGTGGTCTGATACAAAAATGAAGTTGGCTTTAATGCCGGTGGCTTTTACAGCTTTGTTCAGCTCATTAACTGCCGAATCCACAAAATGTACTTCACGGGCGGTTTCAGGTGCGTCGGGGCCAAAAGTATGTCCGGCATGATCAACCTGTGGGAAATAGAAGGTGATGAGATGGGGGCGTTCGGCCGGTGGTAGTTTTAACCACTTAACCACCGCATTGATGCGGTCATGGATGTCTATCTTTTCATTATAGGTATAATAATAGGTGGGGCGAACGTTTTGTATAGCCGCTTCTGAAGCTACCCAATAAAAACTGGCCGAAAGCATACGCTGCTGCTCGGCCAATACCCATAGTGGCGAACCATAATACCAGGAACCGTCTGCTACTTTGGCTTTCGTGCCCATATAATAGGAATCATGACGGTTACGGTCATAAAAAGCGTTGTTTACCAAGCCCGAATGGGAAGGATATAAGCCACTGACTATAGCATAGTGATTAGGAAAAGTAACCGATGGATAAGAAGGAACCATAGATGCCGCGCTAACGCCTCCTTTACTTAAAGCAAGTAGGTGAGTGGCCTGGTATTTTTTAGCGTAATCATATCTAAAACCGTCGGCCGAAATAAGGATGACGTATGGCTTATTTTGCTGTTTGACGCTGTTTTTGCGGTCAGGCGTAATTTTCTGAACCGTATCTGCCTGGCCAAATGCTATTACAGCTTGGGAAAAGACTGCAATAAAGAGAATGAATTTTTTCATAGATAACGATATGCGCAAATTTATATAAATAGCATTATCGTTTTGATATGATTGGGTTAATTTACCTCCCTCATCTTCAGGAGGGAGGTAAATTAATTCCTCTTATTTGTGTTTTAAAGCCTCGGCAATCGCTTTTTCGGCCAGCGGCTCCATTGCTTTGTAACCGGCCAGGTTGGGGTGTACGCCGTCACCTGATAATGATTTAGGCAAACCCCTGCGTTCATCGGCCATGGCCGAAAAATAATCGAGGTATACGATATGGTTCTTGTCGGCAAAGTCTTTGATCATGGTATTCAGGCGTACTACTTTTTCGGCAGGCTGCATTCCCGGGCGCCATGGGAAATCAAATGCTGGCAATACCGACGATAAGACTACTTTAATACCAGCTGCTTTAGCCAGTAGGGCCATGGATTGTATATTGCCAAAAACATCTTCCAATTTGATAGGGCCATTGTTCTCGGCAATATCGTTGATGCCTGCTAGTATCACTACCACCCCAGGTTTTAGGTTGATCACATCATCACGGAAACGTACCAGCATCTGGGTAGTAGTTTGTCCGCTGATACCACGGTCATACCAAGACTTACCTGCAAAAAATGTCGGGTCGTTGTTGATCCAGAAATCAGTGATCGAATCGCCCATGTAAACCACGCTTTTGGGGTTAGGTTCTTGTGCAATTACTTTTTCATTATCAGCGGCATAGCGTTTAATGTTGGCCCAGTCTTTATGCAACTGGTCATCATATTTTTTATGATTGGCCTCTGCCTGTTCTTGTTTTTCCTGCGGCGATTTAGCCTTTGGATCTATCGGCTTTAAAAAGCCTTTTAAGCCCAGCCAATCGTTAAAACGTTCTATCCAGGTATCTGTGGGGATATTTTGCTTACGCATGCCAAAGCCATGGCTTCCTTTAGCATACAAATGCAGCTCAGCGCTATGTTTGGAGGCAAGCCATTTCGTATACAGATCAACACTGTGCGGGGCGAGGTTCAGGTCATCGTCGGTAGCCGCGGTTAGGAACAGGGGGGGTGCGTCTTCCGGAATGGTGGATTGCAATGCTGGAGGAAAATAAGGATAGATTGGCGCCACAAAATCGGGCCGGTTAGCCGGCGTATATTTATACGCCGATGCCGCAGCTAAAGTGCCGCCAGCCGAGAAACCCATAATGCCAATACGCGATGGGGATAAACCATATTCTGCTGCATGTTCACGTACATAGCTTATGGCTTGCCTTGCATCAGCAATACATAAAGGGATTATTTTACTTATTTTTTGTTCGAAATCCTTTTTAGCCATGTTTGTCGCGAGCTCTTTCATCGGGTCGTCAGTGAGGCTTTGCGTCAGTCTGTATTTTAATACAAAGGCGGCTACGCCATGCTGGTTAAGCCTTTTGGCTACTTCATTACCCTCGCTGTTGATAGAGAGTACCTCGAAACCACCACCCGGACAAATAACAACGGCCGTGCCTGTGGCAATTGCCGGATCGGGCAAAAATACTTCCATCGATGGGTGCACCACATTATAAACTAATTTTACGTTAAATAGCTTATTTTCGGCTACACCTTCGGTCCAGTTCCATTTTTCGGAACCCGGAGCCGCCCCCTGGTACAATTGGATAATTTTTTGCTGCGCCCTTGCTGCTGTTACAAAAAGCAACAGGCCTATAAATATTAATTTCAGTTTCATATAATTGGTATGATTGATAGCTAAATGTAATGCTTAATTATAACATTATAAAAGCATTTAGCACAGATTGGCAATATCCCCGTCAAATCATATTTATTGTGTAATAATCAGGCTACTTAGCAGATATTGCTACTATACTGACAATCTTTTCGTTATATTCATAAAACTGATTTTTTTGAAGTTATGGTATCCGGTAAAATAAGCAAGTTGTTCTTTCCTGCCATAATTCCGTTATTGTTATTGTCATGCAGCAAACAGCCCAAGGTTTTTGAAAGTAATTGTAATGATGGGATAGCTTTTAAAAAGGTTGAATTTACAGAATTGGTAAATCATCTTAAAAGTTACAATGGTCAGTATGTGGAGGTTACCGGAAAGTATGTAGAAGGGGTTGAGCAATCTGCTTTGTTGAATGATAGTCTTTTTGCCGATCACTCCTTAAAAAAAGCCTTATGGGTTGATTTTAGCCAGGAGTGCCCATTGTATTTAACCGGGACCCGGGTAGGGCTGTTTCAATATAACAATGGCACTTTTACCCAGATTAATAAGAGATTTATTACTATAAAAGGTAAAATTAATGTTCGAAATACCGGGCATTTAAGTAAATATAAAGGCGCAATAGAAAAAGTAAGCTTTATTAGATTATGATCAGGTAGTGAATTTTATTAATTCTTGATAAATTAAATAACTAATTATAAATTTGTAAGCAGGGTTTGTTAAATTATAATTAAAATAAAACACCTATTTAATAAAACATTAGCTAATAGTTATTGTTTTAACACTAATATTACATCATAAAGGGGGCTTTATGTATATATAAAAGTGGGGGTTAAAAGGAAATATATAGTTTATTGTTATCAACAAAGGTTTTAAGCATATTCACAGTGATATGTTCAGAATTGCGGATTAAGTTTAAATCAGGTGAACTAAGAAATCCTTCAATTTCCTGCAGGGTTTCTGAATTTACAGAAGCAAAACCCATTGACCAGTCCGGAAAGTTTCTCTTTTCAATGGTTCCGGAAGCCAGTTTAATGATGTTTTTGTGCCTGGTATCCAATTCAATAGCTTTGTAAATTAGTTCAACAGAACTTTTTTCGCCTTCCAGAACCTGCATAAATGTACCCTGGCAATATAGCAACATGCTTGTAACACTATGCTTTTTATTTTTGGTGCGCGCGGTAGTCAATAAATCTAAAAGCTCGTCTTCAGTCAACAGCCTTTTGGCCGTGCTTACGTAAACAATATATTCCATCTAATAGGGGCTTGCTATCCGAATAAGTACATATTATGTACCCAAACGGATGCTTACAAATATTGTTTTTTTTTGTGCGAAAATTGTCTTATTTTCTACTTATTTTATTGCAAAATGTTAAACACCAGTGTTGTTGTTTGGCTGGGTTAAATGATGAGTTTCAGACCGTCATAAGCCAGTTCAATATTCCCAGGTAACTCTTTTGATACGTCGAAATGAGTACCTAAACGGTGGCTGATATGGGTAAGATAGGTTTTCTCAGCACCTATTTCATTTGCAAAATCTATAGCTTCATCAAGCGTAAAATGTGATATATGAGTTTGTTTTTGCAGTGCATTGATCACTAATATCTTTGTCCCTTTTATCTTTTCCTTTTCGCTATCAGGTACTGTTTTAGCATCGGTGATATAAGTAAAATCTTTTACCCTAAAACCCAGTATAGGTAGTTTATAATGCAGAACCTCAATAGGTGTAAAAATGTTGTTACCAATTGAAAAAGGGCGCAAGTCAATAGGATGTATCATCACCTGCGGAATACCGGGATATCCCGTTCCGTCAAAAACATAAGGAAACTCACGTACTAAGGCTTTTTGTACTCTCAGATCAGCATAAATATCAATGGGGCTGTTTTGCTTATAGTTAAAAGCCCTGATATCATCCATGCCGGCAATATGGTCTTTATGCTCGTGGGTAAATACAATAGCATCCAGGTGTTTTACGCCGGCGCGCAACATTTGATACCTAAAATCGGGACCGGAGTCAACCACTATAGTTTTGTCTTCGGCCTCTATTAAAATGGAGGTGCGCAATCGGTTATCACGTGCATCGGTTGATGTACATACCTCGCAGCCGCAGGCAATAACGGGCACACCCTGTGAAGTTCCGGTTCCTAAAAATGTTATGGTCACAGCTGCAGTTTAGTTTGTTTGATCTCCTGCAAAAACGCAACCTGTTTTTCGTCAAGCAGTTTGTAATCTACCTCAAGCTCACGCAATAATTCAACAATGGCCAATATTTTGCTTTCCAGGTTCGAGAAACGGTTAACAATAACCATACGACTGCTAAGCAATAGGCAGGAGCCCGTTTTAAAGTTACCTTTTTCATACCGCACCTTGTATCCGGCCGATTTAAGCAGCAGTTCCAGTTTTTCAAGTGTATGATTGGTAGCGGGTAGCATTAATTCCAAAATTAACAAAAGTAAGTGTAAAAGCACTTTGAATTTGGGGAATTTTGAAAAGCTGACTTTAGGATTGCCTGGTTAAAAGCGGGATATACAGCATAAATAGGTATGACATCCGCACATCGATCTAATCGTGGCTGGTTAAGGGTTGCTGCACCATACGATATTTACCCGATTTGATGAGCCTTTGTTGCTCGGGCGAAAATGACTCGCGGCCGCCAAAATCCTGAACCCAATAATTTCGGTACATGGCAACACCTACTTCTTTAAAATCAGGGTTCATCAGGTTTTTGCAATGTCCCTCGCTTTTAAACCAGCCATCCATTACTTCGGCAATACTCTGCTGTCCGGCCGCTATATTTTCGCCAATAGCAAAGCTTTTATAACCCTTAAATTTGTAGCCGGCAGAAATGATGCGGTCTTGCATACTGCGGCCGTCTTTACTGGTATGGTCAAAATAATTTTGCCGGGCCATGTCTTTTGCGTGCTCTTCGGCAGCATCCTGCAGTTTATCGTTCCAGGTTAAAGGTGGGGCAGGGGCATAATATTTTATACCGCAATTACAGCCTTTTTGCCTGGTTAAGTTTATTCGGTATAAAAACTCATTTTTAAATTGCCTGTTTTGCCCAAATGCTGTGTAACCCGTAAATAAAGCGGCAAAAGTAAAAATGGTTCTAACGATCAATTTTCTCATATCTAACAGTATGACAATTTTCCCGGCAAAGGTTTAATTAATAAAGCACCCCTGCGATATAAGCAACGTTTATAATCGTGGTTTTCTTATGCGTAACCGCCATTTACTGAGCCTGCGGCGCCTGTAGTAAATGATCACAGCTATAGAGATCAGCGCAAGCGATACAATAAGTACTACAATGAGGCTATGCGTTTGACGGAGCTTGTTTTGGAGGGCTTTTTCTTGTTGGAGGTAGGCGCTTTTTTTTTGACGATGACTAAATTCCGTTTTTTGATCTGGATGGAGTCCTGGGTATTGACACGGGCTAAACGGTCAATTTCGGCCTGGTGCAGGCTGTCATCAATCTCCTCGTGCCGCTTTATGGCCAGCGAGGCTTTGTCAAAATCCTTCATTTGCCGGTATAAGCCAGCGAAGCCAACCTGTACAGCCGATTCGTTTTTCGGGTCTTTGTTTTTAATAGAAAGGGTCAGGGCTTCATTCAGATCGCGCATGGCCCATTTATAATCTTTCATATCGGCTTTGATGGCCGAAAGCTCAATTAAAGAAGTAATGATATTGGGCACATCCTTTTTTTGGCGGGATATGGCGTTTGATTGCAGGATGAACCATTTGGCCTGTATATATTTATACTGCTGGCGGTAAATTTTTGACAAGTTGTTATAGCAGGCGCGCAAACCTAAGGTATCAGAAATGTTGGAGAAATTATGCAGAGCCAGCATGGTATAGTTTAAGGCCTCAACCTGGTTGTAATATCTGAACCGCCGGCTGCTGATGGTATCATTTTTTAATAGATACTGGTTAGCTATCTCAACATATATAGGGCCCTTTAAAGAATCTTTAGTGAGCTGTAATTTTTGTTTAAGGCTATCCAGGTCACCTGCTGCTTGCGCTGATAATCGCAATCCGGCTAAGAGGATAAAAAGACAGGTAAGCAGTTTCTTCATGTAAGGGTTATCGTATCAACAGTTAATTTGATATATCCTGTCAAATAGTGTGCCTGTTTCCAACATATCAACCTAAATATTAGTGATATTGAGCGATTTGTAATTTTTTATACTGAGAAGATATTTCTGTAATACAGTTAGGGCCGAAATGTTTTCGGGAAGAAGAGATTGTCTTTTCGTAAAACTGGGATGGTATAGTAAATAGTACAGTAATCTATCAGATAACTTGTTCGTACTTATTAATAGACACTTGCAGCCATTTTACCTTGTTTATTAAAAGGTTGAATAATGATATGCCTATTATAGCTGTGGTAATACCTGCCAAAACATCCAGTACATAATGATGACTTGCATATACAGCGGTAAACCAAATACCCAGCATCACAATGGCGAAAAAGACACTAGCAACCTTATACCGATTTTTTATACCGTAATACAAAACAATAACCGGGTAGGAGGAGTGAAGTGACGGCATGGCCGCGAATACATTGGAGCCCTTGGTATAAATGGATTTAAAGATACCTGCATGAAAATAAGCGTCGAACTTGGCCAGGCCAGCTACATTACCCGCGGTTAATGGTGTAAAATGGAAGCCATAATACTGAACATACCATGGCGGTGCAGCCGGGAATGTATAATAAATAACAAAGCCTAACAGGTTTACCAGTACAAAGGTGAACGAGAAATATAAAAACTGCCGTTTGTTTTTAAAGAATAAAAAGGCGGCAAAACCTAAAGGTACAGGTATCCAGCAGAGGTAAAATAAACCCGTTACTACATCCATAAACGTTGTGCCGTGAATGCGCCAGTATTCGTTAGGGGTTAACAGTTTACCATGGTCATGTATCCCGAAGATATGCTTTTCAAAATTGTACAGATCGGCTATATGAACGGCTGTATAATGGTAGTTTGGGAAAGCCTTCATATAGTCAAATATGATCCAGTATACGATGAATATACTAAAGCCTAATATGAACTTACGGGTAACTCCTGAAAGGTAAAATAGCGAATTAAATATGGCTACGAGTACAAGCTCTGATGAGTTATAGCCAATAAGGAAGTAGGAGATCAGTAAATAACCTAATGAAAGAAGTGAAACAGTTAATATGCTTTTCGCATTAACCGTTACGCTATGATGCCCGGTACTATCCACCCTTATTTTTTTAAAAAACCTGAACGGAATATTTTGTCCCACAGCGGCGAGCTCACTCCATAACCTTTTTCAGGATCCTGGTAATGATGCAGCATGTGGTGTTGTTTGATTCTTTTGAAAAGGCCGCTTTTAAAGTTAAAATGATGCATGGCATAGTGCGATATATCATAAAACAGATAGCCTAATATAAAGCCTGGGAAAAAACCGAATATATAATTTACCGGCAACAAAGCTTTAAACAAAAAGTAAAAACCCGTAGCGAGAGGAATGCTCAATGATGGCGGTAATACCAAACGTTTGGCATCACTCGGGTAATCATGGTGTACACCATGCATAATAAAATGCAGCCTTTGCGCCCATTTCCAATTTTCGTTTGGTTGATAGTGGAAAATAAAACGGTGCATGATGTACTCAACAATGGTCCAGATGAATAAACCGGCTATAAATAAACCGGCATATAGCAAAAAGTTCATTCCTGCTTCAAAAAAAGCTTCGTAAGTACATACCAGAATAACAGGTACAAAAATATACAGAGGTACGGTGTAATGTACCTTTGATAAAACTTCTAAAAAGTCGCTTTTAAACATTCTCACAGACTCCTGAGAATTGGAGACATAATTCTTTTTCATAGCATATCAGGTTTTAAAATTTTGACGA
>Ga0105239_10006814_pt1 | contig 13177 bp, 15 predicted proteins | sample KBSC44metaG_FD_92761 | JGI IMG/M metagenome (GOLD analysis project Ga0105239, IMG submission 92761) | Corn rhizosphere microbial communities from Kellogg Biological Station, Michigan, USA - KBS C4-4 metaG | ecosystem: Host-associated > Plants > Roots > Rhizosphere > Soil | place: Michigan, USA...
GAAAGTAAAAATCGGAAGAAGATAGGAGCTTCCAGATTCAGCGCAGAGCTTGCGCAGGATCTGGATTTCCTCGAGCGAGAAAAATCGAGTTTTCCGTCGGCCGGGTGATGGTTTTTTGATGGCACGAAAGGGATTTTGTTGGATCCACATCCAATCTTTGATACAGGATTCAAAGACAGAGCTCATCGTAGCAATGTAGCGTAAAGCGGTGCCAGTGCTGCGTACTTTGCCTTTTGGTCCGATTTCTGTGAGCAATCGATCACGGCATTCAGCGCAGGCGGCAGGAGATGCTTCAGAGAGAGGAAAGTGTCCTATTCGCTCCTTCCACCACTCAAGATGTTGAATGACGTTTCGGACGTTTTTTGGACGGTAAGGTAGAACGGAAGAAATAAATTTATCAATAGCATCAGCAACTCGACGTTTTTTGAGTGATTCTTTTGTAATTAGGCCGTCTTCTAGATCGCATAGGAAGCGTTTCTCCCATCGATCAGCTTCACGTTGGGATGAAAAAGTCTGGGCTTTGTAAATTTTCCTACCATTTCGATGAATGTCGATGATTTTCTGATAGCGCTTGTAACCCTTCTTATTAACGCTGATTCGAGTGTTGCTGTTGGGTTTCCACTTTCTTTCTACTGTCATGAGTCGATTTAACGGGTTTAGGATTGATTTAAGAGGAGATGATACGCTTTAAGACGTTTTTTTGAAAGAGGTTTCGCATACACAATGCGATGCTCTTTATTTTTTAAATAACGTATCCTAAGTACGTTATTTGCTTATTAAAAATAAAACTTGTTAAATGTCATAACTTTTGTCAGAAACAAGATGAAAAGGCGATTTTTGATGGCATCTGCTTATGAAGAAGGTGCGGCTCTATCTCAGCAATCCGGCATCAAATCCTTCGGCAAATATTCAAGCACTTTCGCAATAGCAACGATATTTTCAAGGCTCACATTTCTCTCCCCTCTTTCGACAGAACCCAGTATGTCGCATGGAGATTTGCTTTTTCCGTGGCTTCCTCCTGAATTAGTTTAAAATCCATGCGTCTATTCCTGACCGCCCTCCCAAAAGCCATGCATAATGGAGTTCGCTTTCAGTTATGAGATCCCTTCACGCCTTCTAATCTTAATTTTTATTAGAAAGCTACCTTCTCTAACCCCTTAATCCGCAGGCTATGAGTACTAAATAATGATTATGAGTATTATTTAAAATGGCGATAAAATAAACTAACTATAAATCAATAAAGTTGGTAATTTATGTCTATTTCCGAAGTTTCGGGTGAAAGTTATTTTGACTGTGATTTATATGATTTCAATCCAATTGAAAAAAATCACGGGCACGATGTTCAAGATTCTAACAATTCCCCAAACCAGATAATTCTCCAGGAAGAAGCTTTAATAAGATCTAGAAATGCATCATTCCGTAGGCTGAAAGCAGAAAATGCGTTGTTCGAACAGCTTGCGAAAAAGCAAATGGAATCGGTAAACGCTCTGTCCGATGTATTGATAAAGTATGGGAATAATTCTGAGGGAATTCCTGCTCTTCTGTTTGCAGCTAAAAAAGGAGATGAAAACGCTGTAAGATTATTGATAAAATTTAATGTAGAACAAAATATCGACAAATCTGTGGTGCTAGATTCCGCAATTCAGTCAAAATCATTACCTCTTGTGAAATACCTTGTAGAAGAAGAAATGTATGCTACTGCCAGTGCATTATCTAGCTCAATACGATATGATTTCTTTGAAGGGTTTGACTATTTTCTTGGTAAAGGATGTGAGATACCAAAAGATATAATTTTAACGAGTATTTATGCGAATAGCGCGAAATTTCTTGAGGCATATGGACTTGGCTCAAATATGGATAGAATCAATTTTCTTTTATCCAGAGGTGCCAGTATTTCCTGCATTGAAGATAATCCCTGTTCATTAAACAGTGCGATAACGGCAAACGATTTTGAATTGATGAAATTTCTACTAAAATATGGCGCATACAAAAAGGTAAACACTCTTTCTTGGAATGAACACCCACTCCATTTCATTTTATGTCTTTTCCCTGTAAATCTCACAACGAAAATTGAATGGCTGAATCTGATATTCGATTCAGGATTGAAAATTGATCCTAAATTTAAAGATCAAATTTGGGAAGACTTTCAGCCATGCTATTTAGGTAAAGGAAATATGAACAAGCAAAGTGCAGATGTATTGCGATCGCTAATTAATAACGGATTTCCATTAGACTATGCTGGTACTATCGAAGCGGGAACTTTATTATATTATGCAGTTGCTTTATGGACAGATTATGATTTGGTTGAAGCTCTGCTGAAAAATGGAGTAGACCCAAATTTTCATACTAACGATGCCCTGAAAGTTGCTATTCATCAGGCCAATGCCAAAATCGTTGCTCTGTTGGTAAGTTATGGCGCAAAACTTGATGAGATTTAGCCATATATCTAGCAATCTTTACCACTTCATGGGGGCTGGAGCGTTTAATCGATAAATATGCAACTCATCATCGAAGTGAAACATCAGCGACCCATGTTGGGTCTGCTGCTGCCCATCGTCTTTCCTCTTCACGTGACTGTAGCTGTTGATCCGTAGGAGCGAGCCAGTAGCCAGCTGCTGGAGAATGTGCATAAGAAGTACATTTGTAATTTTCATCCATAGCCATAAACCCAAACGTTCTCTCAAATTGAACCGATGTATACCAATTATCAAATTGTTTGAAATATCTGTGAGAAGATTCTCCAAAATGAGATTCGTCTGCTCCTCGCCACTGCCAATATGTTTCCGTAGTTAAACACCTTGACTGTAAAGGGCAAAGTCCAGAGAAATCTAGACTCCGGAGAATTGCTAGAATTTTAGCAATTAAATTCCAGGTGCCCCATACTTGAGCCCAACTTTCATCATAAATGTAGTCCACTCGTTTAGATAGAAGACGACCGGCTGGACGCTGATCTTCCTCAAAATGCCGATTTTCCTTTAGCAATTGCATAGTTCTCGCGGCTAAATCATCAATTCCCAGGTAACCGCCATACCCATCTACCTCAATATACCGGCATCCCCAAAAAGAGAGTTTCGGTTCGGCTTTTTCAGCTATTTGACTTAGCTGAGTGAATGAATTTGCATCGCGAATAGCATCTCTAATATTTATCATATTTCTAACTTCTTCCCTCGTTATTGTAGAATGCTAGGATCGTAATGGATTTAGCGCCATTGATATTAGTTGAAAAAATGAAATGCCCGTTTTTTCTCTATGTTCTCTATCTAATTGAAGGGCTGTTGAAGGAACGGCGCCAGCGACATAACCGATCCCATAGGTACCATAACTCAGCACTTGATTTATAACTGACGGACTTTTGGGCCTAGTATACAAATCTGGCGAAATAAGAGATCTAGTGGGTTGAGAATAAGCCCTTACATCAATATTTACTCCCGTAGTAAAACCAGAAAGAAGATTACCCAAAGGATTGCGTTCCTCAAATGAAGTTTGTGGAAGAGTAATCCCTAAAGAGTTCAAAACTCTAAGCGCCCAAGTTGTACAATTTGTCGCGCTGTAATCGGCTAATTTCGGCGGAGCTTTGCCATCAATATAGCCGATTGTATCAAATTCTTCAGAAATTTCTATTTCACCTGCCATCACTTTCAATATGCAGTCTTTTAGTGCTTGAGGACCCACGAAAGAAATAAGGTATGTGTCGCTTTTTCCGTTAATTCTATCAGGGTCGAAGTCTGGCCAATCCAGCCATTCGGGAGTTAACTTTCCGTCATTATTCCATGCATGAGTTTTGTATACGTGGTGGTTTCCCTCATAATCCACTCCTTCAATAATAAGCATTGCATGCCCAATCCTAACTGGGTTGATAGAGTTCAAACTACCGCTGCCTAATGCGTACCCACAGTCTACCAATGTAACGGCCCACCTATTCCAAGATACTAGTTTTTCAGGATCCAAACAGCTTTCGAATGTAGTTTCATTGAACGTCTCGTTCTCATAGTCTGGGATATATTGTTGACATATTTGCAATTTTTCTCGGTCGGATATCGAATTGGTCATTAATTCGAAATCCATTCTTGTATTTTTGAAATATTTATTCTCCTGCGAATAGAATGTGAGATTAAAGTCGCATTCATTACCTCTTATAGGTTGCGTTTGAACTATCATTGGAGTAATTCCGTCTATTGTCTCCCATTTATGTCTTATGACTCCCTGAGCAATTTTCACTCCCGCCTTCGTTCCATCTATACAGTCATATTTCACCAACAATTGATTTCCAATCGTGTGTATTTTTTTTATAGAGGTATCCCATTCATCATCTGGCATTTCAATATTTGGCTTTTGAAGCCTATGCATTTTCGGGAAAACATATAGTCGTTTATCAACTTCATCTTCTTTTAATCCCACAATTTGATCCCATACTTCGGACCCATTTATGATGAAGTTATGTGTAAATGCAGCTCCTTCCTCACATTGAAGAATTCGATACTTCGGCTGAAACAATATGGTTCTTATATTTTGATTTATAATAATGTATGGGAAATAGTTTTCGCGTATGATATCGACTTTTTTTGCCTGTGTGAGTTGCATATTACTCTTGATAGCATCAGCATATAACTTTAGTAAGTCAGCGGGAGCAGCAGGAAGAGCTTCATGCGCAAATTCATTTTGTGCTGAAGTTAAAAATGTACCATTTGGCTGATGTATTAAAATAACAGACCATTTTTTTTCTTCGATCTCTGGGTCTTGAACATTTTTCCATAAGCAAACCACACCATTTACTCTAGGTTGGTCAATTCGCTCGGGACTAGGGTTTGGTTGGAGTACATCAAACCGATTTGCAATATTTCCTAATGCTGCCATAAAATCCTTTGGATAGAGTTGTTCAATTACTGCCATGAAATATTAGGATTTCATGGCAGTATGTGTTTGGTGTTAACAGAAAAGATTTCCGACCATTCTAATAAGAGATATGGAAGCATCTACAGATGCTTTGGAGACAGCTTTCGACGTTTTAGCTGAAGTATCAACGCAAGGGCTACTGCACTCTTGTGATTCATCCGAAAGCAACTGAATTGATGCATTAAGTGCTGGGTCATTGCCAGTAGCTTCTTTGATAAGATTTGCTGTTTCTTGAATAATTATGGGGCCAGCAATTTTTGTTGCGGTTGCAGCAGCATCAACTGCAACATCTATTTCCTGATTGAAATCTGCGTTCATCTGAGCTAACCATGCATCGAAGCTTACATTTTCTGTACGAGCAGCCATGTTTTCACCTTTTTTTTGTTGTTCGTGTACACCGGGAAAAACACAGTGAATCCCCCGGTTTTTTTTCGTCTTTGAAACGAAAGCTGTGCTTTATAACAAATGATGAAGACGTAATCAAACAAATTTAAAATTAAAAAAATTCTTTATACTACTTATAAATAATTATTTGAATAAACGCTTATAATGTTTGGACGTCGATTAATAGAGCCCTGAGATCAAAAATCACTTCTTAGCAACAGATCTGTGACGTTGGTGATAGCTCTGTCTCGACCGAAGCGGTAAAACGCAATCAAGAGATATTTTTTAACAATTGAAAAGGTGATTTAAGGCTAGAGAGCGCCTAATTTTGGGTCGACTTTCGGGCATTTAAAATGCCTGAAAGTTTGGCCAATGCGTATAATTGGACTTGAGGCATTTTCAATGCCATCTGTTACACCGCCGATGCAATGGATGGAAAAGGAACTCCATTCACTTTCTAATTGGCTTTAAATATTGCTGGTTTGGGTTCCCATAAAAGGAGTGTTTCGGTCCAAGACCAGAGTAATCTGCACGGGGTGGTGGCTGTTCTTTCTTCGTATTAGCCATGTTAATGGATACGGCAAGCGTTCTAAAAGCATCTGCGCAGTGCGAGGACCAATCGTGCTTTGGCTGCGAGTTCCAAGTACCTGTTCTTTCGTTCCATTCCTTCTTATAATTCTCCAGGGCTCTGATTCCTTGGCTGCACTTCTGTTCGTCAAACCAGCAGCGATTAAAGATGTTTCTAGCCTGATCAATACCTTCGATGATACCTGTCCTCGGTGCAACTGTAAATGAAATGCCCATTTTGCGGGCTGATGCTGCCCGAGTTAAGCCGGAGGAATATTCGTGTGCTTCAAGGTCATGTGGACCGAAATGTTTCTCGTAGATGTAAGGTTTTTCCTTTACAATGCCGAGCCAATAAACTAATGATTCGCCACTTCCTTCGATATAATCAATGATATGAATCTCTTTGCCAACCATCTGGAAGAACCAAATAGCTGTGCTGTCGTTGAAACCCAAATCCCAGGCTGTGAAGACAGGGACAGTACGATCGTATGGAATATGTCCGATGCGCTTCTCAATCCGAGCCTGAGTGATATGCTTAGCATAATAGGCGCCATCGACGGTTGATTGCCATGCCTCTTCAGGAGTGCTGGGAAATTCTCTCAGCATATCATCACCGAGGATAGAACTCCGGGCAGCGTACCAGAACTTTTGCTCATGGGAGAGATGGATGTCTTTCCCCTCCAAAGAGTAAAAGTATTCATTGAGCTCTGGGGTAATCTGGTCACGTTTCCGATACGGTATTCAGGCTCTCTCCACCAAGGAAAAAAGTGAAACTTGAAGTCCAATTTGGATAGCTCTTTTTCTTGATCGGCTAGTGCTTTAGCTTGTTTGCACATCTCATAAAAATGGCCTTCGCGTCCTTCTGCGGTCGATTCGATGAAAACGTATTGGCCTGGAGCGATTGTGTTCAAGCTACCAGTGATAATTTCATTGGCTTTGTCAGGGAATTTCGCGCAGATCTTGCCGAATTCGGAGATGTGAAGATATTGGAGGGTACTTCCTCTCATCGAGGTGCCTACACGCAGACTGCTACCGTTATTGAATACAAGTTCTCTCGCAGAATCGATCGTAGCTGGACGGGCAGATTTGATCGATTCAGGAAGGCAATCATAGGCGAATTTGATGCGTTTAAAGAGATGTTCTGAATCTTCGCGAGTGTGACAGATGATGCCAGCAGCGAGATTGCTGTTAAAAAGACAACGATCGAGGAAGAGGAGGCAAATCAATGTCGAAACACCGACCTGCCGGCTCTTCAAAATCACGCTACAAAACCACAGATTTTTGAGAAGCTCTTGTTGAGCCCAATTTGGAGTAAAACGTACCTTAGAACCATGTTTGTCGATTACGAAATAAAGATTCGAGAGCCGCCAATAGGGATCGGCTAGGCGTTTTTCGGCGAAAGCGAGGTCATTTTTGTTCATCGTCCTCCGGCTCTTCGATGAGATTTTTGCTCTTTCCATCCACCGATGACATCAAAAAACTGAGCGGATTGGTTGCATCCCCCGAAACCTGAGCCCTTTCTGTCCAGCTATGACAGTTGGCTAAAACAAACTTTGTCATTCCTGAATTAGTCTTATTAAATAGGCCGCAATTAACTAACTTCTGTTCTTGCCAGGCTTTTGCAATTTTTAAAGCTCCCGAAAACTCAGGACTTTTATCTGCAAATTCTTGTAATCTATTTGGATGATAGCCGCGCTCGATGGCAAACGATTTGAAAAAAATCGAATCTTCCTTCTGCATCCATTGATGGAAGTGGCTGGCCTCTTCCCGTAACCATTCTTGCGTATAGATTTCGGGAGCTCCGCCGTTATTGCCCAGAGCGAATTTGTTTCCATTAGGCGGGGTGGGCGGCTTATTTTTTACCATAATATCCATCCTTTTTAAGTACGTCATAGAGTCCTGTAACTGCATCAACATCTGCCCAAAAGAGAACCGCATCCGGAAAGCAACCCGTTGCTGCATGTCGGTTGCAGGCCAAGTAAATGGAAATGCGTGGTTCCTTTTCCTCCTTGGACAATTGCTCGAATAGGGCCAAGGCAATCGGGCCGTATTCACGCCCAAGCTCAAGATAAGCATCCATACATTGGCCGTATTCTGGTGACTTCAGGGCCGCAACGATTTTTCTTCTACCTTCTTTTAATTTTTTCAGAAGTTCTTTAATAGTGAGACTATCAAGACCCATGCTTATGACCACATCTTGCGGAGGTATTTTTGCTAATATATTGTTTTCTATATTCATAATTTTCTCTTATTCAGATGTTAACAAAATCTTTATTTCCTGTCGCGACTACACTAAGTTTTTCTGAGGTTTTAATTTCTGGATGCATCTATCACATTCTTTTTCCTGATGATTGAAGTACACAAAATCGGCAAAAAAATGGCTCTCGCAGGTTTCGCAAAAAGCTGCGAAAGCGCTAAGTATATAGGACTATTATGAAACCATTTGAGTAACTTTTTTTCTCTATAAGAGGAAACATCTCTCGAAATGTTTTTGGAAATCACTGTTAGAATAAAAATGTCCGCGAAACCAAGATTTTGCAAAAATGAGGTCTGGTTGCCAACCACAGCGAAATCTGCGCGATACAAATTTTCCCTATGTAAAGGAATTAGGCGCGAAACTTTTTTGGAAACCTTTTTTGTAGTAGGGAAACTTTTTTTATCTCTAAGGGAATCAAAAAAGTTTCGTATGTTCTGCAAGGTCTTAACAATAATCATTTGATGTCTCCCTTCTTTTTAGCCTGCCGGATGTGTTTTCGAACGGCTTGGGCAGAGATACCTAGCTCGGATGCTATTTCCTTGACAGAGGTCGTACCTTCGCCATGCATGTCGACGATAGTGTCGTAAGTCTTAACGGAAAGTTTCTTATCCAACCAACTAAACATGCCGTTTTTTTCGTCGAGTTTCACTTCCAGAGGGACCGCATCCGCTCCATAGAAACCGCGCGCCTTTACATATGACAATTCGAACAGGCAGCCCATTTCCTCTGAGTAATCTTTTGGATGGTCTAGCACTATGGAAGATTCCAATATCACCTCGCGCATCGAAGTTCCTCGCTGTCGTGGTTTCCCATTTTCGTCCTTTCCTTTCCCGGCGTGATGAACCAAAACGACTGCGATTCCGCGCCATCGGAGCTGAAGCAACCAAGTTTGCATTTGTTTCCAGCTATCCGTTTCATTTTCTCGGCCAGAACGGCATAAAGTACTTAAGTTATCGAGAAAAAGAACCTTTGTTCCTTGATCGACGATCACTTCCTCTATCAAGGCTTGACCTTCTGGATTCGAAAGGTCTGGAATGAACTCCGACTGCCATGACCCGTTTATATATCGGAGATGATTGTCAGGAATGTTTTTTCCTAGGTCGTTAAAAAGTTTTTTGATCCTCATTTGCAAATCGGCTTCGTGCATTTCGCCGTCGACGTATAAAACTCGTTTTGGTTCTGGCGCTTCCCAAGGAGATGTCTTGAAGAGAGTTCCTCCACTTGCTATTGTTCCTGCGGCAGAAAGACAGAGATATGATTTTCCAACTCCAGGAGGAGCGTAGACCATGGAAATCGCGGCTTCAGGTAACCAGGGCTTTAGGATAAATTTTCTCTCCGGAATTTGTTTTTCTATGAGCTCTTGGTGGGAAAAAGAGACCAAACGAGGTTTTCGTTTTAACGACTCTAGCTTGTAATTTCGTCTATGGGAAATCTGATCTTTCAGATTCTTGATTTCATCCGACAGGGCCGTACAACGATCGAATAAGTCTCTTAATTCCTTATCGGTCGCAAATCTCGCCTCTTCAATATTGCGTCCAGCGGCGGCGCATGCTGAAATTAGCAGCGCCATTTTTTCTGCCATTTCTTTTTCGCGCCGACTCAACTTTGTTGTTAGATCCCGAATTTCGATTGGCTCATTTGCGTGAGAATCAAAAACTTCTTCAAGTAAATATTGAGGATTCAGGCGATCGAATAAGTCAGTCTCAATCTTCGGGAATAAGTAGTCATCATGACTTGGCGATAGATAAAGTCGGAAGTCCCGTTCTTCTCGTTTCATGAAGCGAGAATTTTTTACGAGCCAAGCATTTGGCTGGTTTTCTTTTTGAGGAAATTCGTTTTGAGAATACAATGTATCTGTTCCTGAACGAACATTTCCGCCTTCGGCCGCTCCCCCTTGAGCGGCCTTGGCATTTCCAGGGTTAATCATCGAGCGACCTCCCTGCAAAAATCAGTGAAATATTTTTGTGTTTCTGCGACGTGAAGATAAGTTCGACCATTGATGGTAATTACGCATCGATTGAAACCGTTGTCTCGTCTATTCAAAAGAAGATATTTTAAAACCCCAGTTTTGGGTTGACCGAATGTGGTCTCCCATTTGCGCCAGGGCAAAATTTGCAGCGCGCTGGTCATAGGTGGGGTGTCGGTCTGATCAATTTTCATTTTCGCCTCCAAATGTTCGCGATTTTAAAGAAATGTTTGATTCTATGTATTGGGTGAGTTGCTTGCAATCTTTTGTGGGACGACATGAGTTGTTCTGTAAAAATTGATTGTTTAACTCACCCAGTTTTTTATATTTATGAAGTGATGCCACGGATGTGTCCGAAAAACGTCAGAATCTAATACGACTTGGAGTGGGATATGGCTGCCTGGAATTATCAAATTACCCAGTGTCTTGCAATGACCTTTCTCTATTGCTGGGTTTTGTTGGGTTGTCTTAAGATTTTAAACAACCCATTCGTAATGCGAAGGTCGCAGGTTCGATTCCTGTTTCAGGCAATTTTTTCGAAGAAAAAAGTGCTCGTTATTGGAGAGAGTTTGATTACAAGAAATGTTGCCTGTCGGATTTTTCTTTTACAGTTTGGGGACAAGTGTTGCACAGGTTTTGCTATAGATGTTGATAACAAACAGTATGTTATTACAGTAAAACATACGGTTGAAGGATGGGACTTTAGTAAGGAAATACAGATTTTTCATGAAGAGCAGTGGAAGTCTTTGGCTTTCACGTTGGTGGGTTTTTGTGAGGATCTTGTAGACGTTGCGGTTCTATGTGCACCTATCCGACTTGTTTCTGATGAGCTTCTATTGGCTGATCACACGGGAATAGTTTGGGGTCAGGACATTTATTTTTTAGGTTTCCCTTATGGTCAAAAGATGACGGAATCTTCATCTTTGAATAACGGGTACCCTCTGCCTTTTGTAAAGAAAGGGATTGTATCCGCTATGTCTATTCCGCCAGCACATAAAACCCGCCTTTTTTATCTTGATGGCCATAATAATGATGGTTTTTCTGGAGGTCCTGTTGTTTTTAAGAAAGCGGGCACCACTCACTTTGCGGTGGCAGCTGTCATTGCTGGCTATAAGGAAGTATTGATGCCCGTCTTTCGGGATGACCAGAGATCCCCGTTTACCTATAAGGATAATACAGGGATCATCGTTGCTTGGGGGATCGAAGGAGCTATGCAATTAATTCGTGCAAAGCCGATAGGATTTGATCTACTCCCTCTTATCAAGAGATAGAGTTTAAGTAGATATGAGATATGTATTGATAAAATGTGAGTTTTATGAGATTTGCTGACGCCAACCGCCTAGGGTTGGAGAGGAAATGGGTTTTTATTAAGGATTGATTTTATTCCTCCACCTCGACAGGTTCCTTCTCTTCTGCATTTAAATCTAGTTGGCTTGAAAGAAAGTTAGATGAGCTTACAACACGCTTACGACTTCTCTCTTCAAGCTCTTTTCTTGCAATGCCTGCAACAGTTCCTCCCTCGCGCGCCGCAATTTTATTTTCTTGAAAACCATAAGCATCCTGCTGTACAGCTATTTCTGTGGTGGACGCTTCTCCTAACATTGAGAAAATCAGTTCTAAATCCGTCATATGATCTCGAAGATTTTCTTTTTTGAGGCTTTTTAACTTTTTATGTTCTGAAGGCTTAATTCCAAAGGTGGCCTTTGATATCTCAGCAGTCAAAATTGCATACTCTTGTTGTTCTTTTACTCCTCTTTTCTCCCATTCATTCGTGAGCTTTTCCCGGACGGCAATTCCACGCATCCGTTTTTCAATCCAATCATCCGGATATCCTTTTGCCTTGTAGATTGCTCTCATTCGCTTTGAAGCGAGTTCTGGATCTTCGATTTCCTGAATGCGCTCATAGCCCACCTTGGCTAGCCACCGTTTAAAAGGTTCAGCTCTTGGAGAAGGGATGGACTGAATAATCCTAAAGATACCCTCCGTATTCGCACAATTTAACCGTTGCTCACCTCCAGGAGTACCAATAGAAAGGGGGGTGACAATTTGTCCCCACCCTTCAGAAAGGGAGGAATCTCGAGACCTCATTTTTTTAATGTAATCAGTGGAATTGGATGTATCTATCAAAGCCTCAACAACATCTTTGACAACAAACCACCATTCATTGCTATGAAAAATTCTTCTAATATTTTTTCCTTTAAAAACGATCATACGACGATTGGTGTCGATCTCTTCCATAAATCTTCTTAGCGCTCCTTTCTTAACAGTTTTGTAGGTCAAAAGTCGAATTTTCGTCACGATCCCCCACAACTGCATAAACAACCCAGGAATCTTTAATATCTTTTTTCAGCCAGACATCGTATTCTCCTTCCAATCCGACGTTTTTTTCCATGGGAATGTCTTTGAGTCCGGGTAGATCCTTCAACGTAAGCTTTCCATTATTGATGACTCCTCGAACTTTAAAAGGATCTTGCTGTGTCATCATACGAGGAGATCCTGGATACCCGGGGTACCATTCCTTAAGTAGGCTGGGGTAGTGAGCAGCTAAACGCTCAAAAGGGATCTCTTCTTTGAACAGCCCTTGATCGATGAGTTGTTTGATTGCTTCTAATGGCAAATCTTGTGTAGGCATTGAAATGCCCAATTCTCTGTGATTCTTGGCCTGTTTCTTTTTAATCATGGAAATCCTGTCCTAACTTAAAACGCATCACCTGTCTTTTCTGGCAGGGGATTATATAGCAAGATCTGTTGCCAGGAAATAATTTTTTTCTGTACCGCTTACGCTTCGATCATGTCGAAATAGCGAGATGCACTGAGTCTCATAGAACAAATTCCTGGACCAACAGTGGACCAAATAGGGGCGGGAAGTTACATCAAACCAGTGCACGCCACAGTAGATCGAAACGGGCGGATCGGTTATACTCTCCTCGTGTCAGCTGCTGCGGAATGCGGCGGTGTGGGGCTCGGCCTGCATATTCGTAATGCGAAGGTCGCAGGTTCGATTCCTGTTTCAGGCAAAATTTTCAATTTTGCCTGAAAAGAAAGCCAACAGTTTGGCTTTCGTCAGGAATCGAAGTGAAATCCGATGTTTTTTAAATCAGGGGCCACAA
>Ga0105239_10006816_pt1 | contig 13175 bp, 4 predicted proteins | sample KBSC44metaG_FD_92761 | JGI IMG/M metagenome (GOLD analysis project Ga0105239, IMG submission 92761) | Corn rhizosphere microbial communities from Kellogg Biological Station, Michigan, USA - KBS C4-4 metaG | ecosystem: Host-associated > Plants > Roots > Rhizosphere > Soil | place: Michigan, USA...
AGCGCGCCGACCAGTGCGGCCGAGTCGTTGAAGGAATGACGCGACCGTGCGCGTCGAGCCGACCTGGATGACACGATCTAGGTCGCCGACGTCGATCCCGAGCTCAAGCGTGGAAGTTGCGACGATGACGGTGTCTCGGGCCTCGGCAAAGGCCTCCTCGGAACGGCGCCTTTCGGCGGCCGATAGGGAGGAATGCGACAGGTACGTTTCGATTCCGCGGCCACGGAGTGCAGCTCCGAGTTCTTCAGCCTGGCGGCGGCTGTCGACGAACACTAGCCGCTTCTCGCCCTGATGCAGCGACGCAATTACGGTGGCGGCGTTGCTGATTGACCCGACATAGTCGAGGGTTATCTCCGGTTCGACCGCGGCGGGAGGAGCCGGCGGCGCCACCACCGAGCATGCCCGGGAGTGGAATCCTCCCTGCAGCCAGCTCAGTAGTTCCTCGGGATTGCCGACGGTGGCAGACAAGCCGATGCGTTGGAGTTCGCGTCCGGCAACGCGAGAAAGCCGCTCCAGCACCGCAAGGAGATGCCAGCCGCGGTCGTCTCCAGCGAAGGCGTGAATCTCGTCGACCACAACCGATTGGAGTCCGGCGAATAGCATCCGGGGATCGACCTTGGCGGACACCAACATTGACTCGATGGACTCGGGCGTGGTCAGCAGGACGTCGGGGCGATCGATCAGGATGCGTTGGCGTTGGCTCTGGCTCACGTCGCCATGCCACACGGCTGCGGATCGACCCAGCCACTTGCAGTACCCGTCAATGCGCGGTTGCAGATTGTTCAGCAGCGCCCGCAACGGGCAGATGTAGAGCACCGACACGCCTTGCCACTCCTCGGCGGCCATGCGTGAGAGCACCGGGAACATCGCGGCTTCAGTCTTGCCTCCGGCCGTCGGAGCCAACACCAGGGCATCGCGTCGGGACAGAATCGGTTCGACGGCTTCCGCTTGTGTCGGGCGAAGTCCGTTCCACCGCAGCGTGTTTGCCACGTGGTATTGCACTCCGGGATGCAGCAGGTCGAACGGGTCCATCACAGATCGAGCGGAATGTCGTCAGCGGTCAGTGCTGCGCGTTCGGCATCAGACAGCTCGGCTGCACCGATCGACACCTCGTAATCCTTGTACGGGTCGAAGTCGGGGAACTGTTCGATCTTGTCCAGCACATCGACCAGCTTGCGCAGGAACAGCCGCGGTGCGATGCCGACCTTGCCGCCGAGTTGTCCTGCTACCGCGGCGGCGAACTGTGCCACAAACGCGTCCGAAGCAACCGCGCCGACTCGTTCGGCGTCGGGCACACCGCTGACATACAGATCGCGCACCCGAACACCGAGTTCTATCAGTCTGTCTTGGTCGAATCCGCTGAGCCGCAATTGCGGTGACCGCGGGTTGTCGAAGCGTGGATCTTTGGCGAACTCGGTGTGCAATCGGTCAGCCAGGGGTGGTAGCAGTGGAATGCCTTGGCGCCCTTCGAAGAATGCAGGTGTTCCGGTGATGAGCAGATACAGCCCCGGGAAGTGCCCGTCGTGTACCTCGTCGATCAACTGTCTCAGCGCATTGAGTGCTTTGGCGCGTGCGTCGCTGCGGATCCGCTGCAGCGTCTCGACCTCGTCCAGCACCAGCAGCAGGCCGGGGTTGCCGGCATCGGCGAGGATGGCCAGCAGCCCGCGCAGGAATCCCAGAGCCAGGTAATGGTCCAGGTCACCCTTGATGCCGGCCCGTCGTTTCACCGACGCCGCGATGTGTGGTTGTCCGCCCAGCCACGCCACCAGTCCATCGGCGCCGTCGTTGTGCCCTTCAGCGACGAACCGTCGATACGCGCGAATGGCCAATGGAAACACCGGAGCTCGCGTCGCGACGTCGGCCAGTCGGCGCTCCAGGAGGACGTCGACATCGACGCTCTGCTGAGCCGCATCATGTTCGATGGTGAAAAGCCACGCGTCGAGAATGGGGCGCAGTGCGCTGGGCTGGATCGACGCGGTGCGCAGTGACTCGATGCACCGCCGGTACACGGTTTCCAGTTTGTGCAGCGGAGTGTCGATCTCGTTGATCTGCACCTCGGCTACAGCGAAACCCTTCTTCATGGCCCTGTCGCCCAGCCAACGTGCGAAAAATGTCTTACCTGAGCCATATTCGCCGCGGACAGCCTTGAACATGGCGCCGCCAGCGGCCACCACGTCGAGTTCGGCATCAAGTTCGCCCTCGAATCGACCCAGACCGACGGCGAGTTGGTCCAGACCGTTGGAGGGCACGGTGCCCCGACGGAGCGCGTCGAGGATTTCGCGGCGGCGCCGTGGCGAGACGGGAGACGTCATGGCTGCACCCCGAACTGTTCGGCCAACGCCGCGGCATCCACACTGACCACGCCGCCGCCGACGCGCAGCACCTCGTAGCCTTCGACGTCGAGGATGAGCTTGGTCTGCATCAGCGCGCCCTTGACCCTCGCCGCGGCGACCCCGAGCACCGTGGCGGCCTGCTCGAAAGTGATCTCGTGCGAATCCAGCAGAATCGCCAAGAGTGCCTTGACCTCTGCAGGTTTGACAACGACGCGGCCGGCCAGCTTGACCTGCGCGGCGAAGACCTTGCTGCGAATCACCTTGTCCGGCAGGGGGTTTTGGGTGGCGATGGGTTCATTGTCGAACAGGCTTGGTGCGGTGGACTGCTCGCGCATCACCACCGGCGCTGATATCGGCCCGGGATACCACCACGACGGTTCAGCCCCGACGACCGGTGTCGCCCAGCTCTCGACCAAACCTGGGACGAAGGCCAACACCGGCACGATGGCCTCGGCCGGGGTGGCGCCGCCGTGATAGCCGGCGTTGCGTGCGCCGTAACGGATGGTCTCGTCGACCGCGAGTACTACGCGGTGATCGGCGGTGAGCACTCGCGGTCCTTCGACGACCACCTCCCGCGCAGGATCGGCCGCCGCGAAATCGCCATGTGCGCGTTGGCCGTAGGTATTCGCGCGGTCGACCTTGGCGCTGGTGCCGTATTCGATGATGTGTCCGTGGTCGGAGGTGATCACCACTGCGCGCCCGGCACTCTTGGCGGCGGCCAGTAGCGCACGCAGATGCGTAATGGTGTTGACGGTCCAGTCGGCGCCGCCCGGGTCGGTGTGGTGCAGCGTGTCGTCGACGTAGTTCAGCACCACGGCGACCAGTCGTTGATGGTCGGTATCGACAATGGCGTTGTTGACATCGGTGGCCAGTGACGCGCCACTGGTGCGGGCTTCGAGGGCCTTCTTGTGGAAGATCGGGTCGGTCACGCTACCGGTGGCCGCTAGGCCGGCATCGCGGACCAACGCCAAAAAGCCGGTTCGCTCAACGGTATCCGGGCCTTCACGTAATTCCCCGCACAACAGCGAGCATCGGCTGCGTTGCGTCAGCGTGGGCAGCACCGCCAACGCTCCAGCGCGAAGCGTCCCGGCTCCGGTCGAGATCTCGGTCCAGCCGTCCTGCTGCAGGGCGACGACGAGTTCATTGGCGGCAGCCATCGACAACGCGTCGACCACCAACAGCAGCGTCGGAGCCTGGCGAGCGATGGGCACCACGGCGTCACGGACGACGTTTTCGATGACGGGCACCTTTGGGTGCGGGGCATCTGCCAGTGCGGTCGCGAATTGCCGATCAAACTCGGCGCGGCGTCCCACGGTGCGCTCGATCACCACGCGCAGAGCTGCTGCGGCAGTGGGGTTTTCCGAGCCACGCCGCGCCTTGACCAGTGCGGTGTCCACCCACGAATCGGAGCCGATGTAACGCTGGAAGGTATCGCTCAACCCGGTGCCGGTCTCAGCCGATGTTCGCAGCCACCGGGCCAATCGCACCGCACCGTCGAAAGCGCTCACCGTCGGCGAGGTCGGCGCCAGCAGATGCTTGTTGACCTCGACCCACAATCCTTCGACCTCGGCCAGCGCCGGTTCGGATGCACTCACTGCCGCGGCGAGCGCATTGATCCGCGCGGCCAACCCGTGCCGCAACAGGTCCGACGAGGCGGCGGCAGCGCCGATCCGCAGTTCGTCGACGATGGATGCCGCGGCCTGCAATACTGCCTGCTGCTGGTCTACGGCCAGCGACGATGTCACCAATCCGCGCGCGTGCGTGTACCAGTTCTGCAGATCGTCGGCGCTGAGTGCACCCAGTCCGTATTGGCCGAGGAACATTCCGAGTGCGCGTTCGTCGGAGCCCTCGGACTGGCAGAACAGCCCGGCGACCACACCGAGCGGTACCAGATCGGCAATGCGGCCGGATTCCAACAGGATCCGCACCGGCTTGCTGAGCTTGCCGGACCGGTCCGCCAGCCAGCCGGTGACAGCCGACGTCAACTCACCGTGGTCGCGCAGGTCGGCCAGATTGGCTGCGTTCGACGAGCGGCTCCACTCCAGCACCGCGAAAGTGTCGACCTCGACATCGCTGCCCTTGATCATGCCGAGCACGTCGCGGGTGACGGCGGTCATGGCGTGGTTGCGGGTCAGCACACCGCCTGGCGCGGGAGTGTAGGTGGTGATCACGCTTAGCAGCCCGTTGGCTAGAGCGCGGTCGTTGGTCGACCGGTACAGCGCCGGCTCCACTGTGGTGGCGGAGAAGTTACTGCGCAACGCATCCCATGGGTCCGGGGTGAACAGTCGGCATTCGATCAGGTGCGCCTGCACGGTATCGCCGAGGTCGTCCTCACCGACATCGGTGAGGACGACGGTCCACTGATCGGCGCGGCGTTCTTCGATGGCTTGCCAGATGGCCAGCACCGACGGGCACGCGACGACTGTGACTGGCTTGCCGTCGTGTTCAAAAACCTGCCCATCCCACCGTGGTTGAGCCCGCAACCCGAGCACGCCATACCGGTGCTGCTTGTCGCTGGCCTTCTTCAGCCGGGCCCGGATGATCGGTTCGGTGGCGATCAGGGCGCTCATTCCACCCACCAGTGCACGTGGATCTTTTTGCCCGGTTCAAGGGCGGAGGTCAACTGTTCCTGCAGTCCACTGAGATCGGCAGTGCTGTTGAGAACGACCTCCGCGCGAGGCTTCGGCGCGGGTCCAGGCGGTGGCGGCGGCTTCGGCTTGTCGCGCACCACCCACGAGACCAGCTTGTTCATCCCGATGGCCAGCTCATCGCTGAGGGATTTGCCGGGAACCGCGACGGCCTTTTGCAGTCCAGCCCAGATGAGGCCGGCTTTTTCGCCGTCCTCGTCATCGCGCGCTGTCGCGTCTTTGACCGGACGCAGCAGGTCCCACTTGAAGTCCCGCAGGGCCTGGGTATCGGCTGCGGCGTCGGCCAGGATCTGCCCGGCCGTCTCCAATCCGACCGGCAGTGATACCGCCGCCATCGTGTTGATGGCGGCGACATTGCCCGACGTTCCGGACAGTGTCTCGACGAATCCGCGCAACGACTGAGCCGCGGTCAACCGATCACCCTCGCCGGACACCGAATCCAGATGCCCGTACCCCGAATCGAGTTCGGTCACGAGGTTGTTCAGCGGCGCCAGACCGGACGCGGCCTTGGCGCGCACCTGGTCGGCGAACTCGGCGATGTTGGCTCCGGTCAGATACGTGCGAGGGATGGTGTAGCCGAACAACTTCGACGCATTGGAGCGGGCGGTGTCCCACACCTGCTGTTCGGGCAGTTCCTCGGCGCGCAGTTCGATACTGGGGCGCAGGCTGCCCAACTTGGGTGCGGTGACGGCACTTCCGGCTTCGAACCAGGCCCGCTTGCGCAGTAGTGCCCATGCGCTGATCACGAGATCGCGTGCCTCGGGACGTAAACCCCAGGCCGGCGAAAGGCTCTCGACGCGGGCCTGCAACGTGCGGACGGTTACCGGATCACCCGCGGCCGCGACCCGGTCCAGCTCTTGAGCCCAGAAAGCGAACGTGGTCTCGGAGAACAGGTAATGGTCTTCGGTGGCCTTGCCGACCAGCAGTGGTCCGGCGATGCGCCGCAAAACTTTACGGTCACCGGGGTTGGTCGGCACCCGTCCTTCGGGTTGGGTGCTGGCCTGCTCGACGTAATCGCGGACCGTCTCGAAATTGCGGGTGATGAGTTCTTCGGCCTCGGGCTCGAACACCGGATGATTGGGATAGGTCGCGGCGTACGCCTGGTCGACGATCTTGAGGAATGCATCGCGCAGGCTGGCGGCGGGCGGCATCTTGGGCTGGAAGTCACGGCTCAGTGAGGTCAGCACCTCGAACTGCTGGGATTCTGCGGTGATGCGTTTGGGGTCGGCCGGTTCGACGCCATAGGCCTGCTTGAGCAGGTTCTGGAAGCTGGTCATGGTTCCGCTGAACAGGTTTTCCAGAATGCCGCGGGCCTGGGCCTGTTCGGTGGCACCCAGGTGGTTCGAGTTCTCGTTCCAACGGTCACCGCTCTTGTCGGTGAACAGCCAATCCAGCTTGACCAGTAGGGCAAGGTCCTCCATCGCTGACTCGGAGAAGAAATGCGGCAGCCACACCACGGTTTGTCGGCTCGGTCCGCTGGATAAGAGCCGGTCGATGCGATCCATGTCGTTGGCGCTGGTATATCCGGGATCATCGAAGGGGTAGTCGATGACGACCCGCCAGGCATCGCCGTTGTTGTCGAAGGCGGCCTCGGTCAGTGAGCTGGCATCGCGTACGTTGCCGAACACCACGTCGACCTCGCGGCGCGAACCCCGCCAGATCAGGGTGCGACTGGCCGCGCCACCCAGATCGGCCTCGTTCGTGATGTCGAGGGCGTGGTGGATCAGCTTGCGGATCAGCACCCGGCGCTTGCCCGAACTATCTTCGGCCCGAATTCGTTCCAGGATCGATTGGTAGTCGACCTCGGCCAGTTGAACTCGGATCACGGGGTTGGTGGCCTCGGTGAGGCTAATCTCCGGCACGTCTTTGTTGGCCCAGCCGCGGACTACGCCGAGAACCGTTCGTGCTTCGCCGCCGGCGACGCGGGTCTTGATCGAGCCATGGTTCAGCGCCGCCAGCCGCGGTGCGGTGATGTCTCGCAGCGCCGGCACGTTGGGGGCAATGGCCGAGAGCAACAGGGTTTTGGCGATGCGGTCTTGGCCCCGGAATCCGCTGGGGACCGATCCGGGGTCGGTGTCGAGTTGGTCCTTGGTGACGCTGTGGGTCTCTAAGAGCGAGGGCAGCAGCCGCTTTTCGTACAGATCGCGGGCGGCCTTGAACATGGTGCCGGCGTGTTTATCGATCGGTTCACTGCCCTCGACCAGATAGTCGAATGAGTCACCGACGGGAATCAGGTCGTCGACGGTGAGGGTGTCGCGGCGGTCGACCAGCATGCGCTGCATGACCTTGAGCGCGGTGCGTTCGCGTTGCATCACCGAGGACAGGTTGCGCAGCGTGGAGACCAGCACGGGGGAGAACGGGTAGGTCAGTTTGAATTCGGCCTCCGATGCGCCGCGGTGCTTGTCGTCAGTGTTGAGGCTGTCGCGCAACACATCCCACACCTCTGGACGGCGGGTCATGTCCTTGAAGGCTTGGTTGAGGATGGCGCGTGCGGCATCATCTTTCGGGGTAAGCAACCGTGCATGGGCTACTTCGGCGAGGTTGTCATCACCCAATTCGATTTCGGCGAACCGGCCCTGCTGGTACTGGAAGGCGCGATCGAGGGCTTCTTGTTCGGCACCCGATGCACCCGCGTCTGCGAACCACTTGCGTAGGTCCATCTGCCGAGAGATGAACGAAACCAATGGAATCGGCCGCTGCCGGCCCGAGGATTCGACGAGTTTCGTGATCTTCTGCGATTCGCGGGCGAAGAACTCCGCGTCTCGGACCGAGAATGCCAGCCACAGCACCAGTTCGTCGAGGAACAACACGACGCCGTCGTAGCCGAGCGCCTCGGCGTGCTCGGAGATGACGACCAGTCCGCGGTCCAGATCGATGTAGTCCGCGGTTTCGGTGAAGGCGCTGTAGTAGCTGTTGACCAACGCCGACACCAGTTCGCGCCGTTCGGGATTCTCCGGTCCGGCGGCCAACGCGGCCTGGTAGCGCGGCAGATCCCAGGCCCCGCCCAGGATGGCGCCCCAGCCGCCGCTGTTGCCGCCACTGCCACCGAGGCCGGCAAGGAACTCCTCATCACCTATGCGGGCGCGCAGATTCTCGGCGTCTGTGAGCAGTTTGTCGGAGACGTGCACGGCTGGCAGCGGTGCGTCAGGATGCATCCGGGTGATCTGCTCAACGTAGCCGCGTAGAACGGCCTGTTCCAGCGAAGTGGCGCCGAGCAGGTGGTAGGTCAGCCGCAGCAGCTTCTTGCCGGCGAGTGCGCCGTCGTAGTGGCCGGTGAGTTCGGTGAACTTCAGGGTCCGCACCGCGGGGTGATTGCCGAGCAGCGCGTACAGCACGGCCATGAAGTGGCTCTTACCCGAGCCGAACGAACCGGTCAGGTAGGCCGCACGGGAAGTGTTGCGGTTCAGCGCATCTGCGACCAGATCTAGGGAAGCGATGAAGTTGTCGCGCAGCGAGTCGGTGAGCACGTATTGGTCGACGGTGGCCTGCACGTGCTTGTCGTCGTCGGTGCTGTCGGTGAGGCGCAGCACGTAGTCGTCGCTGCCGACGCGTTCGGGGATATCGATGACATCGCGGAGGAGGGTGGTCATGAGTTTCTGGTCCTTCGGCCGCGGGTTGTCGGCACGGGCCGCCAACTGGTCAGGTCGGTCACCGTAAGGTGGAATTCGTTGAGTCGGGTGGTCAGCTCGTCGTCGATGGTGTCAGCGACTGATTCGCCGTACTCGGGGTCGATCTCGTTGTGCCACTGGCGAACCCAGGGTGCTAGTTCATGAACTCCGGCCAGCAGCGGCGTGAGCTTGGCTGCGTCCCAGCCTTCTTCGATGCGCTGGCTGATCAATGCGGCCAGAGCGAGAGCCTGCTCGGCGTGATCCCAACCGGCCCAGCCCAGCAGCTCGGTGGTATCGGTGTCGCGCCCGGCGTTGGGGTATGAAATGAACCGTTCTTTCGGAACGTCGAACTCACCGCGACGTGCAGCAAATGTTGCTTTCACGAAGTCATTGGAGGTGTATTTCTCTGGTACCGGGATGGTACTGACAAGCCTCTCGCCAGCGTCTTCGCGGCGCTGTAGTGACCAAGTATTCTCCCATGCGGCGCGTTTCTCTAGTCCCCCGGATTTGTAGCGGTACGCCGCAAGGAACGGAACTGACTCATCTGCAAGCAGTTTCGAGAGCGCCTTGCCGGTGGCGACGTTGGTGTCCCCGGCCCACAATTGCAACACGCTACGGAAGTCCTCATTGCGGTCGAGGATGTCGGCCAACTGGCCAACCGACTGCGGGTTTGGCCGGCCGGCGCGGTCAAACCACAGGGCCTCATTTTCCACCTGGTCAAGCAGCCAACCGCGCAGCGCGGGTTCAAGTTGTTGTTCCCAGCTACTATTTTCCCAACGTCGTTTGTGTTCAGGTCTCTCAAGAACCCTGATGTATGGGTTGGTATTGAGAACATCGAGGCGGCGTTGTAACAGTTCTTGATAGCTTACGGGTAGGCGGTCGGGGATCTCAGTTACAGGCGTTGAACCGTGGCGCTCGAACCACGCACCATATTCGCCATGTGCGCTACGTGCCAATGCAATTTCGAATGCCCGCTCGCCCAGGGCAATGCCGGGGAGTTCACCCGAATAGGTCAGATCGTCTTCGACGAGGCCGTAAATGCGGTAGTAGTCCCAGTCAAGTTCTTCTTGGCGAGCAATCAATAGCTGCTGAAGCTTAGTGCTTTCGCGCTGTTTGGAACTTAATATATCGTATGACGGTATGCTGTCGTGAAGGGTATCGCTCAGCATGCATTTTTGAAGTTTTTGGGTGAGATCGGCTAGCGGCTGGGCATGTGTAATGGGCATTTCCTCGGGTAGTGGAAATTTCTTCAATCGATTCGAGCTGAATTGATAGGTTCGCAGCCAGGTGTGGTCTGCTGCTCCGCCCTTCGGCTTGCAGTTGTGTCGTAGCCAGAAGCACGCTAGGGATGAATTGAGTAACCCGAGTAAGCGAATGTGATCATCAGTAGATGCATTGCGAGCAAGCTTGATGATCGGTGCTGTCTGGTTGAAAACGTAGCCGCCGCGATTAAGGATGAAATGGTTATGGGATTCGACCTCGGCGAATCCGATGGACAGAGGGCTTGTAGTTTCATCCATTGGTAGTTGATGCCATGCAAACCAAGGGCGCCCCTCTTCGAAGTAGGTTTTGCCCGAGAAGGCCGTGCGATTGCCGAGCGAAGTGCGCAATCCCCAAAAGGGCCGCAGTTCTTTGCTGAATGAATCTAGATTTTCTAGGCTATGGCTGTCAGTGTATGGAAAGAAAACACGAGCCTGTGAGCTTGCGCAATGGTCTCGTATGTCTTTTCCTTGGATTAGAGATGCGTAGATCGTGTCGGTGTAGCGTCTATTGGAATAGAGAGTCTCTGGAATGCAGAATGCTTCATCGGCTCCGATCACACCGAAGAAGCCGATTCGCTCCACTAGGGACCCTAGTAAGCTACTTCGATGGAGGTCGATCCGTGCGGCAAGTTCATTCGCTCCATCGCCCGCGATTGTCCACGGGTGGGTATAAAATGTACTCCGATCCATTTTCTGCACAGTTATCCATTTATTAGAATAGTCGACACTATCGATGTTATCGACAATCGACTGCCAGTAGTCGCTATGGATAACCGCCCTTGTTTCGCGTAACCCATTCGATTGAACTGTGAGCACTGTTGGTGAGACGGGTTTTCTGTTACGCCCGACTATTATGACTGTAGGAGTTCCATCGCTGTTATGCCCGGGTATCCATGCACCCTCTGAATCGATGATCGAATGAATATCAATATTTTTGAGGTAATTCTCTACGACTTTCTGCCCGTAGTCCCGTTTCATGAACGCATTCGAGGTAATCTGTCCAACCCAACCCGGTGGACGTTCGCCGCCGGTGGAGTGAGCAAGATTAAAAAATAGTTCTAAGAATGGAATTGTGAGAGTGTATTTTCCATGAATGGATCTATATAGAAGTCGATAGGTGCTGCGGGCTGCGGGGTCTGGAGGGCTGGGGTAGGGCGGATTTCCGACGACAACGTCGTGTGTACGCTGGAGTATTCTCCTCAAGGATTTGGCATCCTCAGTTTCGATTGTGCGTAGCGTTGTCCCCACCAATGTGCTAACTGGTAATAGCTGTTGGTCGGCGCCCCACAGCAGACTGTCGCCGGCCGTGAGGTGCGGTTGGTAGGCGATCGTTTGCTCGATTGTGGTGTCGCCCGCCGCCTGCATCGCCGCGACCAACAGCCGGAATCGAGCAATGGCCACGGCGAACGGGTTGATGTCAACCCCGTGCACCCCGTCGAGGGCTTTCTGGACCAGCTCACGCGCACCCAGCGCAGGCGCTTCGTTTTGCCAGCGTTCGTGCAGCCGTTTGAATGCTCCGAGCAGGAAATGCCCTGAGCCGCAAGCGGGATCGATGACCGTGAACCCCTCCAACGGCCGATCGGCCAGCGCCGGTTCCATCGTCTGGTCGAGGATGAACTCCTCGATGAACTCGGGAGTCTGCAGCAGCGCGTAGGTCTTCTTTGCATACTCGGACAGGTCCTGGTACACATCGCCCAGGAAGCGGGTATCGATACCGGCGAACGAATAGACCGGCGCGCCGTCCGAGCCTTGCTGCCACCAGAATTCGAGCAGCGCACGCGCAGCATCACCCGACGGCGACACCAAATGAAGCGGTGCACGCGCATCGACCAGTGCCTTGGTGGCGTCGAGTTTGGCGAAGTGCTCAATGATCTGGCCGAGCCATTCGCGGTCGGTGTGTTCGGGATGCTGCTGGAAATAGTTGCGCCGGCCATCGAGGGCCTGGGCGCGGTGGTCGGCATCGGCCCCGCCGATCCAGCGCGAGCTCACCAGAGCGTGGTCTTCGCAGTAGCGGGCGAACACGGTCAGCAGCACCCAACCGACGGCGGTCTGGGTGACGCGGTCGTTGCGCCACTTCTGCCACGTCCATGCGGTGCGCTTGGCGGCGAACGCCGCGTCATAGTCGTGCGTCCATGCTTCGAACACGCCAGGCTGGCGCAGGTCGTGATCGTCGCCGTCGACGCGGATCTTCAGGTCAGCCTCGAGTGCGAGTACCTGCCTGCGCAGTGCCGCCACCAAATCGTTTGCAGCCCACGTCACGACAGCGCACCTCCATCGACACCGGCGGACATGCCCCGCCACAACACGAATTGCCCACCGGGAGAACCGAGTTGGATCGGCTTGCGATCGACCAGGGCGCCGGTCTGCCCACGCAACTGCGGCAACATCACCCATATGGGCCGGCGCCGCGGGGCGGCTAGATCGCTGAGCTTGGCTAGCACGTCCAGGTGCCCGTAGCGAGCCAGAGGTGAGACCTCGGTGAGAATCAGTGGCGCGTGGCAGGTTTCGCCCTCGAAAACGGAGGTGTGCAGCTCAGTCCGGAGCTGCGGCACCACTCGGTCGATCACCGCCCGCAGACCGCTGGCATCCAGCGGTGTTGCATCGGCGGCATCGGCCCCGCGTACCAGATCCCAGGACACCCCTTGCTGCTCGGCGAAAGAGCGCATCGCAGCGATCAACCGGCCTGTCACATCGACCACCTGGCCGCCGTGGGCGTCGGCCAGCTGCCGGGCCACCCGCTCGTGCTCGCCGGGGCGGTCGGGGGAGATCGGAACGCCGATCGCGACGAACCCACATTCGCCGAGCGAACGGCTTAACGTCGCGGCACCGGTCGCGCCGTCCTCGTCGACCACGATCGACGGACCGGTGGCCGCGGGCAACCCGGTCGGGGTGCGGGTGTGCATCGTGGTTGCGCTGTCGGGCTGGGTGTCGGGGAAGTGGTACTTCTGAGTCTCGTTATCCCACTTGAGTTTCAGCGATGTTCGCGCCAGCAGCGAATCCAACTGAGGCCGCGGGGGCACCTTGTTCCCGGGGAACCGTGCCAAGACCCGGCTACGGATCTGCGAGGGCGACAACGCTTCGGTCTGCGCCAGACCCGTCAACGCGATCTCCACAGCCACCGACGGCGACATGTTCACGTTGTGCAATTCGCTGCGGCCCGACACCGCGGCGTGCTTGGCGATCGCGGCCGCCAGCCGTATCAGCCGGCTGTCGGACGGCATCGGTGCGGTGGCGCGCTCGTCGGACACCGAGTCGAACCCGGCCTGGAACGCCGATTGCAGTTCACGCGCGGCGGTGCTCGGGGCGATGACGGCGTCGAGGTTG
>Ga0105239_10006818_pt1 | contig 13173 bp, 9 predicted proteins | sample KBSC44metaG_FD_92761 | JGI IMG/M metagenome (GOLD analysis project Ga0105239, IMG submission 92761) | Corn rhizosphere microbial communities from Kellogg Biological Station, Michigan, USA - KBS C4-4 metaG | ecosystem: Host-associated > Plants > Roots > Rhizosphere > Soil | place: Michigan, USA...
ACGTCCGTCGTCGCGCTTCGACCGGAGCTTCAGCCGGGAGTGAAAACGATTGAGTTCTCCGCGCGCAAGCCGGATGGTTCCACGGAGATTCTGCTGTTCGCCACGGACATTCCCATTGACTGGCCGACGCCCTACATTCTCAAGGAGCCGGTGGCGCTGCCGCGAGGCACGGTGCTTTCAGTAACGGCGCATGGCGGATCGGCGCGCCTAACGGTCAGCGCGTTTACAACTCGCCGCCCAGCACCGGGATCGCCGCGCCGCTGATCTGCGAGGCTTCGTCAGAGGCCAGATGGACCAGCATGCTGGCGACCTGGGCGGGATGTACCCACTTTGAGGGATCCGCTTTAGGCATGGCCGCGCGATTCGCGGCAGTGTCCATCGTTCCTGGCAGGACGACGTTCGCGGTGATGCCGCGATCTTTGTTTTCTATGGCCACGGTCCGCACTAGCGATACGAGGGCGGACTTGGACGCGGCGTATGCGCCCACCTTCGGCGCGGGCTCGATGGCGGCCTTGCTTCCGATGGCGAGAATTCGTCCGCTGCCCTGCGTACGCATGCCCGGCAAAACGGCACGGATGATGTAAAACGCCGCGACCAGATTCGCGCTGAGCATGCTTTGGAAGACGGCATCGTCGGTTTCCGCCACAGGCTTTCCACCTTTGAACGCCCCTACCAGGTGAACCAGGATGTCGATTCGTCCGAACTTCGCGACCACCGCAGAGCAAACGGCCTGGGCCGACTCACCGCTGGCGATCTCGCCGGGAAATGCTTTGAAAGCCTGATGGCCGAAATCAGAGTCTTGAATTTTCGGGGAGACTCCGGCAACCTGGGCGCCCGCTTCGAGGAACGCTTTGGTAACGGCCATGCCCAGGCCGCCGTTCGCTCCGGTAATCAAGGCAACTTTGTTCGTAAGATTCATTTCGCTATTCTCCGTTCTTCCAGTTCCTCGAGCGTACGCGGCCAGTCTTCCCGCAACAATCGGCTGAGCGCGCGATCGGCGAGTAAACGGCCCCCGGTCTGGCACTGGGCGCAGTAGTTGGTTTCATTCGAAGCGTAGCGGATACGCTGGACTTTGGCTCCGCACACGGGGCAAGGCTGTCCGTAGCGCCCGTGCACCGCCATCTCCTTGCGAAACGCCGTAACGCCTTCCGGGAATCCACCGGCAGCCTCGATGCGAAGCCGGTCCATCCATTCCTGCAGGGTCGCGCGCGTAGCGAGCCGAAGCCTCGCGATCTCGTCAGTCGTCAATCGCGACGTCAGCGTGACGGGCGATAGCCGGGCGCGATGCAGGATCTCGTCCGAATACGCGTTGCCGATACCGCTGAAGACGTGCGGATCGGTAAGAGCGCGTTTGAGCGTGTGGTTCCCGGCAGTCAGCGCAGCGATGAACTCGCCGAGTGACGCCGTCATGACATCGATTCCGCCAGGATCGAGCGCGTCCAACCCGGCTTTGCCGGCCGCCATGTGCAGAGACGCCCGCCTTTGCGATCCGGCCTCGGTCAGCGTAAGGCATCCGTTGTCGAATACGAACGCCGCCAGGGTGCGCCGGCCGTCGGCTTTTTTCAGTTTCTCGCTCCAATGCAAACGTCCCGCGATCATGAGATGGAGCACCAGCCAGATGTCGTTATCGAATCCGATGGCGATGCGCTTGCCCACGCGCTTGATCGAGGAAACCGCATGTCCCACGCACGCATCCACTGGCGGGTCGATTGTCCGCAGCAGGAACGGGCTGGCGATTTGAGCTTTGGTCAACGTATGGCTGTAAATCCGCTGCTCCAGCGCTTCGATATATACCGTGACGTCGGGGAGCTCCGGCATGATCCTGCTTATTAGAGAATACAGACATGACACCCGCTGAAATCCGAACACATCTTCGATATTCCGGCTGGGCATCGCAGAGGCTTCTCGATGCGGCCAAGAAACTGAATCCCGACGACCTGATCCGCAATACAGGCGTGTCGCATGAGAGCATCCTGGGGACGCTGTCGCACATCCATTTCGCAGACCGCATCTGGTATTCGCGCGTGGTGGATGCGAACGAGCCCGTGATCCGGCAGTCGGACCTAGCCACGCTCGAGCGGGAATGGCCCGCGATCCAAAGGAAATGGGAAGCGTGGGCGGAGGGAATTGAGGACGCCGACCTTGGGCGCATGGTTCCGTCCAAGTCGCCGGACGGCATTGTCTATGAGATCGCGGCGGAAAAGGCGGTGCTGCACCTGGTGAATCACGATTCGCTGCATCGCGGCCAAGTGATGGCGATGATCCGGCAATTAGGGATCGCGCCGCCGCCGACGGACCTGATGATGTATTACCGGGTGTCTGGGGCCGCCACTACGGCCTAAAATCCCATGACTTGGTAGCCGGCATCGACGAACAAGACATTGCCGGTCACGCCGCGGCCCAGGTCGCTGGCCAGGAACACTGCGCTATCGGCGACCTCCTCCGGCGTGCAATTGCGACGCAGAGGAGCTCGCGTGGGCATGGATTCCAGCATCTTGGATAGTCCCGCAACGGCTCGCGCCGAGGCCGTTTTCACCGGACCCGCGGAGATTGCGTTCACGCGGATGTTCGAAGGACCCAGGTCGCTCGACAGATAGCGCACGCAGGCTTCGAGCGCGGCTTTGGCGACGCCCATCACGTTATAGTTGGTCACTACGCGCGTGGCTCCCAGATAGGACAGGGTAATAACGGATCCGCCTTCGGTCATCAGCGGGGCGACAGTGCGGGCAGTGGATACCAGTGAGTAGGCGGACACATCTTGGGCCAGCAGGTAGCCCTCGCGGGAGGTTTCAACAAACGGACGTGTCAGGTCTTCCCGGTTGGCGAAAGCGATGCTGTGGACCAGAGTATCCAGGCGGCCGTGCTTGCGGACAGTTTCAGCCAGGCGCGTCAGATCTTCTTCGCGGGTGACGTCGCACTCGAAAATGGCGGCAGCGTTCAGGGCAGAGCCCAGCTCACCGACGGTTTCCTTTTGGCGATCGCCCTGATAGGTCAGCAGTAGTTTTGCGCCTTCGCGGTGGAACGCTTGGGCAATGGCGTAGGCGAGACTCCATTTGTTCGCCACGCCCAGGATCAGCGCGGTCTTCCCCGCGAGCAGTTCAGGCATGAACTGCTATTCTACCGTGGGAGCTGCGCATGGTCGCGCTGCTATGCCTAATTGCCATTTGAGGGCATTGCGGCACCAGCTAAACTAGTGACTGGCCTAACTCGCATTGACCGATGAAGATAACTGAGATTTTCATCACGCGGCCGGTCATGACGGCCCTGTTGATGATCGGGATCGTGTTGTTCGGCGTGGCCGGGTACCGTTCGTTGCCCGTCAGCGATCTGCCCAACGTCGATTTCCCGACCATCCAGGTGTCGGCGGGGCTTCCCGGGGCCAGCCCCGAAACCATGGCGGCGTCCGTAGCGACAACGCTCGAGCGCCAGTTCGCCACCATCGCCGGCATCGATTCCATGACGTCCAGCAGCGGTATCGGCTCCACCAGCATCACCATTCAGTTCACGCTGGACCGTTCGATCGATGCCGCGGCGCAGGACGTGCAGAACGCCATTGCCGCCGCTCTCCGGAAGCTGCCGCCGGGAATGCCGACGCCGCCGTCCATCCAGAAGGTGAACCCCGCCGACCAGCCGGTCCTGTTCATGACGCTGTCGTCGCCAACCTTGGCGCTATCGGCTGTAGATGAGTATGCCGAAAATCTGATGGCCCAGCGGATTTCGCAGCTCGCCGGAGTGGCGCAGGTGAATGTCTTCGGGGCACAGAAGTGGGCGGTCCACGCACAGCTCGACCCGGGCCTTCTGGCGGCGAAGCACATTGGAATCGATGAAGTGGAGCAGGCGCTTTCGCAGCATAACGTCAACCTGCCGGTGGGCACGCTATGGGGCAAGGAACAGGCTATGACGCTCAAGGCCAGCGGCCAGCTTCTCAACGCGCCCGCTTTTGCCCAGATGATTGTGACCTACCGCAACGGATCGCCGGTACGCTTGGGCGAGTTGGGACAGGTGGTGGATGGCGTCCAGAACGACAAGAGCGCGGTCTGGCTGGTGAATGGAGCCGGCAGCGAGCGTGCCATCGGGCTATCCGTTTCACGTCAACCGGGCAGCAACACGGTCGAAGTGGTACGGCGGATCAGAGCGCTTCTGCCTGACTTCCGCGAACAAATTCCGCCTTCGGTGACATTGACCCTGCTCACGGACCGCTCCGAGCCCATCCTCGATTCGTTCAACGACGTGAAAACTACGCTCTTGCTGTCGGTCGCGCTAGTGGTTCTGGTCATCTTCCTGTTCTTGCGCAATGTGTCGGCCACCTTGATCCCGAGCCTGGCTTTGCCGATCTCCATCATCGGCACATTCGCCGCGATGAATCTTCTGGGATACACGCTCGACAATCTGTCGCTGATGGCGCTGACGCTCTCGGTGGGATTTGTGGTGGACGACGCCATCGTAGTTCTGGAGAACATCGTGCGGCACCTGGAGATGGGACAGAACCGTATGCTGGCCGCGATTGAAGGCGCGCGGGAGATCGGTTTCACGGTCCTCTCAATGACGCTCTCCCTGGCGGCAGTATTCATTCCGGTCCTGTTTATGAGCGGAATCATGGGGCGGCTGTTCCACGAATTTGCCGTGACCATCATGGTGGCGATTGCGATTTCCGGCTTCGTTTCAATCAGCCTGACGCCTATGCTGTGCAGCAGGTTCCTGCGTCCGCCTAGTGACCGCCACAATGCGATCTACAGGGCATCGGAAAAGGTGCTCAACGGAATGCTTTCCGCGTATGGATGGGCTCTACGCGGAGTCATGCGTCACCGGTTGCTCACGATGACAGTGGCGGCGGGGACTTTAGCCGCGACCATCTACCTGGCCGGTGTTGTGCCCAAAGGATTCATCCCCAGCCAGGATATCCGTCAGCTTTCGGGGAACACCGAAGCCCGCCAAGACATCTCCTTTGACTCCATGTATCGGCTGCAGCAGCAGACAGCCTCTACGGTTGCTGGCGACCCCAATATCGAAGCCTTCATCTCCTTTATGGGCACGGGCAACCAGCAGGCATCCGTGAATCAGGGGCGTTTATTCATTCGCCTGAAGCATCGCAGTGAGCGGAAATTGTCGCCGGAGCAAATCATTCAGGAACTGCGCCCTAAACTGGACGCCGTTGCCGGCATGCGCACTTATCTGACTAATCCGCCGCTGATCCGCGTTGGAGGCAACAATAGCCGCAGTCTGTACCAGTTCACCTTGCAATCGTCTGACCTGGATGCACTCTACCGCGGAACCGCCGAGTTCGAAAAACGCATGCGAACGCTGCCGGGTCTGTCCGACGTGAATAGCGATCTCCAGATCTCCAGTCCGATTCTGACCGTGGATATAGATCGCGATCGTGCATCCTCCCTGGGAGTGACCGAGGACCAGATCGAAAACGCGCTCTACGACGCCTACGGACAGCGCCAGGTTTCCACCATCTATACGTCGGTGGACAGCTATTACGTGATTCTGGAAGTGAAGCCGGAATTCCAGCGGGATGCCAAGGCCCTGGGGCAGCTCTACATCCGGTCATCGAACGGGAGTCTGGTGCCCTTGAATGCGGTTGTGAAACTCACTACCGGCGCGGGCCCGCTTTCGATTTCGCACCTGGGGCAACTGCCTGCTACAACTATTTCGTTCAACCTGCAGCCGGGCGTCTCACTCGGAGATGCCGTGGACCGCGTGCAGGGGCTGGCTAAAGAAGTTCTCTCGGACTCTGTGAGCACCAGCTTCCAGGGTGCGGCCGCGGCTTTCCAGTCGTCGCTCGAAGGCATGGGACTCTTATTGGCACTCGCGATTCTGGTGATCTACATGGTGCTGGGGATTCTGTATGAGAGCTTCATTCACCCCATCACCATTCTTTCCGGACTCCCTTCCGCCGGACTCGGAGCGCTGGCGACGCTTTTGATCTTCCACGACGAGCTCAATATCTATTCTTTCGTCGGCATCATCATGCTGATCGGAATCGTGAAGAAGAATGCGATCATGATGATCGATTTCGCGCTGGAATCACAGCGTGCACAAGGTACCTCGCCCGCGGAAGCGATTTACGAAGCGTGCCTGATCCGATTCCGGCCGATCATGATGACCACTCTCGCGGCGCTGGCGGGCACACTGCCGATTGCGCTGGGGTTGGGCGCTGGAGGAGAGGCGCGCCGTCCCATGGGGCTGGCCGTGGTCGGCGGCCTGGTGGTGTCGCAGCTGCTGACGCTGTTCATCACACCGGTGTTCTACACCTACATGGAGCAAATCCGCGGACCTTCTAAGAAGTCAGAACGCAGAAAGAAAGCGTCTGGCTTGCAAGCTTCCGAGGAAGTCGCCCTGCGGAGCTAGTTCGCCGAGGGTTCCTCAGCGTGGTCGATCACCAGAATCTCGATCGGCATCTTCTGTGAGTTCAGGCTCAAACCCAGTTGAGGCATAGCGTCGAGGAAGGCGTCCGCTACCAACGTGCGCTTGTCCCTGGCCGCGGACGGACTAAACGACGCCTCCGCTTCGAAATCGAATCCGCCGGTCAGGTTCGTCCGATCCACCACGGCGCGGCCGACGATGGGGGTCAGGTAATCGCGAAGGTACTGCATGGAAACGGATTGGCCGACGATCTTGAGGGTGATGGAATCGCCCGCGCCCGGGCTCGCCTGCATCTTTATGTTGGCCGGTCCGCCCTGCGCTTCCTTGAGTTTCAGCTTGTTCTTGCCAACCGCGAGCACGTACACCTGCTGGTCTTTCATCTCGCGGTGCAGTGCCAGCTTGAAGCGTTCGGCGAGCAGCGACTGCAGCATCCTGAGAAGCTCGTCTTTGGAGTGCGAGCCTTCAGCTTTGGCTTCGAAATCGAAGAGCTTTGAACCGGTCCAGTCCGCGCCGCCGGTAAGCTGGGCGTCCGTCACCTGGTAGGCCCACTCAATGAGCTGCTTCAGGGTCACGCCGCGACCAAGCAGTCTTGCGGGATCCAATGTAGTCTGGCTGCTGCTGGCATCCGGCGGACTGGGCTTGATCGTCGAAACGTCGAACGACTGCGCCATGGATCGCTGGAGGGTAAAAGCGATTAGACCTAGCAACATCGCCAGCTTCATAAAATCAACGTACCTTGAAATCAACGTACCTGGGTTTCTTCCAGACTGTACACTGAAATTATCCTCCGTTGGACCTCTTAACTCCACTCATGTATGTGAAAGGCGTGGGCCCGGCACGCGCCGCCATGCTCGAAGCCAAGGGCCTGAAGACCGTGGAGGATCTGCTGACCTATGCTCCGTTCCGCTACGAAGACCGGAGCAACGTAAAGCGGATCGACAAGCTGGCTCCCGGCGAAATGGCTACGGTGCTGGCGGAAGTGCGGACTACGCGGATGTCCGGATTCCGCAGGCGCGGCCTGGGGATGTTCGAAGCGACGTTCACCGATTCTTCGGGCGGCATTCTGACGGGCAAGTGGTTTCACGGCGGATACCTCAACGACGTTCTGGCTCCGGGGCAGAAGATAGCGCTGTTCGGCAAGGTGGAGTACGATTCCTACTCGAGCGGCCTGAGCATGATGCATCCCGAGTTCGAGATCCTGACGGGCGATGAAGACGGCGATGCGTCGCTGCACACCGGCCGGGTGGTTCCGGTGTACGAGGCGGCCGGTAAAGTGAACACGCGGATTCTGCGCAGCCTGGTTCATCGAATCCTGGAAAGTTTGCCTGGATTGCCCGATCAACTGCCGCCTCATATTCTGCAGCCTTTGAAGCTGCCGGACCGCTGGACCGCAATCCGCGGCCTGCATTTTCCGCCTCCGGATTCGGATCTGCGTTTGCTGAACGCGTTTCGCTCGCCCGCGCAGTATCGTCTGATCTTCGAAGAATTCTTCTGGCTGGAATGCGGACTGGAGCTGAAACGCGCGCGGGCACGTCTGGATCCGGGCATTGGCTTTCAATTGAACGAGCGCGTTCGCGAGCGGATCAAGCAGATGCTCCCGTTCAAGCCAACCGGCGCGCAGAAGCGCGTGCTGGCGGAGATCGCGCACGATATGGCAGCTCCGCATCCCATGTATCGATTGCTGCAGGGCGACGTCGGCAGCGGGAAGACGCTAGTGGCGGCCGAGGCGGCGATTATCGCCATCGAGAACGGATACCAGGTGGCGGTGCTGGCGCCTACGGAAATCCTCGCGGCGCAGCATTACTTCTATTTCAAGAAGCTGTTTCAGAAGCTGGGCTACACCACCATTCTGCTGACCGGTTCAAACACGGCCCGCGAAAAAATGCAATTAAAGAAGCTGGCGGCTGCGGGTTTGGCCAAGGTTGTGATCGGAACGCATGCTCTGCTTGAAGCTGATGTCGAATTCGCCAAGCTGGGTTTTGCCGTGGTGGATGAGCAGCATCGATTCGGGGTGGAGCAGCGCCAGAAACTGCTCGAAAAGGGCGCGCATCCCGACATCCTGGTGATGACGGCGACTCCGATCCCTCGAACACTTGCGTTAACGGTGTACGGCGATCTGGATGTGAGCGTGATCGACGAGATGCCGCCAGGTCGCATCCCGATCATTACGAAGCACGTGGAGGACGCCCGCGTCGAGCAGGTATACAGCTTTCTGCAAACGCATATAGACCGGGGTTTTCAGGCTTACGTCGTGTATCCGGTGATCGAGGAATCAGAGACGCAAGCGATGAAGGCCGCGCAAAAGATGCATGAGCATCTCTCGAAAGTGGTCTTCCCGAATGTGGCCGTCGGCCTGTTGCATGGGAAGATGCCGCCGGACGACAAAGAAGCCGCTATGGAAAAGTTCCAGCGAGGCGAGACCAAGATCCTGGTGTCGACCACAGTGATCGAGGTCGGCGTGGACGTGCCGAATGCCACGGTGATGGTGATCGAGCAGGCCGAGCGCTTCGGTTTGGCGCAACTCCACCAGCTTCGGGGGCGCGTAGGCCGAGGCGCGGAGCAGAGCTACTGCATTCTGGTGACGGAGAAGATGAATCCCACGGCGAACGAACGTATTCGCACCTTGGTGGAATCGTGCGACGGTTTTTACATCGCGGAGATGGACATGAAACTGCGCGGTCCGGGCGAATTTTTCGGCACGCGCCAGTCGGGATTGCCGGCGCTGCACATCGGAAACATCTTGCGCGATGCCGATATTCTGGAGATCGCGCGCAACGAAGCAGCGGCGTTTGTAGCGCACCCACCGCAGGAGAGCGATCTGCGGCGAGCCATCGAATTCATCCGCGACCATTGGCAGCGGCGTTACGGACTTGTGCAGGTAGGATGACGCAGGTTGGATAGATGCGGGTAATCGGAGGAGAATTCCGCAGCCGCGTGCTCAAGAGCGTCCCGGGGCTCGACGTGCGGCCGACGCCGGATCGTCTGCGTGAGTCATTATTCAACATTCTTGCGCCACGTATTGCAGGCGTAGTATTCGCCGACCTGTATGCCGGCTCGGGCGCGGTCGGCATTGAGGCGCTGAGCCGCGGTGCATCCAGGGTCGTCTTTGTGGAGCCGAATCGGGCAGCGGTGAATGTAATTCGTCAGAATCTGAAGGCTCTCGATATCGAGACGCGTACTCAAGTGCTGCAGGGGCGGGCGACTGCGCTGCTGGGCGGGATCCGCGCGGATATCGTGTTTCTGGACCCTCCTTATGACTTGGCGGCTGAGTACGAGACGGCTTTAACGAAACTAGGCGCGCAGCCGCCAAAGCTCGTTATTGCTCAGCATAGTGTGCGCCTGAAGCTCGCGGAATCATATGGGGCGCTGCGGCAGATGAGAGTGCTTCGGCAAGGGGACAATTGCCTGAGCTTTTATAGTCCAACCTAGCTATGGCTGGCGCGGGGCCGACTGAAAGTCCAGATACAACCAGTAACAGCCGGCGGCGACGGCGATGATGATCGCGACTCCGATCACGATCGCTACCCACTTTCCGGAAACGGTCTTCATACTCCCAATATCTACGGTGAGCTCGCCGCGGCCGACGCGCCCTTCGAGTTGGTCAGCGTGACGGATACCCTCGTCACCGCCGTGGCGCTGCCTGTGACGCTGAAGGGCACGGTCAGCCTGAACTGGCCGCCGGTCGCGTTCGAAGCCGAGTTGTTGAACCAGGTGGTGTAGGCCGACGTCAGCGGCACTGTGAGCGTGGCCTGAGAGAGCGTGTTCCCGCTCGATACCGAGAAGGTGAAACTTCCGCTGGATACTTCGCGCGTGTTGGAGTAGCCCTGGACCACTACATTGATCCCGCCGGTGGCTTGCTGCAGCGCGACCGAAGTAATCACCGGCACCGCCGTATCAATCGTGATGGTCTTGGTGGGCGCCGGGCTCGGGGTAACGTTCTGGCCGCCCGCGGACATACTCGCTGTAGTGGTGATGGTTCCCGCCACGGTACCCGTGATAATAGCGGGATTCGCCACCGTGGGGAAGATGGCCTGGGTCGCATTGGCGCGCACGATAAATTGCAGGCTGCGGCTGCCATCGGAGAAACGCGCCTCCTCACCCGTGCCGCCTACAGAGGAGGCGAAGGTGAGGGTCATGACACCCGTAATTTCCAGCGGATAGGGTGCGCTGGTGGTCAGGCCGACTGCCGGCTGCGTCGTAGTTCCCAGAGTGATGGAGGCCGGGGGCGGCGGTGGCAGAATGATGCTGATGGAGATGGTCTTGCTGCCGCTCTGGCCGCGGGCATCGGTAGCCGTAACCGTGAATGTGGTGGTCCCGCCCGCGCCCGGCGTACCGCTGATTACGCCGGTTGTAGCGTTGAGGCTCAGCCCCGGCGGCAGGGTGCCGGAAGGGATAGAAAACGTGTACGGCGGGGTGCCTCCGGAGGCAGTCACGGTTTGCGAAAACGCTGACAGCACAGAGCCGCTGAAGTTGCCGCTGGTAATGGTTACCGGAGTCGCGGCATTGGCGATGTTGATCGTCAAGCTCTTTCGCGCCGAGGCTTGATTGACATCGGTCACGACCACATCGAACGAGAAGGTTCCAAGAATGGTGGGCGTTCCGCTGATGACGCCGGTGCCGGCCAGGGTCAGGCCCGTCGGCAGCGATCCGCTACCCAGCGTCCAGGTCAAAGGCTGGGTTCCTCCGGTGGCAGCCAGCTGTTGTGAATACGTCTGGTTCAACGCGCCATCCGGAAGCGACGTAGTGGTGATGGTCAACAACTGACCCGCTCCGATGGTGATGGTCAGATTCTTGGTAGCCGTTACGGCGTTGAAGTCAGTCACCTGTACGGTGAATGGAAATACTCCCGATGCCGAGGGGGTGCCGGTGATTTGTCCGCTGGCCGCATTCAAGCTCAGCCCGGGAGGCAGCGTGCCGGCGGATATGCTCCAGCGGTAGGGAAGTGCTCCTCCGTTAGCGGAGACGGTGCCGGCATAGGGCACGCCCGGCAAGCCGCTGCCAAGCGCTGCTGTGGTGATCGACACTGCGGGTAGCACGCTGAACGCGAACGACTGAGAAAATATCTGGCCGGTGGCATCACGCAAGGATACTGGCAGTGCAAAAGTTCCGGCATTTGGCGGCGTTCCCGTGATGATTCCAGTGGTTGGGCTGATGGTCAGGCTCTGCGGGCTGGGGATATCGAAACTCCAGCGGTAGGGCGGGAGTCCGCCTGAAGGAGTGAGAGTAGCTCGATAGGGCAAGTTCTGATTGGCAGTAGGCACAGTGCTCTCGACTATGCCCAGCGGCCCCAGCGTGATGTAAAACGTATAATCGCGGGTCGCGACCACTTGAGATTCTTGCTCCATCACCTGGATCCGGGTTTGGAAAATCCCGGTGGCCAGTCCGAAGCCGGTGAGCAGGCCGGCGCTCGAGATACTGAATCCCGGCGGCAGTGTCCAGCCGACGGGGATGGACCAAACCATGCTCCGGCCGCCTGTGGACTCCATCTGAAATGAATAGACCTGATTCACGTAGGCATTGGGCAGCGAGGGCGTGATGATGGCGATCCCACCTTGCACGTTGAGCGCGTAAGGGCGCGACGCGACTTGCAGAGTGACCTGATCCTGGACCTGAATCGTGAAATTGTAGGTCGCCGTGACGTTAGGCGCAGTTCCGGCCAGGGTTCCATTTGCGGGATCCAGCACCATTCCAGCGGGTAGTGTGCCGAAGGGCACCGTCCACGCGAACTGTCCGGTTCCACCTTGGGTCACGATTTGAACCGCATAAGGTTGATTCGCAGCAGCGTCGGGCAGGGTCGCCGTGATGATTTGCAGCTGCTGAACGACGGCAATCGTGAGTTGTTTTGTGGCGGTCTGACCCGTGGACAGTGAGGTGGCTTGAACGATGAAGTTATACACGCCCGGGAAAGTCTGAACGGAGCCTGTACACAACGGAGGTCCGCTTTGCGACGGGAAACCGTAACAGAAGATGCCTTGCGTAATGACGGGAGCTGGTCCCACGACGAATCCGGAGGGCGCAGGCGCCCCAGCAGGGAAGGACCAGGCTATCGGACCTGGGTCGCCGGTCGTATCCAAAGTCACTGGCGCGTACGGCTGCCCGAAGATCGCGGGCGGCAGCGACGTGGTGGTAATCACGAACGATGGCGCGGCGGAAAGGATGAGTGCGGGGCCCCACAGCATCAACGCGAGCGTGGCTAGCCGTCTCATTGGGCGGCTCCTTCGGCGCTCTGAACCAGCGCCAAGGGTGCGAAGAGAACCTCGCCTAGAGTCGCATCAAATAATTTGAACGAGCCGCCCTGCAAGCCCGTTAGCCGGAATGCCGATGGCCCCATTGCAAAAAGTCCTTCGGGGCTGCATCCACAGTCCATGGTGGTCGCCGCGCCGGATTCGATTTGTACGGCGGTGATGAAACCACTACGATCCACGGTGATGACGATCTTGTTGTCTTGTGTGACGGCTACTGCCGCCGCCGACTGAGAAGAATCCGCAAAGGCCGCTAAACTGGATACCTGTACGAAGCTGCCGACACCCGTCACTCTTAGCAAGCCGGCCGTGCTAGCGGCTGCGATGTCATATGTTCCCCGGAAGAATCCCAGAGCTGTTACGCGATCTTCCAGCGGTAGCCGGTTGACCTCGCCATTGGGGCCGAAAGCGTAGATTCCGGTTGTCCATGTTCCGGCCAGCCATGCTCCGTCATCGCTGAGCGCGAGCGCGTCCGGCGACGATCCCAAAAAGGAGGCGTCCAGTTGTCGAATGGCGGGAGCTTCCGGCAAACCTGTGACGATCTGGACCTGATTAATCGAGG
>Ga0105239_10006819_pt1 | contig 13173 bp, 5 predicted proteins | sample KBSC44metaG_FD_92761 | JGI IMG/M metagenome (GOLD analysis project Ga0105239, IMG submission 92761) | Corn rhizosphere microbial communities from Kellogg Biological Station, Michigan, USA - KBS C4-4 metaG | ecosystem: Host-associated > Plants > Roots > Rhizosphere > Soil | place: Michigan, USA...
AATATAATCGGTCGTGGAATCAACACTATAAGTATCGTTGCCATCGCCACCTACTAAAGAGTCGATTCCTGAACCACCATCCAAGGTATCGTTTCCGGCTCCACCACTGAGATAGTTATTACCGCTATTCCCGTTTAAAACGTTATCGGCTCCGTTGCCCGTTCCAAATAAATCCGCAGAACCGGTCAAGGTGAGATTTTCCAAATTACCGACTGCAACCATGTTTCCATCCAACGTGTAGGTCACACTGGATTGAACCGTATCCGTTCCTTCAGCGGCATTTTCTGTAATCGTATCCGTTGTGGAATCGACGATGTAGGTATCGTTGCCTAAGCCACCAATTAAAGTATCGGTTCCGGTACCACCGTCGAGCGTGTTATTACCAGAGTTACCGGTAAGCATATTGTTCGCACTGTTACCGGTTCCGGTGATCGCGCCTGTTCCTGTCAACGTGAGATTTTCAAGGTTGGTGCCCAGCGTATAATTCAGGGACGATTGAACCGTATCGGTCCCTTCAGAGGCATTTTCAGTGATTGTGTCAGTGGTGGAATCGATAATATAAGTGTCATCTCCCGTGCCGCCAATCAGCGTATCGGTTCCGGCTCCGCCGTTGAGTGTGTCGTTTCCACCCAAACCACTGAGAGAGTTATTCCCACTATTTCCAGTCAGGATATTATTAGCGTTATCGCCCGTGGCGTTGATTGCACTGCTTCCGCTCAGGCTCAGATTTTCTACGTTCGCTGTGCCTAAGGTCCAAGTAATGCTGGATAAGATAGTATCGTTCCCTTCATTTGCATTTTCCGTGATCGTATCCGCTGTGGAATCAACCGCGTAAGTATCATCACCCAAGCCGCCAATGAGGGTATCGGTTCCGGTACCACCATCGAGCGTATTATTACCAGAATTTCCGGTGATGACGTTGTTGAGGGAATTTCCGGTTCCATTGATGTTACCGGTTCCACTCAAGGTAAGAGTTTCTACGTTGCCGGAAAGCGTATAGGATGCTGTTGAAAAAACCGCATCCGTGCCCTCACTCGCATTTTCGGTAATCACGTCGCTGCTGGAGTCAACATAATACGTGTCGTTACCGGCTCCACCAACCAGTGTGTCGTTTCCGACGCCACCATCCAATGTGTCGTTTCCGCTGGAAGCACTCAAAGAGTTATTTCCGCTATTTCCGGTCAAAACATTATCCAGTGTGTTGCCGGTTCCGTTAATCGCAGTACTTCCAGTTAACGTGAGATTTTCCAAATTAGACCCCAAGGTATACGTCACGCTAGATTGAACGGTATCCGTGCCTTCAGCGCTGTTTTCCGTAATCGTATCCGTTGTGGAATCAACGATATAAACATCGTTACCCGTTCCACCCACAAGCGTATCGGTTCCGGCTCCGCCGTTGAGCGTGTCGTTTCCAGTGGAAGCATTCAAGGAATTGTTTCCAGAGTTTCCGGTAAGTAGATTATCGAGGGTATTACCCGTACCATTGATAGCGGTGCTACCTGTGAGGGTAAGATTTTCCAAATTAGCCCCCAAGGTATAGGCAACACTGGATATAACGGTGTCGGTACCTTCAGCGCTGTTTTCCGTGAGGGTATCCGTTGTGGAATCGACCGTATACGTATCGTTACCCAGGCCGCCAATGAGCGTGTCCGTTCCTGTGCCGCCATCCAGACTGTTATCAGCACTGTTACCGGTGAGCACGTTATTGAGTGTATTTCCGGTTCCGTTAATCGCATTGCTTCCGGTTAACGTGAGATTTTCCAAATTCGATCCCAGGGTATAAGTCACACTCGATTGAACGGTGTCTGTGCCTTCAGCGCTATTTTCCGTGATCGTATCCGTTGCGGAATCCACGATATAGGTATCGTTCCCTGTGCCGCCAATGAGTGTATCCGTTCCAGCCCCGCCATCTAAGGTGTCGTTTCCACTGGAAGCGCTCAAGGAATTATTTCCTGAATTCCCGGTTAAAACGTTGTCCAGGGTGTTTCCGGTTCCGTTGATAGTAGACGATCCCGTTAAAGTAAGATTTTCCAAGTTCGATCCCAGGGTATACGTCACGCTGGATTGAACCGTATCCGTCCCCTCAGCACTATTTTCCGTAATCGTATCCGTTGTGGAATCCACGATATAAACATCGTTACCCGTTCCACCGATTAACGTATCAGTCCCGGCTCCGCCATTAAGCGTATCGTTTCCGCTGGAGCCACTGAGTGAATTATTCCCGGAATTTCCGGTAAGCACGTTATCCAGCTCGTTGCCGGTACCGGTTAAATTGCTGCTACCCGTGAGTATCAGGTTTTCGACATTGCTGCCTGTATCCAGGTTATAAGAAATGGAAGCTGAAACTGTATCGGTTCCTTGACCGGAATTTTCCGTAATGACGGTCGACGTGGAATCAACGATGTACAAGTCGTTTCCATCCCCACCCGCAAGCGTATCCGTACCCACTGTCCCCGTACCGCCATTTAAGGTATCGTCTCCGGCATAGCCTTGAAGCAGATCATTCCCCGCATCTCCCATGAGCGAATCGTTGCCGACATCGCCATATAAACTGTCGTTGCCATTCCCTCCAGACAGGGTATTATTCCCGGCATAACCAATGATGTAATCGTTGCCGTCATACCCAAAAATGGATTCCGACTGGTTTGATCCGTACAGCGTATCATCACCGGAACTTCCTTGTGTTTGCAATAAGGCGGTGATTTGGGCACGGGTTAAAACGGTATTATCTGGGAAGACAATCTGGTTGAGACTGCTTTGCGTACCGTTAGAGTACATATCAGCAACTTTGATACTGTCGCTGCTCCCGGTACGAGTGATGATCAGATTGTTGTACTGATCCGCCGTGAACGTGGTATTCGCAGTGGTATAACCGGAACCCAGCTGTATAGTGTCGGCACCGGAATAATCACTGACAGTATCCTGTCCATCTCCAGTCGCGAACACATACGTATCGTTATTGCTACCTCCCTGGAGATAATCGTTGCCCGTTCCACCATTCAACGTATCGTTTCCAACATTGCCGGTTAATGAATCGTTCCCGGCGTCACCAGAGAGCAGATCGTTATCGCCGGAGCCATCCATATTGTCGTTACCATCGCCACCATACACCGTGTCGTTACCGTTTGCGGCATTAATATAATCATTTCCCGCATAGCCGTACATCGATTCCGCCTGCTCCGATCCTTGGAGGCTCATATCATCGGAAGAAGTTCCTTGCACCTGAAGCAGAGCGGCTACTTGGGTTGAAGTCAGGCTGCCGCCATCCGTAAAGGTGAAGTTCTCGATTTTATAGTTTGTACCCGTGAAGAAGTTTTGGATTCTAATAGAATCCGTTGAGCCGTTGCGATTGATGATGAGGTCATAGTTTTGCGAGTAAAACGACAAATCGGTGCTGGCAATACCGGTGCCAAATTGCAGGGTATCCGTGCCGCCGTAATCAATCAGGGTATCCTGCCCGTCCCCGATATTAAACATATAGGTTTCATTGCCGAAGTTCCCTTGGAGAGTATCGTTACCCGTCCCGCCGATTACAGTGTTATAGGTGTCGGCAATTGTAGACGTGGTGATTAGATCATTCCCACTGCCACCATCCAAAGTGTTATTACCGTCGTTATCCCATAAGTAGTCGTTATCGGCCCCACCCAGCAAGCTATCATCTCCGCCGCTGCCATAGAGGGTATCGTTACCGGCACCGCCATCTAAAGTGTCGGTACCACTACCACCTGTAATGTCATCGTTACCATCGAATCCGTAAACACGTTGACCTCGGTTGTTAAATGCTTCTGAGGTAGAAACAGCTAAGGTATCATTTGCAGATGTCCCATTTAAATGCATATCCCAAAGAATTGAATCTGTTGTTACAACAGTTCCGTTGGCAAACACGAACTGCTCAACATAGTAATCTGCCTGAGAACTGAATAAATTAGAAATAGTAATTTGATCGGTTGTACCACTTATGGTAACAACCATGTCATTGCCGCTACGGGTATAAGAGACATCTCCCGGTGCAATTCCACTTCCAAAGACAACAGAATCGTAACCCGTATTTTCAGAACGAATAAAGGCATCACCTTCAATGATTGTATCCTGTCCATCTCCCAAATTGAAGAAATAGGCATCGTTACCATTGTAACCAATTAGAGTATCATTACCTATATCACCAATTAAAATGTCATTGTTATAACTACCTTTTAAGGTATCATTGCCTGCGTTACCATCCAGATAATAAGCCCTTGTATCTCTAGTTACATGCCCAGCTCCAGTATCCCAAGCTCCTGTACCAGCAGAGCCTAAGGCGTCATCACCAGAGGTTCCTTGAACAATCTGCCTTCCAGCTTGATTAATAGCGTCAATAAAATCACTGCCTAATGACCCTATAGAATTAAGAAAATCAGCATAATTAGAAACCAAAGACCAATTAAGCCCATTCATAGCCCTTGAAAAGTTCGCGGCATCCGTTATTGCCTGACTACGGTTCGTGCTTGCCAGGGATTCCAGCGAAGAAATAACACTATCGAGGTTTAAGCTTGTATCGCCCGTTACATCATCAACATGCCAGGTAATTTGCATAAAATACGAACTCAGTTGAGTTTGAGCCATGAGTTTTGCATAAAGTGTTTCACTTAATGCGTAATATTCCTGTGCTAAATAAATTGCAGGCATTTCACCCAGGAAACTTGTGCTACTACCTTGATAAAAACGACCTTCAAAAGCCTCGACAATTGAGGCTTGAGTATCATAAATCATTCCCGTTCGGGTGGTCGCATTAGAAATAGAAACACCAGCCCAATTCGCAAGGATTTGATCAAGCAATCCGTTTTGAGTAGCAGCATTGGTGCTTGCGATAAAACTTTCCACCAAACCTTTTAACGTTCCAGAAACATCCATCTGCATCGCCTGCTGCAAATCGTAGACATTTCCTGCACCAAACACAGTAGGTAAATTTTCTATTTCTGAAGATAATGAAACACCCGTTAAGGGATCGGATATATTCGGGTTGGTAAATAAACTATAATCCGCCATCATACCGGTCGTTAGATCGGTTTTAGTAAAACTTCCCAAGGAGAGTTGGGTATCACCAATGCCATCCATCGTACCACTTGAGCTATGCGTTAAACTTAAGGACTGGATTCCGGCAGTATTTAAACTTAGAAGCGTACCATCTCCCTTTAGAACCTTAAGCTCTGAAAAATTGGCATCACTACTATTAATTACGCCATCATGGTTAGAATCATAGTCCACTAATGCAGCATAAGCATCCGCCGCCATTTGACCATTAGCAAGCGTTGTATGGTCACCGAATATTTCATTGGCATTATCAATGGCGCCATTGCCATTTTTATCAACAGCAAGGATGCCATCGTTACTATCAACCCAGTTGGTTAATTCGGCAAAACCATTATTATCGTAATCAAAAGTTAATCGATCCCCTTGTTCTACAAGTTTAATGCCATCTCCATTGAGATCCAGTACAATCGGGTCACCTTTATTGGGTGTATTTGATGCCGCTGCCATTCCACCAAGCATACCAGAGCTAGTTGGCAAGGAAGCCGCATCATGACCAATAGTAGCAGCGCTTGCCTGGGCCGGAGTTAGACCGGCAAACCCGGCGGCAATTAGAGCCGCTCCTGCCGGAGTACCTACGCCACCCGTTTCAACGATAATCGCAACTCCTGCTACAATTGCAGCTATTGCTACGATTTGCCCAGCGTGGTCAGACAAAAAATTCCCGACTTCTATTAAACCTTCCCCGACCATTTCAAGCCCGTCTTTAACAACGGTTTTTCCATTTTTAATAAACTCATCAATAATATCAGGCTGTTTGTTATGTGGTTCTGGGTTCGTTACTTTTCTCTTAGGGGGCGGAGCAGGAACAGGATCTGGTGGTGGTACTTTAATACTAAGTGGCTGCACTTCAGACATTTTTAACCTCTAAATATTATTAAACAATTTATAATAAGTATTTAATTTTGAACCTGCTTAAGGCCTTAGTTATATTTTCTGCTTAGTTCCTGAAATTCATTAAAAAGCTCTGGCATAGTACGCTGAATAAATCCATAATCATATCGATACACTTCTGAAAAGCTTTTTTTTGCCACTTCTCTATCGCCTAACTTGTCACATGCCTTTCCTAATAAAATATTGTAATAAGCTTGTAATTCCTGAGTTAAACTAAGCGTAAGCTCAAAACATTCCCTGGCTTTTTCATACTGAGCCTGTTCTAAATAATACCGACCTAAATAGGATGTAAAAATGGCATTGTCAGGAAAGAGTTTTACCGCTTCTAAAGCATAAGGAAACCCTAAGTCAATCTGATTATCTGCCAAACACCATGACAAAAGCTGAGTCCAAGCCTCTACGCGATCTGGAGTCAGTTCAATTACTTTTTGCCAATAAGGAATTCCATCCGGGGATGAAAGCTCAGAATTTATACTTCCTGCTAAATAATGGTAACTAACATTCTCAGGGAATAGCTCTGCAAGTTTCATAGTATAACCTAATGCCAGTAATAGCTCCCCATTCCGATAATAAGAATGAGCTAATAATGTATAAAAAGTTTCCGTTTCTTTGCCAGGAACATTTCCAAAGAGCTGGAGCAGAATATCCAAAGCTTTTTGAGGTTCATTTAGTTTTTTTAGATATAAAGAACTCAGGTTTAGGCCAGGAATATAGTGGTGCGGGGAAATTTCAAGCGCCTTTAAATAAAACTTCTCTGCCTTTGTAAAAATTTGCAACTGAGCATTGGCCATTCCCAAAAAACTATATGCAACAAAAGAATCTGGATCTAATTTTAATATTTTTGTACACAGTGCAATACACGTCTCATATTTACCTTTATCTATCTCAATTTCTGCTTGCAAAGCCATAAAAGCGCTTGCAGCAGGAAATTTAAATAGTACTTTTTGTATCAACTTTTCTGAAGAATCCAATTCCTTTTGCTTATAAAAAGTTTTAGCCAAACCTAATAATGCGTCCAGATTTTCAGCATCAATGGCTAAGGCGTTTTCATAAAGCACCTTGGCATCATCATACTGCTCATTTTCATACGCCGCAAAAGCCTGTGTCAACAACTCAGCAATTGTATTACTTTGTTCAGAAGTATTCTCAATAGACATCAATTGTCCACCTATTTGTCACAGTAAACTAGAGAGATTATACAAATCCCATTAACTGCAACAAAATACAGTAACTCCTCGATTCAGAACCAAATAGGTCAGCATGATATAAAAAACAATACAAACTCAGCTTAATGGGTGTTTTTATATCTGTCAACGCAACTAGTCAATAAAATTATTTATCAAAAATTGAAATCCTATTCAGCTCAACAAAACTTTCATACGGCCAGTCGCTTAACCTAAATCGAAGCCGAAATTTAGCTTCTTGTGATTGAGGTAATGCTTTTCCAAAGAAAATTCCCACACACCAAGCTTTACATACGCTTTGAATGCTGAACCGCTTTCGGTAAAATGACTTTAGTCAGGTTATAGGACCAAAAAGGTTTCTTCGCAGTTAAAAGGCAGAGTGTATGAGCGAACTTTTATCCGCAGCCCAGCAACAACCTCGCATCGAAACTTACACGCCTTTATACCGTAAGTATCGGCCACAAAGCTTTGCGGATGTTGTCGGCCAACAACCGATTGTTCAAACCCTGGGGAATGCCATCGAGCACAATCGTGTGGCCCATGCCTATCTTTTCTGCGGTCCTCGGGGAACGGGGAAAACATCCACCGCCCGCATTTTTGCAAAATCCCTCAATTGCGAACAAGGCCCCACCATAAAACCCTGCATGCAGTGTGCCTCCTGCACGGGTATTGCAGCCGGGAATGCCTTGGATGTAATTGAATTCGATGCCGCCAGTAATAACGGCGTCAGCGATGCACGCGAGCTGATTGAGAACTGCCAATACAGTTCTATGAATGGCCGCTTTAAAGTCTATATTGTGGACGAGGTTCACATGCTGACTCCACAGGCTTTTAACGCGCTCTTAAAAACACTGGAGGAACCGCCTGCAAACGTCATTTTTATTTTTGCGACTACTGAGGCTCACAAAGTACTGCCTACAATTGTCAGTCGCTGCCAGCGCTTCGATTTCAGCCGCATTACGACGCAAGATATTGTTCTTCGCCTGCAATCCATAGCCGATGCTGAATCCATTAAAATTGAAGATGAAGCATTACGCCTCATCGCAAGACACTCCCGCGGCGGGCTCCGTGATGCGGTAGGTCTGCTTGATCAGGTTTCCGTACTCAGCCGAAGCGATGCCAATCATCCGATTGTTCAACGCCCCGATGTCGCCATGTTTATTGGCGCGTTAGAAGAAGATCTCCTGCTCGCATTAAGTGATGCCATTGCCCAGAAAAAAGCATCCGAGCTCTTAGAAAAACTGGAAGAACTTGCAAACCGTGGCGTGGAACCAATTCAGCTACTTAAAGATTTAACGCTCCATTTTCGTCACTTGCTGGTACTTCAATCCGTTGGTTCCAATACCTCCGCTGACAGCCTGGATTTGGCCGCTGAATATGTCGCAGAGCTCAGAAAACAACTTTCTCTTTTCCATCACCCTGAAGAGCTACCACAAATTTTAGCGCGCTTGGCCAGTGTAGAGCGTAATGTACGGCATACCAGCCAGCCACAACTCTGGCTTGAAGTCGGACTCATGGAATTAGTCTATCGCCATAACATCGCTGTTGTTCAAGAACTGAATGAACGTATCGAAAAACTCGAAACCCTCCTATCAGGTCAATCGGCTTTAATGCCTCTACCTGCAACAACACAAAAACAACATGCTTCTACTACCCCTGGTCGCACGGCAATGCGTACCGCAGCACCCACACAAGAACCGCCAGCAAAAACAGCTCCAACCAATATCGCATCACAGTCCTCTGCTTCTTCTTTCCCTGCTCAAGCCATTTCGCCATCAGCCTCTGCCAATGCTACTCAAACGACAACAATCGCAACAGGTTCGCCTAATATTAGTGAAGCGGACTATGCCCAAATTTGCGCCATGATTCCAAGCCTTGGAGTTCGTTCACTATTACAACAACAAACATTCCCTCTCTCCTTCAATGAAAATAACCTGGTTATTGGTGTATTAAGTGAACCCAACCTGGTTACGTTGAAAGCGCCTAATCGCTTTATCCACTTGGAAAAAACCGTTGAAAAGTTCTTTGGACGGCCTATTAAAGTGGAATTAATACACGAAAAAACACGACCCACTGGCAGTGCAGCACCCGTCATCCCATCTGCTGTAAAAGCGTCTAATCCTGCCCCTGCCTTTTCTACAAAACCACAAATGCCACCACAACGCCCAGAAGAAGCAGCGACTTATACACCAACTGTTCAAGCTGCAATGCCAGCCTTAAAATCTCCAGCTTTACCTCTTCCAGCCTTAAACGAAACACCTGTCACAGCTCCCATTGCAGTACCCGGAAATCGCCCACCAGCAATGGAAGCCATACGCAACAGTGTTCCAATTGATTTTTCAGTACCTCCAGGTATGGCCCCTACAGGCAATTCTGGTAGCCAGGTTTCAATGGCAGAACTGGAAGGGGAGCCGCCTCTTTTCAATCCGGTAAATAGCAAACCTGACTTTGATTCCATGCCACCCATGGAAGATGATGGTCCAATGGATGCTTATGATAACCGCCCACTTGATGGTGACAGCGTCTTTGAGGCACTGAGTGCCACACCACCCCATCCGAATCAATCTGCCATGCACTCCGAGGACTCCCAAGAGGTTATTCCTGCCGATGCAGCCCTGAAGGAGGCACAGCAACATGCCTTACAACTCCTTCAAGGTAAAGTTCTTTAATTTATCGCTAGAAAAACCTAATACTCACAGTACGGTGACTTAACTGTCCCTAGCGTAATACAGACGAAGGTGTATATGCCTATTTTTGAAGCCAGCCCATTGGCTATTTTAGGTTTCCTAATGGTACTGACATTTACAGTCCTGATCATGACGCGCCTTCTCTCTGCTATGACGGCTCTTATCTTAATTCCGACGCTATTTGCCTTAATTGGTGGATTCGCAAGCGGCATGGGTGGAATGATGCTGGCAGGTGTATCAAAACTGGCTCCAACCGGTCTTATGCTGATGTTTGCTATCCTTTATTTCAGCATTCTGAATGATACCGGTTTTTTTACCCCGCTCTCTAATTTCATCATTAAAGCAGCCAAAGGCGACCCTCTCAAAATCCTTGTAGGGACAGCTATTCTGAGTCTGCTCGTCTCTCTCGATGGCGATGGGGCAAGCACTTATCTCATCGTATTAACGGCCATGTTCCCCCTGTACGAACGCTTACAAATCAAACCTATTTATTTGAGCGCCATTGTTATGTTGGCGGTTGGCATCACCAATCTGGTTCCGTGGGGTGGACCGACAGCACGAGCAGCCAGTGCTTTGCATCTCGATCCGGCAACACTCTTTGTTCCCATGTTACCCACACTTTTAATGGGTGCCCTTTGGGTGATTGTCACTGCCTATATTCTTGGTCTAAAAGAACGAAAACGACTTGGAAGCTGTCTCGTAATAATCAGCGAAAACGTTGTCATGAATAGTAATGACTTTACTGGAACAGACTCGTCTCACAATTCAACGATCCCCACATCACGAGAACGATTCTTAATTAATTTACTGATGACAATAGCACTTCTCTTTCTTCTTATTCAGAATGATCTACCCATGTCCATTATCTTTATGGTGGGATCGGCTCTATTACTCATCGTGAATTTCCCCAAACTCAATGATCAGAAAGCCTGCCTGGGCCGGCATGCCGGCAATATTCTTTTTGTTGTCAGCCTGGTTTTTGCCGCCGGTATTTTCATGGGGATTTTATGCGGCACACATATGGTTGATGCGATGACACACAGCATGTTAGCGCTGATTTCTTCGCATGCGGGCCGTCATTTACCCATCATTACAAGCTTGCTAAGCATCCCGATGACCTTTTTTATTTCTAACGATGCCTTCTATTTTGGCGTGCTTCCCATTCTTGCAAAAATTGCGAGCAGTTATGGTATTAGTCCCGCTACAATGGGAAGGGCATCCTTAATTGGACAACCCTTCCATCTTTTAAGCCCCCTCGTCCCATCCACTTATTTACTCGTTAATCTAGCCAAAGTTGAATTCGACTCTCATCAACGTTTTACTGCTGCTTGGGCAATCGGCAGTTGCTTTGTCTTATTTATCTTCAGTGTTGTGATAGGGTTAATTCCCTATTAATAAAAGAAAGAAACAGCTCATAATAGAGCATGAGAGAGACTATTAATTGAGCTGTTTCAAATCAGTGGGGGAGAAATCTTGGAGTTGATCCATATGACCTTCTTGAATTTTTTGAACCCACTTGGAATCACTCAGCAATGCTCTACCCACCGCAATTAAATCAAACTCATTGCGTTCTAAACGTTTTTCCAAGGTATCCAAACTGGCAGGCTGTGAACCCTCACCACCAAATGCTGTCATAAAATCATTCGATAAACCCACAGAACCGACACTAATCGTGGCAGCTCCCGTCAATTTTTTGGCCCAACCTGCAAAGTTCAAGCCCTCAGCACCGTCAATTTCAGGAAATTCAGCCTCCCAAAAACGTCTTTGAGAGCAATGAAAAATATCAACACCCGCTTCTTTCAAAGGTAAGAGCCAACCGCTCATCTCATCCGGGGTATGGGCAAGCTTCACGGTGTAATCCTGCTGCTTCCATTGGCTTAAGCGTAAGATAATAGGGAAATCTTCTCCAACCGCCTTGCGAATACTTTTCACCACGTCTACAGCGAAGCGAGAGCGCTCTTTTAAAGTCGATCCACCGTAATTATCTTGTCTTAAGTTAGTTTCAGACCAGAAAAACTGATCAAGAAGATAGCCATGCGCCCCATGAATTTCAAGAACATCAAAACCCAGGCGCTTTGCCTCTGCAGCGGCTTTTCCATAGGCGGCAATGGTGTCAGCGATATCCTGCTCTGTCATCGCATCACCACGTTTCTGCCCGGGCGCCACGAAACCGGACGGACTTTCAACAGGCACATCCGGTACCCAATCCGTCATAAAACTGGCAACAGCACCGACATGCCAGAGCTGAGGCCCCATTTTGCCACCAACAGCGTGAACTTCATCAATTACATGCTGCCAACCCTTAAGAGCCGCTTCACCATGAAAGAATGGGATTTGAGGCTCATTCCGAGATGCAGGACGGTCAATCACTGTTCCTTCAGATAAGATAAGACCCACTTGGCCTTCTGCACGCCTGCGGTAGTATATCGCAACATCAGTTCCCGGAATTCCATGCGGGGAAAATGAGCGCGTCATCGGAGCCATCACGATACGATTTTTCAGTTCCAAAGATTTGATTTTAAAGGGCGTGAAAAGCGCTTCAATGGCTTGAGTACTCATCTTTGAACTCCATTTTTAATTTGGTTATCAAAGATGGTATATTAGATATACCTAGTGTCAATTAGGTACTCTTAATATCCTAAGTATCAAAAAGGAAACCGCATGTTAAAGCAGGAACTTGCAGCGGGTTACTCAGAAAAATGTCCTTGTCGAATTCTTCTCGACCAGATTGCAGACAAATGGTCTATTCTTATTTTGGCGGCACTATGTGAAAAAGGGCTGCGTTTCAACGAAATTAAACGCCAACTAGACGGCATTACACAGAAATCTTTAACTCAGGCCTTGAGACGCTTAGAAAGAAATGGCATTATTGAGCGCAAAGTCTTATCGCTATCTCCGATAGCCGTTGAATATGCAACGACTTCCTTAGGTAAAACGCTGAAGGAACCGTTTAAAGCCTTACACGATTGGGCTGTTGAGTACCTGCCCGAAGTTGAAAAGGCACAACAAAAATTTGACTCCCCATTAGTAAGTAAGCTGCCGGAGCCTGCACTTTAATCAAAAAACATTATCGGGTAAATGATGAATTGTAGAGGGCTCGGGTAGCTTTAATACTTTATTCGGAACCGAGGGCAAAGGCCATGCCTGGATTACTGGTATTTTTTGCTGCTGTTGAGAAGCCGACTTCGTCTTTTTAGGGACAGTAATCTTCAAAACGCTTTGCCCATTTTGCTCTATCAACTCTCGTTTAACCTTTTGGGGCAAAACCTCCTGAGAAATCTCTAAAGATTGCATAAAGCTCGTAGTCACAGATAAGCCAGGGCCACCATTCGAGTCAGAAG
>Ga0105239_10006823_pt1 | contig 13169 bp, 12 predicted proteins | sample KBSC44metaG_FD_92761 | JGI IMG/M metagenome (GOLD analysis project Ga0105239, IMG submission 92761) | Corn rhizosphere microbial communities from Kellogg Biological Station, Michigan, USA - KBS C4-4 metaG | ecosystem: Host-associated > Plants > Roots > Rhizosphere > Soil | place: Michigan, USA...
AGCAGCCACCCCGCTGCTACGCGTTGCGCGTCTCTTGGGAGCCATTAAGTGCGATATCCGTTTGCTCAAGAATATGCCAGCTTGGTCGATGACACTCCGTATAGTACTCCGTACTGATGATCCGAATGAAAAATCCTTGCTACTGATCTGGACACGAGCCCAAACAGGTGTGGGGTCCAAGAGTAGCTATCCAGGTAAGCTAGTGTACTGTAGCCAAAGTTACTTACTTACAGCCTCACATGGGCGCGCGAGGCTGGGATGCGGGGGAATATTGACTTCGAGGGACAGAATGTTGATGACGCGATCTAAATGCATCCACATCACCTTCCTCTGTTAACGTGGATGAACTGCTTCTCGACCATGCATATGATCTTGTTTAATACTAAGGAAGCGATCAATTGCTGTCGAATCGTGACCACGGGCAATGATAAAGGGGTTTCAGGTTGGATGATGTCAGTCGTATTCGTATTGGCCCTCCGTGACGGACGAACCACCACCCATGATCTCACAACAGCGGGGGTTTTCTGGCATCGGTTACTCTCAGCATTATCATCTTTGCTTCTGAACAGTCCTCTTGCTTCCAGCACTTCCTCATCTCAGCAACGGCATAGCTGAAGGAACGATCTAACAAGTGTGTCCAATCTCATATTCAAGGCTTCTGCACGAGTAACTACCTAAGTGATTAAAACATGAGCCGGACAAGCACGAAGCTCATCCTTCAGGAAAGCTAGGTCATGGGTTTTATTCAACAGCTTAAATCAGACAGTTTGAACACCCGAGTGCTGACAACATATACGCCTAGCTGAAACCCTGGGGCACTTTTGGCGAACCTTGTGCATCACTGACTCCTGCGCCTCAGACATAAGGGAGCAGTCCGTGTTGCTCATATGTGGTGGGGTATTTCATTTTGTAGCATAGAATCCAATTTGGTCATGATTCGTGGGTAGACAACACGGTCATCTGCTCATGATAATTGCATGAGTTTTGTGCAGCTTGTCGTTGATATATGTATGTTCAAACCTCGCCAGATCGAGCACCAAGTGCTTTTCGAAGTAGGGTCTCACAGAAATCCTCGTCGACAACCGCTCCGAATCTGCAGCAGAACCGTGGTCAGTAACAGTCACCCATTGTGCCAGAGTGGTACACATACCCGTAACACTTCACCTCCGGAACCAAGGCCTTCTTGAGGAATTCCAACGTATCTCTCGTGAGCAGACTGAAATTTGGGTGTTGTCGAACACGCTGCCAGATCTCGATGGGCGTGATCTCGCCGCTGAGATTGAGGCGATCGGAGAACTCCAACAATTTCTCTAGCTCAACGGCTGGAACCGTCCACTTGGCGCCGCTGGGGACGCCTGAGCCTGGTCGTCGTGATGAATCCGGTAGCGGCGACCGAGACATGATTGGACCCAATAGCATCATCTCATGTCCACTGCCCTCGACGTCGCTGAAATGTGATGCGTGATGTTGAAGGCAGACGTACTCTAGAGCCAGCACGAAGTCGACACCGACTTGTGTGGCTCCCAGCCCTTGTGGATGGAAAACGGGCATGGTGACACTCACTTCAGATTGAGAACTGTGGTCTTGGCTGAGGCTGGGAGCATCAGATATAGTCAGGCCGCTCAAAAGAAGATCGCTGGAGGAAGTTGAGCCCGAAGGAAATGGCATTGATGAGCCCGTGGCGGTGGTGGCGGCGGCGGGTATAAAAGGGGCGGCGGTGGTGGCACAGATCGAAGCTGTAATATAATCATCCGGGAAATATGCACGAATGCTTTGAGATTGGTCCGCCAGATCGAATATCTCTACGGTGGCCTCTGGACTAGAGATGAGGGGATCGGATGCCAAATCAGGCGGCAATGGGATGTTATATTGCTTGATCAGATCCTTCAGCCCACGAATCAATGCGCGATACGCTAGAAGGTGTGCCTCATGTGCGGAGTCTTTCGCGCGTAACTTGGCTACTTCGGATTCCAGAGTCTTGACATACGTAGCCTTACGATCTCGGTGTGTTCTGGAAATAACAAGATGATGAGACAATCATTGTCAGTTATTGTGTTGGAGCTTTCAAGAATCAGGATTGCGGAGGCCGTTAAGCTCCCTCCCTGTATGCGGAAACAGTATTTACCTTTGAGCACGCCTGACTTGTTCTCGGCGTCGAGCATTCCTGGCGCCTCCTTCGTCCAAGGGAGTGTCTCCATCTTGGTCTGAAACCATTTAGTCACAACTTACTTCCCAGCGCGTGAGGAAATGCGAAAGGGTTAGGCCCGTGGGGGATTAGCCATCCTACTTCTCTCTCCACCAGGTGACACCGTGCGCGAAGGATGCAACAGGAGAAACCATTTTTATCGTGCTTGTAAGCGGGGAAGAGAAAACATGTGTATCGAGTGCTTGTACATACCAGGTTTCTTGCTCTCGGGCGGGGGCAATTTCTGTGATCCGTCCGACATAATGACACGACCAGCTGTCGGAAGCAGAGTGTCACTGCAGGATGTTCCACTCCTGATATCTGCCAAGAAACCAAGTGATCCCTTGAAAGGATAGATGCACTTGATTCAACCGTTCGGATGCCGTACTACTTATTGGTCTGAGCGATTATTCGATCATGGGGGGAAACAAGGCGAGCTTGCGAGGATGATTATGGAATCAAAAGTAGGCTCGGAACGGGGCTCGGAATGGCAATTGTTGAATCCAATGAGAAAGCTGCAACAACAACAGAGAGTTTTTTCCTTTATGTATTTAGGGGAGAAGTCTGTTGCCAGTGTTCCTACACTTTTCATCGCGAGAGAGAATTCTGAATAGACGTTGTTTAAGTATTATTTAAGATGTAGTGGAGTTTGTCCAAGCCATCGGTAACTAGTGATGCAAAGATACATAAGTACTTACTGCGGCTGAGAATTGTTAGGGCTACCGCAGTGCTTGGGCGTTGTTAGGCAAATGGCGAAAGGCTGTGTGTGGGTGGACGAACCACAGGTGGCCATTGATCAAGCCCCCAGATAGTTAGCCCTAAGCGCTGACTCAGGCTGCACGGAACAGGCAATGAAGAACTGGTCGGATTGTTTAATCAATTGACTGTGGCAGCTTAGTGGCCAAAGGTAATTTGTATGGGCGTTTAGAACGGGGCTGACAGTTCGCGTCTAATAAATATTTGTATTCAATACATAGTAATTGCAAGCACTGCCTTGTTAGATGCTTTGCAATATCTCTATCCTGATGAAGGAAACCTGATTTGTGCCAGTCGCCTCTTTTCGATCTTATCCAGAGCGTGATATACCTTCTTGACCCCTAGGATGATGCAATACCAAACTCCTACGATGACAAGGAAGTAGGTGAGCAGCCGCCATTGCCAACCCGGACGCGTCGGTTTGTTCGCCTCTGCAATCGGGATTGGAACACTGAGAGCTGTAAATGCATGCTTGCTAATCTTGAAAGAGAAAACCTCATCTCTGACCGTACCCGCTGGGAAATCATCGCAAGGGTCTCCAGGCAGGCGAGGAAAGAGTGGGGTCGTCTTATATGGTGAAATATACTCAATGGCCGAGGTGAGGTTGGAAAGCAAAAGAAACTCAGCAAAGATCACTGGTGTAGGATGCTCAATAGCGGAGACAAAATTGGACAGCAAAAGAAACTCAGGGGTCAATAGAATGTCTTTCCTCGCTCCTGCTTCCTCTGTCCTATGCTCGTCACCAGTTGTCTCCTTCTCAACGTCGCCCTGATCAGAAGAAATCTCCGGTACCTGTGTTGAACCATATGGGCAATCGAGAGCATCCTGACCACTCTGGGCGTCAAGGTCACCAAGATCATAAAGAGCATAGATGGCAGAGAGATCATCCTCAGCATCAGGAGCAACCATTCCGGAATTTGAAAGTCCAGGAAGCTCCTCGCGCTTCATATAAGAATTGGTGCCATCATGGAAGAACATCATCGCATCTGGCTCTGGCAAGGCTAATGAAACTGCGTTTTCAAGACGACTAGGTCCCTTTGTGCCCGCCGGATAGGTTTTCGAACTATCTTCACTAGAAAAATCCATGAGTACTTTTGTAATCCTGATGCACTGCAAGTTTGGCCTGTGTAGAAATTGAAATTATGGAGGCCAGCTAGCTCGAAGCATATTAATTGGTAAGCCATTTTATATCCCCATGCCATGGAGTCAGGGTTCCGGTCCAGCTGAATTGTCTGCTTTGAGTCGATCGAACAACAAATCCTTATGGAACATTGTCTTGATGTGCAACAATGCGAAAACGCTGCTAGGCCGTAGATGCTCGACCGACATTTGTTCCAAGACCCTTGTTTGGAAGAAGCAGCCTGTTTTTGACACAAATTTCATTGTGGAGGTGGGCCTGGCAGATAATGGAACAATGTATCGCCGAGCACTTCCCAGATGTCCTCTGCTCGATTGGTAGCTGTCCATGCAGGCAAGGGGCAGTCACCCCCTGAATGTAGGTAATGTTCAAGTATGGACTTCATCCCTGTCTGGGTGTAAGGCCCTTCATAGGAGGTCGCAGCCTTGCAGGCAGTGAAGTCATCTGCCGTATGCCAATGCCACTCCCCTTCATCTTCATCGACATACCATGCTCCAAGTACCGAGACACTACGAATTCGGCGCTCCGCGAGATACTTAAGCACGTCTATCATCGAACGAGTCTCCAAGCGACAGTCTCTCAGGGTTAGGGCCTGGAAATTTACGCCCTCACTGAGGAGGGCAATTAGGTCTCCCCATCGACAGCGAAATCGGGACAGTGACAGGGACTTCAGGCGCGGAACCCAAAGTCGTGGAAATTGATCTATGTTCGTTCTGTCGAAGAGATCAAATGAGAATTCTGCTTCCTTGCCATTAGGAAGGTCGATATGAAGCTCCTTGAGCTCTATTGCACTGTTTAACAGCATCGTTAGTTTCAACACCGAGAGATGTCTCATCATGTTGTTGACTTGATCTCCTGTACCACTTCGCGAGAGCCAGTCGCTGTGTGGGAGGCTGCTGATTCTAAGGTTGAGATTGCTTAGATATCGAAAGGGCTCCTCTAAGACTGGTTGTCCGTTGGCGTGATGCTTGGTCAATAATTCGTGTGGTAGGTCTACAGCTTCCAGGACGTTTAGAGGACATCGAGATAACCGCGCGGCTTCAAGAAAATTGATGAAGTGAATCATGCAATGCTGCCTCCGGTTAGAAACCCGTCGGCGAGGATCAAAATCGTACGGGCGGTCGGTCTGATACTCTTCATGATTAAATGCTTCAAGCTCCTGAAGTCGAATTTGAGGTTCTGCCATAATCACTTTGAAATGGATAACAGGGTTGGAGTCGCTGAGAGCATTTAGCGCCCGTATCAAGGCATCTTGGACTCGGTGATCAGCCATGGCTGCAGCTTGCTGGTCCAAATGCCATCGGTATAGATCATAGCGAACAGGAAAGTCTGGAGTGAACCTGGCCTGGAGATTCTCGTGAAACTCAGTATAGTCTGATTTTGATGACACGTTAGAAGCAAGGCTCCTAGACCATGCACTGCTAATTTCGTGATAAACCTGTGCCTGCCAATATCTATAATCTGCATATTCCAGTTGAACTCCAGACTGGAAAGAGATACACTTCAAATATGGTGCTATAGATTTGTTTGAAGCAAGTTGCTCAAGTTGGTAAAGTCGATGGCGGCTTGGGTATAATCTGAATTCGAAGTTGTGAAAAAGATGCTTCTCGGCGACAACAGCATATCCCTTGCATACAAGACGGAAGTTCTTCAATGAGGATCGATCAATGAACAAACAAAGATGGTCTATGAGCTCTGTCGGTAGGTCATCCATTTCCGACATTTAGGTAGACGAGCCCTCGACTTAGATCTGTAAAACGGCACATGTGTTTCTGCTGCTGCATAGTACATACATATACCTGCTTATCATGGGAGCCTATGGATGGCTTGCGCGTTCAATAATAAAAGGGTCGTGGCCTGTGCATGAAGGGCTGGTTTGGAGAGGTTTCACGTTCTGCCTTGCCGAGTAGGCAACTCAATTGCAGCAGTGTAGGATAGTCGTATCCTAGTGCAGTAGAATAAGTTGGACTCCATATCAGCAGCTGGATGATAAGACCAATGACAAAGCGGGATGTTTGTACGAGGACTGTAAGCAACCTAATCTGGTCTAGCGCGAGGCTCCAATTTGTGCATTACGGTGGAACATGCGGAGTATTGCGTAGCCACTTTCTCGACGAAACATCTCTGCTGAATTGCAGGCAACTAAACGGCATTAGAGCGTGAGCTGTGATTGTACGCGATCCACGTCCTTGCGGGAGGTCAAGAAGAGGTGGCATACCGTAACATGGTGCGAAATCAAGCTTGATTATGCGTCGCTTGATCTTCAGGGCGGCACAGGTGCCTAGGATTCCTCGTCCTGGCCGATGCTGGTTCTCGACAGGCAGACCCAATACACAAGAAGCGCGCAAGCTCGAGGGACAGGCCGCTGCTAAACGTCGCTTTGATCGATTGATCCATCGAACCCCACAATTTTTGAGGCCATCCCTAACTGGGCTGAGAGATGCGCCCGTTTCTCACATCACCGCGTTCTTCATTCTCCACGAAATCACCGCCGTGGTCCCACTCCTTGGACTCGCCGGAGCCTTTCATTACTGGAATTGGTTACCTCCCTACTTCACTGAAGGAGCATGGGCTTCGGCTGGCGTGGACCAGTTTGGCAGATATGCTCGCAAGAAGGGATGGATCAGCGAGAAAGATCAAGAGGAAGTTGAGGAAGAAGCAAGACAAGGATATGTGGAGGGGCTCGAGAGGCGAAAGACGTCTAATGTGAATATATCGAAGGGACAGGATGAGACTACTCGGTGGATATTGGAATTTGCAACTGCATATGCCATTGTCAAAGCGTTGATTCCCGTTCGCATTGTTGTGAGCGTGTGGGCGTCGCCGTGGTTTGCAAGGTGGACCATCATTCCAATGGGCAAGCTTGCCCGGAGTTGGTTTATCCGCAAGCCCTGATGATATAAATTGAAGCAGATTACTGCTCTTTCCTTCTGAAGCCTTGGTCTGTAACTTGTTGTCATTCTTCCAGACTAGGTAGGTCTATCTGTTTGTTGCCATGCTTATCCCAAGGTTCAAGGTTAACATGGACTGTGCATCTAGGTTCTGGCCCATGTCAAGCAAGAGTTTGCATCTCTGGTTTTCTCTTCGTCATCTATGGCTTCTCATAGATCCAGTCGAACTGGGCAGCCTTGTAGCTGTGGACCTCATCGGGCTTGAACCACAAAGCGATCTCCTTCTTGGCGTTCTCGACGCTGTCGGAACCGTGGCAGACGTTGCGACCAACATCAATGGCATAATCACCACGGATGGTGCCAGGAGCGGAAGCAAGAGGGTTGGTGGCACCAAGGATGGCTGATCCCAGGTTAGCTGACGGCATGCAATGTTTGAAAGGACAGAGGCTAGCTTACTTCGGCCGGTCTTGACAGCATCACGTCCCTCCCAAACCATAGCAGTGATGGGGCCGCTCAACATGTCTAGGTTGGGATGTTAGTAAACACATGAGGTACATAGGGTGTTGGGAAATCGCATACAGGTGACTAGACCCTTGAAGAAAGGCTTGTCAGAGAGATCTGCATAATGCTTCTCAAGGTGTTCCTTGGATGGGGAGACCAGCTTCAGGGCAACTAGCTTGTATCTTGAAGTTGTTAGCCAGTGTGTCTAGGTATGGCCCTCTCTTCGAAACTGATGCTCACCCTCGCTTCTCGAATCGTGAGATGATATCACCAACCAAGCCACGCTAGGGGTAGAAGTTAGGGATTGAAAGGAGATTCTGTAAGGCTTCATAAAGAGGGTACCTGGACGCCATCGGGCTTGACTGCAATGAAACTGGGGAATTTGTTAGCGAGGAGACCAATATTGACCAGCGAAGGAACTCACGTTTGCTCGGACGACATGTTGGAGCTGGGCAAGAGGAATGTCTGAGGTTAGATAGTGTAGAAATGAACGGGTTTGTGTCTTTGAAGAAGTGGAAGTAGAAGGTTAGTTGCGGTCAAGGTGTGTTTTAATATTTTGCAGCACTCGGTTTCTCTACACGCAAATCAGGACTCAGTTACTTAGCAGTAGTGGGGGGCTTTATTTTCCCACTGGAGGGGTAACTGGCAGCTAATAAGACAACTCGCAGTCAATGGCACCTGCTGTCGAATTGCCAAGCCTGCAACATGCAGGGTCCCTCCCGCTCTCCACCTCCTCATTGGCTGTGGCTCTCTCTCAGGCACTGGCGCAGGCGCAGACACGCTCCCCCGTATTTTTATTGACTGAGGTGCCGGTACGGAGGGCAGACACATACATACATAACTGGAGAGGACAGATCAGACAATCCATCCTCCAGCATAACTGCGATGGCGAGATCCTCGAGAGAACTGAATTGCTGGGCAATTTGTGGCCTCTTGTGCTTGTTGTTGCTGTCTCTGATTTCACCATCGGGTATGCCCACTGACACTCCTGCTCCCTTCTGTTTGATCCCCAATGCTGACCACTGACTTGTATAGGTGCCGTCAAACACCATGACTTCAAGCGATGTGACCAGTCCGGCTTTTGCAAGAGGAACAGGGCCCTTGCAGACTCCATGATCCAGAATGGCGGCCCCGATGCTTCCCCCTACGAATTAGTCGCTGCCTCCATCAAGTTCAAGAACGGTCTCCTGGAAGGCGCTATCATCAAAAACATCCCTGGTGCAACCCCGGTCAAGCTCCCTGTGACCATCAATTTCCTTGATCGTGGGAATGTTCGAGTCACCATCGACGAGGAGAGGCGTCGAAAGGGAGACATCGAGCTGCGTCACGGCAGCGTCGCCAGGAAAGAGAGGTATGATGAGGCCGGTGCTTGGGCCTTAACTGGGGCTGGCCTCCAATCTCAGAAATCTGCTGCTTTGACGAAGTCCTCGAAAGACATCACCGAGGTATCTTGGGGTCGAGATGGCCACTTCAAAGCAATCATTCGCCATGCTCCTTTTGGGATTGAATTCTTCAGAGGGGAAGTGCAGCAGGTGGTTCTCAATGGTCGTGGTTTCTTAAACGTTGAGCATTGGAGGCCCAAAGTCGAGAAGCCACCCGTCGATGAGAACTCCACAGAGCAAGTGCAAGATGCTGAGCCTGTTGAGGATGAAAGTACCTGGTGGGAAGAGAGTTTTGGTGGAAATACTGACTCCAAACCCAAAGGTCCCGAAAGTGTGGCTTTGGATATCAATTTCCCGGGTTACGGACATGTCTATGGCCTCGCTGAACATGCTGGTCCGTTGTCATTGAAGCAGACCCGTGGTGGAGAAGGTAATTACGACCAGCCCTACCGCATGTACAACAGCGACATCTTTGAGTATGAGCTCGATAGTCCAATGACGCTGTACGGCTCTATTCCTTTCCTCCAGGCACACAAGAAAGACTCATCTGTTGGCGTCTTCTGGTTGAACGCTGCTGAAACGTGGGTTGATATTACCAAGGCAAAACGCGACGCCAATCCTCTGACTCTAGGATTGAGTGGCGGCGTGGTAGATACCCAGACTCACTGGATCTCCGAAAGTGGTCTGTTGGATGTTTTCGTCATGCTAGGACCAAGTCCTCAAGACCTCTCCAAGTCATACGGTGAGTTGACTGGTTACACACAACTGCCGGCCACATTCGCCATTGCCTACCACCAGTGTAGATGGAACTATGTCAGTGACGAAGATGTCAAGGATGTTGACCGCAAGTTTGACAAACACAATATCCCTTACGATGTAATTTGGCTCGATATCGAGTACACTGATGACAAACAATACTTCACCTGGGATGCTTTGAGCTTCCCAGATCCCATCTCGATGGAGAAGCAGCTTGACGAGAGCGAACGCAAATTGGTGGTGATCATTGATCCCCATATCAAGAACAAAGGTGGCTACACTGTCGGAGAAGAGCTCAAGAGCAAAGGATTTGCAGTGAAGAACAAAGACAGCAATATCTTCGAGGGTTGGTGCTGGCCTGGAAGTTCCAATTGGATTGACGCCTTCAACCCTGCGGCCAGGGCTTGGTGGAAGTCACTCTTCTCCTTCGACAAATTCAAAGGAACCATGCAGAACGTGTGGCTGTGGAATGACATGAATGAGCCTTCGGTGTTCAACGGGCCAGAAATCACCATGCCTCGTGATAACATTCATCATGGCAATTGGGAACACCGAGACCTGCATAATATCAACGGCATGACTTTCCATAATGCTACCTACCACGCTCTGTTAGAACGCAAAAAGGGGGTTATTCGACGCCCGTTTGTGCTCACCAGATCCTTCTACGCTGGTTCTCAGCGGTCTGCTGCCATGTGGACGGGTGACAATCAGGCTAACTGGGAGCACCTCGCTGCGTCTATCCCAATGGTTCTCAATCAAGGAGTAGCCGGATTCCCTTTTGCTGGTGCTGACGTTGGGGGCTTCTTTGGAAACCCAAGCAAAGAACTACAGACTCGATGGTATCAAGCCGGTGCCTTCTATCCGTTTTTCCGAGGTCATGCTCATATCGACACTCGAAGACGTGAGCCTTATATGTTGGGGGAGCCTTACACCAGCATTATGACCCAGGCTTTACGGTTACGTTACGCTCTGCTTCCCGCCTGGTACACTGCATTCCACGAAGCGTCTACTGATGGGTATCCTATCGTCCGATCGCAGTACTATGTGCACCCGGGAGATGAGAAGGGTTATGAAATAGACGATCAATTTTACCTAGGCTCTACAGGTCTGTTAGTGAAGCCGGTTACTAGCGAAGGTGCGGAAAGCGTGGATGTCTACCTGTCAGATGAGGAGAACTACTTTGACTACTTCGACTATACTCTCTACAATGGTGGGTCAAAAACGCACAAGATAGCAGCGACGCTGGAAAAGCTACCCATCCTGATGCAAGGTGGGCATATCATTCCACGCAAAGATCGGCCTCGCAAGAGCTCTGGGTTGATGAAATGGGATCCTTACACACTTGTTGTGATATTGAGCAAGACTGGAGAGGCGGAAGGCACCATCTACGTTGATGATGGTGAGACGTTCGATTATCAACAAGGCGCCTATGTGCACAGGAAATTGGTTTTCTCGAACGATCGGTTGACAAGTAGCAACCTTGGCACGAAGGGCAGCAAGACTGCCTCGTATCTCAAGATGATCCAGGAGGTGAAAGTGGAGAAGGTCATCATTATCAATGCTCCAGAGATCTGGGCCACAACCACTACTGAGGCTATTGTGTCTCAAGACCAATCCCAGGATGTTCAGGTAGACTTGACCTTCTATGCCGCGGTTGGAGGCAAGGCCGCTTGGGCAGTTGTTCGAAGCCCAGACGTCAAGATTGGAGCGGACTGGAGCATCAATTTCGGGTATAAATCAGGCGAAAAGACGGAGCTATAGACATGAAAATGTACAATACAACGCAGATAGGGTAACGAAGCGACATGCTACAAGCTTGTGGAATCCGTATAGTACACCTATATTCTGCTCGTCAAGGAGATTGGAACTAGCAAATCTAGATTGGACGGGATTGGACGAAGGGACGGAAAAGAGATCCGATGCCAAGAGTCTAAGTGATTAGTGAGATTCCCAATTCCGCATGGCGAGCTGGATCGCTCGGATGGGAAAGCTTCCACCAAATTATTAAATTACCGCGAGATGCTGGCGGACTCCGTGCAATGCCATCTTGGACACGCCCAACTTGCATGAAGATCTGTACTTCCGTATCTCAGTCGTTCAATAGAAGAAGTTATGCCTTCCCACAATTAGATTTGTTGATATTTCCCCTTTGGACCAATTTTTCCTCGTGGAACAGGCGCTGGTGGTTCTTGTTTGCCTCAATCGGCTTGTGCCGGTCCTTTCCTTGATTCACCATGTTTCAATTTGTCACAGTGATCATTGACTATTTTGCGCCTCTCTTGTAAGTGCCAAAGCACCGACCGCCGTGAAATACACTCAGACCAACACTAACCGTCGATTGTAGCCTCGTCGTTTCTCCCATCACTTCCTATGCCGACCAGATCGCCTCGATCCACCGCCGCAAAACGAGTGATGGCTTCTCACTCGACATCCCCCTAATCATGCTCCTTGCCTCCATCCTCAAGTCCGGCCTCTCTCCTCACATTCATTGTTCGCACAGCTGACATCGACATAGAGTATTCTATTGGTTCGGTGCATACTATGACAAGTCGTTACTCCTTCAAGCGACTTTGATGATAATCGTTCAGATTATTCTGCTGAAAGTCGCCCTTGACAATAAAGCACCGACAGGGGTAAGAGATGGGATCGAACACACCCCTTTTCAAGGATACACCGCCTCGAGTGGCATACAGGACCTGTTGGAAGGGCGCAGGCCGTATGACTTCTGGCGCTGGGGCAGCTCTAAGCCGTATGTTGATGAACTCCCCCGGTCCCGCACGTAGAAAGTTGACAACAATGCTGACCGTGTGGTTGCAGTTATTTCCAATTTTTGGCTTACTTTGCCTCGGGACTCCTTGCAATCCATGTCCTCCTCCCCTTTGTGTCGGGCTCACCTGCCTACATCGCATTTCTCGGATATCTGGGTTTAGCCATCGAGGCAATTTTGCCGCTACCGCAGATTTACAAAAACCACAACGCGCGGTCTTGCAAGGGTTTCCGCCTTTCCGTCATTGTGAATTGGCTGGCAGGCGATGCGATGAAGATGAGCTATTTCTTTCTCAGCAGTCAACTCGTACCCTGGCCATTTCGCTTGTGTGGGATCTTCCAGGCTTGCTGCGATACCTACCTGGGGTTACAGTTTTACATGTACGGGGAGGGACCCACCATTGGGAACCATGATATTCAGATGAGTATGACAGGCAAACCCGGATTCTCGGGATAGGAGTCGTCATTCCGTGTCCGGATTGAGCAAGTCCAAGCCGAGGAGTTATTTAAGACTTGACGGTGAGAAGTTTATCTGACCTGGGGGTCTGCTTGTTTGTGAAGGGTGAGCGGATTTGATGTTCTCGAAGGGTACGAATACGACTTTGGGTCGTCGGGCCATTGGATGACGTCTTGTTGGGACCAGTACTGGACCATATCAGGCCACGAGGCAGTTGAGGTACAATCGAATGCAGTAAGTGGGTACGATTTCAAAAGGACAGCAACGTCATGAGGCTGAAAGTTCAACCCCCAGCCTTGTCCCAAATCACCAGCAGCTTTGCGGCGATCAAGTTACG
>Ga0105239_10006825_pt1 | contig 13167 bp, 1 predicted proteins | sample KBSC44metaG_FD_92761 | JGI IMG/M metagenome (GOLD analysis project Ga0105239, IMG submission 92761) | Corn rhizosphere microbial communities from Kellogg Biological Station, Michigan, USA - KBS C4-4 metaG | ecosystem: Host-associated > Plants > Roots > Rhizosphere > Soil | place: Michigan, USA...
AATTACTCACCTAACTTCGCTTATATAATTAGGCTAAACCTTAAGCCTTATATACTCATTACTTTAGAAATCACTTAACTTAATTTTAAAGTATAAGTAATTTATAGGTAGTTTACGGCCGAATTACCTAGAAGTACTATCTATATATATCTCTATAGTCTCTCCTCTCTCTAGATTATAAAAGATTAAGTTATTTAATTAAGTATAATAAGTAGTATAAACCTTTTATAATATTAATCTAACCTATCCTAACTGATAGGTTATAAGCTCGGTGTACACTATCCTTATTATATCCTTTTACCTCCTTAACTTCCGTTATCTATAAGTACGAGAACCTTATAGACCCGCTACCCTATATTAATAAAGATAGCTAAAGGCTAACTAGCTATCTAAATTAATAAAATAAATTTAATAAGCGCTTTTAAGTTCTCTAAACTTAAAGATTCTTCTAATATCGAAATATAGGCTATTTAAATAGAAGCCTATTTAATTAATAAAGGCCTAGGATCTACTATTAAAGAGACTCCTCGAGTAATTAGAGCTTCTACTATTAACGGCGATATAGAAGTAAATAACTCGATAAAAGTATACGCTTTAATTCGACTATTACTTAAAGATAGTCCTTTAATATAAACTAAAGGTCTATAAATAGTCCTAGAACTTTAGAAAAAACTAAAAGAGCTTTATAAGCCTAAAGGCTTTTTTAATAAGTTCTAATTATATCGAGAACTCTTTATAATTAACTTAGCGAATTTTACGGATATAGAAGCCTATTTAAATAAGGCTAAACGACTATAAGACGAACTTTACGCGAAAAATCTACCGCTACCTAGTAAAATACTCGTAGTATTATTACTAAATAACCTTACACTTAAATACGACCTTATAGTCGTAATTATATTATAAACTATTCGCGTAAATAAAGAGAATCGAGTTCACCTAACTCCTCTATTTAATTAACTAATAGACGAGTCTAGAAGACTTAAAAATCGATCGATAGAAGTAGCTTTATTAAGTTAAAATAGTACTAAAAGTACTAAAAAGACTAAAAAGTGCTCTAACTATTATAAGAAAGGTTATTTAATTAACGATTATTGGCTTTTATACTTAGAAAAGACACCTAAAAAGGCTAAAAAAGATACTAAAACCGATAAAGGTCAACTAGCTCTTAATTTAACTGAGGATAGTGATACTAAAATTATTTTATCGTCTATATTAGCTAAATCTAATAATCTAAATACTTAGATATTAGATAGCGGGGCTATAAGTTATATTTACGCGTTTAAAGGCCTATTTATAGACCTAAAACCCTATAATAAGACTATATACTAAGGAAATACGAGTTCTATATCTATAAAATGGATTAGAATAGTTAAAATCGTATTTATAGGATATAAAAGGACAATTATACTTAATAATGTCCTATTTATACCTAAAATAGGTTTAAACCTCCTAAGCCTAGGCTAACTAGCCTAAAAAGGAGTAGCTGCATAAATAGGGCCTAAATCTTGTGATTTAACCTATAAAGCAACTAAAATAGCCACCGGTAACTGCTAAGACAACCTTATCCTCTTTAAAATTATAGAAAAAGAGGATATAGTCCTTATATCTATAAAGGATAAGGAACTATAGTACACTAGGATAGAATACCTCGGTAATAAAGCACTAGGGGCCTTATCTACTAAGATAGAAGGGTATTAACTAGCTTAAAACGCTAAAAATCACGAAAATTATAATATATATATTAAGGCTAAAGCTATAGCTAAAATAAGCTATAAACTAATGCCTAGAGCACTTAACTACCTCGATAAAGTCTATACGGATATTTACGGTCTAATTGCGCCCGAAACCTATAATAAAAAGCGCTACTTTATCTTTTTTATAGATAATAAAATAAAATACGTAGAAATATACCTTATATGAACACGAGACGAGGTATTTACTACTTTTAGTAACTAGCTAAATTTAGTAGAAAAATAAGAAAATACTCTACTAAAGCGTTTATATTTAGATAATACTAAAGAGTATAAATTAAGTAATTTTATCGACCTATTTAATGCTAAAGGTATTAAAAATACCTTTATAGCGCCCTATATATCTAAGTAAAATAGTATAGCCGAGCGATTTAATAGAACTATAGTATCTAAGATATAAGCTCTATTATATACCGCTAAACTACTATTTTACTACTAGGGAGAAGCAGCTCTAGTAGCGACCTATTTATATAATAGGACACCTTACTTAGCACTAAAAGGCTTTATAACTCCCTATAAGGCTAAAAAAGGTAAAAAACCTAATATATCTAATATTAAGGTCTAGGGGTTAATAACCTATAAAAAAGAGCTAAAAGAGTTACTTAAAAAACTCGACTATAGGGCTACGAAGTACCTATTAATAGGCTATAATAAGGATATAAATCAGTATAAGTTAATTATATATAGAAAAAAGTAACCTATATAGGTAAGAGATGTCTATATATTTAAAGGCACCTTTTTAAACGATAAAAAGGACCTAAATATCGACGAACTTATAATAGGTTAACTTACTAAGAAGCCTATACTTAGCGAAAATAACGAAAAAGACGATATAAATTAATAAAGAGTAACTAGAGATTAACTAGCTAAGCTAATTTAAGATCCTAACTCTACCTAGTATAATTAATTTCACTAAGACCTATTAAACCACGCTAATAACGACGATAAGGCACTTTATAGTACTATAGAACCTTTATATCCTAAGGTATTAAAAGGTTTAGAAAGTCTAGAATAGTAAAATACTCTAAATAAAGAGATAAAAAGCCTAAAAGACTTAAATACCTAGGTTCTAAGGCCTAAAACTCTAGAAATAAAGGTTATAAAAGGTCGCTAGGTTTTAAAATTAAAACCTCCTTCTATAAGTAATCCTAAGCCTATTTATAAGGCTAGATAGGTAGCTAAAGGCTTTTAGTAGTAATATAGACTCGATTTTATAGAAACCTTCGTAAATACTATAAAAAGCACTACTTAGCGCCTTATAATCGCCTTAGGAGCCTATTTAGACTAGGAAATTAGACAATAGGATATAAAACTTACTTATTCTAATGCTAATTTAATCGAAAAAGTCTATATAGAGTAACCTAAAGGCTTTATTAATAAAGAGTATCTAGACTATATCTATAAGCTAAAAAAGGCTTTATATAAACTAAAATAGTCGGCTAGAGAATAGTAAAATTACTTAAAATAACTTTTAAGTAGTTTTAAGCTATATCCTATAAAGTTAGACTAGTTTATTTATATAAATAATAATTTATTATTAATTATAATCGCCTATATCGACGATATTATAGCTATCGCGCTAAAAATTACTATAATTAATAGTCTATTTAACTATTTATCTAAAAAAGTCGATATTCGAGACTTAGGAGAAATATCTACCTTTTTAGGTATCGAATTCCTAAGAAATCGATAAAATAAGTCTATATTTATACACTAGAAGACCTATATAGAAAAGATTTTAACTAAATTCGCTAAAACCTTAAAAATACGCCTAAAATACCTATCTATATAGGAATAAAAGTCGAACCTTCTACTAAAATAGCCTCTAAAGAGACTATTTTAGACTACTAATAAAAAATAGATTTACTTATCTATTTAGGTAATAAAACTAGGCCGGATTTAGCCTTTTATATAAATCTACTAGCTAGATTTATAGTTAATCCTAGTCCTTAGTACGAAAACCTACTAAATAAGCTATTTAGCTATTTAAAAGGGTATCCTAACTATAGACTACTATTCTAGGATAATAAGCCCTCTTTAATAGGCTACGCCGACGTAGATTAGGAGGGTAACCTAATATCTAGGCGCTCTACGACCGGCTATATCTTCCTATTTATAAATAGACTTATATCCTAGAACTTACGCCTATAGAGAATAGTTATACTAAGTTCCTATAAGGCTAAATATATAGCCTTAAAAGAGGCTATAAAAGAGTAACTCTATATAAAGGCTATTTTAAAAGAAATAAGCCCGATTATAGATATAAAAATAGATATAGTCTATATAGACTTAAACTTAGCTATTTAACTAGCTAAAAATCCTACTTTTTACACTAGGACTAAGTATATTAATATTTAATATTATTTCGTACGCGAAAAGGTCCTTAAAAAGACTATATAACTAGTCTATACTCCTATAGCTAATTAGTTAGCCGACGGACTTATAAAAATACTAAGTTCTAAAAAATATAAGGCCTTTATATAAGGTATAAACCTTATAGGACTTAACTCTCTTAGTTTTTAACTAAGATAAAAAAGAAATATAAAAGAAATACCTCCTAGATATAAATAAACCTATAGTCTAGATAATGCGACTAGTAACTTAGACCCCTAAATATCTATAACTACGAAAGACTAATTATAGTGTTATTATTAAAAGTCACGAGTTAGAGTATTAATACTATAGATTAGGTAGTACGATAACCCTCTTTTCTATAAATAGGGCCCTTAATTCTAGCTGCTATCCTTACTAGAACCCTGAGTAGGTTCGAACGCTAGGTAAAACTAGGTTAATATAAGACTTATCACTAAGTTAATACTGCTTAATTAGTACTATTTTACCTATATTTTAGGAAACCTAAAAATATAAAGGATAAAAAGAGGAGGGTTCGAATTAAGCTAGGGGTACCTACTACTTATTTACGTAAAAAAGGGCCTAATATCGCCTTAGGGCTATACCTAAGTTTAATTTACGCCTAAATCACTTATCGGACGCCTTTTTTTTATCTTATACTAACCGCTTATAGGGGTGTATTAAGTTTAAGCGGCTTACTATAAGCACTAAATTACGTACCTAACTCACGTAATTACTCACCTAACTTCGCTTATATAATTAGGCTAAACCTTAAGCCTTATATACTTATTACTTTAGAAATTACTTAACTTAATTTCAAAGTATAAGTAATTTATAGGTAGTTTACGACCGAACTACCTAGAAGTACTATCTATATATATCTCTATAGTCTTCCCTCTCTTTAGATTATAGAAGAATAAATTATTTAATTAAGTATAATAAGTAGTATAAACCTTCTATAATATCGATCTAACCTATCCTAACCGATAAGATAGTTACGAAGGGCCTAATTAATATATTTCTAAAATATACTAGGTATATTTATAAGGCTAAAGGGAGTAACTATCTATTTAAAGAGACTATACCGCGTATAAAACACTATTATCTACTCGTCGCCCTTTACGATTTATATCTTATAAAAGGCGGTAATTATATCGAGTTTTATATACTATTTCGCTTATTTAATATTCCGTAGTATCTTATAGATTAGCGATAAAGGATAGCGATCCTTCTTTATAATCTTATTTAGACCGCGATAGTTAATATAAAATTATAAGCCGCCTCCTAACTTCTATATAAAAAGTACCGGGGCCGCCGCTAGTAAGGAGTTAACTTAGATAAAGCCTTTATCTAGTAAATTAGTAAGAGTCTTTTATAGTATAAGTAACTTATTATATAATATATTATATAAAGGCCCCTAAGGGACTTTAGGAGTCTTTCTATTTTCCGATACTAATTTAATACTATAATTAACTCCCTTTCCTTATATAGAAGGGAGTTAGTCCGCTTATAATTAATTAAAGATATTAAGATACTTATAGAAGTATTTTAGAAGCTTTATATAAGAGTTAATAAAGACTTTTATTATTAACGCTTTTTTAATATTTACGAGGCTTACGATAAATACTTTAATCTTCTTCTTCTTATTTTATTAAATTTATATAATTAAAGAAAAGACTACTACTAAAACTAATATAAAATTTAGCTTTATATACTACTCTCGCTATATATTTAGAACCTAGAGACTTAAAGAATTAATATAAAAATATTCCTTCTATAGGCTAATTTAAATATTATTCTTTTTTATTTAGAGAAGACCGAGAATTATATTATATAATATATAAGAGACTATATAAAGAAAGATATTCTCCTTATAATTATTAAGGTTAATTTCTAATTTAACTATATTTATAATTTTTAACTTTATATCTATACTAAAACTAATAATTAAGCGAGGAGTAATTAAAATACGCTAAAGACTATAATAAGAAGCGAAGTAAATATTAATTATTTTATATAATAAATAATCTATATTTATTAGTATTAATATAAAAACTTCTTAATTTACTTATATAAATACTAAGAAAAGTAAACTATTTATTAACTTCTTAAAATTACTTTACTTCTTCTTTATCTTCTTTATATACTCTTAATAGTAATTTTTATTAAAAGTTATTCTTTTAATTACTCTTCTTTCGCCGTTACTATTATAGCTACTCTTATAGTAATTATTATAAGTATCTTTTACTTTTATAGTTATTAAGTTAGCCTAAGGTTATACTTTTATATAAAGTAACTCTATTAACTATAATATAGATATTATCCTTTCTCTTAACGTTAATTAAGAGTTACTTAAGATATTTAGGCCGTTTATTAACGTGGTTATACGGCCGTTACCTAAATTATAGCTTATAATTCCTAGTTTATTATATTCTTTATAGAGGAAGTTATTCTTATCTTATATATAAATATTATTATTTATATCTTCCTCTTATAAAGGGCTTTAAGGTTTATACTAATACTATAGAGAAGTATATAGTATTCTTAATATAATACCGAGATTAACGTCGCTATAACTATATTCTATAGTTTATATAAGATATAATTTACTAAGAATATCTTCTTAACTTAATTTATTTAGTTAAGGCCTCCTATATTTAGGAGTATATAGTTAAATTTTACTAAGAAGATACTAAATACCTTTATTCCTTATTATAACGTCGCGAGTTTTCTTAACGCTCTTTTTATAGACTTATTATCGTTATATATAGTCTTTAATTAACTAATAAGGTACTTAGTAATTATTTATAGTATTAACTATATAGAGTTAACTTATAATAATAGTTAAGAGAGTATATCTCTTCTTAATTAACTATAAAGGTACTAAAATTATACGACTTTACTTTTATTTACTTAGTTAATAGTAAGCTTTACTTATACTTATATTAACTATAGACGAAATATCGTCCTTATTTTATTAAATTTAAATAACTTTAGGAGCTTATCCTTTTATTATATAACTATAGTTTCTATAACGATATTCGCTATAATCTCTAGTAGTATTATTACTTTTAATAGAGTATTAATTCCTTAACTACTATCTTATTATTAAAACTACTACTTTAGTACTATTATATACTAACTTTATATAACTATCTATTCTTTCTACGTTTAAATTATCTAAAATAGTTATACTACCTACTATAGGGGAGCTTCCGTAGGTATTATCGATATATCTATCTTATATAATAAGAACTCCTTCTCTTAATAATATAATAAGGAGCTTAACGTAATATAAGAGTTTTAATAGAAGTTTATTTAACTACTATATATCTAATAATAAGGATATTAAGCTAAGGAAAAGAAAGAAAGAAGAGCTTAACTACTATATAGAGAATAGATAATAATCGCCTTTAGTAACTATACGATAGTCTTAGTAACTATTAATAAAGTTATTATATAACTTAGTCTTATAGAGAGTCACTAGTTTATAACTAAGACTTTCTATAGATTTAACTTATAATAATACTTAGTACTTTATAAAAATTTATTAAAATTAGTATTATTAAATATAAAACTAAGATTAGTACTTATTAATAAAGAAATATAAGAACTACTATATAATATAAAATAAATCCTAAAATATAAACTAAAAACTAAAAAATATTTAATTAAATAGTTAGGGTATAGAGAGGAAGATAATATATAAGAATTATAAATTAATATTAACCCGAAACTTATAGCTTAATATTACTAAAAGAGCTAAATACCTATCCTTAATCTATAAAGTTAATTATAATTTAATTATTAAAAATAAATATAAGATTAATAAAGGCTACTTTAGAGTTAAGATTAGAGAACTAAATAATAGAATTAAAAATACCTAAAGCCTATATCTTACGCTAGAGTATATAGTTAAATTTCTCTTCTAAAGCTATAAGGTTATCGTTAAATTTAATATTAATATCTTCCTTAGTAGTTAGTTTATTATTAGCTTAAGCTAAAATCTATTAAGTCTTTAGTATTATAGATTAAACTTATAGAAAGTCTTAGTTAAAAACTAGTAACTCTCTATAAGGCTAAATTATATAATAACTCTATTAATAGTTACTAAAACTACTATATAGCTATTAGAAGCGATTATTATCTACTCTCCGTATAGTAACTAGACTCTTCTTTCTTCCTTTTCCTTAGCTTAACGTCCTTATTACTAAGTTATATAGTAGTTAAATAAACTCCTATTAAAACCCTTATATTACGTTAAGCTCTCTATTATATAATTAAGAGAAAGAGTTCTTATTATACGAAATAAATATATTAATAATATCTATAAAAGCTCCCCTATAATAGGTAGTATAATTATTTTAAATAATTTAAATATAAAATAAATAAATAGTTATATAAAGTTAGTATATAGTAGTATTAAAGTAGTAGCTTTAATAATAAAATAGTAATTAAGATATTAATACTTTATTAAGGATAATAATATTATTAATAATTATAATAAATATTATTATAAGAACTATAGCTATATAATAAAAGAATAAACTCTTAGAGCTATCTAAATTTAGTAGAATAAGAGCGATATTTTATTTATAGTTAATATAAGTATAAGTAAAGCTTACTATTAACTAAATAAATAAAAGTAAAGTTATATAATTTTAGTACTTTTATAGTTAATTAAGGAGAGATATACTCTCTTAATTATTATTATAAGTTAACTCTATATAGTTAATATTATAAATAATTATTAAAGATTTTATTAGCTAACTAAAGGCTATATATAATAATAATAAGTCTATAGAGAGAGCGTTAAAAAAGCTTTTAACGTTATAGTAAGGAATAAAGATATTTAGTGTCTTCCTTATAGAGTTTAACTATATATTTCTAAATATAAGAGACTTAAATTAAATAAACTAAACTAAGAAGATATTTCTAGTTAATAGTATCTTATATAAGCTCTAAACTATAATTATAGTGATACCTATATTAGTATTATATTAAGAATATTATATACTACTTTATAGTATTAGTATAAATCTTAAGGCCCTCTATAGAAAGAAGATATAGACTATAACGTCTATATATAAAATAAGAAGAACCTCTTTAATAAAGAATATAATAAACTAAGAACTATAATCCTTAGTTTAAGTAGCGGCCGTATAATCTTTTTAATAAGTAACCTAAATATCTTAAGTAACTCTTAATTAACGTTAAGAGAAAAGATAATACCTATATTATAGTTAATAAAGCTACTTTATATAAAAGTATAATCTTAGGCTAGCTTAATAACTATAAAAGTAAAAAATACTTATAATAATTACTATAAAGATAGCTATAATAGTAATAATAAAAGAGGAGTAGTTAAAAGAATAGCTTTTAGTAAAAATCGCTACTAGGAGCGTATAAAGAAAATAGAGAAGAAATAAAGTAATTTTAAGAAGTTAATAGATAGTTTATCTTTTTTAATATTTATATAAATAAATTAAGAGATTTTTATATTAATACTAATAAATATAGATTATTTATTATATAAAATAATTAATACTTACTTTATTTCTTATTATAGTCTTTAGTATATCTTAATTACTCTTTATTTAATTATTAACTTTAGTATAAACGTAGAGTTAGAAATTATAAACGTTATTAAGTTAAAGATTAACCTTAATAGTTATAAAGAGAATATCTTTCTTTATATAGTCCCTTATATATTATACGATATAATTTTTAATCTTTCCTAAATAAAGAAGAATAATATTTAAATTAGTCTATAAAAGGAATATCTTTATATTAATTCTTTTAGTCTCTAGATTTTAAATATATAGTATAAGTAGTATATAAAGATAGACTATATATTAATCTCTATAATAACTTTCTCTCTACTTTCGCGTTATTAAAAGAAGGGAAAGAGAGTCGAGATATTTATAGTAAGCTTAATAGATATTAATAAGGCTTTAATAGTAAAAACCTATATTAACCCTTATACGAAGCTTCTAAAGTACTTTTACTAATATCTTAATATATTTAATTAATTTAAAGTAGAATAGCTTCCTCTTATACGAGGAAAGGAAGTTAATTATAGTATTAAATTAGTACCGAAAAATAGAAAAATACTAAAGGTTCCCTAGAGACCTTTATATAATATATCTTATAATAAATTACTCGTTTTATAAAAGACTCTTATAGAACTATTAAATAAAGGTTTTATTAGAGTAAGCTTATTATTAGTAGTAGCTCCTATATTCTTTATACGAAAGTTAGGAGGCGGTTTATAATTTTATATTAACTATTAAGGATTAAATAAGATTACGAAAAAGGATCGCTATCCTTTACCGCTTATTTATAAGATACTATAGAATATAGGACGAGCGAAATAATATACGAAACTTAATATAATCGCGATCTTTTATAAGATCTATATCGCGGAAGGTAATAAGTAGATAACTATATTTTATATAAAGTATAGTCTTTTTAAATAAATAGTTACTCTATTTAGACTCGTGAACGCGCTTAGTATCTTTTATAAGTATATTAACTAGGCCCTTCGTGACTATCTAGATATCTTTTACTTAGCGTATATAAATAATATTCTTATCTACTCCTTAGGATCTTAAGAGGAGCACCGGGATTACGTATAATAAGTTCTTTAATAATTAAGAGAAGTAGGTTTTTAAATTAATATCTTAAAGTATAAGTTTAAGGTTAAGTCTATAAAATACTTTAAATTTATTATTAAAGTAGAAAAGGATATATAAATAGACTCGGCGAAAGTATTAGTAATCCTAAAATAGAAGGCTCCTTACTTAGTAAAAGGCGTATAGAGCTTTATTAGATTTATAAACTTCTATCGAAAGTTTATTAAAGAGTTCTTAGTAATTATCTTACTTATTTATTAAGAAGTAGTAGAGGCTATACGGAAAGGAATAAGGTCCTTCCCTACTACCTTTAGACTTAAGGTTTTAATTACTAAATATAGCTTAAATAAGGAAGAATAACTCCTCTTCCGCGAATAGCGATAGGTACTAAACTTTAAGTCTCTTTATATAAGTATTATTTAGTAGATATATAATTTAATAATAAATAAATACTTAAAATATAAGGTAACGTTAATAATAATATTAAAAGACTTTTTCTAGCTAAATATACTATAAGATATTTAAAGATTTATATAAAACTATAACGTCTATAGTTATATAAAAGCTTAGAGAGAGAGGAAGGCTAAATTCCTTAAGCCTCTCTCTATATTAAATTAACTTTAACGCGAAATATTAATAGACTTTATAACTAAACTATTAGAGAGTAAGGAGTATACGAACTTCTTAGTTATTATTAATTAATTAGGGAAGGAAGTAATCCTTAAAAGAATATATATAATTAAGGTAGAGGATATAGTAAGGATACTCCTCCGTATATTCTATTAATAGTACGGCCTACTAGTAGCGATTATTACGGATTACGGCTCCTAATTTATAGAAGCTCTTTAGATATAGTTTTATAAGCTACTAGGTATTATACGATAAATATTAACCGCCTTTTATCTATAAATAGACGAATTAATAGAATATATAAACTAGACTATTAAAATATACCTTTATATATATATTAATAGAGTATAGAATAATTAAGTAGAGCTTCTCTTAATAGTTAAATTAGCGATTAATAATCGCGATACTTAATTAATAAAAGTAAGCTCCTTCTTCCTTAGTTACGAATATTATATAGAAGTAATTTAGCTAACGGACGCTATACGATAAATTACTATTCCTTAAAGTCCTATTAAAAGAGGGGAGTAGATTATATAGTAGCTTTAAAAAGTAAGAGAATAGGCGTAAATATTAATAACGGTTACTTAATAAGAGTAAGAAGAGGTCGCGAATTATATAAGATAGTAAGCGCTATAGTTCCGAGTTAGTAATAAGGTTTAGCTTAATCTTTAGAATATATATATAACTCGATAGTTAAAGAAGCTAGACTAAAAGAACGTAAAATATATAGTATTAAAGGCTATTAGTACTTATAGCTATTAATTAAATACTCTACTAAATATTTATAATATCTTCTACACTAACCTTCTCTATATCCCTTAAGTAGCCGACGTACGACCTTTTTTTCTTAGTATAAACTATTAAAATCGCTTTTTATAGTAGTCCGGGTCACTCTATAAATTTAAATGGCTACTATACTCTAATTACTATATAATCTTATATAAAACTTTATAAAGCAACCCTCCTTAATATAGAGATGTAGACTATAGGCTTTATAGCTAAATTTAGTCCGTTTTAAGCGAGGGGCACGTAATTAAAAAGTAAGCGCGCGGCGATAAGCGTTTCTAGATACCTTTCTAAGCACTGCTCTACTATCCTTTATAGTTACACTACTAAGGTAGTCACCGCCTTATTACGAACTAGGTCACGGATGAGGTCGCCAGGATAGGCGCCCCGCGTTCCAAGGGATAGCATGTAGAAGGTTAGCCGATAGAGGACGAGGCTATATTACGTAACCTATAAAAGGAATATATTAATATATTAATGTATTAAGAGTAATGTAGTAATATAATAATACGACCTAGCTAGCATTATATATATACGCTCCCTACCCTAGATAGGACTATTCGTAGTTAACTTCGTTAATAATCCTATACCTATATTTAGGATACTTAAACTAGAAATAGTTCCCTTTATCTACTATTCTCTACTAGCCTTATAGTACTTATCTCTAATATCCGCTTATTAAGGAACCCTACCTTAGTCAGTACTATTATAGTTTAGATTATAATACTTTAACTACTACTTAATTAATATTAAGATATCTAACGTAGAAACCTCTCGAATAAAATCTCCGATTCTAAGTATAGTACCTATAGGTAGCCTTATTAATACTTTAAAAATTAACTTAGGTAAGACTCCTAAGGACTTTAACTTAGAAATAGTTAACGCACCCGACGTAGTAGGGTATAACCTATTATAAGGAGGGAAGGATAATATAAAGGTAGAATACTTCTATAGTAATAGGGCTAAGCTAAATACCTTCTTAATATAACTTAAGGTAGTATTTAAGTTAA
>Ga0105239_10006828_pt1 | contig 13165 bp, 10 predicted proteins | sample KBSC44metaG_FD_92761 | JGI IMG/M metagenome (GOLD analysis project Ga0105239, IMG submission 92761) | Corn rhizosphere microbial communities from Kellogg Biological Station, Michigan, USA - KBS C4-4 metaG | ecosystem: Host-associated > Plants > Roots > Rhizosphere > Soil | place: Michigan, USA...
GTCGGTCAATATTGAAGTCGTTGACCGCCAGACCATCCGAACCATCGATCGATCTCGACGTGGACCGTCACCAGCGGTCGGTCGCGGGCTGGATAGTCCTTGTTGAGAAAGTGGCGTGACAACCGATCGATGTCCGCGAGTCCCTCGTCGGGTTTGATCGACACGACGTGTCCCTGGACCGAGATGTGCGTACCAAAATCGTCGGCGCCGAGAACAGTCAGCGTCACGTGGCCGTTCTTCTGCAGGTGCTTCAGGCGGGCGCGGTCGGCGTTCATACACAGCATCAGAAGTCCGTCATCTTCGATGAGGTACCACGTAGCTACCGATACCGGACGACCGTCGGAAGTAACGGTGGCCATCACGGCGGGGTTGGGCTTGCGAAGAAAGGTGAGCGCGGCTTCGGGCAACGGGGCATTGGACACAGGGTCCACAGCACCGCGTGCTGCTTCGATATTCCCGGGTCCTTCCCAAACCGCAGCGATGCCCGAGGCCGACCGCGGCCCAATCACTCGGCCCTTGAACCGAACCGCGGCGCCCTGCAGCAATAAACGGCCTCTCCCGCATCACGTTCCACGATCTCCGCCATTCGTACGCCACAGCGGCTCTCAAGGCGGGCGTCAACCCCAAGGTGGTCAGCGACCGCATCGGTCACGCCAACGTGGGGTTCTTCCTCGAGACCTATGCCCACGTCCTCAAGAAGGATGACCGCGAGGCAGCAGGGCAGGCAGCCCCGTTGCTGCTCGGTCCGGACCTGTATCCCGCCGCCGACGGCGTTCACGAGACGTGACGTTCACAAATCCGTTCACAGGTGGCATGAAAACGGCCCCCGGAAAAATCTCCGGGGGCCGTTTCATTTAGTAGCGGGGACAGGATTCGAACCTGCGACCTCTGGGTTATGAGCCCAGCGAGCTACCGAGCTGCTCCACCCCGCGACGGGTAAACACAAGGTTACCGAAGGACCCGCCCGCTTCCAAATCGGTCCCTGACCAGGCGCGAGCGCGCGCAAACTGCCTCTGTTTCCCGGTGTGTCGGGGTACAGACACGCGCGCTCGCGGACAAGCTACTTCGCCGCCTGGTACTTGGCGACGGCATCGTCAAGCTTCTGCAGCGCCGCGCCGTATTCGGCGAAGTTGCCGCCCTGCTGAGCCGTACGCAGCCCGTCGAGCGCAGAATTGATGTCCTGCAGGGCAGCGGCTTTCGCGGCCGACAGCTGAATCGCACCGCCAGGCACCGCCGCGACGGGCGTCGGAACCTCCGGCGCACGGCCTGGCTGCTCCTGTCCCGGTGCCGCGGCAGGCGGCGGGACGTTGGCCGCCTGCGGCGCCGCAGGCGGGCTGCCAGGCCCTCCTGCGACCGGTGCGGGCCCCGTGGCCGTGGCACCAGCGCCAGGCCCGAAGAGCTCGTCGAGCGCGGCACTGACGGTTGGGCCGTAGCCGACCTTGTCGTTGTACATCATCGCCACGCGGATCAGTCGGGGGTACGACGACGCCGCGTCACTGGCCCCCGGCGAGGCGTACACCGGCGCCACGTAGAGCAGACCGCCCTGCGCGACCGGAAGGGTCAACAGGTTGCCCCAGCGGATCCTGTTCTGATTGTCGCGCCCGATCACGCCGAGGTCCTGGCTGACCGCGGTGTCGGTGCTGATCGCGTTGAACGCCAGCTTGGGTCCGTTCACCTGACCAGGGATGGTGAGCACCGTGATCTTGCCGTAGGTCGCCGGATCGGAGCTGGCACTGATGTAGGCAGCCAAGAAGTCTCGGCGGAACCGGTTCATCGCGCTGGTCAACTGGAAGGACGCCGAACTGTCGTTCTGCGCAATGTCCTTGGCGACGATGTAGTACGGCGGCTGATAGCTGCTCGCGGTCGGGTTCGGGTCGAAGGGCACGTCCCAGAAGTCCGACGTGGAGAAGAACGTCACTGGATCGTTGACGTGGTACTTCGCCAACAGCGAGCGCTGCACCTTGAACAAGTCCTCCGGGTACCGCACGTGTGCGGCGAGATCCGGTGAGATGTCGCTCTTCGGCTTCACCGTCCCGGGGAACACGCTCTCCCACGCCTTGAGCACGGGATCCTGCTCGTCCTGCGCGTACAGCGTCACGGTGCCGTCGTAGGCGTCGACGGTGGCCTTCACCGAGTTGCGGATGTAGGACACCTGCTTGTCGAGCTGCAGCCGGTTGAGTGCCACCTCGCTGGAGTCCGCCGTGGCCGACGACAACGAGGTCAACTCGGAGTACGGGTAGTTGTCCAGCGTGGTGTAACCGTCGACGATCCACACCAGCTTCTTGTTCACGATGGCCGGGTACACACTGCTGTCGGTGGTCAGCCACGGCGCCACCGCCTCCACCCGTGCTGCCGGATCACGGTTGAACAAGATCTTGCTGTTGGATCCGATGACGTTGGAGAACAAGAAGTTTCGTTCGGCGAACTTGGCGGCGAACACCGAGCGCGAGAACCAGTTCCCGATCGGAACGCCACCGGAACCCGTGTAGGTGTAGTTCTTGGTCTCGGTGTTGGTCTCGTAGTCGTACTCGCGATCGGTGCCGTTTCGGCCGACGATCGCGTAGTCGTCCGCCGCCCCCGCGATGATCGGGCCGAAGTAGATGCGGGGCTGATCCAGCGGCGCGGGGCCCGGCGCGACGACGGTGCCGTTGGCGCCGACCACGCTGGCCAGGAACTCCGGATAGCCGCCGTTCTGATTCGGATCGTTGGCGACCCCGCGCACGGTGTTGGCAGGCGAGGCGATGAACCCATTGCCGTGGGTGTACACGGTGTGCCGGTTGATCCAATCGCGCTGGTTGTCGATCAGCCTGTCCGGGTTGAGCTCTCGCGCGGCGACCACGTAGTCGCGCAGGTTGCCGTCGGGACCGTTGTACCGGTCGATCGACAGCTGGTCGGGGAACGAGTAGAAGTTCTTGCCCTGCTGGAACTGGGTGAACGCCGGGCTGACGATCGTCGGATCGAGCAGGCGGATGTTCGACGTCGTCGCACGGTCGGCGGCCACCTGCTGTGCAGTGGTGTTGATGTTGCCGCTGTAGTCGCGATAGGTCACGTTGGTATCGGTCAGCCCATAGGCGTCCCTCGTCGCATTGATGCTGCGAGTGATGTACTCGCTTTCCTTCTGCGCCGCATTGGGTTTGACGCTGATCTGTTCAACGACCAGCGGCCAGCCCGCGCCGACGATCAACGACGACAGCAGCAGCAACACCACACCGATGGCAGGAATGCGCAAGTCGCGCAACACGATCGCCGAGAACACCGCGATCGCGCAGATCACCGCGATGGCGAGCAGGATCAGCTTGGCGGGCAGCACCGCGTTGATGTCGGTGTAGCCGGCGCCGGTGAACGGCTTGCCGCCCCTGGTGTGGCTGAGCAGCTCGTAGCGGTCGAACCAGTAGGCGACCGCCTTGAGCAGAATCAGAGTGCCGCCCAGCGAGATCAACTGGATGCGCGCGGACCGGCTCAGCGCCCCGGTGCGACCGGCCAGCCGGATGCCGCCGAACAGGTAGTGGCCCAACAGGTTGGCGACGAACGCCAGGAACGTCGCCACGAAGAGATAGCTCAGCACCAGCCGGTAGAACGGCAGGTCGAAGGCGTAGAAGCCGAGGTCCATGCCGAACTGCGGGTCGGAGACGCCGAAGCTTCCGCCGTGCAGGAACAGCTGCACCTTGACCCAGTTGGTCTGGGCGACGATGCCGGCGAGCACGCCGATGAACAGCGGGATTCCGATGCCGAACAGCCGCAGTCGGGCCATCGCGGCGGTACGGTACCTGGCCACCGGATCGTTGGGACCCGCGGTCGGGACGAACACCGGCCGCGTCCTGTACGCCAGCGCCAACGCGCCGAACACGACGGCGCCGATCACCAGCGCGCCGACCAGGAAGACGACGAGCTTGGTGACCAACACGGTGCTGAACACCGACCGGTAACCGAGCTCGCCGAACCACAGCCAGTTCACATAGGTGTCGACCAGGCGTGGCCCGATCAGTAAGAGCACGACGATCGCCAAGGCAATCGCGATCAGAACTCGGCTACGCCGCGTCAGCTTCGGCATCCTCGCCGCGGGCCGCATACCCACTCGTCAACTCCACTCTCGGGTGTCTACAACGTCACGTCTCGGTTCGACCGCTTCGACGTGCCCCAACTCTACGCACTGGTCGCCAAGGGAATTCTCAGCAATGGGGCGGTTCGCCACCGGCGGAAACCGCGTGCAACGCGTCGACGGCCGAAGTCAGGGTGTCCACCTTGATCAGTTGCAGGCCGTCGTCGTGCGCGGAGCGCGCCTCGTCGCAGTTGTCCGCGGGCACCAGGAAGATCGTCGCGCCTGCTTCCTGCGCGGCCATCATCTTGTGGGTGATGCCACCGATGGGGCCCACCTTGCCGTCCCCGCTGATCGTTCCCGTCCCCGCCACGAACTTGCCGCCGTTCAGGTCGCCCGTGGTGAGTTTGTCGATGACGGCGAGGCTGAACATCAGGCCCGCAGACGGTCCGCCGATGTTGGCGAGGTTGAAGTCGATCTTGAAGTCGGCCCACGGCGCGTCCCGCACGCCGACGCCGAGGAAGCCGTAGTCACGGTCCTTGTTCTCGCCGAGCGTGATGGTCGTCGTACCGATCCCGTCGCCCTTGCGGCGGTAGTCGATCACCATCTGGTCGCCGGGCTTGGTGGCCTTCAACAGCGCGGTGAACTCGTCGAGGTTGGCGACGGGCTTGTTGTCGACCATGTCGATGGCGTCGCCGTCCTGCAGCTTGCCCGCCGACGGCCCCGGGTCGGTGACGCTCTCGATCGTCACCGCCTGCGGGTACTTGAGATAGCTCAACGCGGCGTACTCGGCGTTGTCCTCCGACCGTTGGAAGTCGCTGTTGTTGTCCTTGTCGATCTCGTCCTTGGACTTGTCCGGCGGATAGACCAGGTCCCTCGGCACCAGCTGGTCGCGGCCCGACATCCACAGCGCCAGCGCCTCGCCGAGCGTGATGCCGTCGCTCTGCGACACGGTGGTCATGTTGAGGTGCCCCGACGTGGGATAGACCTTGGTCCCCTCGATGTCGACGACTTTCTTGCCGTCGACCTCACCGAGCGTGTCGAACGTCGGACCCGGACCCAGCGCGACGAAGGGCACCGCCACCGCCGACAGCAGTACACCGAACGTCACGATCGGCACCAGTGCCACCACCAGGGTCAGAATCCGCCTGTTCACGACGCCCACATTAAGGCTCTGCCCAGCCAATCCCCCGGTCGTGGCGCCCCTGGCGGGCGAATATTCACTCTCAGCGTGACCCGCATGCCCACCTGGGGCCCCCATGGTGAGTACCGTTGAAGCATGTCTGACCTGCCCTTCGGCTTCTCCTCCGGGGACGACCCCGACCGCGACAAGCCCAAGAAGGACCCGAATCCGGGCTCTCCGTCCGATCCGTTCGGGTTCGGCGGGGCCGGATTCGACATGTCCGACCTGGGCCAGATCTTCACCAAGCTCGGTGAGATGTTCAGCGGCGGCAACGTGATGGGCGGCGGCGCGCAGTCCGGCCCGGTGAACTACGACCTCGCCCGTCAGCTGGCGTCCAACTCGATCGGCTTCGTCAAGCCAATCCCCGAGGCCACCTCCAGCGCCATCGCCGATGCCGTCCGGCTTGCCGAGACCTGGCTGGACGGCGTGACGCCGTTGCCCGCAGGCACCACCAAGTCGACGGCGTGGACGCCAAGCGACTGGATCGACAACACGCTGAGCACCTGGAAGCGGCTGTGCGATCCGGTGGCCGAGCAGATCGCAGGCGTGTGGGCATCGACCCTGCCGGATGAGGCCAAGAGCATGGCCGGTCCCCTGCTGGCGATGATGTCTCAGATGGGCGGCATGGCGTTCGGCTCGCAGCTCGGCCAGGCCCTCGGCACGCTGTCTCGAGAAGTGTTGACCTCCACCGACATTGGATTGCCGCTCGGCCCCAAGGGGGTCGCCGCGCTGATGCCCGACGCCATCGAGGCGCTCGCCGAGGGCCTCGAACAACCGCGCAGCGAGATCCTGACCTTCTTGGCCGCCCGCGAGGCTGCGCACCACCGCTTGTTCAGCCACGTGCCGTGGCTGTCCAGCCAGTTGCTCAGCGCTGTCGAGGCATTCGCACGGGGCATGAAGGTCGACACCAGCGGGCTGGAGGAGTTCACCCGCAGCTTCAACCCGGAGTCGCTCGCCGATCCGTCGGCCATGGAGCAGCTGCTCAACCAGGGCATCTTCGAGCCGAAGGCCACCCCCGAGCAGGTCGCGGCGCTGGAGCGGCTCGAGACGCTGCTCGCGCTCATCGAGGGATGGGTGCAGACCGTCGTGAACGACGCGCTCGGCGAGCGGATTCCCGGCACGTCGGCGCTGAGCGAGGTGCTGCGCCGTCGCCGCGCCACCGGCGGCCCCGCCGAGCAGACCTTCGCCACCCTCGTCGGGCTGGAACTGCGGCCGCGCAAGCTGCGCGAGGCTGCGGCGCTGTGGGAGCGGCTGACCGAGGCCATCGGCTCCGACGCGCGCGACGCCGTGTGGCAGCACCCGGATCTGCTTCCGCGCGCCGAGGACCTCGACGAGCCCGCTGCGTTCATCGACAGCCTCGTCGGCGGTGACACCAGCGGGATCGAGCAGGCGATCGCCGACCTGCAGAACGACGAGGACAAGCGCACCGACGACTAGCGCGGTCGAGCCTTCGCGGGCTTGGGTTGATCGTTGAGATTGCCCACAGGGTCGTGATCTCGCGAATTCACGACCCTCACCGCAATCTCACCGCCCGAGGCCTCGCTGTGGACGCCCGAGGGCCTGTGGATAACTAAAACGCCAAGGCCGCCGCCCGTGGCACAGTCGTCACGTGATGCGTCACACGCTCGATCCGGCGATGCCGGTGCTGATGCGCCCCGACGGCACCGTTCAGGTGGGTTGGGATCCTCGGCGCGCCCTATTGGTCCGCCCGCCGGACGGATTGTCCACCGCCGCACTGGCCGACCTGTTGCGCGTCATGCAGTCCGGCATCGCGCTGGCCGACCTGCAGGCCCTCGCCGTGAACCGCGGTGTTGCGGACGCGGAAGCCGTTGCCGAACTCGTCGCCTCGCTGGCCGGCGCGGGGGTCGTGACGACCGCACCCCCGCCCGCCCGCTCGGCGTCCATCCGCATCCACGGCCGCGGTCCGCTGTCCGATCTGCTGGCCGGGGCGCTGCGCTGCTCGGGCGCCAGGGTCAGGAACACCAACCTCAGCCACGCGGGCGTGCGGCCTGGCACCACCGATCTGGTGGTGCTCTCGGATTATCTGGTCGCCGATCCGCGCGTACTCAGGGACCTGCACGACGCCAAGGTGCCGCATCTTCCGGTGCGCGTGCGGGACGGCACGGGTCTGGTGGGCCCACTCGTCATCCCTGGCATGACCAGCTGTTTGCGGTGCGCCGACCTGCACCGCAGTGACCGCGACGCCGCCTGGCCCGCGCTGGCCGCCCAACTGCGCGACGCCGTCGGCAGCGCCGACCGGGCGACCATGCTGGCCACCGCGGCACTTGCGCTCAGCCAGGTCGACCGCGTCATCAACGCCATCCGCGACGCGGGCGACCCAAGAAGCGCAGGCGACCCGCCTGCGACCCTGGACACCACGCTCGAGGTGGACGTCAGGACCGGTTCGACGGCCAGCCGACGGTGGTCGCGGCATCCGCGCTGCCAATGCTGACAACGTTTGGGCCCACATTGCAGATGGGCGTTCAGCATCGTCGTGGATGATGGTCGGGTGGCAGACATCAAACGCGGCCGAGCTGCGCGCAATGCCAAGCTCGCGTCCCTTCCCGTCGGCATCGCCGGGCGCGCTGCGCTCGGCCTCGGAAAGCGGCTGACCGGCTCGTCGAAGGACGAGGTCAACGCCGAGCTGATGGACAAGGCCGCCCAGCAGTTGTTCACCGTCCTCGGTGAGCTCAAGGGTGGCGCGATGAAGGTCGGCCAGGCGCTGTCGGTCATGGAAGCGGCCATCCCCGAGCAGTACGGCAAGCCCTATCGCGAGGCGCTGACCAAGCTGCAGCGCGAAGCTCCGCCGCTGCCCGCGGAGAAGGTGCACAGGGTGCTCGACGCGCAGCTGGGCACCAAGTGGCGGGAGCGGTTCACCTCGTTCGACGACACGCCCGTGGCGTCGGCCAGCATCGGCCAGGTGCACAAGGCGGTGTGGTCGGACGGCCGCGAGGTCGCGGTCAAGATTCAGTACCCGGGCGCCGACGAGGCGCTACGGGCCGACCTGAAAACGATGAAGCGCATGGTCAGCGTGCTGCGGCAGCTCTCCCCCGGCGCCGACGTTCAGGGTGTGGTCGACGAGCTGATCGAGCGCACCGAGATGGAACTCGACTATCGGCTGGAGGCCGACAACCAACGTGCGTTCGCCAAGGCCTACGAGGGCCACCCGCACTTCGTGATCCCCCACATCGTGGCGAGCGCGCCCAAGGTCGTGATCCAGGAGTGGATCGAGGGCATCCCGATGTCGGTGATCATCCGCGAGGGCACGCCCGAGCAGCGCGACCTGATGGGGAGCCGGTTGTTCGAGCTGACCTACGACGCGCCGCGGCGGCTCGAAATGATGCACGGTGACGCACATCCCGGGAACTTCATGCTGCTGCCTGGCGAGAAGATGGGCGTGATCGACTTCGGCGCCGTGGCCCCGCTGCCCGGCGGAATTCCGATCGAAATCGGGCTGTCGACGCGCTACGCGCTCGAGGACGACTACGACAATCTGCTGGCCACCATGCAGAAGGCCGGTTTCGTGCAGAAGGGCGAGCAGGTGTCCAAGCGCGAAATGGACGAGATGATGAAGCAGTACGTGGAACCGCTCGAGGTCGAGGTGTTCCACTACACGCGCAAGTGGTTGCAGCGGATCACTGCCATGAGCATGAAGCCCGACCGCGCCGCGGGCCAGATCAGGGCAGCGCGGCAGATGGATGTGCCTGCGAAGCTGGCCATTCCGTTGCGCGTGATCGCGTCCAACGTCGCGATCGCCTGCCAGCTCGACGCGCACATTCCTGCCAGAGCCCTTGCGGCAGAATTGATTCCAGGGTTCGCCGACGAGGCTGCCTAACGACTTACGTCAGGCAGCCCCGTCCGCTAGGCCGCAGCGGGGTTGCCGGCCGGGTTCTTGCGCGGGCGTCCACGCGGACGCTTGCGCGCCACGACGCTCCCGCGGTCGATGATCTCGCCGCCCCAGACTCCCCAAGGCTCTTGACGTTCCAGTGCCAACGTCAGGCACTCACGCCGGATCGGGCACTCCGCGCACAGAGCCTTGGCCTGCTCCAGTTCGGTGGGACTCTCGGCGAACCACAAGTCTGGATCGCCGACATGACACGGCACGGTCAGCCTTCCGCGGCATGTCCGGACTGACATGTCTCTCCTGCTTCCTGGTCGTAACTTCTACTTCTTGGGCCATCTGTCTTTTGATGGATCCTCAGACCAGGTTTCGGGAGTTCCGAAAACAATGGCCACGGATCCGTTGTGTCGGGTCCGTGGCCTTTTCGGCTTCGAGGGGCTACCTAGGTGGTGCCTCTTTTCACGGACGCGACGGTCGTGGCGGCGGCGTGCCGACGGCGCTTGGGCGGCGTAATCGCCTGCGCTCCACTTGCGGCGTAGGCCGAAGCGGGGTGCGCCGCGGCAGCGGCCGACCCAGAGACGTGGAGGGTCCACGACATACCGGTAACGCCGATGTTTACGCCGGAGAATTCATTGACGTTCACCATGATGTGGGCCCCTCCTTTCTGTCTGATGGGACGCCCCGCGGGGCGTATCTGAGGTTAGACGCTATCACGCAAACCTGACAAGCGATTTTCTGACCTGCGGTTTTGGCAATATTTTGGTGATTCTTGGCAGTTTTTCTAGCGCTTGCGGACCAGCTCGAGAACGTCGGGGCCGAACTGCTCCAGCTTGCGTGCGCCGATGCCGGGAATGGCGACCAGCGCGGCGTCGTCGCCGGGCAGTGTTTCGGCGATCGCGATCAAGGTGTTGTCGGTGAACACGACGTAGGCGGGGACGCTCATCTCCTTCGCGGTGCGCAGCCGCCACTCCTTGAGCTCGGCGAGCAATTCCTCGTCGATGTCCGATGGGCACGTCTCACACCGGCGCAGCATGATGGCGGTGGGCGTGGTCAGTGCTCCGTTGCACACCCGGCAGCGAGGGGTGGGGCCGCGCTGCTTGCGGGGCCTGCTCGGGCCGTCGTCCTTGCTCGATCGCGGGATGATGCCGTTGAGGAATCGCGACGGTCGCCTACTCTGCCGGCCGCCCGGCGCACGTGCCAGTGCCCAGCTGAGCGCCAAATGGATTCGCGCCCTGGTGATTCCGACATAGAGCAGACGGCGCTCCTCTTCGACCGGTTCGCTCTCCGGCCCGTGCGTCAGCGCATGCGAGATAGGCAGCGTGCCGTCGGCAAGACCGACGAGGAACACCGCGTCCCACTCCAGTCCCTTGGCGGCGTGCAATGACGCCAGCGTGACGCCCTGCACCACCGGTGGGTGGCGCGCGTCGGCCCGCTGACGCAACTCGGCCACCAACGCGCGCAGATCGAGCGTCGGCCGCACGGCGACCTCCTCATCGACCAGCTCGGCCAGCGCTACCAGCGCCTCCCAGCGCTCCCTGGCCTTGACGCCCGATGGCGACTCGGCCGTCAGGCCCAGCGGTTCGAGCAGTTCGCGGACCAACGGCGGCAGCTCCTGCCCGTCCGCCACGCCACGCTCGGCCGCGCGCTGCAGAGCCAGCAGCGCCTGCCGGATCTCCTGGCGGCTGAAGAAGCCCTCCCCGCCGCGCACCTGAAACGCGATGCCCGCACCGGTCAGCGCCTCCTCGTAGACCTCGGACTGCGCGTTGATGCGGTACAGCACCGCGATCTCCGATGGGGCCGTGCCCGCGTCGATGAGCTTCTTGATGGACTTGGCGACGGCAGTGGCCTCGGCGACCTCGTCGGTGTGCTCGCTGAACGTCGGCACCGGCCCGGCGTCACGCTGGCCGATCAGGTGCAGCCTGCTGCCCGCCATCCGGCCGCGGGCGCCTGCGATCACGCGGTTCGCCAGCGACACCACCTGCGGTGTCGACCGGTAGTCGCGTTCCAGCCGGACCACCGCCGCCTCGGGGAAGCGCCGGGAGAAGTCCAGCAGGTAGCCAGGGGTGGCCCCGGTGAACGAATAGATGGTCTGGTTGGCGTCGCCGACGACGGTGAGGTCGTCGCGGTCGCCGAGCCAGGCGTCGAGGACGCGCTGCTGCAGGGGCGTGACGTCCTGGTACTCGTCGACGACGAAACACCGGTAGCGATCCCGGAACTCCTGGGCGACGGCGGCGTCGTTCTCGATCGCGGCGGCCGTGTGCAGCAGCAGGTCGTCGAAGTCCAGCAGCGTGGTGCCGTCGCGGCGGGCCTTCAGCTCCTCGTAGCCGGCGTACACCGCGGCGATCCTGGCGGCGTCGAACGGGATGTCGCGGCCCACCTCGGCGACTACGGCGGGGTAGGTCTCGGGGCTGATCAACGACGACTTCGCCCATTCGATCTCACCGGCGAGGTCACGCACGTCGTCGGTGCTGGTCGACATCTTGGCGCGGTTGGCGGCCTGCGCCACCACGGCGAACTTGCTGTCGAGCAGCTCCCAGCCGGTGTCGCCGACCAGGCGTGGCCAGAAGTACTGCAGCTGCCTGCGCGCCGCGGCGTGAAACGTCACCGCCTGCACACCGGCGGAGCCGGCCCCGGATTCGGCGTCGAGGGACCGCAACCGCGCCCGCATCTCCCCCGCCGCGCGCGACGTGAATGTCACCGCAAGCACCTGGCCAGGCGAGACGTGCCCAGCGGAGACAAGGTAGGCGATCCGCCGGGTGATGGTGCGGGTCTTGCCGGTGCCAGCGCCTGCAAGCACACAGACCGGTCCGCGCGGCGCCTGCACCGCCTCACGTTGTTCGTCGTCGAGGTCGTTCAGGAGTGTGGCGTCGGGAGCCTCGAGCGGCATGGCGTCCATCTTGGCAGGGCGCTGCGACAATTGCCGCCGACGCATCTGTGTGTTGCTCCTCGCGTCCGCGGCGGCCGTGTCCGGGCATGAACGCGGGTTCGGCTATGTTGACTGACTTATGAGTGCTGCGGGAACGTCGGGATTGACGTCGGGATTGACCATGTACACCACGTCGTGGTGTGGCTTCTGCGCCCAGCTCAAACGTGGGCTGAAGTCCGAGGGCATCACCTGGACCGAGATCGACATCGAAGCCGAGCCGTCTGCTGCCGAATTCGTGATGTCGGTCAACCGCGGGAATCAGACCGTGCCTACGCTCAAGTTCGCCGACGGATCCACGCTCACGAATCCAAGCGCCCGCGAGGTCAAGGCCAAGCTCGGCCGCTAGTTCACTTGGCACCGATGAGGCGGGTCACCGCCCGCATGGCGTAGCGGCTCGCCTCGAAGCGCGCACGGTCGACGATCGGACGCGGTGCCGGCGGAGGCACGCTCCCGAGACGGGGGAACAACGCCAACGCGTTCGTGCGATTGATCGCCGTCCTGGTATCGGCATCCATGTCGTACGCCTCGAGTCCGGCCGCGAACAGCTGGCTGACGGCCAACGGGGCGAACGGGAAGTCGGAGCCGAACGTGATGTGGCCCGGCTTGGCGAAGGCCAGCAGCGTCGGCAGCGCCGCGGCACTCGACGACAGCGCGGTGTCGAAGTAGAAGCTCGAGAAGTCGTCGATGCTGTCGGCGAGACTCCTGCCGGTGTCACCCGCGATTCCCACCGCCATCCGGTACGAGGCGTACGGAACGAAGCCGCCCGCATGGCTGAGGATGAACTTGATGTTCGGGTACTTGCGCCGAATCCCGTTGCGTACCAACAGATAGGCCGCGCGACTCGTGTCGAGCAGGAAGTCGGTGGCGAACGGCACGACGCCGGGTACGGTCGGGCCCGGCATGTCGCCGGGGTGGATGAACACCACCGCCGACCGCGCGTCCAGCGCGGCGTACAGATCGTCCTGACCGTCCTCCCCAAGGTAGACGCCCGCGTTGTTGGCAAGCAGTATCACGCCGTCGGCCTTGAGCTCGTCGAGGGTGCGCACCACTTCGGCGACGGACTGCTCGACGTGCGGCATGGGAATGGTGGCGAAGAAGCCGAACCGGTCGGACTGCGACGCGACGAGGGCCGCCGAGTGATCGTTGAGGTCGCGAGCGAGGGCCGCCGCGTCTGCCGGA
>Ga0105239_10006829_pt1 | contig 13165 bp, 12 predicted proteins | sample KBSC44metaG_FD_92761 | JGI IMG/M metagenome (GOLD analysis project Ga0105239, IMG submission 92761) | Corn rhizosphere microbial communities from Kellogg Biological Station, Michigan, USA - KBS C4-4 metaG | ecosystem: Host-associated > Plants > Roots > Rhizosphere > Soil | place: Michigan, USA...
ACGCTGCGGAGACTTTCTCTCCGCCGGAGCAGCCGCCGATCAACAACAGCACCATTGCCGGCTCGCAACAGATCAATATCCGGGTACGCTTTGCCGAGGTGTCGCGCGATGACGTCCAGCGCCTGGGTATCGGGCCGGCTGGCGGTGGCATTGCGTTTGGCGGCAGCGGCGGCGAGGTGGATGCCCTCGTCGGAGCGATGCAACGCAACGGGATGATGACGATCCTGGCCGAGCCGAACCTGACGGCGTCAAGCGGCCGGCCCGCGAGCTTCCTGGCGGGAGGCGAAATTCCGATCCCAACCCCCGGAAATCAGGCAGGGCAAATCACTGTCACTTACAAGCCGTTCGGTGTCTCGCTCGAATTCACGCCGACCCTGATTCGAACGAATCGAATCGCCCTGCGGGTGAAACCGGAAGTGAGTTCGCTGTCGCGGGTAGGGGCCGTCAAGTCCAACGGCATCGACCTCCCGAGCCTGATGGTTCGGCGGGCCGATACGACGGTGGAGGTGGCGAGCGGCCAGACGTTTGCGATCGCCGGTTTGTTCCAGCGACAGATGTCGTTGGATTTCGACAGAACCCCCGAAATTTCGGACCTGCCGATTCTCGGCACCCTGTTTCGCTCTGCCCGATATCGTCGCGACGAGACCGAGCTCGTAATTCTCATCACGCCAGTGCTTGTCAAACCCGTGCGTGACCGCGGCCTCGCGACGCCCCTCGACAGGCCGGCGCCATTGCCGCCGCCCGGACCGGCGCTCGTTAAAGCCAGGCCGCTGCCCGAGCAAAATTCCGGCTTTGTGTTCAAATGATTGATCGAGGGTACACGATGCCGCGTATGTCCCCCATCTACCTTTGCCTCGCCGCCGTAGCGGCGTCGGCCCTCGCCGGCTGTGCGGTCGCGCCGCCCTACCCGGAACCGACGGTCTACTGGGGCACTTTTCCGCAGCAGCCGCCGGATTATTCGCCGGACTATGCCTCGGTGCCTGTGGTCGACCGGAAGGGACGCACACGCTATGTGCTGGTCCCGAAAGCCTGCCTTACGCCTGACGCGACAGAGCCCCCGTTCCTGGGACCGCATCTGCCGCCGGGCTGCGCCAACGCGCACAACCTCCAGCGCATGGCCGAGCGCCAGTCCGATCTGGTTCGCGGCCGCCCGCTCGGCGCCGCTCCGGCGGCTCCGTCGGCCCGTGCGGCGCAGGAATACATCTATGGCACCAAGGGCACCCTGGCCGGCGGCCTTCCACGCCCGAACACGCAGGTGCAGGGCGCCGGGCCTGAGAACGCGACGGAGAAGCCCGCCGGGGCGAGGTGAGCGCGTTACGCCGGCTTGTGGTACGGTAGCCGGGTCACCTCCATATTGCGGCGCAATGATGCTGCGCCGCAATAGTACTAAGGACAGGACGATGAGCATCGGGTTTCGTCTCACATCCTGTGCCATGCCGGCCCTCCTCGGCTTTTTGCTCGCCGGGTGCGCGGGCCAAGCATTCTTGGACGCAGCGACCAGCACTGAGCAGCCGGATAAACCGGATAAAGATGGGCTGATGCGGGTTGCCTCCGATGTCGAAGCCCAGGGACAGATAAACGCCGCGCTGCCGCTCTATGAGCGAGCGGCTGCCGCGTCGAGCGGCGATGCCGCGGCGCAGGCGCGTCTCGGTGACGCGTATACGCGCGCCGGCAAGACCGATCAGGCGGTCCAGGCCTACCGGGCTGCGCTCGCCGTGGCCCCTGATAATCCCGATGCGTTGCTCGGATTAGGCTCGGCCCAGCTCAAGGCCGGAGATGCCGAAGCCGCCGTCGTGGTGCTGGCGAAGGTTGCCCCGATCATCAAAACGATGGCGGCTTATAACCGGTTGGGCCTGGCGCAGACACTCACGGGCCAGTTCGCGCAAGCGCACGAATCATTCGACGCTGCGAGCGCTCTCGCCCCTGACGACCTCGATATCCGTACCAATCTCGCCCTCGCCGCTGCGCTCGAAGGGCAGGAAACCAAGGCGATCGACGTCGCGCGCTCCGTCGTCGCGTCGCCGGGGGCGCAGCCACGACATCGGCGGAATTTGATGATTGTGTACGGCCTGCTTGGGCTGGTCGACGAAGGGCGTGCCACAGCACCCAAGGGATTATCGGCAAACGAAGCGAAGAAATTGCTCGCGCGCGCGACTGCGATCCGCGCCATCAGTGATGCCAAGGCGCGCGCCAAGGCCCTCGGCACGATCATGAGTTGACCTGCGCGCAAGAGCGCGGCCTGCCGCGCCAACGGTCCGTCGCGTCCCGCTGGCAAGCCGCGCCGAAGCCATGATCCCCGAGAAGCGGAACCGGTTCTCGCAAATGACTATGCTCCAGCATCAATTAGGAGCGTGATGAAAGTCACCACGCTCACATCTCGCCAAGTGTAGCCACCGTCCTTGTCCGGGCGGCGGCTCGACGACAACCTGCCGGTTGTTGCCGCGCCGCAACCGGGCGCCACCCGACGCTTGACATCGACCGGATCAAATGGTCGCCATGCGTCGGAATCCATGGTCGCCTTCACCGGAATGCGCCTCATGGTGAGGTTTTGGCCGTCCTGGAAGCTAGTACTGCATGGCAACACGGGTTGAAATCAAAGGCGATCGCATTTCTTTGCTCCGGATTTTGGTGGGATTTCTTCCGCTTGCCTTCGGATACTTTTTGTCTGTTCTGTTTCAGAGAATAGATCCGCTCATTGCCGACGATCTGATGACCGATCCGGCGATCGGCAGGGGCACGCTGGGAATGCTGACAGCCGCATTTCCGGTAGCTTTCGCGGTCTGCCTGCTGCCGTCCGGCATCGCGATCGATCGTTTTGGGCCGCGTGCCGTCCAGTCCGTGATGATGGCTGTGACGGCCCTCGGCGCATTGATATTCAGCGTGTCCACGGGATCCTTTGGCCTCATGATTGGCCGTGCGCTGATCGGCGCGGGCGCTGCCGCGGCGCTCCTCACCGCGCTGAAGGCGATCGCCACATGGTTTCCGCGTGAACGTCTCGGCCTGGTGACGGGGGGCCTCGTCACGGTCGCAGGGCTCGGCGCGCTTGCGATGGCCGGTCCACTCTTCGCCTACGCGAATGAATGGCGGTCGCTGTTCATGGTGTTGGCCGCCATGGCGGCGCTCTGCGCCATCCTGGCCGTGCTGCTGGTTCCTACACCGGCAAGCGTCACCGGCGATGTGCCGGATCAAGACCACGGCCTGCCATTCGTCCTGCGCGACCCGATCTTTCGACGATTTGTGCCGCTCGCTGCGATTGTGGTCGGGACGGTATGGGCGATCCAGGGCCAATGGGTTGCAGGTTGGCTTGCTGCGAATGGGGTCAAGCTCACCGCCATCATCACCCACATCACCCTCATCGCGGTGGGCCAGACCGTTGGTGCGCTGGTCTGGGGGGCGCTCGCCGACTGGGGTGTTCGAAAGGGCCTGTCGGCTGCAAGCGTCTTTGTAGGCGCTGTCGCGCTCGGCGGCTGCATCCAGCTCGCCGCGGTGGTCGGAATCGGATTGCCGTCCTCTATCGTCTGGGGCGCGTTGGTGGCTGGCGCCGCAGCCTTGCTGCCCTTCGTGGTGCTGCTGGCGCATTTTCCGCAAGCCTATGCGGCTCGCGCCTGCGCGAGCGTCGGCGTATTGCAATATGTCGCCGCCTTTTTGATCCAGTCGGCCGTTGGTGGCGTCGTCGCGATATGGCCGCAGGCGGCATCAGGTCAAACGTCAGCGACCGCCTATGCGATGGCATTCATGGTGCCGATCGCATTGCAACTCGCTGCTCTGGCCTGGTTCTTGTTTCCTCGATCGGAAACACGAGACAGTAATTTCCCCGACGCTCTGCGCGCTGCCCGCGCCCAGCATCAGGTGCAGGGCCTCTCGGAACCACCATCCATTCCTGGTGGCCTGCCAGTCGACGCCGCTGCGGCGCTGGCCGACTCTGCCGGGGAGCCAACCGACACCGCGGTCAAGTCGATCGGCACCGCATTGGCATCAACCGAGACTGCCGGCGAGACAGAAGTGGCCGCCGCTGCGCCAGCCGACACTGTGGGAGCACTGACCGACACCCCAGCGGAGCCAGCCAGCCTCACTGCGGAGCCACCCGGCGCCGCTGCGACCGCAGCCAATTCTGCCGTAGAGTCAGCCGACACCGCGGTCGAGCCGATCGACACCGCATTGGCGCCAACCGAGACAGCGGGCGAGACAACGTTGCCCGCCTCAGCGCCGGCCGAGACAGTGGAAGCACTGACCGATACCCCAGCGGAGCCCGCCAGCCCCACCACCGTGGAGCCACCCGACGTCGCTGCGACTCCAGCCAGCCTCGCCGAAGAGCCAACCGACGCCGCTGGCGCGACAACCGAGACGGTCGCGGCACCCACCGACACCACGGTCGAGCCGACCGAGGCCGCTCTTCGATCCATCCTCGATGCCCCGCTGAGCGTCGGCCTGGGTGGCGCCATTGACACGACTTCGCGCGCCAGTGCCGACACGCCAAACGGGGACGCTCTCGCTGACAGCGCCGAAATCGCTCAGCCTGCAGCGCGTGAGCTTTCTTTTCCGCTGATCGCACCGTCGCATGTGCAGGCGTTCAACGCCGTGTATCGTCGACGCCCGGTCTTGGCGGCGACGATTGGCGGACGACAAACAAGCATCGTCGCTGCGTGGCCGCCGGATCGGCGTCTCGACGTGAGCCATCGGGTGACGCTGCGCCTCGATGGCGAGGCCGGCGAGTTGTGGTTGCCGCAATCTCTGCTCGATATCCTGGTCGACAGTGTGGATCCGGTGCTGTCGCTCGATCGCCTGGGGTCGGACCGGGCCGCCATCATTCTCGAATTCGCCCTTGAGAGCGTGCTCGCGGCCGTCGAGATGAATCTCGGCTGCAGGCTTGCCGTCGATTCATATTCGCGCCAGGTTGAGCGGCTGGGGAACGAAGGACTGTTGCCACTGTTTTTTACCCTCGAGATCGAGGGGCTCGTCACCACGGGCTGCGAATTGCGGATTCCCCCGGATTACGCGCTCAGGCTTGCGGAAGGGCTTGATCGGCATGCCGGGATCAGTCACTCCGTTCTCGATCTGCCAATCCCGGTGTGCCTGCGCGTCGCTGCCGCCAACCTCGCGGCGGGCGAGGTCGAACGCCTGTCACCCGACGACGTCGTGCTGGTCGACGCTTCCTGCGAGCCAAGCGATGCGGTGATCGCCGTCATCGGCGAACGGCTTGTTGCGCCGGTGGCGACCGACCCGGAGGGCCACCGTCTCGCCACGTATCCGATACAAGGAGCCACCTCATCCTGGGCATGGAGCATGCCGACCGATGCCATGGCCGGCGCGTGGGAGGCGGATGCCGCAACCGACAACCGGTCGCTGCATGTCCTGTTCGAGATCGGACGCTTCGAGCTGCCGGCCAGCCAGGTGAGGCAGCTCGCGCCGAACTTCCTGTTGCCGTTGGAGCCACCGCACGACCAGACGGTCGATATCGTGGTCGACGGACAGCGGATCGGCCGTGGCACCTTGATGCGGATCGGCAATCGCACGGGTGTCCGGGTCATTGCAGTGCGCGAACGCCCGCGCCCCGCTGTTGGCTTGAAGCGCGCTCCAGCCGGAGAGGGCGCTGGCTTCGAGTGAGCCCGCGGCACGTTCCGTCAGGCGTGAAAGAGTGTCAGAGCTCGAATCGGACCAGGAGGCGGGCGACATCCGTGAAGGACTCTGGCGGAATCCTGTCGCCGATCGCTTGGGGGATGAGCATATCGACCAAAGACGCATCTTCGGCAACCGGGATTCCCAGGCGTCGCGCCTCGGCCACCATCTCATCGCCGGCCTGGCCGCGAGCCTTGCTGCAGATCAGCGGCACCGGCTCTTCTTCGCGGTGGTACAGGATTCCGACGACACGATCTTCTTGGGCGACAACAAAAGCCGCATGGCGCACGCCTTTGCGCACCTTCTTCGCCGCGAACATGAACTGGAGACGCCGGCGCTCGGCTTTGATCAGCGGATTGCCTTCGAGTTCCTTCATCTCCTTCTTCTTCTCGGTCAGGCTCATGCGCATTTCTTTCAGAAAGAGATGACGCTGCAACGGCATGTCGAGTATGCCGATGACGACAAAGGCGATGACCGCGGTCACGGCAAGCGGCTGCAAGGTGGAAATCACCATCTGCCCGAGACAGCCTTCGCCGCAGGATGGTGTCTGGAATAGCGGCGGGATGTAGCCGCGCAGGACGGTCCAGAACGCGACGGTCACGACCACGACCTTGACGAGGCTCTTGGCGAACTCGATCACGTTTTTCGACGAGAAGATGCGTTTCGCGCCCTTCATCGGACTGATGTGGTCGAACTGCAGCTTCACGGTTTCGAACGAGAATACCGGGCCACCCGTCGCCGCCATTCCCATTACCACGGCGACGGCGAAAACAATGACGAGCAGCGGTACGGTGGTCATTACCAGCACATCGATGGTGCCGTAAACCGCGCGTTGCCAGGTTTCGGCGAACGGCCGATCGGTGGACGCGGAGACGATGTCGATGAGCCCCACCAGACGATCGCGCATCATCGGCCACTGGTTCAGCAGATAGAGCGTGGCGGCGAGCATCGTGAAGCCGGACACGAGGTCCTTGCTGTTGGAGGTCTGTCCCTTGCGGCGCGCGTCAGTGAGCTTCTTGTGCGATGCCGGAAGGTTTTTCTCTTCTGATTCGTCAGCCATGCTGGTGTCTGCCGTTTGATCTGGCCGCGAGCACAGACGATACTGACATCGCGGCGTTCGCGGTCAAGACCTGTTCACGGGCGCTTGGTCTCGGGAGTTGGAAAGCGACAGCGCCGCTCCGGCTCATTTGTGATCGACGTCACCGTGCGATCGAATCTGGCGTCACCATCAAGATCGTGTGACGCCGACAACTGGTGCACTGCCTGTCAGCGGCAACGCCAGCGTGATCGCCGGATCTGCAAAACGCAACCGGCGCGAACCCCAACTCGCTGCCGTCCAACGAGACGGTCACAAGCCGGTGTTCGCGCCGGTTGGCTCTGCCGATTTGCGGCCGGTCTTTCTCCGGCCAGCTCGACCGGCGCCTCAGCTCGACTGTATGAGCTGTTTGGCCGTCTGAAGAGCGTCGGTAAATTTCTTGTTCTCCACCTGCTTTTGCAGGTTCTCGACGGAATTGTCCTTCTGCTGCTGCTGTAACGCAGTTTGCGCGCCAGTCACACCATCCATGATCGTTCTCCTTTGGGTTCGAGTTTGCCGATGCGTCGGGCCTCGCCATCGCGGGCCGAACGTCCACAAGGTAGCCTCGCTGCTACGGGAAAAAAGTGAGTTACATCACATAGGCTCGCCGCCACCTGAAAAGGGGATTTTGGTAGCGGCGACGTCGACTGGATCGGCACCATCAAGATCACGTGACGCCGGCAACCGGTGTACTGCCTGTCAACGGCAATGCCGGCGTGATCGCTGGATCTACAAAACGCAACCGGCGCGAACCCCAACTCTCTGCCGTCCAACGAGACGGTCACAAGCCGGTGTTCGCGCCGGTTAGCTCTGCCGATTTGCGGCCGGTCTTTCTCCGGCCAGCTCGACCGGCGCCTCAGCTCGACTGTATAAGCTGTTTGGCCGTCTGAAGAGCGTCGGTAAATTTCTTGTTCTCTACCTGCTTTTGCAGGTTCTCTACGGAATTATCCTTCTGTTGCTGTGACAACGCAGCTTGCGCGCCAGTTCCATTCACACCATCCATGATCATTCTCCTATGGGTTCGAGTCTGCCGATGCGTCGGGCCTCGCCATCGCGGGCCGAACGTCCACGAGGTAGCCTCGTTGCCACCGGAAAAAAGTGGGCTACGTCACACAGGCTCGTCGCCACCGGAAAAAGGGGATTTTGGTAGCGGCGACATCGACTGGCTCGGCAATCGGCGGATGCGCGCAACGCAACCAACAAAGGCACAACCGGCACACCACGGTCGCTCGAGCACCCGTGGCTCTGCCGATTTCTGGCCGGTCTCTCTCCGGTCAACTCGATCGATGCTTCGGGCGTCATTGGCCGCCGGTTGAAAAATGGAGCCGGGCAACTTGACGATCTGTGACGCGGGTCCTGCATGCGGCTCCAAATGTGCGATTGATCAAGCCAATTTCGCCGTGGTATAATTTCTTACATTTCAGGATTTGCACTATTCCGCTGCTTGCGACGTAGCTGGCCAGAGGTGCACTCAGGAGACGAACCATGCCTTTGAAGATCGTCTCTGCTGCTCTCACGGCGGCCGCAATTCTTATCGGAATGCCGCAGGTCGCCGCAGCACTGGACCCGAAATGGCCGCCGGGCCCCTACAAATACGTCGTCATCGAGCAAGACCTCAAGGACGCCCTGATCGAGTTCGGCCGCAACATCAACGTTCCGGTCAAGGTCAGTGACGAGGTCAAGGGCAAGCTGCGCGGCGATCTGGGGGCCGGATCGGCGGAGGATTTCTTCAAGCGGCTCACGGCAGGCCACGGCCTTGTCTGGTATTTCGACGGCTCCGTGCTGCACGTCAATTCCGCCAGCGAATTGCGAACGGAAGTGATCGATCTCGGCCGGATCCTGCCGACGGATGTGGTGTCCAAGCTCACCAAGCTCGGCATCGCCGATTCGCGCTACCCGATTCGGACCACGCCGGGATCGGGCGTCATTTCGGTATCAGGCCCGCCGCCCTATATCGTGCTCGTGCGCCAGACCCTCATCGCAATGGCCCGGAATATACCTCAGGGAGAGGACACCAGGGTGCGGGTCTTCCGCGGCTCGAGCTCCTGACGACGCCGCATTTCGCTGCTTCGACAATTCTGCAGCGGCCGCGCCGGACGCGTTGAGAAGCTTGCCGCTGAGTGAGCTCTCGGCAGGATGTGAAGTCGGCGGAAGCTGATCTTCTCTTGTGCCCGCACCTGTCTTGATCCAGCCGAATGCCTGCTCGATCCGCATTGCGAATGCGCGGGCCGACGGCTTAGCTGCCGTGCCGGGTCATTCGCCTGTCAATCGCGGAGCTACGGTCGCTGGTGTTCTGTGCCACGCGTCACGTCCATCGAGCGCAGCTCGTCGATGAAGTTTTTTGCGTCGTAGGCGTTGTCGACGCCAAGCGGGATCGCAGTCGGCCGGTCAGCACGCCGCGCGATCCCGTGCAGGGCGGGGCGAAGCCCATACTCAATCTACATCGTCAAACGCAATCGCATCTTCGATGGCATGCCGTTCCGCTGAGAAGGACAGCATTTGATGGATTCGGCGTGCGTGCCGCGGCCGAGCTTGCGCCAAAGTTGGTGACAGATTGGACGTGCGGCAAATCACAGAAGGACGGATTTGCTTCTGTCTTAATCGCCCTGTCAGCAGGCACCTGAGCGTCGGCATGAGGCAGGCGCGGGCACCCCTAGCGACAATGGAGAATAGCTATGTTCCCACTTCTTGCGGGAGGCTTTGTCGGAGGTCTCCTGAACAATTTGTTCAACCACAACCACAACCACCACCATCATGGCCATCATGGCCATCATGGTCATCATGACCATGGCTGCCACAACAACCGCCGTGAAGCCCGGGAGGACTTCCGCATGGCGCGGGAAGATTTCCGTGACGCCCAGCAGGACTTCGCGCGCGGCGACTTCTTCGGCGGCATGCGGGAGCTGTCCGAGGCGAATCAGCACATGGCTGATGGCTACAGCCACCTCAATAACCGCTGTTACTACTGACAGTCGAAGCACCGGTGCCACGACGCGGAGATCCTGATCTTTGATCGGGCCTGAGAGCGGGGCAATGAGCTGCCGATAGCAGCGCCCGATCAAGGCAGGATCTTTCGCTGAAGGGCAGCAACACGGCCCCTAAGCCTCAGTGCGAAGGGTATTTTCCTCAAAATCTTGTAACTCTTAAACCAGGAGATGAACGATGTTAGGCATATTGGGTATGATGGGCGGCGGCGGCGGTCTGGGCAGCCTCCTGCAGACGGCTCAGCAACTGCTACCGCAGCAGAGCGGCGGAGCCGAGCAGTGCTCCCAGGGCGGCGGCCAGGATATTGTGGCCCTGTTCCAGCAGGCCCTGCAGCTCGCGCAGGGGCAGGGGCAGGGGCAGGGCTAATTCGCTTTACCCGCGATCTGACATGGCGGTCGCATGCCGATGGTTCGGCATGCGGCCGCCATTCGGCGTGTTCAGAGACGAATTCAGGACGTCAATGATCCGCCAGCCACGGCATTCGCCACTTTAAGGGGCGAGCTTAAAGGCTTCAGGCGCCCCCCTTTTTGAGCCCTCGTGGACGAACAGATGGGCCAATGGTAGGCTGAGGTCCGTTCGTCTTCCGCTGTAATTTGCCAGGGTGGGGGAGGCCGCTCGCCCGTCGCACCAACGATTTTAAATGTGCGGCGTGTCACAGAAGGACGGATTTGGTCATGTCATATTGGGCTGTCAGTACGATATAGTCAGCTGAAAGGATTTATATCATGAGCGTGGCCATTACCGCCCAAGCCCCGGTCGCCTCTTCGCCGCCGACCGAGTCACCGCAAGCAGCCCAAGGCACTGGCGCGACCAGCGAGCAGGGGCTCGTCGACTTTTTCGCCAAGACCCGCGCGGACGTCGCCAATGGAAACCTGGAAGAGGCGACCAAGTCCGTGGCTTCGAGCGGGGAGATGCTCGGGAAGTTGCGTGAGTTCATCGACAAGGCGCATAAAGGCGATATGGCGAATAAGGCCACGAAAGCCAAGCAGAGGGCTGCCGCCGCCGAGGCGAACCTTGAGCTTGCCAGCCTCGACACGCTTGGCTCCCTTGGCAATCTTGGCTCTCTATCCCAGTTCAACGCCATCGGTCAGTCCGGCTCATTCGGTCAGCTTGCCTCCCTCAATCAGTTTAACTCCGCCAACCTGCCTCCAGGACCGGCGTCCGGATCGCTATCGCTTGGTCGCGGCCCCGGCCTGGAAATGAAAGGCCGCGGGGAGGCCATGATCGACAAGATGACCAACGACATGACGGACGGCGCGATCCATCGCATGTGGGTGCAGGTGGTGGGTCATGCGACCAGTTCGGTAACCAAGAACGTGATGAGTCTGCTCAAGGGGCAGTAAGGAAGGGAAATTCCGTGGGCGCGGCCTTGGTCCGTTCTTCATTGCCACGCTGGGTACAGCGGGTTCTGGTATTGCTTGTCGCCTTGCTGCTCACAGCTTGCGAAGCGGAGCTCTACAACAATCTTGATCAGCGCCAGGCCAACGAGATGATCGCGGCCTTGCAGCAGCGCGGGATTCCCGCGCAACGCGTGGCGGTCAAGGGCGGTCAGTACACGGTCGTGGTCGACAAGGGCCGCTTCGCCGAATCGATCGCCGTCCTGAAAGAGGCTGGGCTCCCCAAGCAGGAGTTCCAGAACATGGGGCAGGTCTTCAAGAAGGATGGTCTCGTCTCCTCGCCCATGCAGGAACGCGCGCAGATGATTTTCGCGCTGAGCCAGGAGCTCTCGCGCACGGTTTCGGAAATCGACGGCGTCCTGTCCGCCCGGGTTCACCTCGTGCTGCCGGAAAACGACCCGCTGCGCCAGCAACTCGTCCCTTCGTCGGCGTCGGTCTTCATTCGCCATCGCAGCAGTACGCCGGTCGGCAATCTGGTGCCCCAGGTGAAGATGCTGGTGGCTAACGGCGTCGCTGGTCTGTCCTACGACAAGGTATCGGTTGTCCTCGTTCCGGTCGACTCGCAGAAGGCAAGTCAGGGCCAGGATGTCGAGATGGTCTCGTTTTTCGGTGTGTGGATGCAGCGCGACAACCTGGCGCAGGCGATGTGGATGTTCTTCGGCCTCGTCGCGGTGGTCGTTCTGCTCGCTGGTGCGCTTGCCTTCGTCGTCTTTCGCCAGCGCGGACGCGTCTATGCATTGGGTTCGCCGCGCGCCGTTACGCCGACCGCAGTGAGCCCGGTTCCGTCTAACCTGGTGAATGCGCCTTCGTCCAACGTGGTGAAGGCGGGCTCGTCGAGCGTGGTGAAAGCGTCGTGAGCACTGCAGGCCAAAGCACCGGAGCAGACGCGGGCTGGGACGCGTTCGTAACGCAGCCGGCCCTCTACATCGAGCCGTCGCGGCTCGCCGTGTGCTTCGATGGAATGGTCGACCCCGAATTGTGCGGGCGGCTCAGGTCCTCACCCCGCCTCGAGGAGCGGCTGTCGGATCTCGTCCATTCGCGCTACGGGCTGGCGCGCACCATTGCGGCCGAGGAGGTGAGCGACACTGACCGTTGGATCGCGCTTGCCTCGTCCGAACAGCTGGTGGAGCTGGCGCGCCGCGCCGGAGCGATCTATTGGGCGAACAGCATCGCCAATACCGTTCGGGCGGCGGATGCGGCGGCGTTCGATGCCGCGCTGGGTGAGACGCTGTGCGTCGTCGCGCTTGCCAACCGCGATCTTTCCGGCCCGATGCAGCCGCTTGCACCTTATGATCAACTCGGTCGGCGTGTGATGGAGGATGGCTTCCGGTGCCTTGGCGGATGGTGCAAGGCGCAGAGCCCTGGTGTCGGCCTGCGCGTGCGCCTCAAGTTTGCACCCAATCCTGCGCTCGACGATGCAGTGAAAACCCCCTTTGATGAGCTCGGCCCGGCGATCATGCGCCGAACGGTCGGCTGAGGTTGAACACAATGGTAGACAGAGTTGACTCGGTATCCTTGAATCGACAGCCGTCGGCGGGTGGTGCGACGACGGGCTCGGTTCTCAATGCCAGGGATGTGAAAGCCTGGCAGGACGCCTTCGAGTTTCTGAACCATGCCGAGAAGCAGATTGCCGAACAAAAGACGGAAGCGGAGGAGACCGCCTCCCGCCTTTATGAGTCCGAGCGTGTCAGGGGCTACGAGGACGGCAAGGCGGAGGCAACCAAACTTATTACCGAGACGACCCTGAAAGTGGACCGCTTTCTTCAGTCAATCGAGCCGCAAGTCGCTCAGCTTGCCATGAGCGTTGTCAACCGCGTCCTCGGCAATTTTGATACGCGCGACCTTGTCGCCGCCGCTGCCGCGCATGCCATCGAGGATCTGCGTCGCGAGAAGCGTCTGACGGTCACTGTTCACCCTGACGTCGTCGACAGCGTCTCCAAGGAATTCGCCCGCCTCGGCGTCAGCAAGCGCATGGAAGTGACGATCGAAGGCAATCCGACCCTCGACCCGACCGCATGTATCATCGCCAGTGATCTTGCCGTCATCGACGCGAGTGTCAAAACGCAACTGGCTGCCATTGCCGCCGCGATCG
>Ga0105239_10006830_pt1 | contig 13164 bp, 7 predicted proteins | sample KBSC44metaG_FD_92761 | JGI IMG/M metagenome (GOLD analysis project Ga0105239, IMG submission 92761) | Corn rhizosphere microbial communities from Kellogg Biological Station, Michigan, USA - KBS C4-4 metaG | ecosystem: Host-associated > Plants > Roots > Rhizosphere > Soil | place: Michigan, USA...
CATGGACGTCCACGGCGCCCGGCACATGCTTCAGCTTCTCCGCGATCTCCGTGGCGATGGCATAGTTGCCTTTGTCGCGGCCGACCACCTGAATGTCGATCGGAGCAGGCAGTCCGAAGTTCAGGATCTGGCTGACGATGTCGGCGGGCTGGAAGAAGAAGACCAGTTGCGGGAACTTCTCACGCAGCCGTTTGCGCAGTTGGGCTTTGTACGCAGGCGTCGGTCCGTGGTCCTCTTTCAGAGAGACCAGGATCTCGCCATCGGATGGACCGATCGAGGCGTTGTCGCTGAAGGCGAGGTTGACGCCGCCGACCGGCAGGCCGATGTTGTCCAGCGTCATGTTCAGTTCCTTCGCCGGAATGACCGCGCGGATCTCGTTCTCGACCTCATGGAACAGGCGCTCGGTCTCCTCGATACGGGTGCCCGCAGGGGCGCGGACATGCAGCCGGAACTGTCCGGCGTCTACGTTGGGGAAGAAGTCCTGCCCGATCATCGGCAGCAGCAGGAACGATCCCACAAAGAACAGGCCGAAGATAGCCGTGGTGATCAGGCGGTGGTGCAGCGCCCACTCCAACAGGCCGGTATAGCTGTCGCGGAAACGCTCGAAGACCCCGTTGAACTTCTCATGGAATTTCCAGATCGGGTCTTTGGTCTCCGCGTGACCGTGCGACCGGTAGAGGTGCAGCTCGGCGCGCAGCATCAGTTTCACCATGACGGGCACGAGGGTGCGCGAGAGCAGGTAGGAGCTGAGCATCGCGAAGACGACCGCCATCGCCAGCGGCGTAAAGAGCGATTTCGCCGCGCCGGTCAGGAAGACGACGGGCACGAAGACGATACAGATACTCAGGGTCGAGACAAAGGTCGGGGCCGCGATCTGCTGCGCGCCATCGAGGATCGCGCGGGTCAGGGGTTTGCCCAGCCCGAGGTTGCGGTGGACGTTCTCGATCTCGACGGTCGCGTCATCGACCAGGATGCCGACCGCGAGGGCCAGACCTCCCAGCGTCATGACGTTCAGGGTCTGCCCGATCGCGCCCAGGATGATGATCGAGGTGAGGATGGAGAGCGGGATCGAGACGGCGACGATGAGCGTGCTGCGCCAGCTTCCCAGAAAGAGCAGGATCATCGCGGCAGTGAGCAGGGCTGCGATCAGCGCTTCGCGGACGACTCCGTTGACGGAGGCGCGCACGAAGAACGACTGATCGAACATCATCTGGAGATTCAGTGCCGGCGGCAGGGTCGCTCGGACCTTCGGCATCGCCGCCTTGATACGATCGACCACGGAGAGCGTCGAGGCGTCACCGCTTTTGAGGATCGTCAGGAGGGCGGCGCGTTTGCCGTTCTGGTTGACGATGTTGTTCTGCACCGCGAAGCCGTCGTGGACATGCGCCACATCGCGGATATAAACCATCGCGCCGTTGACCTGCTTGATCGGCAGGTTGTTCAGGCCCTCCACGGCGTCGGTGCTGCTGTTGAGGGTGACATTGTACTCCCGAGGCCCCATCTTCGCGGTACCGGCAGGCACGATCAGGTTCTGAAGGCTGATGGCGTTGTTGACATCGACCGGAGAGACGCCCTTGGCCACCATCGCCTGCGGGTCGAGATCGACCATGATCTGGCGTGCCTTGCCGCCGTAGGGCAGCGGAATGGAGGCGCCCTGGATCGTGGCCAACTGGGTGCGGACGAAGTTGAGGCTGAGGTCGTAGAGCTGCTGCTCGGCGAGCGTCTTGCTGTTGGCGCTCATCTGCAGGATCGGCACACTGGAGGCGCTGTAGCGGATGATCAGCGGCGGCGTGATTCCCGGGGGCATAATGCGGAGCAGGGTCTGATTGATCGAGGTCAACTGCGCGACTCCGGCCTCGACTTTGGCTCCCGGTTGAAAATAGAACTTGATGACGGAGACACCGGGCATGGACTGCGACTCGATGTGCTCGATATCCGCGACCGTTGTCGTCGCCGCGCGCTCACTGATCGTGACGATGCGTTTTTCCATCTCGCTCGGCGACATGCCGCCGTAGCTCCAGATGACGCTGACGACCGGAATGTCGATCACCGGAAAGACATCCGTCGGCGTACGCTGAATCGTCACGACTCCCAGGATTACGATGAGCAGGGCCATGACGATAAACGTGTAAGGCCGGCGCAACGCAAGCTGAACGATCCACATAGTTTCTTACTCTTTTCTTGCAGCAAGGTGATAGGAGTAGCTGCTACCTATCGAGTTACAGTAGTTCGGCCATAGCGAGACCCATCATGGAGGATCGCATCGGCCGTTGCAGCATCGCAGAGGATGTCGTGTCTCGCTGGACACAAAAAAGCATAATGCACATAAAAGCATTAACGATCGAGATGCTCGATTTGCTGCACAAACGAACCGGACGACGGAGGCAAATGCCCCAAAGCAGAAAAGAGAGGTCAGGAGAACCGCAAAAGACGCTGTTTCGCACAAGGTTGACAGAAAGAGGCCAAACGTGCCTTAATACACTGCGTTTTTACGGCAGGCACGCAGGCAGTGTATTGGTCCGCTCTCTTCTCTTTACCATTTCTTACCACTATGATCGATCTTCAGGATGTGACGGTAACCTATCACGACAGTATGCCCGCCCTCTCGCACATCACGATACGTGTGCAGAAGGGCGAGTTTGTGTTTGTGGTGGGACCGACCGGAGCCGGTAAATCGACATTCCTCAAGCTCCTCTATCGCGAAGAGAAGCCGACCTCCGGGCGTGTCGTGGTCGCCGGGGAAGATCTGAACGCCATCGCGATCTCCTCGATCCCGTTCTTTCGGCGCAAGCTGGGAATCGTTTTCCAGGATTTCGGACTGCTGCCGACTAAGACCGTGTACGAGAATGTCGCCTTTGCCCTGCGCGTGATCGGAATGCCGCGCAAGGAGATCCGCCATAAAGTGCCCGCTGCCCTGGAGATGGTGGGGATGGCCCATCGCCCCGACGCCTTTCCCGGCCAACTCAGCGGCGGAGAGCAGCAGCGCGTCGCCATCGCCCGCGCGCTGGTGAACGAACCGGCTCTCCTGCTCGCCGACGAACCGACCGGCAACCTCGACCCGGACACCTCGATCGGGATCGTCGAGCTTTTGAGCCATATCAATCAGACCGGCACGACCATCGTGGTCGCGACGCACGATACGGCCATCGTGGATCGGATGCAGAAGCGAGTCCTCGGCTTTGAGCGCGGGCAACTGGTGCGCGACGAACAGGACGCTGCCTATCGTTTGAGGCTGCCCGAAACGCAGATCCTTCCCACCGATACACCGGTAGAGGCGTCGGTTCCGCTCTCGACAGGGCCGCAAGCGGCGACGCCGCAAGAGATGCCTGCAGGCACCGAAGGGGAGGCGACACTTCCACCTGCCGCTCAGAGCGCGATCACCGCCTTTTTCTCGCAGGCGGTTGCGGTCGATACGAGTACGCAGGAGGCCCAACGTTGAGTTTCGGCAGCCTGCTCTTTCTGATTCACGAGGCGTTTCTCAATATCCGACGCAATGGGCTGATGTCTCTGGCCGCGCTGGGTACGGTGACGATCGCGCTGACCGTGCTCGGAGCGTCGCTCTGGACGGCCTATCGTATCAATGAGATCGCGCAGGACGAGCCGAAGACCTTTAATGAGGTCGATGTCTTCCTGTTTGCCGCCACGACCCGCGACCAGACCAACGATGTGATGGCGCGTCTCCAGAAGCGCCCGAACGTGGGCCATATTCGCCTGGTGCCGAAAGAGACGGCCTGGGCGGAGATGCAGTCCCGTGAGCCGAAATTGACGGACGCCGTGGAGAACAATCCCCTGCCGGACAAACTCGAGGTCGAAGCGGTCGATCCCGGCCAGATCGACCGGATGGTACGGACGTTCGGCAACCGGACCGATTTCCCGGAGGTCGAAAACGTGACGGCGGCGAGCGATGAGGTGAAGATACTGCTGGGTGCCGCGCGTCTGGTCAAAGCCATCGGGTTGACGGCCGCGCTCTGTCTGTTTGTCGCCACTCTGTTCATCGTCAACAATACGATCCGTCTGACCGTCTTTGCGCGCCGCCGTGAGATCAAGATCATGCAGTTGGTCGGGGCTACGCCCGGCTTTATTCGATTTCCGCTGCTGCTCGAAGGGGTCTTTCATGGAGTGGTAGGGGCCATGATCGCGGGCGGGCTTGTTCTCTACGGCGGCTATGCGGTGGCCCGCTACGTGCACGAACTCAAGACTCCACTTCTCGGCGATGTGCCTTCCCGGCTCGGCCCGGTCGAACTGGTGGGTGGTCTCGTGGCGATCGGCGCGCTGATCGGCCTTGTCGGAAGCCACTTCGCCATGCGCCGCTTCCTGAAACAGGTTTAGGGGACTCGACGATGCGCAGAAACCGATGGATCGGCATGGGATTGTGGGGAATTGCCGGGGTGCTTCTTGCGCAGTCCGGATCTACCGCGCCGCCAAAGCATAGATCGAAGAAGGGCAAAGTCATCTCGCACGCCGAGGCGCAGGCCGCCATCGCCCGCAAAGAGCAGTTGCGGCACAAACTGAGCGGACTGAAGAGCCAGATGCATTCGGTGCAGGCCACGATCCACACGCAGAAGGTCAAAGAGCACAAGATCACGGAGAACATCGGCACGGTCGAGGGCCGAATCTCCGACACGCGCGCCAGTCTGGGCCGTGTGCGCGGCCGCCTGCACGTTCTGGACCGCGAACATACCCAGGTCACCAATCGACTAGAAGCGACACAGGAGCGTCTGGCAACGCGCCGTCGCCTCCTCAACGCCCGCCTGAACGACACCTACCAGCGCGGCCAGATCAGCTATGCGCAGGTCCTGGTGCGGTCCCGCACGGTCCACGATCTGCTCTCGCGCAGCTACTATGTGCGCCAGGTGGTGCATAGCGACGCCGAACTGATCGAAGGCGTTCAACAGGACATTCAGCAGATCGCCGCCGATAAGAAGCTTCTGGAAGAGCAGACACAGCGCCAGAAGGCGCTCGCCGACGAGTTCGAAACGCAGAAACAGCATCTGGCCTCGGATCTTGCCGAGAAGCAGGAACTGCTGGCGGGAGTGCAGGAGCAGCGCCATCAGGCGGAGGAGGAGCTGGACGGGCTCGAGGAAGAGGCGTCCGCGATGAGCGACAATATCCGCGAACTCTCCGAGGCTCTGGAGCGACGGAGACAGGCGGAAAAAGCCGCGCGTGCCGCCCAGGAGAGAGCGGAGAGAATCGCGAGACAGAATCATCGTCCTGTCGAGCACAGTAATCCTAGACACCATGAGGTGGCCGAGGTCGCGCCGGTCTTCCATGGCAGCTTTATCCGCCCCGTTTCGGCGCGGATCACTTCCGGCTTCGGCAGTCGGTTTCATCCGATCCTGCATCGCACCCGGATGCATACCGGCGTCGATTTCGGTGCGGCTTACGGCACCTCGATTCATGCCGCGGGAGGCGGCACGGTGATTCTCGCGCACTACAACAGCGGTTATGGCAACTGCGTTGTGATCGACCACGGCAACGGCGTCACCACGCTCTACGGACACTGCTCCGCCCTGCTGGTCTCTGCCGGCGACGTGGTGCAGCAGGGGCAGACGATCGCCCGTGTCGGCGCGACCGGCATGGCGACCGGCCCCCATCTCCATTTCGAGGTACGCCATAACGGCGTGCCCGTCAACCCACTCTGAAATCTAAAGACTCGGGTGATAAACCCTGTTTTCGAGGAAAGCGACCGATTAACCGCCTATGACCGATAAGCCCCGTCCCAGCCGTTCTACGCCCGCGCGCGGTTCGGCCCCGAAGCCGACGACTTCCGAGCCTCCTTTCGACTGCCGCCTTCACAACGGCGCCGCCGCGCTGCACCGCAACGGCAAGCCGCTCAGCGGCGTCTTCCTGGATCTGGTGCCTGACACCGCCTCCGCCGCGATCACCGATGCCGCAGAGTCCGGGGTCCATCTCTATCGCCTGCTCGGCGTAGATCTGGGCTGGAACGGAATGGGGCAGTTCAACTATGCGACCCTGGAGTCGCGCCTGCAGACCCTCTTCGCCGCCGATCCCAATGCGAATTTCCTGGTGGAAGTCGCCGTGGACGCCCCACAATGGTGGCTGGCGGCGCATCCGGAAGAGCGGGCTGTCTACTGCGAGCAGGAGGGGACGGAGCCGATCGTCTCCTGGGCCTCCCGCCGCTGGATGACCGAGGCGGGGAACGCACTGGCGCGTCTGGTGCGTTTCCTCTCCCTCTCTGCCTATGGCCGGGCCTGTATCGGCTACCAACTCGGTGCGGGTGTTCAGGGCGAGTGGCGGCTGCCGTTCGCGCAGAACCTGCCGGATATCGGCCCTAAAATGACCGAAGCGTTTCGTGCCTACGCGCGGGAGAAATACCGGCGCAATGCGGGCCTGCTGAAAAAAGCATGGGGAGACACCCGTCCGGACTTCGATCTCATCAACTGCCCGAACGCCTGGGAGCGCAGCAAAGGCGACTTCGGCATCTTCCGCTCTCCCGAGCGCAGCCGCCGGGTGGGGGACTATCACGAGTGCTTTGCCGACGCTCAGAACCGCGCCGCCCTGCACTTCTGCGCGACGGTCAAACGCGCCTCCGAAGGTCTGGCGCTGACCGGGCTCGCCTACGCGACGACCCCCAACATCGCCGCCATTCCCGAAGACGGCCACGTCTATCCGGAATCGGTCCTCGAATCCCCGGAGGTCGATTTCTTCGTCGCTCCAGGGTTGCGTGCCGATCCGCTCCTGCTGCGCACCGTCACCGGCAGCGTCCACCTGCGCGATAAGTACCTGCTGGTCGCCCCGTCTGCCGGCTCCTCCCCCGATCTGGCGACGGCCCTCGCGGCGACCCACGAGGCGGGAGTCTGCCTGCCGGCACAGACGCCGACCGAAACCCTGAAACTCGCTCTCCGCCTCGCCGGAGAATCGCTGCGCGCGCCCTCCAAGCTGCGTAAGCGTGTCAGCCAGGTCGCGGTCGTGGTCGATATGGCGGCGGCATGCCATCTCGCGGCGGGCAAGTCCGCCCCCACGCCGCTCTTCAATTCGATGCTGACCGAACTTTTCCGCGAACTGAATCGCCTCGGCGTGCCCTACGACGTCTATCAGCTCGGCGACCTGTTCCATCCCCGATTCCCGGACCACAAAGTCACGATCTTCCCCAACATGTTCTATTTGACCGAGGCGGAGCATCGACGCGTGGACGCGCGTGTCAAACGGAGTGAGCAGACCGCGATCTGGTTCTACGCACCGGGACTGCTCGGTGAGACCGGGGCGAATGGAACGAATGTCCAGAGCCTCACGGGGATGAAGACGCGCCTGGAACTTGAAGAGACCAACCTGCGCGTTCGGATCGCCGAATCGAACGATCCTCTGACCTGGGGCTATCACGCCGGATCGCACTTCGGCATGGAAAAAGCCTTCTCCCCGACCGTCCAACTGGCCGATAAGCACCTGACGCGCCTCGGCGCGAACTCCAACAACAAGACCAACTTCGCCGTCTTTCGCTTCCCGCTCTGGAACAGCATCGTCTTCGGTGTCTTCCCGGTCCCGCGCACCCTGCTTCGCAACGCCCTCCGTGCTGCCGGAGTCCATCTCTACCTGGACACCGGCGATTCCGACATGGCGGTTCTCGCGAATCCCCACACGGTCGCCCTCACCAGCGCCAAACCCGGCGCGTACACCGTCTCCCTGCCCGGCTCCTTCCTGGTCAAAGAGGCCCGTTCCGGCAAGACCCTCACGCCCGCCGCCACCGAAATCACGACCACTCTGCCGGCAGGCGGCACCGCTATCTACGAACTGACCCCGCTGAAAGCAAGGCGCACCGAAGAAACAGATTAGAACCCCACATCACGCATAAATCACGGTGTCTCTTTTAGTATTCACGGTATTTCTGACGATAAGATCACGATCGGCTGGCATACTCTCCTTAGTTTGATGACAAGGATGCCAACAGATCGACTTCGTCGGAGAAGTCAACTAAAGGAGAACAGGAATATCGTGCGTACACGAACACGGATGTTTGTCGGGACACTCTTATCGGTCAGTCTGCTCCTCGGAGCGGTAAAGGGATCGATCCTCTTGCGGCAAAATGCGGAGCGGCAGAAGGTCAGGCCTTGTAACGGCATGAGCCAGGAGGCGATGGCCCGATCCCAGGAGATAGTAGGCGTGCTGATGGCGGGAGCCGGCGGAGCGGACATGGAGATCACCAGGACGACCCTGTATTCGGCTTCCGGGCGAGCGATGCCGACATGGACAGTCGAGTGTTCAGACCGGACGAGCGGCAAAAATGCGCGCCTGCTCTGGAGTGCCGAAGGAGAACTGCTGCGCGCGAATCAATGGCGTGACCGCGATGTTCCGCCGCCCGCCGCCCCGTCCCATCGCAGGGCAGCGATCGGTCTGACCTGGGACTGGTTTCGTGCGCTCAAGTTAAGCCATGAACACGAATCCTGGCACGTTCAGGCGGCCCGCAAAGTGTATTGCGCGCAGTGGGAAGTCGATCTACAGAGTGAAGATCGAACCGCCTTCTTCCTCGTGAATACGGCCACCGGGAAAATGGTACAGATGGTCTGTACCCACCGCACGGAGATGTTCATCGCCAGGAATGAGGCCCGTACAAAGGCGGCTTTCTGAGCCGTATTGCAGCGAGAGAGTCGGCCCCGTCCCTGTTTGCGATCAGAGAAAGAGCCTGTCCAGAAAGTCATTGCGAAATTTGCCCTGAGGATCGTACGACTGAACCAGGCGCTGGAAATCCGGCAGTTTGGGGTAGAGCGATTGAAGACGGGCGGGCGGAGTTGTGAACAGTTTGCCCCAATGGGGGCGGGCGTCGAACGCTTCGAGGGCCGCTTCGACGTGAGGAAGTAAGGTTCTGACTCCCTGCCAGTCTTTCAACCAGGTGAAATGCAGCGCGACGCAGTCCTGCCGGTAACAGGGACTCATCCAGAGGTCGTCGGCGGCGACGGTTCGAATCTCGGAGATCTGAAGGAGAGGGGCGATCTGCCCCCGGATTTCGTAGAGGGCGCGCAGACTATCGACCGCATACTGTCTTGGCACAATATACTCGGTCTGCAGCTCCTCCCCTGCGCTCGGCATGAAGTCCATTCGGAAGTGGGGGAGCCGCTCGTGCCAGGGGCCGGGCGCTCCCAACTGTTGCGTGCAGTTTTCGGCTGAGATCTCGATCAGGGGATGCCGCGGGATAGTCGCAAGTGTCGCACCGAACCGCTCGGGCGCTGCCGGGGACGAGTCCGTTTCCATAACTTTACTCTTCAGCCACAGTTGGTTGATCGTCGCACCACGCCAGTCTGTGAAGAGGCTGACACTGTAGGCGCACGAAACGATCTCATCGAAGTGGAGTAGGAGTGCGTCCATCGGCAGGTTCTCGTAGACGTCCTGGCGGACGCTGAATGTCGGATGAATGTCGAGGGTCATCTGGGTGACGACGCCAGGTGCGCCGAGGCCGACGACGGCTCCAGGAAACGTCTCTGCATCCTGATCACGGGAGAGAGAGACAAGGTCTCCACTCGCGCTCACAAACTCCAACGCCCGCACCGCTGTGGCCAGATTCCCGTTGCCGACTCCCGAACCGTGCGTCGCGGTGGCGCATGCGCCTGCCACAGAGATGTGCGGCAGCGACGCCAGATTATACAGCGCATAACCGTCCGCTTGCAAAACGCGGGCAAGCTGTCCATACCGAATCCCGCCCTGTACCGTCACCGTACGCTGCTCCCGGTCCAACTCCAGTACCTGATCACATAGTTTCAGAGAGACGATGTTCTCGACACTATCTGCGATCCCGTTGAACGAGTGCCGTGAACCGACGGCCCTGAGCTTCGTACAACTCCTTACCACCTCTTGAACTTCCGCAACGCTTTTGGGGTAATGCCATTGCGCGGCGCCGTAGGTGTAGTTTCCGGCCCAGTTTGTCTGTATCTCGCTCAATTTCGGCTCCTATCGTGGGGAATGGTACGGGGTTTCCCTCACATTCCTCTTTTTTGTTGAACTCTCCTGCAACGATCGCAAGCAGGTAGACCGAGCGGGAGTGGCGAACTTTAGGCTCCACTCCATTGCGTGTCTCCTCAGGAGAGCAGAGCAGAAAGGTCTTGCAGATGAGTAACCAGCCGTCCGATCCGAGCCGAAGGACATTTTTGGTGAGCGCCGCCATGGGGGTGGCTGCGTGCGCAGGTGGAGAGGTGGTAGAGGCCGCGCCTCCCGCGTCTCGCCCCGCGCCGCTGCTGCGCATGCATCCGGAAGCGGTCGGGATCGACTCTGCCGCCATCGCCGCATTTTTGGCGGCTGTGGAGGAGAGACCGGGTGGTATTCATAGCTTTATGCTGCTGCGACATGGCCGGGTCGCGGCGGAAGGTTGGTGGGCGCCGTATGCCGCGAACTATCCCCATATGCTCTTCTCTCTCAGTAAGAGTTTCACCTCCACGGCGGTCGGCTTTGCCGTCTCCGAAGGTCTCGTGAATGTCGAGGACACCGTCGTCTCCTTCTTTCCGGACAAACTTCCGGCGCAGACAGGCGATAACCTGGCGGCGATGCGGGTGAAGCATCTGCTGACGATGTCCACCGGACACGACGTGGACGCGACGGGGCCGACGCGCGCACAGCCGGAAGGCGATTGGGTGAAAGGTTTTCTGGCGCTGCCGGTGGAGCACGCTCCCGGCTCCAAGTTCGTCTATAACAGCGCCGCGACCTATATGCTGTCTGCCATTGTGCAGAAACGCTCCGGAAAGAGAGTGCTGGACTATCTGACCCCGCGTCTCTTCGCTCCCCTCGGCATCGAGGGTCCGACCTGGGAGACCTGCCCCAAAGGGATCGACACCGGCGGGTGGGGACTGAGCGTGAAGACCGAAGACATTGCGCGGTTTGGGCAATGCTATCTGCATAACGGCCAGTGGAATGGTCGCCGGATCGTGCCGAAAGAGTGGGTCGAGGCAGCGACCCACCGTCAGGTCTCCAACGGCGATCCTGCGAACCCCAGCGACTGGAATCAGGGATACGGCTATCAGTTCTGGCGCTGTCGGCACGACGCCTATCGGGGAGATGGAGCCTTCGGGCAGTTCTGCGTGGTGATGCCTGCCCTGGACGCCGTGCTCGCCGTGACCAGCGGCGCCGGCGATATGCAGGCGATCCTCAATGCGGCCTGGGACCATCTCCTACCCGGCATTCAGGCGGAAGCGCCCGCCGCCGGTGAGGCTGCGAAAACCCTGCATCAGAGACTCGCGCAACTAACGCTCCCGATTCCCAAAGGGCAACCGACCTCTGTGCGTGCCGCCCAGGTCACCGGCAAAACTTTCCACTTCGCCGCAAACGATCTCAAACTTCAGACCATCACGCTGAATTTTACCGAAGATCGCTGCACTCTCTCGCTTCAGACCGAAAAGGGTCTGCAAAAACAGGTATTTGGGAATACGGCCTGGGTCAAAAGCGAAGCGACTCTGGAAGGCACACCCTCCACGCGAACGGCAGGCCGCGGAGCCTGGACCACCGACGACACCTACACCGGCCTCCTCTGCTTCTACGAAACGCCGTTTACCCAGACCGCCACCTGCACCTTCACCCCGGACCAGGTGACTCTGACCTTCCACCGCAACGTCGGCTTCGGCCCCACCGACCATGCCCCCTTGGTCGCCAAACTGGCTTGACAGCAACGTCAAATGGGTGAGTCCGGTAGGAGGTTGCTCCGCGCTTGACCGTGTTTCCTACCCCCCCGCCCCCTTCCCTAAAAGGAAGGGGGTGCCCGCCTCCTCATTTTCCCCGTTGTACTTGAACCCGTTTTCCTCTCACCATGTCGTGTTTCCAACGCTCCATGTCGATGTTGCAACGTAGTGCTTCCACCCTCTACAGAGTGGAATGCATCGAGACCAGGTGCGTGTTGGGGCACCCCCTTCCTTTTAGGGAAGGGGGCGGGGGGGTAGGAAACACGGTGAGGTGCAGTGAGGTCACTACTTGTTCAGGCACCCCGCATCCCTGGGAGCGACGTGAACCAAATTCATCACCTGTCACCGATGAATTTGATTGCTGCAAGGGCGACCTTTCAGGGATTGCCGGCGATCGTTAGTGCAGGAGGCGGAGGAGGACGGCGGCGAGGCTGAGGAAGATGCTGATGCCGATGACGTCCTGGAATGCCGTTTCGAAGGGGCCGGCGGTGAGCGCGGGATCGAAACCGGCGCGCTTGGAGAGCATCGGCACGATGGTACCGACGACACCGGCAATATTGACGGACACGAACATGCCGAGGAAGACCACGAGCCCGAAGGCCCAGTGCTGATCCCAGACGCCGCCGATAAGCCCCAATACCGACGCGCACGCGCCGCCCAGGATCGCGGTGGTGACGACCTGACGCGCCAGAGCATGTTTCCAGTGGGAGAGTTGGACATGTCCGGAGGAGAGGCCGCGAATGATGATGGCTGCCGATTGCAAGCCGGTATTTCCACTGATCGCAGAGATGACCGGCATAAAACTGGCCAGGAGAATGTATTTCCGTAGCGTCGCATCGAAGAAATGGATAACGAAACTGGCGAGAAGCTCGATGCCCAGAGTCGCCATGATCCACGGCATGCGAAGGCGCGCGACCTGCGGGGGCGTCTTGTTCTCCAACTCCTGCGCGTCGGAACCGGACATGTGCGCCACATCTTCTGCCGCCTCCTCCTGGATCACATCGATGATGTCGTCGGAGGTGACGATGCCGATGAGTTTGCCGCCGGGGACGACATCGACGACCGGCAAAGCAGTGAGATCGTAACGCGCGAAGATCTGACCGACCTGTTCCTGATCACAGGCGGGAGGAACGGTGATCACGTCCGGGTTCATAAGATCCCGGATGAGAGCATTCGAATCGGCGGTCAGGAGGGTGCGCAGATCGACTACGCCTTTCAGGTAACCGAGTGCATCGACCGCATAGACATAGAAGATATGGTCGGCATCCGTCTTCTCTTGAAATCGTTTAAGCGCCTCCGCCTGGGTCGCGGTCTCCAGCACATCCACGAAGCCGATCGACATGATGCCGCCCGCGGTATCTTTCCCATAGGACAGCAGTGCGCGGATGTCGTAGGCGGCGTCCGGCGCCATAAGTCCGAGAACCCGCTCCGCTGTCTCCTTGTTCATACTCCCGACGACGTCCGCGCCTTCGTCGGAAGGAAGGCGGGCGACAATCTCCGCCAGACGGTCGGCGCTGATGCTCAGGAGCAGATTGGCTTCCGTCGCGCTGTC
>Ga0105239_10006831_pt1 | contig 13164 bp, 10 predicted proteins | sample KBSC44metaG_FD_92761 | JGI IMG/M metagenome (GOLD analysis project Ga0105239, IMG submission 92761) | Corn rhizosphere microbial communities from Kellogg Biological Station, Michigan, USA - KBS C4-4 metaG | ecosystem: Host-associated > Plants > Roots > Rhizosphere > Soil | place: Michigan, USA...
CTCGAGGTTCAGCTACTATGGAGTCCCCTTCAATACCTGCTACACCCGACGAGGGATGATGAGCTCACCCAAGGCCTTCCTGATTGGTTGACGATATGCTTCTCTAGGCAGTATGTTGCACAAATGACCGGCCTACGTTAGCGTTGACTGAACTGCGAAGCTTTGGGTCGCCGATGAAGGCCTTTAAGACTACAAGTCGCAGCGCATTTAATCACAGCATGTATTCAAGGCAGGGGCTGGCAATGTTCTCGCAGAAATATGCCTACAACGTGATCAGCATGCTGAAGGTTTAATGCTTGAAAACATACCATTGATGTCAACGCCTGTATCCCGACCATTGACTCCCTGAAAATTGTAAGAAGGGCCTAAATATGAAAAAGGGGTTCAAAATGCTCCCTAGCTAATAGGCTATCGAATAGAATACATAAGAAAGGTGATTTCAGACCGCTAAGATGGAGTATACCAGCCTTTTGCGTAATAATGTTTTAAACGTGTTTAAAAATGCGGGGAAGAACGATACGATAACGATAACGATAAGATATACGGAGACGCAAAGAACCTTATCTACAGGTAAATACGGCGACACAAATATTCTAATACGCATATATCTACGGAGACGCAAAACGGAGGACGGCGGAGTGGACAAACAACATATGCTCACTATTGGAGACATGCGTCTTTCGCGTCATGAGGAATTCCACACGTTGTCATTATGTCACTTACAGGGGCCAGCGCGCACTATAGACCCGGGTGGCTTCAATCACGGCAACGTGGCCGGATGTGTGCTTGCAGGCGACACTGGTACGCGTGATGCAACGTGTCGGAGATGGAAGAGGGACCAGTTCGGCAGCTGGTTTTGCAAGTGAATATTGAGACATCGATCAACATCAGCTCGTCTATTGGTCAGTCTGGGCTGTTGAGACTTTGCTTCGAGTGGACATTGGGATCGTAGCCATACTGACCAAGCTTGCCACCGTAAGAGATATATTCGCTCTAACGATTGGGTCGTGTGGGACCCTCAGGGCTGGGATGTACTACGGACGCGTGAAAATTCATGGAGGATCCTCGGCAGCAATCTGGTGGCAACCATCCATGAGCACCGCAACTAGGTCCTCACTCTTAACTGGAATTACAAGACTAAAACCAAATCTCAGGAGGCGGCGAAAAGATATAGGGACCAGGTGTGGTTCTCGTAGACCCCATGCGTGTATTCCACTAACATATTTCAATACTACAAGTTAACCTCACAGAGGCTTTAATGAGAGGATTCATGAAGGCCCCAAGGTATCCGACAACGATAGCATCTGTATAGAAAGCGTTCTCTAGCAAGTCGGCTTAGCTATTAGGCACAATATAGTAGTTATATATATACTGAATATAAGGAAAAGCTTTACAAATAAGGAAGGAAGGAGAGTGTGTATACATACCGAGCTGAGCAGGCCATCTTAACTTTATCCACTCCATTTACCCTTGCTTCAGACGCTCCGCTCTCCCTCTACCACCCTATGCTTTCCTTGTAGTGCTTCTGACGCGACAGATTGCGCTTGAAATTGTTTCGAAATCGTCGGCCGGTTGGCCTCCAACGAAGCGCTCGTGTTTGCAATATCCAGATCTGTCATGCATAGCCGGCTTGCTGCACAAGGAGAATGACTTGGGATCCTGGATGACAGACAGCTGTCTAACGCATTTATCGAGACCGGCCACCTGCGAGGTCATCGCGGAGTTGCAAATCCTCTGTAGGCGCTGTCCTTGAGAACACCAACCTCGATGGCGTCGATTGGGTTGAACATGCGATAGTATGTTGTGCGTCGGTCTGCAGAGGAGCGGACTCTCCTCGTAGGCAAGCTTAGAAGACCCAAATATCATGTTGTCGTTGGGACTTTTTGATCCTCCAAGAGTTTGACGTTTGCAGATTCGAGTTTCCAGAATTCTTGGCTGAATCGATGATTCTTTGGTGCACGCATGCCCAGCATGCTCGAGGAGAGTGGAGATTGGGAGTGAGTCTAACAATGAGCCCAAGGAAATTCGACCAAGGTGATGATGCCCAATGTTGTGGGCGTCGAACAAAATCCGTGGGAACAGCCCTGGAAATATTTTATTTCTTTTTTTTGGATGGCTCCAAATCCCGGCTCGTCGAAAAGGTATATCTCAAGAAGGTAGATCAAAAGTTAGGTTGAAATCGGGGATGTTTTCTGATGCGTTCGCCGTACTTGTAAAATACGACACTTAGAGGAGCGCAAGCCAAAGCGATGAAGGCCAGAAGTGAGTTGCCCCATCCGAGTCCCAGGGCCTTGTACATTTTAGGGCCTGCCAAAGGCAGGAAAGCTCCACAGAGACTTCGCAGGACTGTATTTGCAGCGATTGCCGAGGCGGCGTGCTCGACATAGGCGTCGACCAGATATGTTTGCACTGGCATGAACGTTGCCAGCAGGCCAAGTCCGACCCACATAGTTCCAATAATGGGCATGATCCAGTGAAGTTCTTTCTCTGCGCTCCAGCCATACCAGAAGAGTCCAATTGGAATGAAGAAGCTGCCGGGGATCAAGGGAGGGAGACGGTATTCTGGTTTCATTTCGCCCGAAGCAGCCTGCCGCTTGACGGATTTATCAGAGATAGCACCGAAGATGACTAGCCCAAGCATTGATCCGATTCCGATTCCCAGGAAGGCAAGGCCCACGTTGCCTTGGCTGAAGTGATATACCCCTTCAAAGACTTGAGCCAAGGTTGTGAATAACAGGTATAGGTAGCCATAGATGATAGCCATGTAAATCGACAAGGTAAGAACAATAGGTGAGAAGAGAAGCATTTTTGTCGGGCGTACGATGGCACGAACGAAGAACTGTGTTTTGGGAATGCCCGGGTCAAGCCTGGAACGTAAAAGAGGATTTCCTGTCTCCTTTCGAAGTCGTGCTGCGCGCCTCTCGAGGAGGACTGGTTCATATGTTTCCCTCATGAAAAATAGGGAAGAGGCAAACACAACGCCGCCCTGGGAGGGTCTTGTTAGCACGTTTGAGGGTTAGATCAAGAATAGCTACTCACAGCGATAGATATTAGCCAAAACACCCAGGTCCAGCCAGCATCTTCTGCTAGGTAGCCTCCAGCCACAGGACCGATGACAGGGCCAAGCAGTGGACCCAGGGCAAACAGAGCCATTGCTCCACCACGTTTCTCCTGAACAATGAGGTCGGCAATGCTCCCACCACCGATGGTCAAAGGGCAGCTGCCGGCAATGCCAGCCATTAATCTGAAGAACAGTAGAGATCCGATGTTAGGGGCGAGAGCACAAGCAATGGTCCAGATGATGAACTGGCCGTTGCAGACGTGGTAAACGGGGAGGCGGCCGTAAACTTCGCTCAATGGCGCGATGAATAATGGACCCAAAGCGTAGCCTAGGATATATATTGAGACGACAAAGCTCGCCACAGTGGGGGAGGTGAAGTGAAGGTCTCTCATAATAAGTGCAGTGCCGGGTGCGACCATTGAGGAGGCTAGAGGGGTGAGCAGAGTAACGACGGAAATGATGGCGATATTTCCCCATTTCTTCTTGTTCGTCCAGTTGAGGGCTTTCTCGGGGTCGTTGGGACCATCCCAGTCGACGATATTAGGATCCGCCTCGATAAGAGTTGGTGGGGGTTGCTTTTCATCAGCGTCTTCGGTCGGGTCAATAATTGGTATGCCATGTTCCACCGAGTTGATGCGGTCCACGCCATGTAAGGAGTTCTTTTCCGACAAAGAGAATCTTGATTCCAAAGAAGTCCCCGCCGTTTCTTGATCACCTGGTTTTGTATTCCCAGCCAAGGGGGTTGACGGAGGTGAAGCCGCCATTGGCGCTGGAAAATGATAAATCGTTAGCCATGATGATGTGTATTGTAATCGACATGTAGCATTCGAAAGATGTACTCAGTACTCCGTCCTCCGTACTCCATATAGGAAGCTTGAGGGATCTTGGGATGAGGCTCACCTGACGAGTACGAGGTTCTTGGGATTGTGGATAAAGTGGCCCCGAACGCCTAACCGGCGTTTGGCTGGAGCTCGGGTCAGCACCCTAATCCGAATCAGTGGGTTTGATAGGTCGATGGTCAATCGAAAAGCATTCGAGAAGTTTCTAGAGGTTCTTGGAGGACCGTTGAGATCTGATGGTAGGAGATGGCTCGTCGAAACTTGAAAAGAGTGATGAACAGCGTCGACAACGAGGCAAAACAAGTTATAAAAGAGGTTGTAACATCGGTTGGAAGGTCGAGGGCGTTAGAGGGCGTTAGATTGATCTCGTTCCCTCGCCTCTCTGGAAAACAGGCACTTTAGGTGGTTCGCCGCTCCACCTTTTTTGCTTGCCGGCAATCGTGCTCCGAGAAAGTGTACAATGCACGTGGACGAGGGCACCAGTGTAATGTCCGCTTAAAGCCGTCACCATGTAGAACGCGTCTTCCCTGCTCTGCGCGTGTCTGACATGAGCGAAAACAGTTGCGAAGGGCGCATTCTTGGTCTTTATGGCCTCTTGTTCAAGCCTCAATCATCCAAGGCCACTGTTCCGTGGAGTTTGCGAATTTAGAACGGACGGTCGCTCAATTCGAGCCCGCAGCCAGTGCCCAGATATGCAGCAGGGCATAAAAAGTTATGAAGGTCTGATCCACGTGGGGCGGGTGCGGTAGCCGGTGGAACGAATCAGTTCTCGCCTGGAGATGGGCGTGGTGGTACCCCCCAAATCACCCCCCTCGCCCCCTAAATTTTGCCCCCATCACCCCGCCCCGACTCCCCATCCACAGGCGCGACGGTCCTTTCGACTCCTTACCTAGAACAGCCCCCCTTTGCGATGTCTCAGGCGCTTATCATGCCACAGCCTCATGGCCTAACAGGTGCAGTTTCCGCGTCCGAGTTGCCCTCCTCGTCGTACTTAGATCTCCCCTTTGGCTCCACTACTCCTCCGTTAGAGCAAATGCTAACCCACGAGATCTCGGTGCTTATCCACTGAATCGAGCATAACTTACGAATCAAGGTAGAGCCCCGGCTCGCCGATCTGAACTGGTTGGGTCAAAGGGGTCTCCTACCCACCCCACGGAATCTCCGAAGGCCCCAAACCTCCACTGCGGTGGACATGGACACTGGTGGAGCGTGTAAGCCAGCAGATCTCGGGTTGATGAGATGAATAATGCATCGCTATGTCCATTTATCATTATGGATTGTCTACATTAGTCAATCGATAGCATGCAAATGTCGCCTGTAACTTCGGCCTTGGCAGGGGCTGAATGGAGACTTCAAGCAGGCAGCAAGATGGTATATTAGGAGCAAGAAAGGAAATTGTGATCACTATTTATGGCCGTACATACTGTGGTCTTACTATGCGAGGCACATCATATCAGTGGCTTGTCGCCGGGCAGAGGACTCTAACAAGCGCATGCAGTCTATACTGTTGGGGCTGCCCCAACTTGCGGGCGGATGTGGATTCAGGTGAGCAGAGTCAGAAAGGTATTATTCAAAGCCTGCATCCCAATTACATTTCTCCACAGCCTGCTGCTGCTGCTGCTGTCGAGTCCAGCGCTGGAAAAAGCCTCGGCGGACAGGTTATTTAGAATGTTCGTTCAACAGCTCTTCTGAGTCCATTCCTGGTGAGAAGAATCTCCAGTGTGCCGACGTTACTACATAGGTAGGAAATCACAAGCTCGCAAGGGGGGGAAGGCAATGGCGGCTGTGTGGGAGTCTCTTCGACATTATATCGCATAGCCACCCGAATTTAATTGACGAGGTTCCCCTGCGGCCTCAAATGTTCCGTTGGAAAGTCGTCGCAATCCTTGTGCAGAACTCTGTGCCACGCTGATCCAGGTAACGTTGTGGCCCAATGATTTCATGAATGCTACTGTTTCGTTGTCATAGGAGTATTCAAAGACCGCTTGATTGGGTATCAGTTGATCGTGCAGGCGAGGCTGTGCGAGGGCCTCGGGTGCTGTCATATTTTGATCCAGAACATGGACCAGGTTCTGAATGGTAGCGGTGATGATACGTGAGCCACCCGCCGCACCAATGACATAGTAGAGTGTTCCATTTGGAAATTCGGCAATCGTAGGCGAAATACTCGACAATGGCCGCTTCCCGGGTCGAATATAGTTGGACGGCGAAGGTACGAAGCCAAATGCATTGGAGGTTCCCGGGATGGAAAAGTCATTCATCTCGTTGTTCATGATAATACCTGTTTCTGGTACCAGAAGCTGCGACCCGAACAGGAGGTTAACAGTTGTGGTGAGCGTAATCGCCATTCCGCTAGCATCGGCTGTGACAATGTGGGATGTCCCCGGAGTTTCAAGTGACTCAATCCCCGAGGGATCATATGCCGATACATTCAATGTGTGGGTGTCCAATATCTTGCCACGGATCTCTGCCGCTGATTTACCCGAGAGCATGTCGTCTTGATAATCAGAAAGGTTGGCTACGAAGGAAGGGTCGCCAAGGTTGGTCCGCTCTCCGTACCCAAATCTGATTGCCTCGTCAAGCCGGTGGGTACTCAAATTTGTCTTGCTTTCAGCGAAGAAGTCGGTGTAACCTTCCACCGTTTTCAGTACCGAGAGGGCTACCGTTCCCGAGCTAGGGGCGCTACAACTAAAGAGACGATAGCCTCGATAGGTGATATTCGCCGCAGGCCGAATAGCAACCTCGTAGTCTCGCAGATCCTCCATCGTCATCGTCCCATTCGCTGCTTGCAATGCAGCAATTGTGGTTTCTGCAATTGAACCAGTGTAAAATGCATCAGGTCCCTGCTCGGAGATTGTTTCGAGAGTATTGGCATATCTTTTCCGGGTGATTGTGTCACCAAGCCCAAGAAGTGTTCCATTGGGCGCAAAATCCAAGGCCCAATTCGGATCGTCGACGAAGAAATTCGGAGTTACAGCCATATCTGACGCGTTTGCTGACTGGATGTATCTGACAAGGTCCTCGTTGACGGACCACCCATATCTTGCGACGTTGATCGCGCCCTGCATCACCAACTTCCAGGGAAGCCTTCCGTAATTTTGGTGGAGGTGCGCCAGTCCTCGCACTTCTCCTGGTACTCCGCTGCCAAGATTAGCACCGCAGTTGATATCAGAAAACGATGACGAACCTTGCAAGGCCTCCAAATATGCTCGCTCTGGTGTTGTTCTTGTACATGTCTTGGAAAGCCGCGGCAGGTGCTGTCTCCCTGAAATCGATGAACTCGTATGTACCGTTGGGGGCGCGAACAAGCATGAAGCCTCCACCACCGATGCCGCTGTGATACATGCCCACGACTCCGATGCAAAAGACTGTTCCCACTAGCTAGTGTCTGTGTTATCAGATTGTATCAAGTCACAGACCGAGGGCACTTACGGCATCGGCAGCATTTCCTCCCATGCGCAAGAGATCAATCCCGATGTGGCTGCAAATATCGCTTTCACTTGCGACAGCGCCCGTGGTGTCTGACTGCTGCTGATACTGACGGGCATGAGGAAAGGGAGAGGCATTGACTTGAGTGACCAGAGGCGAGATCGCCACGGCCCAAACAATGTTCACCAACCATAACATGGTGTATACGTGCAGGGCAAAGTCGCGGGAAGGCCTCCGAGAGGGAAATATCAAAGAGAAAGAGCGAAAGGGCACGAAGGCCTGCGACGACAAGACCATGTTTTCTGTGGCCGCCGATCGCCGAAGCTTGCAGCGACCTTTGCCTTGTTGGAGCTGTTGGCTTGCAGATCCAAGCTCATGCAACCTGATGCAACCTCGTAGGGTCAAGGCCGCCTGCCTCGACTGGCAGGACCCAGGCACGAGGCGCCCTCCCGGTGCCCTGCTGTAGGTATGTAAACCGGAAGAGTTTATCCGATTAGTATTGATAAGAAACTTGCGAGCTCCCGCACAACACCCGTGGGTCAGATATCACGAGGGGTGACGTCAGATTGCTTTGGCTAAGCACTCACCCGCACCCGCACTCTCGCGAGGGTTTGGCGTGCTGGACGAAATGTAGGAGTTGGACAGTTGAACAGGGACACGGCTCGACGGGTCGGGGATTTGGGGCTTAAAAGGATGGTAAATCTCCACCGCAGTTGTACACATAGATTGCCGAGTACGAGGACAATTATTTACGTTGCTGTTTCAACTTTGTGCGGAGTTGGTTTGTCAGTGATAAGAGAAAATCACCTGGGCAGTCAACACACGCGGACATTTCCGTCACGTGGAGCTCGAACTTGATCCTGTAATCACGTGTCGAAGGAGGACTCCAAATGCTTTGGTGAACCGAGGAACAGGCCTCGAGGGAGGGGATGGCTTGACTTCGGAGCAATCCTTTTCTCACCCATTCAGTGATGGATGAGTACTGTGTACCCTACGGCGAGACATATCCGCACAACAAGTTTCACATCGACTGGCATAGCTTTTCATAATCCTGGCTCATAACATCCAAGGCCAGTGTCGAGAACACACACAAGCGAGCCAAACCTGAGGCCATGAATCGCACCTCAAACAGCACACGACCTCCCCACAGGCATTGCAATTGGTAAACGAGTGATATCAACCCCAGGCAGGTTGGCTGGAACTGCATCTGGAGAATCTCGTTCTTGGCTGGCCTTGGAAGTTCAGTCGGCGAATTGCTGGCACCCATTGCGCACCACCAAGCAGATGCACTGATAATCACGATGGAGATGACCAGCTCCAGGGGCCTCGGAAAGGAATTTGGCGACGCCAACATTAGCACAACCACCACACGCCTGGCATCTCTTCTGAGTATGTACGAGTATTAAAGGCTTATCAACCTGGAGACTCCCTGATCATCGGGGGTCATCCAGGGGCCACGCTCCCCGGCAAATGAAACTCGTGGAGGGATGATCTCGAAGACCAAAGCTTCCACAACTCGAATCTGATACAAAAAGCTTGAGCCGGATCATCTGCACGATTTCCTGTTCGGGAGAGCCGGAAAGGGGCTTTGGAGGATGTCGCAATCTGAGATTAGACCGCCAATCTGCCGAAGGACTCGAGTGACTAAGCAGGTCTCAAGCGAGCGAGTGACCGTGTGCCTGTGCCAGGTCACAGCTTCAAGGACCGTCAATCGTACTCCGTACTCCGTCCAGGGTCGAGGCCTCGTACAAGGCACGTTCCTCCGTCCAGAATCTGGGCATTGCCGATTTAGCCGGTCGGCCTGCTGGGGCAATGATGTCAATGGCAGATGTTGGCTGCAGGGGTGGCTTGCCAGACGGAGGCCGGGCACAGCCTAGAACAAACGATGTGCATTGCAGGTGCCAGATTTGGGCGTTGAAGGCTCATGAAGGGTCCCTATCTGCATGCATTGATCTGCAATCATTCACGCCCGAGAAGAAGAAATTGCTTGTTGCAATGATAAAGTTATGCTCAGCAGGCACGATATATTTCTGTCAGTGTTTGAACACTCCACCACCTCAAACCTTGGGAGGGATCCTGGAATCCTGGACCGGCATCACTGGTGTCCACTTACGAATACGTCTAGCTTTCGTGCTCGTACAGACCAAGGCGACCAAGGTGCAGGGGTCATGCAGGTTAGACCGTTAATAGTAGAGTCGGCCAGTGGTCCATTGCGGTCCAGACCGGCCATGACGGCCGCTTCGAGGGTTGTGCAACATCAACAACAAGATACAGCTGGCTTTACGCCTGCCTGGTTAGGGATACCAGTCACTCCGTCGCTCACTCGACCCGAGCCACTGCCACACTGGCCTCCGTCGTCTGTCTTTGTTGCCTGCCTGGAGACCAAAGTTTGGGTTCAGAGCTGGATAGACGCACTGAATTGAAATGTCAAACCCTGTCCACGACATCTGCCACTGGCGTCATGCTACATACAAAATTCATGACTGCATGCTTGGGTTGGCTTGCTCTGAAAGTCCATCGCAGTGGATGAAATACTGGGGGCGCAACCTGGAAGACGTTCACCGTTCTGCTCTGGGCTATCGGTGCTTAGGGTGCTCCAGACTCGGATATCAGTGTCATTCTTCCCCAGGCTCATGGCCAAGCAGGGTACCACCCTTGGAATGTGCAAGGCAGATACCCAGGCCAGGGTCCCAAAGTATCATTATCCTCCGCGTATTTAGATTTTGACTTTCGGAACTGGTAGTGTCTGTGCAGTTCGGGGTGCTTCTCGTTACGACTTTTACTAAATTACGAGGACACATACTACAGACGAGTAGGATTTCGGGGAAGGATTAATGGTCCGATGCTAGTAAAGCCACTGGAGGTGATGGAAAGCTAACTACACCATATTGTATGTACGTGGAGGTTGACTCGGGACTTCATGCTAGCACGAGTAGGAACATCTGTGACATGTTGACTTTCGAACAGACCTTTAGAAACCCCAGAGTAAGGATCAAGAATTCCGTGAATGGAGGTCGGTAAACCAACAACGACCTTCAATTCAAGGATCATGATGGCTGTACTGCTTGATCAGATCCGTAGTGCCACCGCTGACCACTTGATGCGTGCCATGGCCTTTGGATGTACGGAGTAAGGAGAGTGCTGTACATTCGCCAGGCCTATTCCCACTCCCCGGGTGCTCGTCTGCCAGCTCTGGCTGTCCCTCTGGAGTCCTATCAGGGAGCCGACCAAGTCAAGTGCTGCTGCTAGGAGGATCGAGGAGTACGAGTATTTATCAGACGCACTTAGCAACAATGTGGCTAGCAACTCAGGAACTCATCCTCATTGAAAAACACTAACTTTAATTTACAGGACGGATGCCACCACAATCCACAATCCACAAAATTGCGCTTCCACTTGCATTTGCACATCCGCCTACGCTTGCTCTTCAATCCCCACCCTCATCTTCCACCTTCGTCCAGAGTCAAGCCAAACCAAACACGGTGCCAGTGACTCTTGGGCCTTGAGCGTTGAGCCTTGACCCTTGAATTATGATAACAACACCAAACGCCCCTCACTCTACTTAGCCAGCGACTGGACACTGCGCCATACCTACCTCAGTGCTCCGTACTAAGTACTTTGCCCGTCTTCCCGTCGACAATACCCTCACTGTCTCGACACCACTTCCGCATCCTCCACCAGCCTCCTGCTACGACTCATACCTCCTCCTGTTTTCCTTCCTTAGCCAACATCAGTACCGAGTGCATCGCTATTTATCCATACTTCCTCCCAAAATTCGCAACCATACCCCAAGGAGGACTTTGTCGGTCGCAGGCAAATCATACCGCACTCCCGCCTCCCTCCTAGCGAGACCCCCACCCTCTCGACCGACATGCATTGGGTCACTCAGAACCCCTTCATTCAGCCTTAACAGATCTCCTCGCGCTTGAACTGTCATTCGGGAGATGTCTTTAATCGACAAGTCGTTGAATAATGGGTTCTCTGTCCCCATCATCGAACGTAAATCACTATGTCTCCCGAGCGTCGAACCCGGTGTAGCAACACAGTTCGGGGAGAACGGCTTTGTGCAGAATCTCACCAACCATTTCGTGTCCGCTGAAAACAATGCTCTGGAGAAGATTGTGCAATTGAAGAAGGAGCTCAAGACCGCCGATACTGAGTCGTTTTGGTCGAGATTGATGGAGGGAGTTACCGACATTTGTCATGCGCAATACGGCTTTGTCGCGAAAAGAGTCCTGACCGATGACCATAACTCCGCCATTGAGATGCCGACCATTGGGGATCCTGGTTCCTGTCTTCTGGGCGTCGCTTTCTACTACAACGATGGTGACAAACAAAAGGGCTTGCATCGCGATTACAAATACCTTGCCTGGGGCGCCCCCTGCAGTTATATGAAGCATGACAAGGTCTTCCTGATCCCAGGGAACATGAGCAACTTCATCACCTACAACCCCAATGCCTTACCATTCCCGGCCGAGGGCTACCTCGGTGTTCCCTTGTTCCAAGACGGAAAATGCTTCGCTCACTTTGGCCTGATGTGGGCACAGGAGGGCTTGGACAAACGCGATGTCTCATGGGGCTTCATGGAGATGCTACTTCACACACTAGAAGACTTGATCGTCGACAGGCTTATCAAAGGCCAGGGGTTTTCTAAGCCCAAAAACATCAACATGCCCCGACCACACCACGTCATCCCACGAGAAGCTGTCAGCGCCGCCCAGTCCTTGAAACCCTATGCGAAAAGCTTGTCACATGAATTGAGAACCCCCATGCAAGGCGTGGTCGGGATGCTGGATGTAATGCACGCGACCGTTCAAGAACAGATCGAGGGACATTCCAACTCTCCCGTTCGACAAGTTTTTCAAGCGCTGAAGGACAACATTGAGACTGTCCAGGACAGTTCTAAGCGAGCTGTCGAGGCAGCCGACAACGTCGTCCACGCCTATGACATGAACATGCAGATTCCAGAGACCCCCTCCAACGAGCATGAATCACCCGCCACTGCAACAACGACCACAAGCTACTTCGATTATAAGCCGTCTCGACTGATTGAGGGCAGTGATATCCACGTGCACAGTTACAAACGCCGTCGGAGCAGCCCTACTTCATGGCATTTTGGTAATGCCACCAAGGTTCGGCAACTGACATCATCTTCAGCCCGTTGTGATGTGTCCCCACGGAGCGGAGGGGACAGTAACCCTCCATCAACAACCTCCAGAACTGTTACAGATGATCGGATGCCGATTGTTTTCACTCCCACTACCGACGAAACTCCCAGCGATCTCACAACCTCCACTCCGTCTACCAAACTGTCTGGGGATGGAGATACCTTCCCCACCCCTGGGCTTAAACAATGCCACATTCGAGACCTCATTCCAACAGTTATACATGATGCCCTTCGCGTTGGAGGTCGCCCGGATTCGGCCATTGGCCAACTCTTGGATCTTGGGGAACGCATCATTGTTCGATCCCGATCATCGAATGGCCACACTTCTCAGAAAACAATCGAGTGGACCGTTGCCCCGGACGTTCCGGAGACCTTACTTGTCGACGAGCGAGATCTAGCAAAACTCGTCTCAGCAGTCTTTCTCAATGCCATTAAATTCACAGAAAATGGCAATATTTCCTTGACTGGGCGGATGTCCAAGAGCAGGCGATTTGTAACCGTCAATGTCAAAGACACGGGAGACGGCATCCCGGTCGATTTTCAACCTGAACTTTTCAAGCCCTTCTCCCGGGAGGACGATTCATTGACCAGGTCGAAGGAAGGCCTCGGCCTCGGTCTCCTTGTTGCCAAGGGGCTCGCAAGACGCGTGGGCGGAGATATCACATTAA
>Ga0105239_10006832_pt1 | contig 13164 bp, 10 predicted proteins | sample KBSC44metaG_FD_92761 | JGI IMG/M metagenome (GOLD analysis project Ga0105239, IMG submission 92761) | Corn rhizosphere microbial communities from Kellogg Biological Station, Michigan, USA - KBS C4-4 metaG | ecosystem: Host-associated > Plants > Roots > Rhizosphere > Soil | place: Michigan, USA...
CGACGCCCGACGCCGACGCGGTCACCAGTTCGACCGGCACTGGCGTTGCGTTATCGGGATCGGCGGCGTGCAGCGCATCGATGCGCTGCTTCACGGCATCGGTCAACGCCGGATTGGTCGGTCCCAGATTCGATGCACCCGACGCCGACGGATTGTCGGGAAACGGCGACGTCGCCGACGGCCGCGACCAGAAATACTTCGGATCGCTGAACGCCTGTCCGATCAGTTCCGAGCCGAGCGGCTTGCCGTCCTTTTCCATCACGCTGCCGTTCGCGCCGTGCGCGAACAACACCTGACCCACACCGGTCACCGCGAGCGGATACAGCACGCCGGTGATCGCGCTCAAGACCAGCAGCAACAGCAGGGCAGGTCGAATCAGATTCATGGCCGTCTCAATAGTGGAAGATCACGTCGAACAGCGCGGTGAGCTGGCTGCTCTTGCGGCCCGCGTCGTACGCCGGCACGTCGTAGGAATGTTCGTAGCGCAGTTCCGGCCGCAGTTCGATGTCCGGCGACAACCAGTGCGTCACGCCGATGGTGTGGCTCGTGTAGCGCGTCGCGAAACCGGTGCGCTGGCCGACCTCGTCCCTGTACCACTCGTTGCGGATCACGAGCATGTTCTTCGGATTCAGTTCGATGTTGAGATAGTTGACGATGCCGAACGCCGGATCCTGTCCGGCACGAAAGCCGGGCGCATTGAGAACGTAAATCCTGTAAGCCTCTGTGAGCGTGTGCACGTTTGCGCTGAAACGATGGCCCCACGTCACGACGAATTCCTGCAGGTTGTTGTAGGTCTGGTCGTCGCCGTTGTACGACTCGATGCACGGATACAGCATGTTGTCGTTCGACGCGGAAACCCAACGCACGCAAGCCTGGCCGGTCAGCCGCGAGGTGCTGTCCCACGGCGCTGAATCGTCGCCGCCATGCACACCGAGCTGCACCGTCCACTGATCCGCCAACTTGAACGATGCCAGCACGCCCACGTTCGTGTACGCATCGACCGTGTACAGGATCGAATGCGTGAGTAGGTAATTGTTCGGCGCGAATTGCGCCTCGATGTCCGGCAGCGAGAGATAGCGGCCGGCGGTGATCGTCATGCCTTGCGCGATCTGCGGAAAATACAGTTCCAGATACCAGATCATCGGATCGTAGCCGTAGGTTTTTCCGGCGACACCCGCGTTCGCGGCGATCGGCTGGTTCGGATTCGGATGATTGAGCAGCTGATCGCTCAGCACGCCTTTCATCGTCGTGTAGTGATAGTCATAGCCGTAGAGATTGTCGAAATGGAAACCCCAGTCGACATGATCGGTCTGCACCGTATCCGGCACGCGTTCGATGCGCAGCAGGAACTGGTCGAATTCCACGCGGTTCGGACGCGTCGCATACGACAGCGGATAGTTGCTGAAACTCGATGTGCTCAGGTTCATCGACGGATTGAGCCAGCCATACACTTCGATGCGGTTGGCCTGCATCCATTGACCGAACGCGGTGCAGCCGAGCGCCTTTTCCAGCGGATACGTCGAGTTCCCGTTCGGCACGCCGATCGGATAATCCATGCCGCCGAGCTGCCATTCCGACGACGGAAACGGCGGCGACGAAAACGGTGAATCCATCGCGCGGCGTGCGGGTGCGGCTGCGTTCGGATCGGCCGGCGCGGGATTGGCGTCTTCGCGATAGGCGTCGCCGAGGCGGTTGAGGAATCCTTCCGAGCAATCGCCACTGGCCGCGACAGCGGGCAGCGGGAGCAGCAAAACAAGTAGAAAAATATACTTTTTCATGGATGCCTCAGATCAGCCCGAGCAGCACCAGCAATTCATCGATGAGCTTGATGCCGACGAACGGCACGATGATTCCGCCGATGCCGTAAACCAGCAGATTCCGTCGCAGCAGCGCACCCGCGCCGAGCGCACGGTAGGCCACGCCTTTCAGCGCCAGCGGAATCAGGAAGACGATGATCAGCGCATTGAAGATCACCGCCGACAGGATCGCGCTGTGCGGCGTCGCCAGATGCATGACGTTGAGCGCATTGAGCGACGGATACGTGCTCGCGAACGCAGCCGGGATGATGGCGAAATACTTGGCGATATCGTTCGCGATCGAGAACGTGGTCAGCGAGCCGCGCGTGATCAGCATCTGCTTGCCGATCTCGACCACTTCGATGAGTTTGGTCGGATTCGAATCGAGATCGACCATGTTGCCGGCCTCTTTCGCCGCCTGCGTGCCGCTGTTCATGGCGACGGCGACGTCGGCCTGCGCGAGCGCGGGTGCATCGTTGGTGCCGTCGCCGCACATCGCGACGAGTCTTCCTTCGGCCTGGATGTCGCGAATCAACTTGAGCTTCGCTTCCGGCGTCGCTTCGGCGAGGTAATCGTCGACGCCGGCTTCCGCGGCGATCGACGCGGCGGTCAGTGGATTGTCGCCGGTGATCATGATGGTGCGGATGCCCATCGCGCGCAGTTCCGCGAAACGTTCGCGGATGCCGCCTTTGACGATGTCTTTCAGCTCGATCACGCCGAGCGCGCGTGCTTTTCCATCCAGCGTAGACTCGCTGACGACCAGCGGTGTGCCGCCTTTGCGCGCGATATCCTCGGCGGCGCGGCGCACTTCGGGCGCGAGCGCAGTCTTCGACGCGATGAGTTGTTTCTCGATCGCATCGAGCGCGCCTTTGCGGATGCTGCGGCCGTCGGACGGAACGTCGACGCCGCTCATGCGCGTGTTTGCCGAGAACGGGACGAAATGCATCGGCACGCCGCCGACATCGCGTTCGCGGATGCCGAATTTTTCTTTCGCCAGCACGACGATGCTGCGGCCTTCCGGCGTTTCGTCCGCGAGCGAGGCAAGTTGCGCGGCATCCGCCAGTTCGCCGACCTTGACGCCGTTCGCCGCATGGAACGCGACCGCCTGGCGATTGCCGAGCGTGATTGTTCCGGTTTTGTCGAGCAGCAGCACGTCGACATCGCCCGCCGCTTCCACCGCGCGGCCCGACATCGCGATGACGTTGGCCTGGATCATGCGATCCATGCCGGCGATGCCGATCGCCGACAGCAATCCACCGATCGTCGTCGGAATCAGGCAGACCAGCAGCGCGACCAGCACCGTGATCGTCACCGGCTCGCCGTGACCGGAACTGCGCACCGCATACAGCGAATACGGCAGCAGCGTCGCGCACGCGAGCAGGAAAATAAGCGTGAACTTGGCCAGCAGGATGGTCAGCGCGATCTCGTTCGGCGTCTTGCGGCGCGAGGCGCCTTCGACCATCGAGATCATGCGATCGAGAAAACTCTCGCCCGGATTGCTGGCGATGCGCACGATGATCCAGTCCGAGAGCACGCGCGTGCCGCCGGTGACCGAGCTGCGATCGCCACCCGATTCGCGGATGACCGGTGCGGATTCACCCGTGACGGCGCTCTCGTCGACGGTCGCCGCGCCTTCGATGACGTCGCCGTCGCCCGGAATGAATTCACCCGCCTTGACGATGACCAGATCGCCTTTGCGCAGATCGTGCGCCGCGCCGACGCTGATCTGATCGCGCTTGTCGAGCGACGCGATCCTGTTCGCCACCACATCGCGTTTCGCGTTGCGCAACGAAGCCGCCTGCGCCTTGCCGCGGCCTTCAGCGATCGCTTCGGCGAAATTCGCGAACAGCAGTGTGAACCACAGCCACAACGCAACCGACAGGATGAAACCCGCCGGCGCTTCGCCGTGTTTGCCGAGCGCCTGGAACCACAGCAGCGTCGTCATCACGCTGCAGACGAACACCACGAACATCACCGGATTGCGGAATTGCGTGCGCGGCGAAAGTTTGCGGAACGCGTCGCGGATCGCCGGCAACAACAGCTTCGGATCGAGCGCGCTCGTTTGCGTATGCGTCGTCATGTGTGTTCCCGAATGAATTACTTGCCGATCATCGCCAGCTGTTCGGCGATCGGACCGAGCGCGAGCGCGGGCAGGAACGTCAGCGCGCCGACCACGATCACCGTGATCGCCAGCAGCACGACGAACAGCGGCGTATGCGTCGGCAACGTGCCGGCAGAAGGCGGCACGTGCTTCTTCGCGGCGAGCGATCCGGCGATCGCGAGCATGCCGATCGCGAGCGGGAAGCGCGCGAAGAACATGCAGATGCCGGTCAGCGTGTTGTAGAACGGCGTGTTCGCGTTCATGCCGCCGAACGCACTGCCGTTGTTGTTCGATGCGGAGGTGAGGTTGTAGAGGATTTCGCTGAAGCCGTGCGTGCCTGTGTTCGTCGTCAAACCCGCCACGCCGGACGGCGTAGCTACGGCGATCGCAGTGCCGATCACGACCAGCGCGCACGGAATAAGCACGACCAGGCTCGCCATCTTCATCTCGTAGGCTTCGATCTTTTTGCCGAGGTATTCCGGCGTGCGGCCGACCATGAGCCCGGCGATAAACACCGCCACGATGGCAAACGCGAGCATGCCGTACAACCCGGAACCCACACCGCCGAAAATCACTTCGCCGAGCTGCATCAGCCACAGCGGCGCGAGTCCGCCGAGCGGCGTGAATGAATCGTGCGCGGCATCGACCGAACCGTTCGACGCCGCCGTCGTCGCGACCGCCCATCGCGCCGAATCGACGACGCCGAAGCGCGTTTCCTTGCCTTCCATGTTGCCCGCCGCCTGATCCACGCCGAGCGCGGCGAACGCCGGATTGCCCGCTTGTTCCGCGGCCGTGCAGGCGAACAGTAAAGGAACGAAGATCACCAGCATCGCCGCAAGCAGCGCCCAGCCCTGTCGCCGGTCGCCGACCATTTTGCCGAACGTGTGACACAGCGCCGCGGAGATCAGCAGGATCGACAACACTTCGAGGAAATCGGTCAGTGGTGTGGGGTTTTCGTACGGATACGCCGAGTTCGCGCCGTAGTAGCCGCCGCCATTGGTGCCGAGCTGCTTGATCGCGATCTGCGATGCGGCCGGACCGAGCGGCAGAGACTGTTCGGTGACCGGCGCTTTGTTCGCGTCCGTCGTCGCCTCCACGAGCGGCACGGTTCGGTACGCGCTGAAATTCTGCGGCACGCCTTGCCACATCAGCGCCAGTGAAAGCACGAACGACAGCGGCAGCAGGATATACAACGTGCCACGCGTGAGATCGACCCAGAAATTGCCGATCGTCCTCGACGAGCGCCGCACGAAACCGCGGATGACGGCGATCAACACGGCGATGCCGGTCGCGGCCGACGCGAAGTTCTGCACGCTCAAACCGAGCATCTGCGACAGATAACTCAACGTCGATTCGCCGCCGTACGCCTGCCAGTTCGTGTTCGAGGCGAAACTGATCGCCGTATTCATTGCCAGATCCGGCGGCAGATTAGCCATCTTCTGCGGATTGAGCGGCAGCCACGTCTGCACACGCAGCAGTAGATACACAACGAGCAGGCCCGCGACATTGAAGATCAGCATGGCGAGCGAGTAGCGCATCCAGCTCATTTCTTCGTCTGGCGAAATCCCGCAGAGGCGATAGACCATCCGTTCCACCCGTCCGCCGAAGCGCGTGACGCGATTGGGCTCATCCGAAAACACGGCGGCCATGTAGTTGCCGAGCGGCTTGGCCAGCAGCAGGAGGACGGCCAGGAACAGGCCGATCTGGATCAGCGCATTGACCGTCATTCGAACCACTCCGGCTTGAGCAGCGCGGCCAGCAGATACAACGACAGCGCGACCGCGATGACGCCCGAAATCAGATAAAGCACGTTCACTTGTGCGGCTCCGACAAGGCGGCGCAGACGCGCAAAAAGCCGTACGTCGCGAACGCGAGTACCGCGAGAAGCAGCAGATAGGCGATGTCCATGCGACGGCCTGAGTAAATCGAAGGCGTCACTCTAGGCATGCGGGAATATGGACGGTGTAGAAAACGGCGTGTGCCGTATAAAAATCGCGTAAAGATTCGCCGAGCAAGGAAAAGCTGGATTCCAGCTTTCGCTGGAATGACGAACTAAGAGGTCTTGCTCGTTTTGTCGAGCCAGACTTCCAATCCCTGCGCGTTCAACTCGATGTCCATCGCGAGCAATTCGCGGACCTCGGCGGACGGCAACGTGCAGCCATGAGCCATGGTGCGGCCGACATAGAGCGAGCCGAGGGCATCCTTGATGCGGTCGTGGCGATCCTCTGCGTGCGCGTGTTCGCGGGCGATCTCGACCATGCGGTCGATCTGACCGTGCAGGTCCGCCGCGCAGCGTCGCACGTCCGCGATGCGACCGAAGTGCGTGAGGAACATCTGTTGCGGATCGAAGCCGAGCATCCGGTCGATCGATGCGTGCAATGCGGCCGGTTCGAACTGCACGGGCGAGGTGGTCGGCAGGATGTAAGGGCCGCGTTCGGTGTCGAACTCGCGATACGAAAGGCCGAACGTATCACCGGTGAAGAAGGCGCGGCTCTTCGCATCGTGAACGACCAGGTGATGACGCGCGTGGCCCGGCGCATCGATGCACAACAGCGGTCGGCCCGCGAGATCGACCGTGTGGTTGTCCTCGGCGACATCGACGCAAGACGCATCGATCGGCTGCAGCGGTCCGTAGCTGCGTTCCATTTCTTCCGCGCCGTACACGGCCGTTGCGCCGGCGATCAGGCGCGACGGATCGATCATGTGCGGCGCTCCGCGCGGATGGATCACGGCGCGTGCGTTCGGCAGCTTCGCCATCATCGCGCCCGCGCCGCCGGCGTGGTCGAGATGGACGTGAGTCAGGATCACGTAGTCGACGTCGCCGACATCGAGATTGGCCTCGGCGAGCGCGTCGAGCAATCGCGGCACGGCGTAGTTGGTGCCGGTGTCGACGAATGCGGCGCGTCCGTTTTCGACAACGAGATAGGCGGCGTCGAAATTCGGCCGGAAGAATCCGGTGTCGATGGCGTAGATACCGTCGTCGTAGTCGATCACAGCTTGGCCTCGGCGAATTCCAGATTCTTCTGCACGCGCGGACGCTCGCGTTCCGGCAACTCGGCGCTGGCGAGGAGTTCCCGGCACAGCGTCGCGCTCAGCGCGAAATCGCCCGACCAGTAAGCCGAGATCGACCACTCGTCGCGCGAACGCCATTGATAGGCGGCGTGATCCACGAACAGCACGTCGTCGTTCGGCTTCAGACTGGACGCGATCTCGGCGAACTTCACCGCCAGATTCCAGCGTTCCTTGAGACGAAAGAATCGTGCGGCGTCGCACGCCGCGTCGGCGCGCGATGGACGGAAGTCGTAGGCGTCGAGATAGGCCGCGGCGACTTCCGCATACGGCGCGCCGATCTGTTCCTTCAGCCGCGCGAGTTGCAATTTGGAATAGTATACTTCTTCGAACCAGCCGCCCATCGCCACGCGTTTTTCGTACGCCTCGATCGCTTCCTGCGGCCGCAGCGCATCGCGCAGGCTCTGCGCGAGATAGAACGCGTAGCGCGCGTTGTCGGGTTCCTTTTCCAGCGCGGTGCGCAGCGTGTCGGCGTCCTTGCTGAATTTTTCCTGCTGCGACTGCTGGCTGCGCGCGCCGTCGGTGAACACGCGGATGCGCAGGCCGGGCAGGTATTGCGCTTGCGGATAACGCGGCGCGATGAGCACTTCGTGCAGTACGCCTTTCCATTCCCAGTGTTCGTCGAGCTTCACCACTGCGATGCGGCGATAACGCATGTCGTGGAAGATGAGTTCGAGCAGGAAGCCCGGTGCGTCCGTCGCGGACGGCCATGCGAAGCCTGGCTCCGCCTCGAAGATTTCATCGGCGTCGATGATCAGCGCGAAGTCGCCGTGATTCTTCGCCAGTTCCAGCGCCTCGTTGCGGTTGTGCGCGAAATCGACCCACGGCCGTTCGATCAGTTCACCGGGCACATCGGCCATCACGCGCCGGATGATGTCCTGCGTGCCGTCGGTCGAGCCTGTATCAGAGATCGCCCAGGAATGAATGAAGGGCTTGGCCGAGCGCAGGCATCGTTCGATGACCCGCGACTCGTTCTTGACGATCATGTTGAGGCAGATGCGCATGGCGCGATTATGCCTCAGCGCGTCACTTCATCGGTGCCGCGGCCGACGCCAGGTTTTGTTGCATGCGCTCGCGCTCGTGCGCGGGCAGGCGCGGATCGGCGACCAGTTCGCGCCACAGGCGCACGCTTTCGGCGCGATCGCCGAGGAAGTGGCAGGCTACGGCGAGCTCGGCGCGGGCACGCCACTCGTAGACAGTCGAATCGAGGATGAGCGCGTCGGGCGGAGCCTGCAGTCTCGATGCGGCCTGCGCGAACTGGCGCGCCAGCGCGTAGCGGCCGTTCTGGCGCAGATAGCGCGCGAGATCGCACAAGGCCTCCGCGCGCATGGGTGCGAAGTTGACCGCGTCGAGATAATCGACCACGACATCGGCATAAGCGCCGCCGGTGCGCTCGTGGAGCACGGCGGCCTGCCAGCATGCGTAGTAGATTTCTTCGCCCCAGCCGCCCATCGCTGCGCGATGCCGGTAGGCGGCCATCGCCTGTGGGAACTGTCCGGCGTCGCGCAGGCTTTGCGCGAGGTAAAACGCATAGCGCGTGTTGTCCGGCTCGGCCTCGAGCGCGCGGCGTAGCACGTCGGCGTCGCGCGCGAATTTTTCGGCCAGCGGCTGCCGGCTGCGGAATCCGTCGGAATGCACGCGAATGCGCAGGCCGGGCAGCGCGCGCAGGTCGGTGTGCTGCGGACGCGCCAGTACTTCGTGAAGCACGCCATGCCACGACCAGCCGGCGTCGAGTTTCGGCAGCGCCATGCGACGATAGCGCGTCGGTCCGTAGACGAATTCGATCAGGTAGGCCGAGTCGCCGAGCGGTCCCCATGCGAATCCGGGGTCGGTTTCCAGGACTTCGTCGGCGTCGATGATCAGCGCGTAATCGCCGTGTTTCTTCGCGAGTTCGAGCGCCTCGTTGCGGTTGGTCGCGAAGTCGACCCACGGACGTTCGATGAGTTCGCCGGGCACGTCGGACATGACGCGGCGAATGATGTCCTGCGTGCCATCGCTCGAGCCGGTGTCGGAAATCGCCCACGAATGGATGAAGTGTTTGACCGAACGCAGGCATCGTTCGATGACCTGCGACTCGTCCTTGACGATCATGTTGAGGCAGATGCGCATCACGCGATTACGTCTCCGCGACGCGTCATTTCACCGGCATGCCGGGCTGCGCGCCGTCGTCGGCATCGAGCAGGAAAAGATCGCTGCCGCCGCTGCCGGCCGAGAGGATCATGCCCTCCGAAACACCGAAGCGCATTTTGCGCGGCGCGAGGTTGGCGATGAAGACGACGTTGCGGCCGACGAGTTTCGCCGGCTCCTGATACGCCGCGCGGATGCCCGAGAAAATCTGGCGTTTGCCGATATCACCCGCATCGAGTTCGAAGCGGAGTAGTTTGTCGGAGCCTTCGACGAATTCGCAGGCGAGGACTTTGCCGACGCGCAGGTCGAGTTTGGCGAAGTCGTCGATGGATATGGTCGATGTCGACGCTGCCGCCGGTGCCGGCGCTGCGGCAGGTTTTGCAACAGGCGTCGCTTGCAGGGATTCCTTCGAATTTTCGACCATGGTTTCCACGCGTTTGGTTTCGATGCGATTGATGAGCGGTGTATATGCAGCGATGGTCGCGCCGAGCAGCGGATGGTCGCCGGCGGCGAACGTCGTCCAGTTCTCGTTGAGGAAGGCGCGCGCGCCGAGTGTCGTCGCGGGCGTAACGGGATAAAGATAGATCGCCAATAGACGGAAAATATTCAGAGCTGCCGTGCAGACCACGTGCAGCTGATCGCGCTGGCTTTCGTCCTTGGCGAGTTTCCACGGCGCTTTCGCGGCGACGTACGCATTCGCTTCGTCGGCGACTTCGACGATAACGCGCGTCGCTGCGGCGAAATCGCCGTCTTCATACATCGCGACGCAGCCGCGCAATTTTTCCAGCGCGCCGGTATACATCTGCATTTCTTCGGCCGGCAAAGTGTCGGCGAGCTTGCCGCCGAACGTGCTGTGTACGAATCCCGCGCAACGGCTCGCGATGTTCACCCACTTGCCGACGAGGTGGGAATTAACGCGATCCTCGAACGTCTTCAGATCCAGATCGACGTCGAGCGGTGCAGCCGTGAGCATCGTCGCGAAGTAATAGCGCAGGTAATCGGGATTCAATCCGACATCCAGATACGTGCGCGCCATGATGAAAGTGCCGCGCGACTTCGACATCTTGTCGCCGTTCACCATCAGATAGCCGTTCACGTGCAGCGCATCCGGCACACGCATGCCGGCACCTTGCAGCATCGCCGGCCAGAACAGCCCGTGGAAATTCACGATGTCCTTGCCGATGAAATGATGCATCTCGCGCGCGAGGCGGTTCTTCGCGACGGAGTTCGGCTTCATGAAATCGTCGAAGTACGCATCGCCGAGCGCAGGATTCGCCGCGCAATATTTCTTGAACGAGGCGAGATAACCGACCGGCGCGTCGAGCCACACGTAGAAAAACTTGCCTGGCGCATCGGGAATAGGGAAACCGAAGTAGGGCGCGTCGCGCGAGATGTCCCAGTCGCGCAGTCCGCCGTCGGCGTCGAGCCATTCCTTCAGTTTCGCTTTCACCGAGGAGTGCGCGACATCCTTCGACAGCCAATCGCGCAGGAAATCGGTGAAATCGCCGAGCTTGAAAAAGTAATGCTCCGAATCGCGCAGCTCGGGCGTGGCACCGGAGACGACGGATTTCGGATCGATCAGATCGGTCGGCGCATACGTCGCGCCGCAGTTTTCGCAGTTGTCGCCGTATTGATCCGGCGTGCCGCAATTCGGGCACGTGCCTTTGATGTAGCGATCCGGCAGGAACATCTGCTTGACCGGATCGTAGAACTGCCGCACGTCGCGCGTAGCGATGTGGCTCGGCTTCGCGTCGCGCAATGCGCGGTATATACGCTCGGCAAGTTCCTTGTTCTCGGGGGAATGCGTCGTGTAGTAGTAATCGTGGTCGACCGCGAAATCCTTGAAGTCGCGCCTGTGGCCGATCTCGATTTCCGCGATGAAATTCTCCGGCGTTTTGCCGGCCTTTTCGGCCGCGAGCATGATCGGCGTGCCATGCACGTCGTCGGCAGCGACGAAATGCACGGTGTCGCCGGCCATGCGGCGGGCGCGGACCCAGATGTCGGTCTGTATATACCCGAGCAGATGCCCGATATGCAGCGGACCGTTCGCGTAGGGCAGGGCGTGGGTGACCAGGATTTCGCGCGCCGTCATCGTTTTGAGGATGTCCATAACCAGAGGTGATTATCGCATGCGTTGCGCTGGATCACCGCGCGGACTTAGTCTTGACGCTTTCGATCACGGGGAAATCGCATGAGTCTTCGCCGTTTCGTCGCCCTCGCGTTGTGCGCGGGACTTTCCACCGCTGCCGTCGCGCGCGACGCGGCGCCTGACGCCGCCACACGCAAACTGGCGATGGACGTCTTCAGGCAGCTCATCGAAATCAACACGACCGACACGCCTGCCGGCAACGTGACCACCGCGTCGGAAGCGATGGCCAAGCGATTCCTCGATGCGGGATTTCCGCAGAAAGACATCGTTATCGACGGTCCGAACGACCGCAAAAAGAACCTGGTTGTGCGCTATCACGGCAACGGAAAAGGCGGCCGGCCGATCCTGATGATCTGTCATCTCGACGTCGTCGAGGCGCTGCGCTCCGACTGGACCACCGATCCGTTCCAGTTCGTCGAGAAAGACGGTTTCGTCTACGGCCGCGGCACGCAGGACGTGAAAAGCGGCGATGCGATCCTGGTCGCCACGCTGATCCGTTTCAAGAAAGAAGGTTACGTGCCGGACCGCGATCTCATCGTCGCGCTGACGGCCGACGAAGAAGGCGGCACATCGAACGGCGCCGAGTGGCTGGTCAAGAACCGGCGCGATCTGGTCGATGCGGAGTACGTGCTGAATCCGGATTCCGGCGGCATCGATTCGGAAGACGGAAAAGTGGTGAGCGTGCAGCTCGGCGCGACCGAAAAGTTGTATGCCGACTACATGTTCGTCACGACCAATCCCGGCGGACACAGCTCGCTGCCGCGGCCGGACAACGCGATCTACGAATTGACGGCGGCGCTCGACCGTCTGAAAACATCGCCGTTTCCGCCGGAACTCAATGCGGTGACCCGCAGCTTCTTCGAGCGCGATGCGAAGGTCGAACCGAAAGACGTGGCCGCCGACATGCACGCGCTGATCGGCGCGACGCTCGATCAGGGTGCGGCCGAGCGTTTGTCGAAGTCCGACGCGCGTTTCAATTCCGTCCTGCGCACGACATGCGTGCCGACGAAACTGCAGGCCGGCCACGCCAACAACGCGCTGCCGCAGCGCGCGACGGCGCTGGTGAACTGCCGCATCTTCCCCGGCCATTCGAAAGAAGAAATCCGGCAGGCGCTGCAGAAGATCGCCGGCGACGACAAGCTCAAGGTCATGTTTATCGACAACGACCAGAGCCTGCATGACACAGCGCCCGACGTGAAAGCGCCCGAACCGCCGCCGATCCGCGCGGATGTGCTGAAGGTGCTCGATCGCGTGTCGGCGGAAATGTGGCACGGCGTGCCGGTGATTCCGGAAATGGAAACCGGTGCATCCGACAGTATCCACACCAACGCGGCCGGCATTCCGTCGTACGGCGTTTCAGGTGTGGCTGTCGATCGCGACGACTACCGCGCGCACGGCAAAGACGAGCGCCTGCGCATCACCGCGTTCTATGAAGGCCTGGATTTCTACGGACGCGTGCTGAAACTGCTCACATCGCACTGATCACGGCGCCGCCGGTTCGGACGCACGCTCCCACACCTGCGTGCGCCCGAGCAGCGAGAATCCGATGAAACCGCGCACCTCGAGCTTGGTGCCGGTTTCATCCACGTGCAGCTTGCAGCGATAGATCTTGCCGCCGTCCGGATCGATGATTTCGCCGCCGTTCCATTCCTCGCCGTCGCGGTGCAAGTTCCACAGGATGGTCATGCCGATGATCGGCTGATCCTTGCGTTCGCCTGCGCAGTCCTTGCACTTCGGGTTCTGGTCTTCGCTAGGTTTGCGGAACAGCCTGATGACGCGGCCGGAGAGCACGCCGTTCTGTTCGGTGATATCGACAATGGCCCTGGGTTCGTGCGTGTCGTCGTCGATCGTTTTCCACGTGCCGACCGGGGAACGGTCGGCAGCGAAAGCGGAACCGGCGAGCAGCAGCGACAGCAGAATGA